>Ga0316204_10000671_pt1 | contig 117099 bp, 108 predicted proteins | sample 6monrhotite_MG_2_FD_205661 | JGI IMG/M metagenome (GOLD analysis project Ga0316204, IMG submission 205661) | Microbial mat bacterial communities from mineral coupon in-situ incubated in ocean water Damariscotta River, Maine, United States -... | ecosystem: Environmental > Aquatic > Marine >...
AAAATGAAAAAAATGCCTAACAAATCGTTCAACCTGACACTTAATGTGTCTCGCCTTTTGTGGCTTCCGCTTCGCTCCATGTTGCCACAAAAGCCAAGCCACATTAAGTGCCGGTTAACTCGGCGTTAAGGTTTAAATGAAAATAATACTAACCATAGTCATTTTACTGTTAAGGCCTTCAGTTTGTTTGGCTTGTGACAATGCAACTGAATCGTATTTCTCTTCAGCTAATTTAAAAGTTTTTCCTGAAAGAGTATATGACCCAATTGATAAAGCTGAGGCTGAAAGACGAGAAAAAGCAGGTAAGGCTTATTATATTCAACTTGTATGTGATTCTGGTGATGTATTAATGTTGACGAAAAGGTATCAGAAAAAGATACTTTTCCAGTTCGACTACCTAGATAATGCTGATGGTATATATGGCAAGTTAATTACAGATGCAAACGGAAAAGTTTCTGAATATGATAGTCGTAAAAAACCTTAACCAGTCAAGGCAAGCGATACAAAAATCGCACGCCTGCTTTTGGCGTTATATTAAAAAACAAAGTGGGTTACCAGTTCATGATTAGGCACTTTCAATACAAAAAAATATGTTTAGGAAGAGACTATCTGCAAGAACACTTCTCAGACTCATTTAGCTTAGCCGAAGTAGCTAAATATTCGTGTATGTCCCAATATCATTTTTGTAGAGTTTTCACAAATGTATTTGGTGAGTCACCAAATACATTTGTTACTAGATTGCGAATTAAAAAAGCAAAAGAAATGCTGATAACTGAAAAATTTAGCATAGGAAAAATCTGTGAAAGTGTAGGCTATTCTAGTATTGGAAGTTTTTCTTCCCTTTTTAGAAAAAAAGTAGGAATGTCGCCTACTCAATATCGTCGTGAACTTTGGGGCTTATCAAGTGAACCTCTAAGCTTTCCAATGCAGTCTATTCCCCTTTGTTATGCGCAGAATTTATTTGATTTAAAAGATCACGGAATGAAGAAAAGAAGATAGCAATATTGAAGAAAAAAATCACTATTTATTCTGTTAGAATTATAAATCAAATTAATAAAGGAGTTGAAGGATGATACAAGCAATAGTTCATGTAACAGTACATGTGTTAGATCAGGATGAAGCCCTTAAATTCTATACTGAAAAACTCGGATTTGAAGTAGGTATGGATATGACAATGGACGGTGGTTTCCGTTGGCTGACAGTGTTCGCAAAAGCACAACCTAAACTTGAGTTAGTATTGGCTGAACCTAAGGAAGGACCAATGTTTGATAAGGATTCGGCTGAACAAATTAGACGCTTAGTTTCAAATGGTGCATTTGGCGTCGGCGTTTTTGAAACTGATAATTGTCAAAAGACTTACGATGAGCTCCTCGAGAAAGGTGTAGAGTTTACCCAACCTCCCACAGAACAATTTTATGGGATAGAGGCATTGGGAAAGGATAACTCTGGTAATTGGTTTAGCTTAACTCAACAAACAACATAAAAAATATAACAAGGCAAATCAACATGAACCGCCAAAGTTAAAGCGCCCAGTTATTTACAACGTTATATAAACCCAAAAAGTTGATTATCGGCGTCAGAAAAAAATCATTCTTTAGTTTGTATTTGGCTCCCACATAGTGTTATCGTGCTCCATCGAATTTAAGATCGCAATCACCTTTCTACCACAAGCAAACTAGGAGAGGGTAAGGTGGAAAGCAAGTACAAATATAACTAGCTATTTGACGATTTTATGGCAGGATTAACGCTCTTTTGGCCAAGATAAAATAAATTTAGCGCCTCCTAATGAAGAGTCTTCAACTTTCGCTGAACCATTGTGAAGTGTTATCACTCTTTTTACTATGGCAAGCCCCAATCCAAAACCTTTGTTGCTTTTCTGGTTTTTACTTTTATTCTCAAGCTGGACAAATGAATCAAAAATTTTAGTTTTTGATTCATCAGGAACACCTAAGCCATCATCTTCGACTAAAATTTGATATTTTTTTTCAGATTCAACAAAGCTAACTAACACCTTCTTTTCTGCAAACTTACAAGCATTGACAATCAAGTTTTGTAGTGCACGCTCCATTAAGTAACTATCACACAGAATACTGGTTTTGTTCGCTTTTTTATCAAAAACAATTTCATGCTCAGGAAAGTTTTTTTGTAACCGAATAATCAGCGTTTCAATCAGTGTGTTGAGATCGCCTTTTTCTAAATTTGTTGTGGTAGAAATGCTTTCTAGAGAAGCAAAATTTAGTAGCTCGTTGATCAGCTGATTCATTTCTTCAATATCTTCCGCGATGCTACTGATCCGCTGTTTGATCTCGTCGAGATTATGGGATTCTTCCGCCATTTGCAAAGAAAACCTAACTCTCGCCAGCGGTGTGCGCAGTTCATGGGAAATAGAATGAGACATGGCTTGTTGGGTTTCTACCAGCAATTTGATTTTATCCAAAAGAGTGTTGTAAGCTTTAGCTAGGTGGCTTATCGATGATGTAGCGGGTAAATTAATTTTTGATGACCATTGCTGTTGATCAAATTGATTGACGGCATTTTCCAGCCGATTAAGATCTTTAGAAAGTGGCCATATCCAATAGAAAACCATGATTGCAATCAGCAGGTAAAATATTATGATAAATAAATTTTTGTAAAAGTTGTTTTCTACAATCTTTTTTTGCGTCAATTGCAAGACTAGGTTATGTGGTTTTAGTAGACTGAAACCCAGAACATCATCTCCACTTTCTATGAAAAGGATATCTTCTATCAGCAGATCTTTCATTATTTCGCCGATGAGAGCATCATCAAGTTTTAGGGTACTAAATTCAACAGTCAAGTTCTTGTTAATTCGTTCTAGTTGCTTATCTAAAGTTGATCCAGGTGTGTTCTCTAGTTGTAAAGAAACAACTTTTAACAATGAACTTTCATCACCATTTTTTGTAGTCTGAGTGTCAAAATGATTCCAAGCAAAGTCTAAGCCGATACCTACCACGACGACCGTAGCGACGATTAATAGATACAAGCGAAGAAATAGACTATTCATTTTTAAATTTATAGGATTTTTACCAGGCATCAGCAACGAATAAATATCCTTTACCCCAGATGGTTTTTATTCGATAAGCTTCCTCAGCATTATCACCAAGTTTTTTGCGTAATTGAGAGATCCTAACGTCCATTGTCCGGTCGAGCCCATCGTATTCCCGGTTATAAAGTTTTTTAAATAAATAGTCGCGGCTTAGAATTGTTCCGGCCTTTTCCGAAATAATTAATAATAATTCAAATTCATGAGTTGAAAGAATAACTTTCTTCTCATCAAGCCAAACATCTCTTGAAGCGGTATCGATGGTTAAACTGCCATAGCGGATAGCGGATTCATCTCTATTAGGAGTGAAACTACTTCGTCGTAACAACGCTTTTATTCGCGCTAGAAGAATTCTTGGTTCAGCGGGTTTAATCACGTAATCATCAGCACCAAATTCTAAGCCCAATACTTGATCGAAATCTTCATTTCGTGCGGTCAACATTAAAATGGGAGCGGAAAAAGTCGGTCTTATTTCTTTACAAATGGTTAAGCCATCTTTGCCCGGAAGCATAATATCTAGAATTAGTAAGTCAGGTTGAAAGCTTTCGATAGATTCGACCGCTTGCTCTCCATCACCCTCAATTTGTACTTCAAAACCAGCTTGAGTCAGATATTGTTTAACTAGCGAAGCTAATTTACTATCATCTTCGACTAAAAGTATTCTTGCTGATTCCATAAATATTCCAAATCACGGTTTTCAAAAATAACACTAATAAAAACTCCAAGGGTTTCTTCGCTTACGTCTTGAGTTAGTCTTCTTTTTGTATATTTTTAAAATAGATGAAAAAATCATTTCGTTAGTTTTTTTGTGACGTAATTCAAAAGTTAAATCTTGGCTAATTGAAAGTAAAACTTCTTTTTCAGCGTGCTTTGTTTCATTCCAGCAGGTTATCGCTAAACGGCTTAGATTATTATAAAGACAATAATCATCTTTAAGTTTAGTGCGCCAGTTGATTTTTACGATTATATCACATTCAATAGCATCATTTTTTAATAAACACTTTTCTGGGGACAGCATTAATCCGTAGTCCATCATCTCATCCGTTTCGGCATTTGATTCACCGAATGAAATCATTGATAGAATAATCAATAAAAATATGACTACTTTTCTTATCCCCATGCTTTCTTGTTTTTAGTTTTTGATTATATTTTCAGCAGAAATGATTCCCTGCTTACTATTATTCTAAGGTGAATCTTTTTCCTACAAAAAATGTGACAACATAGTCATCGTTGACGATAGGGCTATTTGCCATCTGTCGGTCAAGTTTTTGATACTCAAAACTAAATCGCCAATCGCCATCTTTTTTAAGCTGTTCGTCAAAGGCTATGCGTACAAAGGGATTAAAGCTGGCACCAGCATCGTAAGCACCTCGGTCATCGACAATTTCTCTTTCATCCACGCCATAATAGTAGTCAGAAAAATTTGAATCTTTCCAGGTGAACCCTATTGTAGCTTTTAAGTTTCTGTTGAAAGAATAAGCGTAAGCTGCGCGAATTTCATTGCCTGAGTGGGTATCTGTAATATCTCCCAGCAATGAGACTTGCAATAAATTTTTCTGGTAATTTATCGAGTATTCGAGTCCTCCCAGGTAGGAAAATTTTCGAGTAGATAATTCGCTTGGATTAATTTGAGTAAAGCGATCTTCTTGCATTTGGTCCATTGATTGAATGGGAGCTGATGCTATGTTAGACGTTAAATTGACCAGAAGATTTCCGGGATCCCAACGATTAAAAAATACGCCGTCATAACTTGGAGTGGCTATTAAATGTAACGAAGAAACCGGTGAGTCGAAGAGGGTATAGCCAATATCTAAATTTTCGACAAAGAAATTATCGGAGTAATAACTGAATTCGGGTAGCAAGACTAGCGGGATATTGTCACTATCGACTAGTGGATTACTTCTTAACCCGACACCAATAGATACTGCAATATTCCATTTGCCTGTTTCGACACAACTTTCCAATGATTCATCGCAGTCTGAAACTTGGTTTTGTTCTTCTGCAAAAACAGGTCTAACCAATATTATCAATAAACATAAAATAGCCCCTAAAAGGGCTTTAGTAGTAGGAAAAACTTCTTTTAACAGAGAAGAACTCAATAGTGGTCAGTGATTGTGCTTAAACTATCGCTATTATGGACTAAATTGAGCCACGATATCTGCATTTTAGTGAGTATATTTTGTGAAAAAGTGTAATGGGGCTTGGGCGACTTAGTGTGCGTTTTACAAAGTTTCACAATTACTTCGCAATTATCAAACAGATTGAAGCTTTTTTTTTAATTAATCTACGCTCTGTGCTGGAGAGATGCTTTGGTGTCATTAGAACTCTGGTAATCGATTCGTATCTTGAATTTAAGTTTCAAAATCAAACTAATATGAGGAATAAGAAAATGCGTGGAAATTCCAGTCTTGCGCTAGTCAGTTCGACACTCGCTAGCGTTACAATCGCCAGTTCTTTATTTGTTCTATCTGGCTGCAATAGTAGCGACGATAAAGTCAACATTGATTACAGTAATCTGCAAAAATCCAGCGTGCAGGATTCTCCTCTAACGGGAGTTAGCGGTGGAGATTTTAGTACCTATATCAAAAATGGTATTCGACTCAGGCTCTCAGGGCAGAATGATTCTATCGCTTTAGCGAGTGTGTCAGAGGGCGATCAACTTGGCATAGGAACTAGTAGTTTTTCGACGACTAATGTTCATGAGATAGGAGTGGATGAAGCGGATCGAATGAAATACGATGGAAATTATTTATATCAGGTGAATCAGGATTATTTTGAGACAACTGAAGGCAACCGGAATAATAACATTCGTGTTTTTAGCAGCGATCCTGAAAATGCGACTTTACAATTGGTGAGTGAAATTGAAAATGAATCCGAAGAGCTGCGAGTGTCTGATTTATTCTTACGCGCAGACGCCCAGCAACTTGTAACGATCAATAAAACTGAATTTTACGCGTGGGATTCGATGTTAATTGACCTCGATTGGCGTTGGACTAGCGGCAAAACACAAGTTCAGCTTTATGATGTGCAAACCCCTGAAAACCCAAGTGAGCAGTGGAAGATTGAAATTGAAGGAAATTTAGAAGGAAGTCGAAGAATTGACAATATTCTATACTTGGTCACCCGTTACATTCCCAACATCGAGGAGATTGACTACGCTGCGAGTTCTGATGATGAGAAAATTGCTAATGAGCGGTTGATTGCTAATACCCCCGTTTCTGATTTGCTACCGCATTATCAAACGAATGATGGTGCAATTCGTTCGCTAGTTGATGCCGATGACTGTTTAGTCAATGAGGGTAATGACGATAACGATGGTTACGCAGATATCATTACCTTGTCGGCGATTGATTTAGATACTCAACAGGTGACTTCTTCGGTCTGCCTAAATACCAATATTCAAGGAATTTATAGTTCGACCAGCGGTTTTTATATTGGCGGATCGTCCAATTTTTCCTGGTTTGGTTTTGCGGGTTTTACTTCGGTACATAAGTTTGATTTAGATGGAAGCAATATCGAGTACAAGGCATCAAAATCATTGCCTGGTACTTTAGGCTGGAATAATGCGTCATTTAGAATGAGTGAGTTTAATGATCAATTACGCATTGTTACTACTGACTTTAATCAAAGCAACAATGACCCCGAACACCATTTGACGGTTTTAGCGGAAGATGGAAGTAATGAACTAGAAGTAATATCTAGCTTACCTAATGACATCAATCCTGAACCGATTGGTAAAGTCGGGGAAGATATTTTTGCAGTTAGATTTACTGATTCTCGGGCTTACATTGTTACTTTCGAGAGAGTTGATCCACTCTATGTAATCGATTTGTCCACACCTGAGTCGCCTGTAATTGCCGGTGCATTAGAAATTCCAGGGTTTTCTCGATACTTGCACCCACTATCTGAAGATTGGTTATTGGGAATAGGTAATGAGGCAGAAAATGGTCTGATTCAGGGAGTAAAAGTAGAGCTTTATGATATTCGTGATATGAGTAATCCTCTGGTAAAAGACAAATTGGTTTTTGGTGATCGAGGTTCTTATAGCGAAGCTACCTATGACTTGAGAAGTATCAGTTTATTGAATGTCAGTGAACAGCAACAACGCTTGGCAATCCCAATTGATATTTGGCAACAGCTGAGTCAACCCTCATCTAGTCAGTGGCTCGAAAGTGGACTATTTCTTTTCGAGATTGACACAGCTGAAAACGATGAAAGATCATTGACGCTTTCAGGAAAGATGATCACCGAATCGTTTAGTGGTGAGCAATCTCATCCTTCAAGTCAGGTTGGTGGTAGAAGTCAATTACACGATGATGCTGTTTTTTATCTTCACGGAAATCGGTTTTATGGGAGTTTGTGGGGGGACTGGGGTACGCAAAATGGTCCATATTAACCCAGATAAATGATTAAAAAGTTATATCAAGCGATGACTTTTTAACTTTATCCCCTTGGCTTCTGTTCATTCTCGGATAGGAGTCTTTTTTAGGATAGAAGAAATGTGGATGAGCGAGTTGGTTGTTTTTTGTACAAAATTTAGAATAAATGTCAAAAATGTCTGAATATTGATAGCTTTTGGCAGAATATTGATAGTTCGTGTGTTTAAAAATGAGAGAAAATAGCATTCGTTCTTTTGAACAAGTCTGAGTCAAAGAACGCTAACTCTCTAATGATGAATTGAGTGACTTTATTTTAGGAGTTAGTTGATGTGTGAATTATTTGTACTCCGAGTGTTAGTGGTATTTTCAAATTTAAGCCCTACAGTCTGTAAGGTTGCTTTGGTCTCTATTCGTTATCGGGTAGGGGCCTTTTTTATATTGGGGTGAAAGTTTTTACTAAGTGTGAAAAATTAGTTTAGTTCAATTGAGAAAATCGAAATGAGGGGAAATCATATGAGTTTTCAAAAGGTAATCATTCTGTCAGTTAGTTTGTTTCTTTCAGCCTGTTCAGGATTAGGCTCAAAATTGCAAAATGAGGCGAATAATTCGAGTGCTCCTGCTAAGTTGCTAAACTACTCGATTGATGAAAAGTTTGTTCATATTGATGTTATGTCAAACGGGTGCACGCTAATGACCAGTTTTGAACTACTATTGGTCGATAAACGCACTAACAGCATCGAGGTAATGCGTAAAAAGCCAGACACTTGTATCGTTAAACCGATCAAAGTGTCTTTGGGTTATCCTTATCGTCATTTAGGAGTGGACGACTCGAAGCCAATTAGACTTGTTAACCCGCTTTTTAACGATAGTATTGCCAGCTTCGATTGATTGATGCATAGACCGCGCGAAACAGCGATCTTACAGGTTTGGTTGAAAAGCTTCTTTCCACTTGGTATTTTTTGGACCAATAAGCGTTATCCAATTAATTGATGCGATAGTTGGTTCGATTTGATTAGCCTGTTTTAGTACCTTTACTTTCATATACGGGAGATCTGATTGCAAAGTCGGTTTTTTTATCCATGCGGCAATATTGGAACCTTCCACACTTTTGATTCGCCATTTTCGGTTTAATTTTTTACCCTTAAATAAATGAAAATAATTCCAACAGGTTACTGAATCTTGTGAGCCGGATGAAGGTAGCATCTGACATTTTCCTACCACCATACTGGAGCCATAAAGTATTTGTGAAGAACCAACGTTTTGCGAGGCGTTTGATTCGAAATACACATCAGCCATTATATTGCTCGAACCTAAATTATGAATTTTCTTGTCGGGATAAAAATAATATCCTTGGCTGATTGCAAACATTGCTGCCGTTTTCGCACTGACCCGATATTCTTGATAGTTCTTACTAAGCATTGGCGGATATTTTGATTCTCGTACAACTGGTTTAAGTTGGCGCTCAAACGAAAAACAGTTAAATGTTTGGCTGAATAAAATAAATGATAGAATGAGTAATCGCTTTTTCATCTGGTTATCCTCTTATTGATAATAGGTTACGTTTTATTGAGCCTTTTTATGGCTGTTGGTCAGGTTGAAACTTGAAATGGTCGGTTTAAATTGCGTGGGTAGTTTTATGATTTTTTTGTTCTTCGATATTAACTGAAGGACGAAATTACCTTGTTTTGCATTTTTATTAATATTCAAAATAAGTCGTCGTTGATTACCATTGGTTGATGTGTATTTTTCGATATCAACTTTTCCAATTGAATGCATCTTTTGAATGAGATTAGCTGACAAAATAAGATTCAAATTTTTTCCTTTTAGCGTGGCGACAACTTTATCTCCAGGGTAAAGCTTCCCACTTTTGCTCATTATTACATTTGAAATAATTGGATGAACTAGTTCTTTTTTTTCTATAGAGGCAGGTTTTATTGCTGCTTGTATGTTTGGGAGGAAATTAAGAATAAAGCCAAAGGTAAGAAAAAATAGGCTGATGGTTTTTGTATTATTTTTTGTCATTACGTTTATCCTCAGTTGTAGAGTTAAATTTGATCTGAGTCAAAAAATCTGACAAAAACAGACAGAGCTTAAGTTCGACTTGCTTTTGTCAATAAAATCAATCGTAATCCCTTACTTGGTTTTTATTTTACACATTTCCCTTTCACCAGCCTCGTTCCTTTTGGACAAGTTGTATTGGGAGATATTGAAGTTCTTTGTTTTGATCTAGTTTTAGACTTGGTAGTAGTTGAAGAACTTTTGTTTTGAATGATAGGTGTTCTGACTTTCAGATCTGGGACTTTCTTATAAATTGGTTTTTTACGTTGTAAAGGCGATGGCTGATCGGACAGGGTGCTATCTTTAATGTTCTTAAAATTAAAGGGCTCTGTAAAATCAGTCTCTACTGGCGATAAAACTGAGTTGTTTGCAGGTTTATGACGCGCTTTTACTTTCCATGAATAGTCTCCTTCTACTAGATCTGGTATCACTATGCTTGTGCGGCTTGTTTTTTTAGTGATGGTCTTACTGCCAGATTTGATTTCGATTTCATATTCATTGGCGCGATTAACAGGATACCATCTTAAGTTCGGACTTCTTTTACCATCTCGTGTGACTGACTGAAGTGATCTATCAGCTGAATAAAGCCTTGGGGGAAAACCTAAACTATCTGGAACAGTCGAGTCTTTTCTAAATGAAACACGTACATCTTGGGTAGGAGAGTAACCTGCTTTTTGGGGAGTTTCGATTATGGTCAAATCAACGTTATGGTTTGTATTGATGTTGTCGACGACATCAAAGTAGAAACCTGTGGTTGTGCGTGTTATTGGATAATTCTGAGACCCGGTTCTTCTTACTACATAAAAATTACTTTCTCTCGCATTATTCATTTCGACAGCAATTCTCTGCCTTTGACCGGCTATAGCAAGCGACGAAAGCATTTCTATACGAACGTTTGGTAAATAATAGACTTTGAGCCTGTTTTTATGTACGCCAGCAAGTAGCTGTAAATTGATTGTGCCGTTTCCACCTGTCGTAGTATTCCTTGCCGTTAAAGTGATATCAATTTGGTTAGGTTTGGTTGCATTTGCTTGCCTCAGAGTAGCAGTTACTCCTGCTGCGCCAGTGAGCCAAACTCGACTAGCGGTTGCTGCGCCAAAAGTTTTTATGGTAATGGTTTTACTCGTACCTGGCATCATTAAAACTTGTCCACCATTGTGGCTGTCGTCATAACTTTCTTGTGAAAAAGAAGACAGGCTAAATAGCATGCCTATCAAAAATAAAATATTGAATGTATATTTTTTCATGATGTTATCCTTTTTAAAAATATTTTTGTGAATGCCTAGTATTTATAAGATTCGATCTTCCAGTTACCATCACTTTGTTGGCAAGCTTTAGACATAGCGGATGATCTTTTACCTTCTTGTTTTTGTATTTTCACTTTGTGACATGATTTTTTGTTTAAGCTACCTGAATTATTTCCAGAGTTTGAACCGCTAGATGAACCGTTTCCTGAATCCAAATCTGCGATAAATGTTGCGTCTGTTTTAGGCATTTTAAATTGACCTTCAAACAATGGTTTGCGATCATTTTTAAACTTGTGGACGACTATTTTGTAAGGACCTTTTGCAGGATCGACATTTTTGATTGTGGCTTTATGCGAACCGCTTGTGCGAACCCATTTCAATCGATTATTTTTATTATCGTAAGCAGCAACCCATAAGCTTCTACCTCTTTTTCCTGATTGCTGTTTAACATCAACCGTTAAATTATATCCACCAACGGTTTGGCGATCTCTTTTATTTTGCGAGTCTGTTTTTGAACATTTAAAACGAAACTGTTTATTAGACTTATTCATGTTATGGATAAAGGTGATACTTTTTTCTTTACAAGTAAACTCGTTGCTTTTGTCGCTAGGCTTAGGAATAACGGTTATTTTATAATCACCAACCATGCTACTTGGCGGCATTCGAGTAAATGTTGCGCCTCTTGATCCGGATGTTTTTGTTTGTGGGAATCGTGTTCGGCCATCAGAGTCTTGGTTGCGATTGACGAGATCTATAATAACCTTCGCGCCACGTAACGGTGATGATTGGTTATTACCGAAGGTTTCGGTTACTTTGACTTCAACACTTCTCCAAGAGCTAGGTTTTGGATTATCTGCCGCTTGAACGGCAGTAAGTGTAGCTGTGGTGATTAATGATATTAGCGTGATATTTTTTACCAGCTTATTAATTAGCAGCTTAGTTTTGTTAAATATGCTCATTGTTTTTCCTTATTGTATTAATTAGTGATTAAAAATTTGAATATGCGCCCTTTAGAGAGCACGGCATTAAGATGACGTTCTATTTGCCCTTAATTAAATTCCCGTTAAGGCGCTTTTTCTTAGTCGGTAAAACTTTTTTCCTTGGCGGAGGAGCGGATGTTCCTTTTTTGCATCCGAGTGCGATGCTATCGAGAAAAACGCCTCTTCTACCAAACCCTCGGTATGCTATTTCGCCACTGGGGCATATTTTAAATCCTGTCCATTCTCCACGATTATTATTTCCAATTTGAACTTGAATATCAGAGCGAGAGCCATATTTTCCACCAGAAGAATTAGATTTAAAGCATCCTAGAGTGATGGAAGTTAGTCCTTTGGTATACATTGAATAGAATGTCCGTCCAGCGATCCCACCGACAAATGTATCAGCTGGGCATAGAATTGATTTTTGGTGAGTGACATGACCAGAGCGAACCATTTTTGTCCATGGCGAGAGTGGCTGTTTACTAATGTGCGCCCATTTACCTTCAGAGGTAATTGTTCGGCAGTAAAAACTCACATCGTCAATTACTTCGGTATACGAAATTTTAATACCTGCAACTCTTGTATTGGTCGGGCAGTGATAATTGAAACTTGAAATGCCGCCTTGCCCGCCAATAGAACTAGTATTTCCAGCAAAACTAAACGGACTATAAATAAAAGATAATAGCAAGATAGAAATTAATATTAGTCGATCCATTATGATGCTCCTCATGTGATTCAAGTTTTGGTTGTGATTTTTGCAGGACTTTTATTTTTAGTGGTCGTGCTTTTTAGTAAGGGAGTCGACTTTTTTATTGGATACTTTGGCTTGGTTGAGTTAGGTATAACTTTAAAAGTTTCGGCTCGAGATGCTGCACCGCATTTGTTCTTTTTGTTTGAGCAAGTTTTAACACTCCATTCAAGTGTTTTGCCTTGCAGAGATTGTGGAATTATTAATGAAACCGTCATATCGCCTGATCCAGAGGTCGATTTATATGAATTTGAATATAGACAATTGAAACTAGAAATAGCCCGTAAGCAAATATCGTAATGAATATCTAGAGAGCTGGAGTTAGGTGTTTTGGTAAAGGTAAATTTTTGATTTTGTCCCGTTGCTCGAAACTTGTCAGAGCTGGATACTTTCGGTGAGATAATTTTTGCTGGAGAGTTGTTAAATACTGCTCCTGGAGTACCGCTTCGACAGCCGAGCTTAATGCCTGCGAGAAACTGTTTTGCTCCAATTGATGTGGGAGTCGGTATCGGAAGTAATCCCTTCCATCCATTAGAACTAATGGCGAGTTCTTTATTTGGACAATTTGAGCTTTCAGTGACATTGATCCCTCGTATCGGGGAACTATTAGCCACTAAAAAAATACCATATCCTAGACCTTCGCGTTTACCCTCTTGATTTGCAACGGAGCAAGTTAACTCAATCCCGTTAATCGTTTTAAGTCCAACTAAGGATGCCATATTGATCGGTAAAAAGCCTGACCCACTTTTAATATTTGCTTTAATACCACTGACAAAATGATCTTTAGGACATAATGCTTGTTGTGTCCATTTATGGTTACTAGACTGGGAGGTGCCAATCCAATAATTTGCAGGGGAGGTTGTTGACCAAAGTCCTTCATGGGAAATCGATACACATTTAAAACCAATAAGATCAATGGCTCCTTCATAATCAAAAAATACCTTCGCGCCAGCTATTCTTTCACCTGAACGACAACTATAGGTAAAGTTATGGGGTCCAGTCGTTGCGCCAAGCATCTTAGTACTTCCCGCATTAACTTGAGTGTTAGTTAAGATTAAAAGCATAGTGAGTAGTAAATAAATGGCTCTACGCGGCTTAATCAATATGATTTTTAGCTTCATCTTTTTCCCTTGTTTGAATTATGGTTAGTTGTTGTATGCTAACTATAAAGATTGGGAAGGATATTGCTTGAAATGAACTTGAAACAGTTTGAAGGAATTTGAAATTTTTATAAATCAACAGGTTAGCGCTTGTTTTGTACCGGTTTTTTCACGTTATAGTTACAATTGAGATGTCGTATATTCTTTTGTGTAGACTGATTATTGAAATTGAAATTGAAATTGAAAGTCAAAGCATATATGCTGCTCAATCAGATAATTCTGATATGCTGTAGATATTTTAAAACTGCGTACCAATAGTCAATACTGGACTTATTGATTTAATAATTACCCGTTACTAATAACGCGGAACGGATAAAAAGAGAGTTATTAATAGCGGCAAATAAATGTATCGGAGAATTTAAGAGAAATATATTAAGCATCCAGAGCTAGAGTATAAATTTCAAGCAATCATTTGTGACTAGGAACTTCAAAACATAACCGACAAGTAAAAAATGACACCACCAAAGTATATCGATGATGCAAGAGTTTTATTTTGGACTTTCTCTGGAAGAGAATCGTTTGGAGTGGTTAGATTTTCAGACGGTGAAATTGCAGAGAAAATTCATGGATTAGCTATTTGTTAGTATGAAGGTAGAGATAAATTTTACCGTTTTTGCTGTGATAAGAGTTGGGAGTCACAATAAGACTCCGTTTATGAGTCTATCGAAGAAGCGATGAACAAGGTCCCTGCTCAGTATCTTAGGGAAATGATAAAATGGAATGCCTCGTGAACGCTATTAACCAAGTGATGCATCCGACAAACAATGGCGTTGGGTTAAATCCTGACGAATTAATTATGAAACAATCTTTTTTATCATGTCTGCTTGTACTTCTAGGAACCATTCTGGGTTTCTCTAATTCTACTGTAGCTTCAGTTCAATTTAAAACACAAGAAGTTGCGCAAAACGAATATTCCACCAAGAAACTCTACAATTTGTGGCTGAGTTCAACACAAGACAGCGCTTCAATACCTGATTTTATGTTATCACTTCCCGAACAACATATCATTGAATCCATTAAAAATGATAATAAGAACGTCATGGTGACTTATTTTTCTTTGGGTAGTGTTGAAACTGATTATTTTATGTTATCAGGCGGTCCAGATTTTTATGGATTAAGGTTCAAGCAACTAGGCAATACAAATTTATATTTTTGTACACAAAAAATACCAAATGATGCCATGTTTATTTATGGTATAAACGAATTTAAGTTTTCAGGTAAAGGACTTGAACAAGGAGTGGTTAAAACTTCAATGGAGCATGTATACGATGGTGCCGTTATCGCTCCGAATGCCAAGTTATCACCCTATGTTAAGGCAATATCTAGTGTACTTGCTGGAAAGTTAATTGATGTAAATCTGTCAAGTAAATACATGAACGAAAATAGAAAGGTTAGCTTATATTTGCCAGCTAACTATCAAGTTGACTTACATCATAATCTTGTTATTTTATTTGATGGGCGTAATTATTCCGCGACTGCTGATGCTGGAGAGTTGTGGAAAGGCTGGACTCCCACGCCAACTATTCTAGATAACCTGATAGCGGAAAAAGAGATTGAACCGACCATTGCGTTAATGGTTTGGAATCAAGGAAACCGTTCTGATGACTTAATAAATGATAATATGGCTGATTTTATTGCGCTTGAATTGATCCCATGGGCAAGACGCCTATATAAAATACATCCAAATCCTGCAAAAGTTATTGTCTCTGGTTCAAGCCGTGGTGGATTCGCTGCGGCTAATGCGGCATTAAAATATTCAAATCTTATTGGTGGTGTACTTTCTCAATCTGGCTCTTTCTATTACACGATGCAAGAAGAGCAGAATTGGCCAATTTACCCAGAATTTGAGGGGAAGTTAATTATTGATTATAAAAAATCACCAAAGCTACCTATACGATTTTACCTAAGCGTAGGTTTATATGATCTAGGCATAGGTAGGGTGGGAGCAAACCGACAATTGAAGGATATACTTGAGCTGAAGGGGTATGATGTCGAACACCGCGAATATAACGGGGGTCATTCTCATGTTAATTGGCGGCATGACTTATCAAAAGGGCTAATTTATTTACTTGGTAAATAGGGGAATAGCCAACGGGAGTAACAAACAGCTTAACTCAACCATTCAACCCACAGCCGCCCCTCTAACCTTAGTAGAATCCCCAGTCAGTCGTCCATCATCCCCCATCTTACGTCCCAAAATTAGCTCATACCAATGTAGCGCTTTAGCGGCAGGAAAAACAGCGGAGCCAAGTCTGATTGGTTGTTGTTTTGGAAATTTAAGAAGTTTGCGTAGTTTGAGTTCTATTTTTGAAAGTTCAGATTCTATCAAGCGATGAGTGTGTAAATAACCTGCGGCTGTGGTGGCGAATCTATTTTCGTCACCCTTGAAGCTGATTGTATTGTCAGTTTCCTTGAGCATTTTTTTTATAGAATCTAAATCTTGAGCCAAGGTATTTGCATCGGTGGAGTCGCTTAGAGCAGTTGCTAGCTCATCTTTAATTTTATCATCCAGCGATCGAGGGATAGCTTTTGGATTTGGTTTTGATGGTTCATTTTTTCCTAATTCGCTTGCAGCATGATCTAATTTTCGTTCTAAAAATAAATTAAATGGAGATAGATGTTTCCTGAAATCGCCTTTAAGCAAATCCCATAAATGAACCCGATCATATAAATCCCAAAAAGTTCCTAGTTGAACTTGTAAAGCTAATAATTGGGCAAGTTCAATTCGTGTAGGGTCAAAAGCTGTAGCATTTCCAGAGTTTTTTTCAATTAAAGCGACACAAGCTTTTCGGATCATTGACAGCGAACCAGCACAAGCTTCTGATGCACCAACAAGTGCTCCAGTTTTATCAATTAGTTCCATAAAACTATCGGTAGAAACTGGAAAATCAGCTCCTAATGCCAAACGTTCTTGCAATTCACAAGACACACCGAACATACCTGCAGCTAATTTATGCCCGACTGCAACTTTGGCAGGAACTGGACCTTCTGAATTTCGATTTTGTAGTAGATATATTGCTGGACCTGCTAGTTGATCGATGACACCTGCGAGAATATCATCCCAATTAGCGTTTTTTCCTGTTGCGTGATATCTAAATGCAGATAGTTCTGCGAGTGCATCGTTGTAATAGTTCGCGATTTGAGTGAGCGCGGAAACATTCATCCATTTATCATGACGAATACCAGAGAACGGACATTTTTTCATTTCCATTTCTACCCCGATTCTTGCCATTGCGTCGGCTCGTCGTTCGGAAATTGGTCTACCCTCGTCATCGTGCATGGCATTGAGGTCAAAGATTACCGCTGAAACAGACCATGCACCTTCACCAAGTGCATCTTGTAAACTTCTCGACATTTATCCTCCAAGAGACTTGTGCACAAACGGCATAAAGACTCTATACTTAATATCGTAATACTTGCCAATAAGTATAGTTCATCAAATTAGAGTCATCGTAAAATATGCAGATCTTGTCAGTCAATGTTGGTAAAAGCCAGCCCATGACCGTTAAATATCGAAATACTCAAACTGGTATCTATAAGATACCAGTGAAAGGTGCTGTGGCTGTTTCTCGAATGGGATTGCAGGATGACGTACGAATCGAAGTACGCAAAATGGGATTAGAGCATAGTGCTGTGTATGTTTATCCCCATGAGCATTATGATTATTGGCAAAATCGACTTGAATGTGAGCTTTTTCCATTCGGTCAGTTTGGCGAGAATTTAACCGTAAAGGGGCTGCTTGAAGATGAAGTTCGCATTGGTGATATATTTCGTTTTGGTGAGACGGTTTTGCAAGTGGCTCATCCGCGCATTCCGTGTGTTAAGTTAAATACTCGCATGGGACTGAGGTTTGCTTCAATGTTTTTAGCATCCTGTAAAGTTGGTTATTATATGCGAGTGTTAGAAGAAGGGAACGTGAGTCAGGGTGACGGTATTGAACTTCTTGAGCGGGATGAAAACTCACCCACAATGGAAGAGTTTGTCCGAATTGCTCATTATGAATACTGGGACACGCAAGCTCTAAAATATTTGCTCAAATCTCGTGATTTGTTACCAGCATGGCGTGAAAATATTGAAGAAAAAATCGAGCGAAGCCAAAAGGCAATTGGTTGGAATGGCTTGCGAGAATTTGAAGTTGTTAATCGTCAGCAGGAAAGTCAAAAAATTATATCACTAGATTTAAAGTGTGCGCAGGGAAAAGAGCTGCCGTCTTTTTTTGGTGGACAACGATTGATGTTTGTCCCAGGCAAGCCAGGAGAAGGCGGTCAAAAGCGGCAGCCGTTTTATTTGTCGAGCAACCCAAAAGATTGTTCAACCTATCGAGTATCTTTGTATACCTCAGGGAAAAATGAAGTTACTGGGGATAGTTCGGTGTCTGATATATTAAGCCAGTTGAAACCAACTGAGCGAATACGCTGTAATGCTCCATATGGTGAAAAAAGATCGCTTCCCGAAAAAGGTTTTCAAAAAAAACGATTGCGGGTTTTAGTAAGTCAAGGTTTGGGTATTGCGCCAACTCTGAGTATATTATACGAGCTTGAAGGTTATGATATGAACGTCCATATTTTCCATCAAGCGGACGCTAGTGATCCGCAAACACTTCTCAATGAAGTTAACGAATTGCTTGCCAGAAATCCTAATTTTAAGATGTTCAATTTTTCTTTCGAATTATCGGAGTCAATCAGTGCGGAATTTATATCCGAACACGGACAATTAGCAAAGTCTGATATTGATATTGCAGGCTCAAAACTATTTGTTGATCGATTGATGAATGAATTTATGGCACTCGATTTTGCGCCTGCCGCTTTGGTGATGCGTTATATCGATTAGAGTTGATTGATTAGTTTACAGCTTGTGAATTTATGATTTTATTCTAGAGTGTAAGAGAGTATTGCACTTACCTTGCGTCCACGAAGGATTAAATTTATAGTGAGCAATCTTTGTATTTAAAGGGACATTACCATGACACATTTAAGTAAGCTAAATGCATCTTTCATTTTAATAATGCTACTGGTTTTCACTAACGGATTTTCTTCCGCAGCCAAGAATTCAGAAAGCAAAGTAGACAAGTCTCAAAGAATGGAAGCGCTTGTTACAGCGAAATGGTTGAGCGAACACCTCAATGATCCTGATCTTATCGTGTTGGATACCACCGTTATTGTTAAAGCTGACGATAAGGGAGGCTTCAGTCTCATAAATGGTAGAGCGAGTTATGATTCAGGACATATACCATATGCTGGGTTCGCTGATCTCTTAGGAAGCTTATCGGCTAAAGATGAATCCTTACAGTTTGTAATGCCAACACCAAAAGAGTTTAGTGAGGCGGTTGGTAAATTAGGTATCGGCAATGATTCTCGTGTTGTTTTGTATAGCCAGAGTAGACCGAGCTGGGCTGCGCGAGTATGGTGGATGTTGCGCTGGGCTGGATTAGAACAAGTTGCCATATTGGATGGCGGATTGAAAGCATGGAAAGCCGAAGGACTGCCGATATCTAAAGATTCATTAACTCATCCTGAGAAACAGTTTAAACTTTCTTTACGCCCAGAGATGATAGCAAACAGTGGAGAAGTTCTCGACGCGATTAACGATCGCAATGTTAGGATAGTCGATGCTTTGTCTAGCGAACACTACCTAGGAAAATTTACAATGTATGCCAGACCCGGTCATATTCCGAGCGCTTCTAATTTTCCTTCTTCAAGTTTGCTGGATAAGGCGGGTCAATATCGTTCGATTGATGAACTTGAAATGCTGCACGAGGGTGATCCCAACACCAGGGTAATTACCTATTGTGGTGGCGGTATTGCGGCTTCTTCAGTTGCGTTTACTATGTATCGATTGGGTTATAAAGACGTAGCGGTGTACATGGGATCACTGCAAGAATGGGTAGCCGATCCTAAAAATCCTATGACGGTTGGTCATCCGTAACTTAAAAAATTTAAAATTGGGTAATAGGTTTGTCTGTAAGATATTTTACAGTTAGAATTTGAGACCATTTTTGAGGGATCACAAGTAATAATGACTTGGGCAACCAACTACATCAACCAATTATCCGAAGGTAAATCTATCAGTTTTCGACCACGCGGTGGTTCGATGAAAGGTAAAATTGAATCAGGGCAATTGGTTACCGTCGAACCATGTAATATTGAATCATTATCCAAGGGAGATATCGTACTATGTAAAGTTGGGCGCACTCATTATTTGCATTTGATTAAAGCGATAAAAGGCTCCCGCTATCAAATAGGAAATAATATCGGGAGAATAAATGGTTGGATTGGTTTTGAGTCAATCTATGGGAAATGTATTTCTATTGAAAGTTAGTTATGAATTTTAAGGGGCTCAGTTTTTATGTATTCAATCAATCCGCCTTTCCCAATCATCCATTCCGTTTAAAAATCCAACTGGACCTTCAATCACAACGCCAACTCCACAGGAAGTAAACTTCGGGAATGTTGCATGCCAATTGACTTGGCTTGTTAGACTTATTCCACCAACGGACATAAGTGGTGAGCCGAGTCTGCAAGAGTTATCACTGATTTCGCTGATATAGTATTCTTTAATTTTCCATTGGTTGATTAAATTGCTATCAGGAAAAACCGTGGAAGAGCCATCAATGCCTGTGAAAATCCAGTTAAGCATGCGTATTGTACTAATTTATTAATCATCGTCTTATCCTCGATAACCAACATCATCACAATGCGAAAATGCATCTTCAAATTTCGCTCCTGCTGGGCCGACTAAGCGAATGTTTTTTAGCATCAACATTTTTGGCACCGATGTGTCATTTTCTGAAGCGACTCGAAAGCTTGGTTCATACTGATAATGTTTAACCATCCAGTCGAAAGAATCACTAAAAGTCATTGATTTAATTTCCCAGCCTTTGCGCAGGTAACGACATTTCTCGTTTCTGTAACTAAAACCGTCCATTTTGCAATAAGTGCCGTTATTTGGATCAGGTTGTATCATCCATGCTTGACCATTGAAGCGGCATTTTGCGTCGCCTTTAAATATATAGCCATGCTTTTTAGCTAAAGTTACGGCGAGAGGACCGGGAATATTGTATGTTTTTATTTTTCTGACTGTTAGATTTGGTAGTGGGGGATTAACTGAAGGTGGTTTTTTATCGTAATTAAAGGGTTTAGTCGGTTTTACGATTTTTTCGCTATCAGGTTTTGCATAGGGATTTGCTACCTTCGTTGTAGGTCGATTATGATCTTCAACTTTAGTTTGCTGTTTAGATTCTGCCGCATTACATAGCATTGGCACGGATAAGAATGCCAGGCTGATTGAGATTAGGAATTTTTTTGTTTTCATGATTAATGACCTTTATAGATGTTTTTCATAATATTTCTAAAAATAGCAGGAATAGAATTTTCCATGTGAACCTATAGTGATATTCTATTTCTACTTAAAATTTAGACCGAGTAAGTTTACTCATCACTAATTTGTAATAACCTTAGTTGACTAGTCGATAGCGTTTTTCCTTCTTTGTTCATAGCAATCACTCGCCACAAAAAAGGCTGTTTTAATTTGGCCATGATTTTTTTTGTAGGTTTATAGCTAGACTCTCCCGGTTTTTTTAACGCTGAAGCTAACAGCTTTTTATCTCCAGTTGCCTGGTAGAATTCGATTTTGTAAACGCTGGTATCTTTATCATCCTGTAATTCGAACCAACTAAATTGAACTTGTTCAGAGCTAAGTGTTTGTTTGTTATGCGGTAGTAATAAAGATAACGGAGGATAGATTTTTGACTGATATGCATCCGTTTTTCCTACAAAGTATCTTAACGTTGGCATTGGAAACCCTGCCACACCACCAGAATTTAAAATGCCCGCCAAAGTGTCGGTGCTTGATTCTTTATCTCCACTGGCTTCGATTCTTAACAAAATACGGTAAGCACCTTTTTCTAAACTAGGTAATGATTTTGGATCTGGTCCTTGAATAACCGTTTGTCCTGTTGGGGAGAGGAATTTTTGAAAACGAGAAACTAATCGATATCGCTTTTGTAATAAACGCTCTTCGGCTGGTAGACTGGCTTCAGATAACAAATCAAATCGCGTTGGTTCTACATCACCTGGCATAACAATTTCCCAACGGCCTTTTAGTAAGCCTGCACCTGTAAAATTCACCTTTGCTGAAAAACTATTTAGTGTTTCACCTTGCTTGATTAAAGTGATCGCCTTACGGCTAGTATTGTTGTTAAAGTTTAAGTCGACATTAGTTATGGCAAGAGGTGTTCTTGCTCCGCCACCGCCCATTCGACAAGTGACGGTGACAAAAGTATTAACACCGTTGTTGACAAATTGCCTGACATAAAAAAACTCAGATGACGCACCTGTTTGTGCTTGCTGGTAAGCTCTTCGAATAACAGCCGTTGGAATGCTCATTACATCCGTTAGATTCCGTGGTGCCAGATTTTGGTTGTTTTTATTCGATTTCAGTTTTGATTTAATCAATGTGGGCGGTAGATCAGTCTCTGGAATGACACTTCCGTCACCTGTAATTCTGGCGAGATCAAATTGTTTAGGGAGGTGGCCTAAAAGCGTTCCAGCAACACAAGGATTAGCTCCCACAACGACACCGGAGCTGGTTACATCGCCGCACCAAAAAGCATCTACAGGCACTTCGTTGGTATCTAAATTGTGGAATGTGATTAGCACCGTTGATATGCCGTTGCTGTTAACATTGACACCTGTTGGATGTCGACCAGTAACGGCACTGGTATCTTTTATGATAAAAAGAGTGCTAGAAACAAGCGTTAGCATGGAAATTAGTATTCTTGAGATATTCATTTTCTTGTTTCCTATTAAAAACTTAAATTGATGCCAAGCTGAGCTGTTTTTGTTCCAAAACGGCTTTGCTGATCAAAAATATTGTCAATTGATTCGTTATCGTTATAGTTCATTCTTAGGCTGATACTTCCATCTACGGGAAGCCACCATTCGCCATTGATTAAAGTTTTCACTAGTCCTATATCAGCATTGGTTGAAATGTTTTTTGATTGATTGAGAGAGTCATCATCTTTGGTTAAACCGTAATTAATGCTTAAACCCAGTCCATCAATCGATTGCCAGTTGAATGAGCCCGTTATTGATTTGCTGTACTGGTTTTTTTGTTGCTCTTTATCATATTGACGGTTCTTGCCGAGTGAAAAAGCCCAGGAGGTAGTTTCATTTTGTTGGAGATTAAAGCTGATCGCATGTTGAAGATTGCTGAAATCCGATTGTTCCCGTCCCGCTTGTCGATTGTCTTGCTCACTACGATTTGATTGCAGTGAGACGGAGTAGTTTTCAAATTGCCAACTGCTTGATAATGAATGGACTGTTGTTAATTGGTCGGGTAGATGGCTATCATCATTAAATCCACTTTGGTCAAACTCGGGTGAATTAAGAGCAAACTGATGAGTTTTTTGGTAGCTATAATCTAAACTTGGTAGCCAAAATTGCATTGCGCTTGCTTCTTCATGAGAAAACATTTGCGCGAGAGGAAAGTGACTATTGAAACTATCATTTTCAGTTTTTGTTGTCAGCAAATTGACTAAATTATCCAAATTGTCTTGTGAGGATTGATTACTAAGTCCGCCACTGACATTGCCTATTTGGTATTGCGCGCTGACAAGTCTATTTTTTATATTAGCTTGCACAAATGCAGTAAGTGTTTGATATAAGGGTTCAGCTTTTGAATCATTTAGATTCAAGTTAATACTGGTGTCTGAACCCCATGGCGCTTGCCAATTTTGAACTAAAACATAAGCGATATTAAGATTGTGAGCCACTGCGGTTTCAGTTTCTAATTTGACTAGTTCATCGCCAAAACTTAAATCAGGATCATCAGGATTGGTATAACGGCTAAATCCCAGAGTTAAATCGGCGCTAAATCGTCCCTCTTGATCGAGCGCAGTCAGTTTAAAACCTAGACCTTGATTTTTCTCTGCACTGGTTATTTCTCCAATACCAAAATTACTTTGAGATAATCTTTCTGCATCTAAATAATTACCCTCAATGCGCAGTGAAATCCGAGATTCAGTAAAGGCATTAAATCCGAACCCAAGCGAGTTAACAAACTGTTCATTATGGTCAGACAATCCAAAAAAGTTATTGTAGCCAACAATATCCGTCCCATTTAATATTGCGCCGTTAAAGCTTAAATCGGATTCGTTTTGATATGCCCAGGTAAGTCCTCGGCGAGATAAATTATCGATCAATAAAGAATTACTTCCATAGCTGGTTTGACCGAGAGTAATGTTATGAAAACCGTTTTGGATGGAAACTGCATAGTCGGCGAGATCGAGCTTTTTGGCATTGTTTGTGCGCGTGCCAAATTGAATGGCTTGTTGCCGATTAGAAACCAGCAACAAATTAATATGTGAATCAATCAGCAAATCACCTTTTTGATGATGGGATAATAAGCCAAGATTAGCGGTGACATCAGAGTAAGTTGGTCGATCAGACTCGACCGCATCACCAGATGCTTGTTCGTCTAATTGCGAGTTGATATTAAGATCTAAAGTAGGCGTCCATTCTGCCTGTTGAAATCCGTTGCTAGTCATTACACTTAACATTGTGCTGCCGATTGCTTGCCACTCTCCGTCAATTAATTGATTAACAACTATTTCGTTTTCGCCTGCGGGTAGAGGAATTCCGCCTGAGAATATTAGCCGCGCGTTTTTGTAATCAAATAAACTGGTAATGTCATTGTCGCCGAGCAATACTTGAAACTGTTCAGCTATTTTAAATTTAGTCACAGAGATTGAGCCGATTAATGTTTCAGATTTTGATAATTTGATCGTCAACGCTTGATTATTTTTCACCCAATCACTAATCACTTCACCTTGCGCATTAACGAGTTGTTCAAAGCTAAAGTGAGTTTCAGCTTTTGCTTCAAATTGAGCGACAAGGATGCCTGTAACCAGAAGACTGATTAACGTCTTGTTCATATTTTTACCTTCTTTTATTATTGCTTTCGTTCGATTTTTTATTCTGATGAGTTTTTAATTACAGATTTAATCGCAACTTTTCATCGTCGTGCCGCCCACCGAGACAAACGTGCAGTTACGACCGTTCAACTTTCCACTGGTCACACTTCCTGTTCCCGATACACCTTCCCAGTCGTTATGTCGATCTGCTTCTTCTGCGTAATCACTTTGTCCCGAATTGCTTTGTTGCTGAGTGCGCTGATTGGCGATATTTGCGAGAACGCCTTGTACTTGGTCATTTCCTTCGTAACCCCATTGCCCTGTTTGAAAATTTAACCAGTAGTAGCCGTCACCAACCATATTTCCTGCGATTTGATCTAAGACCTGGATGTTTTGCGCATCCAGATGCTCACCATTAAGATGAATGTGTCTTTCGTTTGCGGCCAATGTAGGCAAGCTAATGCTAAGTGCTGCAATTATCAGAATTTGAGTAAATAGGTTTTTCATGATGTTATTCCTTTATTTGCTCTGGCTAGAGATGTGTGCATAAAGCGTTTATTAAAAGATGTGATGAAGAATATTTAAAATGAGACGAAACAGCTTGAAACTAGCTTGAAACAGTTGGAAGAAACTTGAAAGCTTTATAAATCAGTAGGTTAGGGTGGTTGATGAAAAGAAGAAAAGTTTCGACTCCACCCAATCAGTGGAAGACTATAACTCTCTGAGCGAGGTCGAAGAGTTGGTGAGAGTAAATAATCTATTGGCGATTGAATTTTTATCTCAGCAAGTTATTTGTTAAACCTATAACATTCGTTTATCCTGTTTACTTAAGGGGGTTGGCTTTTTATCTTTATGATTTTGTCGATTCCTGCGGTCTAAAATCAGGCCGTTCTTGCGCAAAAACTTAGACGTGAGGGAGTGAACAATGTTTACATTTGTCCATAAACTGAATCTCGCATATCAGACGAAAAATGTAGGTTCATCAACTCACCATCGCCGTCCGTCTTCTCAAAACAAGAAGGTGCAGTCGATCCTCCAACCACAGCATCCAACAGAAAATCAAGACACGATGCGAGAGTCTAATTCGACGGTGCAAAAAAAGGTCGATGAAGAGAATAAAGACACTGGCTTATCTAGGAGACAAACCAGTTCTGAGCAACGAAACCACGCCAAAGAATCTACTAAAAAGCACCTGTATCTATGGAATCTTCGTAATGTGCCTTTAACAGAATCACTAATTAGACGAACAGCAACTTACCAGTATCTCAGACATATTATGAGAGCAAGCGACACCGAGGCTCGAATCGCTTGTGGTCTATGGCATGGTGATTTATCGAAACATTCTAAACGCCAAAGATGGAAGAGTAGACGAACTCCGGTTGGACGAGCGAAATTGTATCTTTCGCTAGCGAGAGATTGGATTGCGGATACTACTTCAGCTGACAAAAGAAGAAGAAAAGACAGAGTAGAAAAAAGAGTAAGTCCTACCGAAAGAAACCCATTTACACTCACCCGAAAAATTTTCAAATTCAAACATGCCGACTATTTTGAAAATAATGTTAAGTACATTGAATGGTTTGATGGTGGAAAGTGGAAGCTACATTACAATAATGGTAAAACTCTATCATTGCGATGGGCTCCTCCAAATCCAATTATTGACTGTACCAGCGATCTAAGAATATTTTTTGATCCTAAAGAGCCAGGTAAGCAAAAGTTTATGAAAGCCGAGTTGTACAAATACCTGAGGGGGTTTTATAAAAGCGGATACTTCCCATCAAATATGGATATCATGAGCACACTTCGGCGACAGTCCACTACCGTGCAATTATCAAAAGATTCAGCATCGGGTAAAGTTTATCCAAATTATATTAATCGTTTGACTGCGCCTGGTCTTTGCCCATATATCCTCGAAGCGAAGCGAAAATATAATATTGAGGCAGCTCATTTGAGACAAGTTACTTACGGTGCCATCGTGTTTTTAGGAGCGGTAGCAACCGCAACGGGTATACCGTCAAAATCACACGCAAAAAAACCGATGTCGATCAATCCTTATCCTAAATTGAAAAGAAACCCGCTGACTATTCTGATTGTGGGGGCTGAAAAATCATCGGAATTTAAATATGCAATTAGTGCACTCAAAAGCGGCGCAAAAGTGACTATTGTAAATCCTAAAGCACCTACCCATCCTTTATTTTCTAATTTTATTAAGGCGGGAGGTAAACATCAGCAGCGTAAAATACAACAACTCCCATCAGGCAGTAAATATAGAGTTATTATGGAAGATTTCCCTCACCCAACTGGTGGTTATCTGGATGAGGCGAAGCGATTTGTCGATGCACGTTTGTCTCATCTGTCGAGTGGAGGACGGTGGGTTGTAGTGACAGAGAAAAAATCTTTCGCGGAAGCGATAAGTTTTAATGCACAGAAGCGTGGATTTAAGGTTTTGTGGCGGGAAACTACGGAAGTACACAAACGCGGCGGAAAAAGAATACCGACCCACGAAGCAACCCCACAATCGAAACATGTAAGAGATTCCAGTAGAATTATTTTGGTTATTTCTAAATAGTAGCCATATCAACAATACTAGGCGTGCGATTAAGACTGGTTTCTATTACTGGGATTAACAATTCCAAAACATTTAATCAGACATTCTAACTCTATTTTCTGTCAAATATTAAACTCTTAAGAATAGGATCATAATCAACCAACCAAATATAAGACCAACTATCAATTTTTTTGAGTTCAGTTTTCACTTTATCAGTCTGTCCCATTAAAGCTAAATACCGCGCTTGGCTATATGTTCTTCCTGGCATAGTGTGTTTACTTTTTGGTAGTTGTTGAATGAATTGATAGTAACTGTCTAAGACTTGTTGTGCGGCAGCATGGTTATTTCTTTGTTGGTAGCAATATGCAAGGTTCAGTTCATGAGAGATCCCTTCAGCGAAATCCCAAACTTCTATTTGCTCAGAGCCTTTTTCTTTTCTGGCTTTTTCGTATTGAGTGATCGCTAATTGACAATTTGATTGATAATAGGATGCTAACCCTAAAAGCAAATTCAAATCTAAACTGTTTGGGTTTTGCAAAGATAAATTTTTGATATGCTGTTCAAACACATCGAGCCTCGATGTTTGGTAGAGATTATTTTCAGCGATCAGTGCTGCTGATTTTTGTAAATAAAATACATATCTTTTTTGATCGCCAAGTAAGTTATAAAGATTTGCCAAACCCAAAAAACAGGAAAAATGGTCTGACAATAATTGCTGACAATGTTTAAAATGCTTTATGGCTTTATCAATTTCACCTAAGTTCGTTAAAGTATCGCCAACTGCGAAATTGGTGGTTGTTGACAACGGGCTGATTCGAGCAAATTAACAGGGTGGCATAATTTTATAACTTTAGTCGACAACTACGTTGACAAACACCGGACTAGTCAAAGCGCTTTAATTGATCTGGCTTTAGTACTTGCAACACTTTTTATATTAAAGAACGTACTGTAATCCCCCGGAAAATAACAGGAGTTATTAGTAGAAAATTCTTTTAAACTAACGAAGAGGAATTTTCTATGAAAAAATCACGATATACAGAAAGCCAGTTCATGGCGATCTTAAAGCAAAATGAAGCAGGAACATCTGCACCAGACATTTGTAGGGAGCATGGTATTAGCCTATCTGCTTTTTATAAATGGCGTTCGAAGTATGGTGGTATGGACGCATCATTAATAAAGCGCATGAAAGAGCTTGAAGCTGAAAACCGTCGTCTTAAAAAGATGTATGCTGAAGAAAAACTAAAAGCTGAAATAGCCCGAGAGGTCATCGAAAAAAAGTGGTGAAGCCGTCTCAACGCAAAGAGATGGCTCAGCGAGCTCAGAGCGAATTTACAGTGAGCATTCGTGTCGCCTGTGAAATATTTTCAATCAGTGAAACTTGTTATCGTTATCAAGCAAAGCTATCGCCGGAAAATGAAATTATTGCTGATTGGTTATTACGATTAACATCGACATATAAACGCTGGGGCTTTGGATTATGCTTTCTCTATTTGCGTAATCTTAAAGGGTTTGGTTGGAACCACAAGCGTGTTTATCGTATCTATCGGGAGCTTGAGTTGAATTTAAGGATAAGACCTAAACGACGAATCAAACGCGATAAACCAGACGCTCTGAGTATACCTGAAGCTATCAACCAGGTCTGGTCGATGGATTTTATGAGTGACTCACTTGTTACTGGTCAGTCACTTCGAACGTTCAATGTTATTGATGATTATAATCGTGAAGGATTAAGCATTGAAGTTGATTTATCGTTGCCAAGTATTCGGGTTATTCGCTCACTTGAGCAAATTATCGAATGGCGCGGCAAACCTAAAGCTATTCGGTGTGATATCGATCCAGAGTATATTAGTAACGAACTCATTGATTGGGCAAATAGACAGCAAATCACACTACTTTATATTCAGCCTGGTAAGCCAACTCAGAACGCCTATATTGAACGTTTTAATCGAACAGCCAGGCACGAATGGCTAGAGCTTTATCTTTTTGAAACGGTGGGGCAGGCACAATTATTGGCAACTCAGTGGCTTTGGACATACAATAACGAACGACCTTATTCAGCAATTGGAGGCGTACCGCCTCGGAAGTTACTGGAGGCTGCTTAATTTTCTACAAATTTCTTCAGTTATAAATGGGGGGATTACAGTGCTTCTTCAATTTTATTGGTTGTGGACTTACTCTGATCCTCTATCCTTACTCGCGAGCTTGGCGGTCGCAACTTGGAGGCTTAAATTAAATGGTGAAAACTGGCGAAGCATTGGATTGAAGCACGACGTTTCTCATTTAAATTTATTTCTATGGACACTTGGGGCATTGATAATAACTATATTAATGGGCAATATTGCTGGAGAAATTGCTAGTTCAATCATTACTAAACCAGAGTCGTTGAGTAAGGAATTAACGACTTACACTCAAAATCGTTTTGCTTATATTCCGGGAAATTTGAGTTTGTATTTAATGTGGGTCGCTATGTCGTGGATTATTGGCGGATTGACAGAGGAGCTATTGTTTCGCGGATTTTTAATATCTCGGTTTGAAAGCTTGCTGTCAAAATTATCACTCGCGATAGTCTACGCAATTATTATTCAAGCGATAATTTTTGGTCAACAGCATATGTATTACCAAGGGGTGATTGGGTTTGTAGAAGTTGGGATCATTGGAGTGGTATCAGGTGTTATTTATGTATTGTGCAAACGACGTTTATGAACCTTAGTCCTTTCTCATGGCTTAGCAAACACTTTTGGAATGACGATGTTGTATTTTAGTTGATAGGAAATACCCTAAAACAATGTTCAGAATACTAAAAGTATTAGTAATTTTCTTTGTTTTTATTTCAGCAAGATTGGCAATGGCTGATCCGGATATTCAGTGAGGAATTATTGTTTTGAGTAATGCTGATGAGCTTCCCAGATGGGATATCGTTAAGCGTATAAATACTTTATTAGAATCTAAATTTGAAATTAATAAATAACAGACTTATAGGAAGTACGAACCATGAGTATATTGATTGTTTAAGTTCTTACAAAAAATCACCAATTTTTATAGTGGGACTGTTAAAACATGCTAATTGTTATTATTAGAGACGCCCTTTATATGCATTTATTAAGATTTATGCTATTTGGCTTCGTGATATTTTACTCAAAATTAACGTATTAAGTTGATAGCTTGTATACATTTTTAACAAAATGTAGAGTTCTCACTAATGAATAAAACATAAAATATAACATAAAACAGGCAACAAGAAGATCCCAAATAAGTGAAGTATAATGCGGCAGTATGCTATAAATACTGTCATTAAATATAGCTGCAAACTTTATTTGTTCAAATTGCCGAGGAATACTTACAACCATTTCGACAAACACCCTATCAAAAAATATTATAAACAAGAAAATAAGAAAACCAAAGCTGGCTAAAGAATATATAGCTAAATATTTACTCCTATTAGCGGATAATAACTTGATACCTTTGAGGCTTACGCTTCTTTTATTGAATAACCTAAGAACTAAAAAATATAACATGCTTCTAGAGACACTCCTGAGGTTCGCAACACCTAATATATCACTAGCCATCCAATACCCATCAAGTCTTAAAAATGGGTTGAAATTCCAAAGAAGAGAAAAATTAAGGATCAGTATTGCATAATACAAGGATGGCATTTCAACCACGAGATAAATGACGGTGAGAATGAATGTATACAGCGCTTGAAAGTATATTCCACCTGCGTTAATTATTGCCCGCTCTTTTCTAGAGTTCTTCCAGCACTCTGAGAGTTCAGCATAAAACACCACAAAACAAATATAAACTCCAACCCCAATCTTTACATTTCGGCATCCGTATTTGTATGCGGCTGATGCATGTCCCGTTTCATGAAAAAATAATCCTCCAAATAACAATAATAAAGTAAATAATTTTTCTGAAATACGGATTTCCGTAAAAAATAGCGGAGCATTGCCATACACATAGTAATAAAATAAAAACTGTCCTACACAAGCAAGAAACAAACTAATAACTAAGATAATTTTGGAAAAAAACAGTACGAAAAACTGTGATATTCGGTTCGTTGTTACGTTGTTTAAAATATCTAAGTTAAATCTAAAAAGTTTAGATTTGATAGTAGATTTAGGCGATACAAAACAGTTGTCGTCCTTATTCACAATGATTTTATTTTCTAGTAAATATTCTATTTTAGACGCTGCATCATCCGTACTACCATTATATTCTAGAGAACTAATAACTTTTGACAGTTCCAGCTCATGGGAATATTCAAATTGATTAATAAACCAAGACGGTAAAGTAAACCTTCTTATACCATCATTTATGTCAGTCACTTCGCAAATTGAATGACTATTACAATTCGCATCATCGAACTTGGAAATAATCATGAAAGGGTTCAGCTTAACCAGTTTACTCATCTTTTTACCTAATCAAGTTTCAAATATTAGTAAAAGTCATACACAATATTACAAATGTTTCAAGAAGAATGATTAGTGTCACCTCTGCATCTACAATCATTATTGCCACCACAAAGACCACACTCAACATTCTCTTCTAATTTGTTAACTTAAAACAATCTTAACATTTCTAACTCCCTAATAATTAATCGAAAGGTAACAGCATAATGAGTAGTCACTCCTATCTAACCAAACTCTCGCGAGTTATAAAAGCAATTCGTATCAATATAAAACTTCAAGAAAATATTTGACTTATAAAAGATAAAACATGCAAAGTAGCTCTTTGCATGTTTTATTGTTTTATTGAGGTTCGTCACAATATGTAGCTTCTGGATCACAGCCGCCACCGCCGAGATCACCATCACCGCCATCGCTGCCGCCACAAAGTCCAAATTCAACACGGTCTTCTAGTTCATTAATTTCAAATTGTTCTAACATTTCTAATTCTTTCATTTTGTTTTTCCTTTTAAGTTAGTTGTAAATCCAACAGTTTGTTGAATAGGGTTTATACATAATTAATGCTCGACATTAATTATGCTGATTTTATAAAAAGTAAATCTTGCTGAACCATTTCTTGAACAATACTCATAAAGTTATTTCTTTTTTCCGTAGGGCACTCATTTAATAGTTCCTTTATTTTTAGCGAAGTTTGTTGCCGTAATAGGGCAAAAAATGAGCTCATAATTGCTGGTGCTTTATAGGCTTTATTCTGCTGCGTATCGACTAATAAAGTATCAGTGTTCTGCGAAATGAAAGCTACTCGTTGTTTATTAATTTCAATTACATGATTTTCTGCTACTATATTGTTTTCTAATTTGACATTCAAAGAATTATTCTCAGGTTCTAACCAGCGATGTAAACACAATGCGTATTCCCATTTATCAGGCGACTCGCTAACTTTTCTCTCTAATCGACTATATAGCTCTTGGATTATGTTTTGTTGAACTAATTCTCTATTTGCTATATCGGCATCTTGAAAAATTGCTGCTTCAAATGTTAGCACTCTATTCCCATACACATCTTGGGTTGAGAATACAGGAATAATCGGAGATTTAAACAGCATAGCTATTCGCGCTATACCAGACTTTACTCGAATTCGTTTATTAAAAAAATTAACTATAGATGTTCCTTCTTTTGAACGGTTGCCACCCGAGCCCATATTCCCATCGCAATAAATGAAACCATTAGATCCTTTTCGCATTTCTTTGACCAATTCTTTGCCAACAGCAACGTCTTCAACTTCCAGTAAACGAATTAGATTCTGGGATTTAGTTGGTAACAAGTTACGTAATTGATATAAATCCCAAAAACACTTTCCCGCAACAGGTGCACAAGAGGATAATCCATGAGCTATAAGATCCAGCAAAATATGTCGGTGCTCGTCAAAATGGAAAGGAGCAAATATTACCCGACCATAGCATGACTGATAGTTTTTTATTTGTTCGACACTTAAACCTCGTAACTTCGGTTTAGAGAAAAGTCTATTTTGATTGTTATTCACTAACTCAGATTTTAACTTCTCCACCCTATTATCAAAACGTGAACTGACTCCACATTTGTGTTCAACCGCTTGAGCTGTAATTTCTTTAATTTTAGTGCTGCTTACTGTGTCACCAAACAAGGATAAGTAATTCATATAAAAATAACTGCTCCAATTATGTTTAATATTTGCTGTTGAATTCATCACCATCACCTTATATATATCATTTTTGGGTTGTCTTTCTCTGAAACAAACCCGCTATCCGTTACTTTCCCCTAAAACTTGAAACGAGTATGACGCAATATATGAAGAAAAGGTGAGTCTAAAAAATACAAAAATAGCTCAATTGTTGCCAAATAATTAACAAATCAAGCCAAAAAATTATCATTTAGGAACGCCTGTTTGACCAAGAGGTACGTATTAGCTAACATGCATCTCAAATTGAAATTACTAAGATGGGCTCTCGAGGTAGATTTGAGTGAGTGACTATCTTATAAATAGAAATCAACCAATTAAAATTGATGATTAAATGAGAGGTGTGTAAATGAAAAAGAAGTTGCTTACAGTATTGATTGGTATATTTGCAGTCATAGGTGCTGTAATTGCTGGTGTAATTGATAGTTGGACTGTGGGGGATTACTACGTCGAACACCGCTTAGTGGGGCCTATAGGTCCTACAAATTTAGAGGCCCACACTTTTACTGTTTGGGCTAATGGCGAAATAGTCCTTGCTGAATCATACGACATTACCAAGGTAGTTGGTCTAGGCTGCCTAACAACACTAAAGACCACCTATTTAGATGGCGTTGAAGTTCCAGCCGAAGCACAGTGTAAAGCTGGTGGTAGAATTGCAGAAGAAACTTTTTGCCAAGATAACCCTGAAATGTGTGTCGCTAACTAAATAAAATTATCGTTGACTAAACAAGGGAGGCTATTGCCTCCCTTGTTGGATATACTTGAAGATTAAAACACTCATTTGGTTCAAATAAGCTTGACAAATATAAATACAATATTCAAATTCTTGGGCTTAATGACGTTGGCACTATTTACCATGTCCACTCTCAGCCAAGAGTTATATTTAGAAAGACAAAATTGGGTAAAAAAATATACCAACACAGCCCCTTTGTTTATTTATAAAAGTCGTGATGGCTCCATTTGGCTAAACTATTTTCATACTTTTGTACGTAAAAAAGGTGTGGTTGTTTCTAATTATGACTTATCTCCTTTTGCGCTCAGAGCTAACTCTAACCCAAACTCTCAAATAGTCGATTATCAAAATTCGGTGATTGCTAGCTTTGATAAAAACTTGCTGATATTAGATAAAAAAACCAATCATTTTACACCACACCCAGCATGGGATAATACAGGTGATAGAATTAAGGCTATCTATGTTGACACTAATGAGCAACTATGGGTTTTGACTCTGGATGACGTGTACCGATTAGATATTTCACAAAACAGTTTCGTCAAATTAGACCTCCGAGCTCTAAAAGTAAAATTGAAAGCACCTATCAATAAAGGCTCCCTCAAATTAGGTAATATTTTTGCGACCCAGGTAAACAATAATTTATGGATCTCCACTTTCTTTGGTGGTTTATATTCTTTGGATATACAAAGTTACGAAACCAAGGACAGTTATTTTATTGGTTCAGAAAATGTTCCTCCTTTTAACAGAACTAAAATATTTTCCATATTACACCATTTAAATAAATCCAGTAGCAAACTTGTGTTAGCCACATCAGACGGCTTGTATTATTTAGACTTATTGACTAAATCGATTAAAGCTTCTGTGCAAAATACACCCGTGCATTGGCTGGGGCACGATTTAGAAAATAACGTGTTGTTTAATAGCAATGGTAAACCCTTCAAACTTGACCAATCGTTAAATGCCATTAACTCACTGGATTTACTAGATCACAATCAGAAAGCATTAGAGGGCTATATAACAGTAACACTCATGGATGAAGAAAGTAATGCTTGGATTGGCATTGAAAATCATGGGCTTTTTCGATACTCAATGTATGAAAATAAGTTAATACCCTACTTAAGTAATTCAAACACTAAGCTTGTGGGTATCACTAGCCACCTTGAGCACAACAACAGAATATTTCATAGCGGTGATTTTGGCGTTGTATCACCGCAAGCAGGGCTTATTTCAGAGACAAAAACCAGCGTCATTGCTATAAAAGACGAGCACTCTTTACTCTTGGGGCAAATGGAAAAAATAATACAGTTCGAGCTTCATTCTAAACAGAATAAAATTATTTACCAACAAAAGGGGGCTGTCTTTAATAATATTATCGTTGATGGTAAAAAGCGTTTATGGTTGCTCGATGATATAACTGGCTTAACACTAATAGAGGGGGAAAATAACAAACCATTAGCACAATACAATCTACAAGCGAAAGAAATAGTTAATATTTTTGATATCTACTTGTCTCCAAACAATAATATTTTGGCAGTTCTACCCAATAAATTGTTGGAAATAAATATTGATAGTACACCAAACAATTTTAAAAATGTTCTGGTTGAATTTGATGATGCAATTGCAAATGCACAAAAAATAGGAAACGAATTATTTCTATTTCATATAGATAATAAAGTCACTATTGTGTCGCTTGATAATTACGTACAACATTCAATAAAGCTGCCCGTTTCTGGTATTCGTTGCATTAACAAAATAAATGATTCTGAGTGGTTTTTAGCACAAGAGTACGGAGCAATATTTCGCTGGAATCAAAATACAAGCAACTTATTAATTTTTAACGAAAACGATGGTTTACCAGAAGGAGGTGTGAACGGGGTTTTATGTCTTAAGCAATCATCTAATTACTTATTTTCGACAAATGCAGGTCTAATCGCCGCCAAAGATACAGTTCTGAAAAACGACATCCAGCCTCTTGCATCTATTATTCATAGCGATACCCATCAACCCCAAAATATAACATTTAAATACGATGAATTTCCGCAATCTTTCATCATCACAAACTCCAGTTATGCATCACCAAATAAAAATTATTTAAAATATCGTTTGGTAGGATTAAGCGACCAGTGGACTACTGAAAACCTTCCCAGTAAAGAAATCAACTATCAATCATTGTCTTATGGCAACTATACATTGCAAGTGATGGTATCTAATAATGATGGTATATGGAGCGAACCTGTTAGTGTAGATATTACGGTGACTCCTCCAATATGGTTAACAAAATGGGCTTTTTTTATCTATGTATTAATATTACTCGCATTTCTATGGTTTATTATTTGGTATAGAACCCGCTCCGCCGTATTACGGACTGCTCAATTAGAATCTGAAATAGTCGTTCGCACCCATGAAATAGAACAAAAAAATAGGACAATCGAGGCTTTATTGGTGCGTAAAAATGACTTGTTCGCAAATGTTTCTCATGAACTGCGTACACCACTAACTTTGATTCTAGGACCTATTAATGCCTTATTAAAAACGCTAAGATCACAAGAACAAAAACGACAAGCGCACATGATAGAAAGAAATGCCCGGCGTTTACTTGGATTAGTAGAGCAACTTCTCAGCTTAGCCAGAATTACTCGGCATGAACCAGAGCAACAATTTGCACATCCTATTTCTCCGAAATTGACATTCATCATAGAATCTTTTCGTTCAAAGGCTGAAGAGAAGCGAATATCACTAAGCTTACAACTTGTACAAGAGTTGTCCGCGTTGAGTTCTGATGATGCGATTGAAATTGTGGTTGGTAACTTGATTTCCAATGCAATTAAATATACACCGATTGGTGGCGCAGTTTCAGTGTGTGTTGATGTAGTTGCAAATAAAATTAGAATACAGATTCAAGATACTGGGGATGGGATTGCATCAACAGACCAAGAAAATATATTCGAGCGGTTTACTCGCTTACCACAACACCAGCATACCCAAGGGAGTGGTGTTGGTTTGGCTGTTGTAAAAGAACTAACCGAAGCTAATAAGGGAAAGATTGAAGTCAAAAGTGAATTAGGGAAAGGAACCAATTTCATTGTGCATTGGCCTTTGGCTAGTGATGAAGATGCAAAGAGTACGGAATCAACCTGTTACGAAAATAAGAATGAACTGTTGTATAATTTAGTCAGTTCAAATGAAGACTACAATAGTAATATTTCGATGAAGGAAAGCCTTCTAGAATCAGAAAACTACTCACTAGAAACAATATTGATCGTTGATGACAACCCGGAGATGTTAGATTTTATAGTAGATACTTTGCGAAATAAATATCATTGTATTACCGCGCCAAATGGACATGAAGGAATTGCACTCGCTCTTAAGAGAGTCCCCGATCTGATTATATCAGATGTAATGATGCCAGTAGTAGATGGTTTTCAATTGTGTCGAGTTTTGCGTTCAGATGAAAAAACTAGTCATATTCCCGTTATTTTGTTAACCGCAAAAAGTGATAGAGAAAGCAAAATTCAAGGATGGCGTGAGAATGTCGATGATTACTTAACTAAACCCTTCGACTCTGAACAACTACGCTTGAGAGTGAAAAATATATTAACCATAAGAAATATACTTAAACGAAAACTTTGTAGTGAAATTAGTGACAGCTCGAAAATCACTCGGACTACTTTACCACTACAAGACCAAATTTTCATAGATAAACTTAATAAAATAATCGAAAGTAAATTTGTGGATCATACATTTGGAAGGGGTGAGCTGGCTAGTGAACTTGCCGTTAGTGATCGTCAACTTCAGCGTAAACTGAAAGCACTAATCGATTACAACCCAGCAGATTATTTAAGAGAATATCGACTTCAGAAAGCCGCCGAAAAATTACGAGATGGTTTTCAAGTCGCTATTGTGTCTGACCACTGTGGTTTTGCATCACCGCCACACTTTTCTCGTTGTTTTAAAGCCAAATATGGAATGACACCTAAACAATATCAATCGACATCCTAGTATTTTAGTTAGAGGAAGATAAAATGAGAGAAAAGTTTAACGAATCGTTTAGAATGCAGGCGGTAGAGGAAGTATTAAATCGCCCAAGTTATTGAATTTATTTATTGGAATCTCTGAAATATTACTCATAAACCTTTAATCACCGGATCAAAACCAACCAACCAAGCATACGACCAACCTTCAATTTTTTTAAGTTCAGACTTAGCTAACTCCGGTTGTCCGGTTAACGTTAAATAACGAGCCTTATTGTAAATTTTTCCGGGAATATTGCGAGAGCTTTTTGGCAAATCCTGAATAAAGCGTTGATAGATCGCTAAGAGTTCTTTTGTGGCAACTGGGTTCTTTCTCTCTTTATAACAATATGCAAGATTTAACTCATGAGAGATCCCTTCGGCAAAATCCCAAACTTCTATTTGCTCAGAGCCTTTTTCTCTTCTAGCTTTTTCATATTGAGTGATTGCTAATTGACAGTTTGATTGGTAATAAGAGGTTAATCCTAAAAGTAAATTCAAATCTAAACTGTTCGGGTTTTGCAAAGATAAGTTTTTGATATGCTGTTCAAACTCATTAAGCTTTGATGATTGTAGTTTGAGATTAAAATCTAATTTTAGAACATAGTATGATTCTTTTGCTTGGCTTAATGCTCTTTTTACCAATTGCGAAGCTGTTTCTATATTTCCCATTTGAAATTCATAGGATGCTTTGCTTGATGTTTGGTATAAATTATTTTCACTGATTAGATCACCGGATTGTTGTAAATAAAAAGCATGATTATTTGAGTCACCTAGCAGGTTATACAGATTTGCCAGACCTAAAAAACAAGAAAAATGATCAGGTAATAATTTTTGGCAATGTTCAAAGTGCTTTATGGCTTTATCAATTTCACCTAGATTCGTTAAAGTATCGCCAACTGCAAAATTGGTCGTCGTTGACAATGGACTGATCTGTAGAGCCTGTTCAAAGTGAACTAACGCTTCTTTCGCTCGGGATAATCGCCACAACATAAAGCCGTAGTTATGCAGTGCAAACTCTAAACCAGGATTTAATTCGAGCGCTTTTTTAAAATCTTTTTCGGCCAAAGAAAACTCTTGTAAGTAAGTGTTCAATAACCCCCTGACCGCATAAGTATCAGCTAAATCAGATTCAAGGGAGAATGCTTTTTCTAATAACGGAGAAACATCAATATTGGTATTTTCTAAAGGCGTGTGCTTGTATTGGTATAACAATAAATGAGCTTTTGCCATTCCTGTATAGGCGAGTGCGTAATCTGGCGCTAAATCGACAGCTTCTCGGTAGTAATTTAATGCTTTTTCGTAATGTTCAACAGTGTTAAGTCTTAGATGAGACTGAGCTAACAAAAATAACCGATAAGCTTGGGTCGACTTTGGATGGTTGCGTTTCTGATTGTTGGGGGAGGCTTTATTAGTGATCAACATCGAAATTTTTTCACTAATACGACTCTGGGTTTCAAGAACGCTGTCGTTAATATGATTATCGAAGGTCTTAGACCAAAGGTGAATATCTTTACTCGAATCGATTAATTGAACCGTTATTCTTAATGTATCTACATCTTGTCGAATACTGCCCTCAATAATATATCGAGCACCTAAAAGCTTTGATATTTGTTTGATATCTGTATTGGTTCCTTGAAATGTAGCTGATGAAGTTCGCGAGATCACACTTAAATCGGGATTAGCTGCCAATTGGTGGATCAACTCTTCGGTTAATCCATCAGCAAAAAATTTTACATCTGTTTTGGCGCTGTATACATCAAAGGGCAAAACAGCGACCGTTTTAGACGCTTTTCTCGATTCACTATTTGATGACAGACCGAAGTTGTTGTCTGGTTTATCGTTATTTGTGTAGTTAAAGAATAGAATTATGGATAACAGACAGGCAGAAATACCAAACATCAGCCATTTAAATTTGAATATGAAACCTTTTTTATCATTCGATTTTTGCTGTTCTAAATCGGTTAACGGCTCTGCTTGCCATTCAACCTTTGGGATAAGACGGTAACCTTGCTTTGGAATGGTATCGATGTATTGTCTGGGAGTTTTGTTATCGATTAATGCTTTGCGTAAATGGGCGATTGTATTGGTTAAAGCGTCATCTTGAACAACTTGATCCCAAAGTTCACTCAAAAGTGTCTCTCTGGAAACAACATTACCACCAGCATTAGCCAAAAATACCAAAAGTGCCATGACTTTTGGCTCAACTCGAACTTTAATATCCTTATTAATCAATAAGTTGTATGAGGGTTTTACGAGCCATTCGGCAATCGTAAAATTTTGCTTATTCAAATGGATATCTGCGATAAAACATCATAAATAGGTTTTTAACATAAAACCGATAGAACATCATTAGGTATTTATCTTCTATAATTTATACACTTGCTTTCTTGGGGCGCATGAATTTAGGTCGGGAGTAAACGAAAATGATTTATCAATTTGAGCATTACTTTGTCGATCAAGAAAATAGAAAATTGCTCTATCGCAATCCGCAACACGACAGTCAGAGAAAGAAGGTCGTAACGGATGATGAGAAGACGGTAACTCTTTTAAGCCTTCTGTGTGAAAACTATCCTGAGGTTGTCGGAAAGCAAACTTTGATTGACACGCTTTGGCCTGATCAGGTGGTGACCGATTGGTCTTTGTCTAAATTGGTGTCAGATGTTCGTCAATTATTGGATGATTCAGGTAAAGACCAAGGTTATATCAAAACTGTGAGAGGAAGAGGGTTTCGGTTAAATGTCCCCGTTCAAAAAGTAGATACTATCAAAAATGTGGAATCTATAGCTCTTGAAATTGGAACCGTCCGACCAGCTAAAAGTTATTCAAGTTTGCTAAAAGTGAGTATCGCAGCAATATTTGTTGCGATAACGACTTTTGTGCTGTTCAATTTTCTTCCATCGAGTCGCTCTATTGATAGATTTGTTGATTCAAAACAAGGCGTGATCAGAGTGGCTGTATTGCCGATTACCAGTGAAACTCATGATCCTATTGATGAATGGATTAAATTTGGGGTGATGTCTTTAGCAACCGAGCAATTAGGACAATATCCATCCATTCAAACAATCCCTGTTGCAACTACTATTGCGACTGTCGCCAGTCAGCAAGAGTCGATTGATAACGATGAGTTGGGAAATCTCTTATTTGAAAACATTTGTGGTCAAGTTGGCTGTACTCATGTGGTTTCAATTAAATATAAATTGGTCGATAATCAACCAGCATTGACTTATCAGGTCTTTGATGAAAAAAGCCGCTCGGCTATATCTGAATTTATTCAATCAGATATTATCGATACCGCTGATGTTCTTTTAGATTATTTGGCAAGCGATATTATCCCGGGAAAAAGAGAACGGATCTCTATTGCTGATACTTATTCTAGTGATCATAAAGCCAACCGTGATTATGCGACAGGTGTCAATGAGTTATACAGTGGAGATATTAGTTCGGCAAAAATTTACTTAAATCTAGCGCTGGATAGGCAGCCTGATTTTATTTGGGCGAGAGCCTATCTTGCAGAAGCTAATTATCGGAGTGGCGCACTATCTGAAGCGGAAAATGAAATAAAAACATTAGAAAAGCAGGCTTTAAACGACAAACAATCTTATTTTTTAAGGCATTTGCATTCTAATGTACTTTATAGTCAGGGAAATCTTGCTGCCTCTTTAGCCATGACTAAATTGTTACTCGAAAATCCACTGACAAAAGAAGATCCTTTATTGAGAGGTAACGAATTACTCAATATTGGTAGCAGTTTACAGGCATTAGGCAAATTAGACGAGGCATTGGAATACCTAAATCGAGCGTCGGAATCGTACAAACAAGCGAAGTTTGGATCAGGTGAAGGAAAAGCTTTATACAATCTTGGCAATGTCCACCTCACAAAGGTAAATCCTGAAAAAGCACTCGATAATTTTCAAGCAGCCCGTGAGGTTTTTAAGAAGTTCTCAATGCAAGGCTACGCATTGATGGCTAAACATCAGGTAGCAACAACCAGTCTTGTGATGGGAAAGTATCAATATGCCGAGGGAGAATTGAGGCTTTTGGTTGATTCCTACAAGGGAATCGGTGACTTAGAAGGGGAGTTGACGGCTTATCTCGATCTTGCCATTGTCAGTATTGAGAAAAATGATTATCAAGAAAGCACTGTCAGAGTAGAGCGCTTACTAGAAACGCTCAAGAATTCTGAGTATTCCTATATCAGAGATCATGCTCTATCCATTGGCGTCTATGCGAGTTTAAAGTTAGACCAGTTAGCTAAGGCTGAGTTTTTTCATCAACAATTAGATGGCGAATGGAGCGATCCAAGACCGCAATATGCTTTGCTTAATGCTTACTTATTACATGAACAGGGAAAACTGAAACAGTCTGTAGAATCCGCCACCAGTAAAAAGCGAGAGTTAGCAGAATTATGGAGTGATAGCCATCAAGTAGTACTCGAACAAATGCAAACATCACTCACCACAGGAGCTAAACAGTCGATAGATTTTTAATTTAAAAGTTGTCGATAAAACACTGTAACCAATTGATTTTTAGCTCTTTCAAGTTTTATCAAAGTCTCTCAAGTTAGTTTCAAGAATTTCAAACTTCGACTTTGTAATATATAAATCAACAAAGAACGATTCGCTTCGTTCTTATTTTTTAACAAAAAAATTGATGGAGTCAACCTATGTTAAATATTAAACAACTTGTGCTTATAATTTGTACATTTTGTATTTTTTTGACAAATATATCAGTGCGCGCTAACAGCGAAGTTTTTTATGCTTGTGAGACGGGGTATCAATTTGAGACTAAAAAGAAAGCGGCTCGCTGTATTAAGCAGCAACGATTAACATTCCGATCCCCCGAATCTTGTGCTAACAATAATTCGGTTAAATTTAACTATGTACTAGCAATTGACAAACTGGGTCAGCAAGATCGTTGTATTGTAAATTTATCCAGCGGCGGCGGTGTTGATACTCAGCGCAAGACTGCAAGCTCATCAACCAATAACGATCTAGATCGATCTGGGTCAAGACTTACCCGGAAATCCTTCACTCCACAATGCCAAAAAGGCTATAAGTTACAAATTAAGCGCGGTAAAGATACTTGTAGCAAGCAGAACTTAGAGGTGATCCAGGCACCAAATAAGAAGGTCAGTCGCTAATGTCGCGGATAATCCATAATTTGACTGATATTTCACCAATAACTCAGGCAATATCGCTTATTTAACGCTGTTTTCCCAGTTTTTTTCCGCTATAATTGCGCGTTCGATTTTAACTACTAGATTTCACTGAGTTTTCAGGACGCCCAATTTTGAGTAAATCTTTTCAATCCGTAAAAGGCATGAATGATGTCTTACCAGATGAATCGCCAACCTGGCATTATCTGGAGACTAGCCTGCGCAAAATAACGGCAAGTTACGGATATTCTGAAATTCGTATGCCGATTGTTGAAAACACTCAGCTATTTTGCCGCTCTATTGGCGAAGTGACTGATATTGTCGAGAAAGAAATGTACACCTTTGTTGATAAAGGTGAAGACAGTCTGACCTTAAGACCTGAGGGGACTGCTTCTTGTGTGCGAGCAGGCATTCAGCATGGTTTGTTGTATAACCAACAGCAGCGGCTATGGTACATGGGACCTATGTTTCGTAGAGAGCGTCCGCAAAAAGGGCGATATCGTCAGTTTTATCAATTTGGAATAGAAGCTTTCGGCTTAAAAGGCCCTGATATAGATGTTGAAGTTATCGCATTGAGCGCCAGGCTATGGCAAATGCTTGGATTAAGCAAAGTAGAATTGCAAATCAATTCTTTAGGAAGTAATCAAGCGAGAGAGGCGTACAAAGCAAAGTTGGTAGAGTATTTTGAGCAACATCTTGATGAATTAGATACTGATAGCCAAAAACGCTTAAAGTCTAATCCACTCAGAATTTTAGACACAAAAAATCCAGCTATGAAAAGTGTGGTCGACCAAGCGCCAAAGTTGATGGGTCACCTAGATGAAGAATCGAAGCTGCATTTTGACAATTTATGCGAAAAATTAGACGCTTTGGGGATTGCCTATGTGGTTAATCCTAAACTAGTTCGAGGTTTAGATTATTATAACCGCACGGTTTTTGAGTGGGTAACCACAGAGCTCGGCGCACAAGGTACTATTTGCGCAGGTGGTCGCTACGACGGATTAGTCGAGCAACTTGGAGGAAAAGCGACCGAGGGTTGTGGATTTGCAATGGGATTAGAGCGAATTATTCTATTGCTCGAACAGCAAAGTGATTTTAAAGATAAACTTTCAGCCAAAACCGATGTCTATTTATGCACCCTGGGTGATGAGGCCGAAATTGCAGGGATGAAACTCGCTGAAAAATTGAGAGATGAATTACCAAATCTTAAATTACAGCTACATTGTGGTGGTGGCAATTTTAAAAAGCAGTTAAAAAAAGCAGATAAATCTGGCGCAGCTGTTGCCTTAATTTTAGGCGGTGATGAAGTAGAACAAAAACAAGTGACGATTAAATATCTTCGCAATAAAATAGATCAAGTGACATTAACTCAAGCTGATCTAGCATTAGAACTGAATAAAATATTTATATAAGCAAGAATATTAACTCCGTGACCTCCATGTCATCGTGCCCACAGCGCTTCACGGGACAAGCTTTGGTGAATATTTATTTTTAGAAATTAGAAATTAGAAATTAGAATTTAGAATTTAGAAATTTAGGAGCATTAACGTGTCATACCAAACAGAAGAACAACAAGTCGAGCAATTAAAAGAATGGTGGAAAGAAAATGGAACGCCATTAATTGTTGGCGCAGTGCTCGGTTTATCGGGCTTTTTTGGCTGGAAATATTGGGATGAAAAACAAGAAGTGACTTTCGCTTCAGCTTCTGATCTTTATATGAGCGTTTCAGATGAAGTCGGAAAAGAAGACTCCGCTAAATTGATTGAAAATGCCAATGCTGTTAAAGCACAATATCCTGATTCCAGCTACGCAATACTTTCGGCTTTTCATCTCGCAAAGCAAGCTGTGGTTGATAATAAATTAGATGATGCAGTTACTGAATTAAATTGGGTCGTTACCAAACATAAAGATAACGAGCTAGCGCAAATTGCCAAAATACGTCTTGCAAGAATATATATCGCGCAACAAAAAGCGGAAGATGCTTTAGCATTATTAAACTTCGACAAAGAATCAGGCTATTACGAAATGGGCAGTTTAATAAAAGGCGATGCGCTGATGGCTCTGGATAGAAAAACCGAAGCGTTAGAAGCCTATAAAGCGGCTGACGCATCAGGAAAAGTTACTGCAAACCACTCTACGTTAAAGTTGATGATTGAAGAGTTAACCGCTAGTGAATTGACCTTTACTGGTTCAGACGAAATGGCTGACGCGAGTGTAGATAACGTCACAGAAACAACCGAAGCGGATGGAAAAACAGATATGGCTAAGGACGCTCAACCAGAAGTTTCATCTGATAATAACGAAGAAAGCAGTTCTGAACCAGAGCCAGAAACTAGTAGTAACACTGAGGCTTCCAAATAATGCGTTTTTCTGTTTTTCTATTTTTAGTTGCTTCTTTATTACTTTCAGGTTGTAGTGACGACGATGACGCGGATCTTTACGAGCCAGATCCATTGGTTGATATTGACAATCAATTCGAAATTAAAACTCTTTGGTCGACTAGTGTTGGCGATGGAATTGACGATCAAGCACTTAAAATTTCACCAGTTTTTGCTTACAAAAAAATCTATGTGGCAGATACCACCGGAAAAATTGTCGCCATAAATCCAGATAATGGTAAGCAGATTTGGGAGTCTGATTTTGAACTCGCAATTGCAGGCGGTCCTGCGGTAGCGAGCAAAATTGTCGTTGTTGGCACTTTGCAAGGTGAAGTCCTCGCGGTAGATGCTGAAACGGGCAAAGAAAAATGGCGCGCACAGGTTTCTAGTGAAGTCATTTCTAGTCCTGCAATTGGTGACGGTTTCGTTGCAGTAAGAACGGTCGATGGAAAAATCTATGCGTTTGATGCCGCTACTGGTGAGCAAAAATGGTTCTACGATGAATCAATTCCGGCACTTACTTTACGTGGAAATTCTTCACCAGTAATTGCAAACGGTGGCGTTATTTCAGGTTTTTCAAATGGTAAATTAGCGGTGTTTGTTCTCTCCAATGGACAGATAGCCTGGGAGAAAAAAATCGCAACGCCCATTGGTAGTTCTGAAATTCAAAGGCTCGTCGACGTGGATCTTCAACCATTAATTGTTGGTAGTTCGATCTATATTGGAGCGTTTAATGGAAACTTAGCAGCGCTTGATTTTAGAAAAGGCGAATTCATGTGGCAAAGAGAACTATCAACTTTTCAGGACATGGCCGTCGGTGATTTATTTTTATTTGTTACTCACGAAAATAGCCATTTAAGCGGCGTTAATCGAACCAATGGCGTTATAATTTGGACGCAAAAGGAATTAAATAGAAGGCAATTAACTGCGCCAGGTGTCGTCGGTGACTATTTAGTTGTTAGTGATTACGAAGGTTATGTGCATTGGCTTTCTAAAAAGACTGGGAAAATTGTCAGCCGTGAACATATCGATTCAAGTGGGATCGCTGCGACTCCGTTAGTTATCGATGACAAAGTTATTTTGTATGCTCGAGATGGCTCGTTAGTTGCGATTGAAAAAGAAAACAATAAAAAGTAGATACAATTGCTATTTTTGATTTAAACAGAGTGATTTAAACAGACAGCCATTCTATCCCATCACCCTGATGAGTTAGGGTGAGGGTGAATTAATTTATCATGTTACCGGTAGTTGCACTTGTTGGTCGTCCAAATGTTGGAAAATCAACGCTCTTTAATCGATTTACACGCACGCGCGATGCGCTGGTTGCCGATCTCCCCGGTCTGACTCGTGATCGTCAATACGGTCATGCAAATTTCAACGATCATCCTTTTATTATTATTGATACTGGCGGTATTACAGGCGGTGAAGTAGGCGTGGATGGTTTGATGGCCGAGCAGTCCATGCAAGCCGTTAAAGAAGCCGATATCACTTTATTTATTGTTAATGCGCGAGAAGGGCTAACTGTCACCGATGAACTTTTTGCCAAGCAATTACGTTTGGAAGATCGTGAAATCCATCTGGTCGTCAATAAAGTGGACGGGCTTGATCAAAATACCGTACTTTCTGATTTTTATTCGTTAGGTTTTGAGTCGATTTCGGCAATTGCCGCATCTCATGGGCGTGGCGTTAATCGTTTAATCAATGATGTTATTCTTCCAGCAGCAAAAGATAAGATAGAAGAAAAAGAAGAGCAAGAAGCCGAAGAAGAACAAGGTGAGCGTGATCCAAAATTAGGACCGAAATTAGCAATCATTGGCAGACCTAATGTCGGAAAATCAACGCTAGTCAATCGAATGCTGGGTGAAGAGCGAGTGGTGGTTTATGACTTGCCGGGAACCACTCGTGATTCAATTTATATTGAGATGGAAAGGCGAGAAAAAAAATATACTCTTATCGATACCGCTGGCGTAAGAAAGCGAGGAAAAGTTAAGGAGGCAGTTGAAAAGTTTTCTGTGTTAAAAACATTACAAGCGATTAATGATGCGAATGTAGTGATCATGATCTTTGATGCACGCGAGGGGATCACTGAACAAGATTTAAACTTACTTGGTTTTGCGATCGATGCTGGTCGTTCATTGGTTTTAGGAATCAATAAATGGGATAACATGAGCGAAGATAAACGTATTGATGTTAAAGAAGCAATTGGAAGGCGGCTTCAATTTGCAGATTTCGCAAGAGTCAAATATATTTCGGCTCTGCATGGCACCAATGTTGGTCATTTATGGGAAGCGGTTGATGAAGCATACGCGGGTGCAAGAGTTGACATGAGCGCGTCGAAATTAACTCGAATATTGGAGTTAGTGGTTTCAAAACATCAACCGCCAGCAAAAGGCCGATTTAAAGCAAAACTTCGTTATGCTCATCCCGGTGGTCATAACCCACCTCGAATTGTTATTCATGGGAATCAGACAAAATCCTTACCAAAATCATATATTCGTTATTTGGAAAAGGGCTTTCGAGAAGCTCTTAAAGTAGTTGGCACTCCAATCAAATTTGAGCTAAAGGAAAGCGATAATCCATTTAAAGATAAAAAAGTTAAAGTGACTAAAGAGCTGTTAGATAAGTCCAGAAGAAATAAGGCTAGAGCAAGAAAAATGACAAAGAAAAAATACTAGAGCATTTATTATTGAATAATTAACCATAGGCAGAAATACAGTGAATACATATTTAATCAGCAAAAACTTCAAGTCTTCAATTATCATTTTATCATTATTTGCTTTGTTTTCTTGCCAGGATTCAAACGAACAACAAACCGCTGTTAGCAAAAAAGAAGAATCAAAAATATCTGCAAAAGATATCGCGAAAAAATATATCATCACCGATACTCATATTGACGTGCCTTATCGACTTGAAGAAGAGTTTGAAGATATTAGTATCGCCACTGGAAAGGGTGATTTTGATTACCCAAGAGCCGTTGAAGGCGGATTAAATGCACCATTTATGTCGATTTATATTCCAGCTAAGTTAGAAGAGCAAGGAAGCGGAAGTAAAGAGTTAGCAGATAAGTTAATCGACATGGTTGAGGCCATTGTCGAAAAATCACCGAGTAAATTTGCGTTGGCTTATTCCACCGAACAGATGCAAGAAAATTTCGATAAAGGGATCATTTCGTTGCCTTTGGGAATGGAAAATGGCTCGGCGATAGAAGGTAAAATGGAGAACTTACAACATTTTTACCAGCGCGGCATTCGCTACATTACACTTGCTCATTCAAAAGCCAATCATATTTCTGATTCATCTTATGATGAAAATAGACCAGCAAAAGGTTTGACTGAATTCGGTAAAAAGTTGGTGGTTGAAATGAACGAAACCGGAATTATGGTTGATGTTTCACATATATCTGATGATGCTTTTTATCAAGTGATGGAAATCAGTCAAGTACCGGTTATTGCGTCCCACTCATCAGCAAGGCATTTCACTCCGGGTTTTGAACGAAATATGAGCGACGATATGATCAAGCTTCTTGCCAAAAATGGCGGTTTGATCATGATTAATTTTGGTTCTACTTTTATTTCGAAAAAATCTCAAGATAATAACAATGCGTACAAAGCTGCTAGAAAAGTCTTTATGCAAGAGAATAGTGTTGAACAGGAAAGTGAAGAAGTTAAAACATTCACTAAGAAATATCGAGAGCAAACACCTTTTCGTTACGCGTCAACCCAAGAGGTGCTTGATCATTTTATTCACGTGATCAATTTAGTTGGTGTTGATTATGTGGGTATCGGCTCTGATTATGATGGCGTAGGTGATAGTTTACCTGTTGGACTAAAAGATGTTTCGACTTATCCAAACTTGATCCAAGGGTTCATCGATCACGGGCTTAGCGAAAAAGATATTGCAAAAATTTTATCGGGAAATTTAATTCGCGTTTGGAAGCAGGTTGAGGACTACTCAAGCAATCAAAAATAATGGCTTAGAATTTAATTTATGAAAATATGGGTTGATGCAGATGCTTGTCCGGTGGTGATCAAGGAGATCTTATTTAAGGCGGCCATAAGAACAAAAACCGAACTCACATTAGTCGCTAATCAGTCCATTTCAAAACCTAAGTCTCCATTTATCAAAATGTTGCAGGTCAGTTCAGGTTTTGATGTCGCTGATGATGAAATTGTAAAGCTTGTCGAAATAGGTGATTTAGTGATCACTAGTGATATTCCTCTTGCTGCCGAAGTGATTGAGAAGGGGGCTCACGCACTTAGTCCGCGTGGCGAATTACATACGCCAGATAATATTCGTGCTCGATTAAATATGCGAGATTTTCTTGATACAATGCGAGCGAGCGGAGAGCATACTGGTGGACCAGCTCCTTTGAGTCAAAGTGACCGACAGGCATTTGCGAATCATTTAGATCGAATATTATCCAATAAACAGAAATATGAATAGTTCTTAGTCATATTAAAGGAGTATTTATGTCGCACTTTATTTTAATATTTTCAATTATTTTCTTTTGCCAAACTGTATTGGCTTCAGAGGGTGCTGATGTTTTTCTAAGTAAATCAGCTAGTGGGGAATGGAAAGTTAAGTTTACAGTTTCAGAACCAACTAAACGCTTGGCATTCATTCGTAATCCAAACGATGCTAGAACCAAGCGTTGGAAACCTTTGTCGGATGACTTTATTATTGAGTACTTGGAAGGGAAAGAGTTTATAAAGCGAAAAGATGGGGCGAAATTTTCAAGTTCGAGTTTTCTTCTAACGCCTACTTATATACCACTACCGAAAGACTATGCTCCATTTGCTAACTTTTCCGACGATGGAACTTTAGTTTACGATGGACGTTTTTTCGCTTGTTCAAATGAATGTGATCATGATATTGATTATCTATGGAATTTTGAACTTAGTGCACCCCGAGCGGATAATATCCTGGTAAATGAAATGGTAACTAAGAACAAGGCTGTGTGGAAAAGCCGTGACTCGGGAACGAACGTGTATGTGGGAAAACAAAAGTTAGATACAACGAGTGATTTGATCACACTAATCGATGTCGGACTTCCTAGCGAAATAAAGGCATCACTTTCTTTAAATCTGCCTAAAATCATGGATTACTTTATCGATAAGTTTAGTCATCTCGATCAAAAGCATTCACTTTTTGCATCCTATAAAAAAACCAGCCAAGAAGGTGTCGGCTCTCAAGGAGGAGTTCTGCCAAACCAGGTATTTATGCATTGGTATGGTCGCGATTTGGAGAAGGCAGTAAAAAAAGATATTTTTCTTAAAGGAACTGTTTGGTTTTTCGCCCATGAAGTTGCTCATATGTATCAAAAGAAAACATCACAAACAAAAAATGATTCAGAGGCATGGTTGCATGAGGGAGCAGCGGACAAATTTGCAATGGAAGCGATGCTTTTTGTTGAGCCAGATTCGACAATTTATATTGAAAAACGTATCGAAGAATTTAAACAATCATGTGAAAAAGGTATTCAAGGTTTCAGCTTATCTAAGGCTACAGAAAAAGGACAATTTGGACTTCACTACAGTTGTGGATTTTTAATCCATCACTCTATTGATATTATCACAAAAAAACGTTTCCCAGATGGTGACGGTATTTTTGATATTTGGAGAGAATATCAACAGCGAGTGAAAGATGGTGCTGAAGCTAATCAAGAAACCTATCTTAAAATTGTTGGAGAATATACTAGTGAGCCTCACAAAGTGTTGATAGAAAATTTTATTGCAGATTCTAAGAGTAATTATTCTGCACTAATCGATTCATATGAAACTTTGAAATAATAAGATTATGCTTGTTTGCCAAACTAAACGACTAATAATACGCCATTGCGATAATGACGATGCCGAGTTTATTCTCAGGCTTCTCAACGAACCGTCTTTCATCGAAAACATTGCTGATAAAGGTGTAAGAAATATACAAGATGCGATCAAATATCTCCAGCAAGGACCAATCACAAGTTATCAGCAATTCGGTTTCGGTATGAATATAGTCGAACTTAAGGAATCTGGAAACGCGATAGGAATGTGTGGTTTACTTAAACGTGAAGAACTTGATGATGTGGACATTGGTTATGCTTTTTTGCCGGAATATACGGGGCAGGGTTTTGCAAAGGAAGCTGCGCTTAGCGTGTTACAAAATGCCCTCGAACAGCATCAACTTAGTTGCGTTGTTGCGGTAACGTCAATGGATAATCAAAGTTCGATTTGTTTGCTTGAAAAAATTGGTTTTAAGTTCGAAAAAATAATTCAATTTTATGGTGAAGATAGTAAGTTATTTGTAATTGAGTTTTAATCTGTGTAATGAGAGTGAATTTAATCCTATAGGATGTAAATAAAAGGTTATAAATATGGATTTGAGATATTCAAAAATAGCAGTCATTGGTGACGTTCATGGCGAGGATGTGCGGCTTGAAATATTAATTAAAGGTCTCAGGGAAAAACAACCCGATGCTGTTTTCTGTGTTGGTGATATTACCGACGGTTCTGGATCTGTTGATCGTTGTTGTTCGTTGTTGCAGGAATACTCTATTGAAACGGTTTTGGGCAATCACGATCAATGGTGTTTGAACGGGGACAATCGTGCTTTAACTCATGCCACTATGCTAGATCAACTCAGCACTTCTAGTTTGAGTCTGCTTCAAGGTTTACCACTCACTCGGCAATTTGATACCCTGCTCGGTGAGGCAATGCTTTGTCATGGCGTTGGTGAAGATGCAATGGCATCGGTACGACCAAGTGACAAGGTTGATGAGTTGTACAACAACCTCGCATTATGGCCGATTTATCGAAAACAACAGATAAAGATCATGATAAATGGACATAGCCATCGTCCAGGAGTCCGCCATTTTAATCATCTCAAAGTGATAAATGTTGGTGCTGTTTGTAATGATGACAAGGCTCAGTGTGCTCTAATTGACTTTGCCGCTGGAGACGTCGATTTCTTTCGAGTTGATGACCATGGTGAAATGATTCAGACTCATTCTGAGAGTTTGTAAGCTTAGTTCAATAGTAATTGAATCTGGCGACTCTATATTTTAAAATTCAATTTTTGATATGGTTTGTATGGCTTAGAGGACTTAGTCGCTGTAACGTGATACAAGGCTCCAGAGAATTCTATCCGTAGCGGTCTAGCCATTTCGTTTCCTTACAAAATTTTATTTCAATCTATATAGCTAACACTATCTTGTCAAACCATATCCATTTGATGATGGTAAAATGTGAAATGTAAGGCCTGACCCTCTGCTCGTGCCAAGGGAATGGCATATAAAAAAATGGAAAGAAAAACATAAGAAAAATAAATAATAAGCCATCCCGAATTCATATAATAAGTGCAATTCCTAATCATTAATATTTAATTACCTTGACTCTACATAAGTAAATTTAATGCCCCATTTTTCGGGTGGGATATTTTTTTTAAGCACCTCAAGTAATCTAACATGAAAATATAAGTCACTTGAATTAACTTCTCGAAACATTCCCATTTCTTGCGTTTTATTTGCATCAAATATTAGCTCATCGTATTCACCAAATGCTGGCATGCCATCACTTCCAGGCATAATTTCATCAAATTCAGAATCCTCATGAGCAACATCCACTAGCCCAATAGCATTAAATGCATAAAACTCATCCCACTGTTTATTATTTTCTTTATCTAAAATTAACGCCGGAAATAACTGGAAATTATCAATACCTGCAGCTTCAACCATTGATACAAACTGCTTACTTAGAACTGGGATCGAGGCTGAATCATGAAAGTGCCCCGGAAAACTACCATCGTTATATAAAACATTAAATTCAAGAGGTTTACCCTGGAAAGAATTCGCATCTATTAGCTTTCCTGAATTAAAACTGGCATGCTCTGGAATTGCAGGTTCCTCAAGTGGATGTATTACAGCCATGTTATCTACTATCTTTACGTATTCCTTTTCCACTACATCTCTCCCCCAACATCTGAAGAAATCGGCTCCCTGATATAATATATATATGCATAGCTCGATATAAACAATGACCAGCTCTCTTTAGGCCCTGTAATCTTCTTTTTTGTTTGCGCCGACAATCTATCCAATGCCATATTTACACGCACACTGGGTTGAAACTTTTCTTTCTTTTTTCCACTCTCATCTTCACATAATAGACAAACATTTGTCCATCCAGTCATTCGCTGACTCATAATGCCCAACTGTTTAATTAAATGATCGTCATAACGCACTACTGTTTCCTCATCACGTGGTACTTTTTTAAATACACCCGTAACTAACACCAGACAGCCAACTACTCGCATTCTCTCACAAATTAAACCAACAATCTCTCATAAAATTTTACGGTTATTACTAATAGTCTTCCGTTTCGAATACCTGCAAAATACCGGTTAAAATCAATTCAAGGATGAATAAAATGACCATTGCCCGAAAAAACATTGTCGATAACCAAATACCAGGCTTTTATCACTGTACCAATCGCTGCGTTCGCCGGACGTTTCTTTGTGGCGTAGACGAGTTAACTGGGTACGATTGCTCCCATCGAAAAGATTGGCTGGAAAAGCGAATGTTGGCGCTTTGCGATATTTTTTCCGTTGATATTTATGCTTATGCGGTGCTCGATGATCATTATCATATCGTACTTCACCTCGACCCACTCGCACCTCAGTCATGGAGCAAAGAAGAAGTCGCGGAACGATGGTTAAAGGCTTTTTCTGAGCAACCCGTTGCTCCAAAATTGGCCAAACAGCGTGAGCTAAAAAACAGGCTATCATCGCCGACAAGGCTAAAGTAAAGCTTTATCGTGAAAGGCTGGGAAGTTTGCCGTGGTTTATGAGTCGTTTAAATGAGCCGCTTGCCAAACGTAGCAATAAAGAAGAAAACTGCACAGGTAGTTTCTGGCAAGGACGTTATTCTGCGCAGGCATTACTTGATGAAGTGGCAGTATTTTCCTGTATGGCGTACGTGGATTTAAATCCGATCCGAGCCAAAATCACTGAGAAGTTAGAGGAGTCGAATAACACCTCCATCAAAAAACGACTAAAAGAACTCAAACAAATTGAATCAATTGATGTTCAAAAGAAACTCGACACGGCAATTTTCGCTATTTCCAATCAAATTAGTAGTAAAAAATTGTCTATGTCATTAAAAAGCTACATTGAATTGGTCGAATGGACTGGGAAGAATATCATTCGTCCAAACAAAGCGGCAATGCCTCAACATATTTTCTCTTGTCTAAACAGTTTAAATCTGCAACAAGCCCACTGGCTGAAGCAACTCGAAAATTTTGAACAACATTACTGTCATGTGATTGGCTCTTTCGAGCTTATCAAAGAAAAAGCCAACCAATTAAAGGTAAAATGTATGAAAGGGGCATCAGCAGCCAAACTTTTGTACGAAAAAGCCAGCTAACGCTTCAGCAAACTTTAAATTGCCACTTAATTCCCAAAAATTCCACATCGGAAGAGTTTCGAGTGGTTGGAAACTACCACTTTGGTTCAATACCCAACCAAAGCTCAACTTTCTCAAAATAATAAACTGTATTTTTAAACCCCAGGCTCTATTGTTTGAGGCGAGAGGCTTTTTAGTGATTTTGGAAAAGTGCATGTCTGTTATTAGTTTTCACACATCAGCATGCTCTTTTTCTGTCATTAAATAATACTTCAAAGTGTCCTCCCTTGAGTACCCTTGTATTATTGGATACACAATTTGGATGTCATGCTTATCACCTTTTAGCGCAATTTTATTGATGTTAAATTATTTCAAGCTCTTCAAAATAAATGTCAGTATACCTCTTACTGACAAGATGTTTGTATACCTTTTCATTAATGACAATACAGTCAGTGTCTTCGCTCACTAGAAATATATCAAAACATTTTACTTTGCTATGGTCTAATACAAGCCTGTCAATAAATGTCATATTTTCTTCACCTTCATCCAGAGTTCTATATTCTGTACTATCTATATCGGCACAAGAAATCCTGCCAATAATATTCAACAGGAGATAGTCCTCAATAAGCTTATCATTTACTTCATCACGAATAATAACTGGAAATACTTCTATATTATCGATACCAATTTCAAGTAAGTCGTTATAAAACTGTTTTTTAACTACAATAGCTGGTGACGTGAAAAAAGTTGACATTTTTCCATCAGGGTATTCATCATCCAGTAAACACGCAAGTGGTCCCACAAAAGGCTCACCTGTTTCATCATCATGCTCATAGTCTAAAAGCTTGATCCCCTGTGAGAATATTGTACTAAAGTGACTATCCTGATAAATTATTGTCCCATCAGCATGCGCTTTTTCTGCCATTAAATAATACTTCATGAGTGTCCTCCCTTGAGTACCCTTGTTTTATCGGATATACAATTTGGATGTCATGTTTATCTTGAAATTTCTCCATATTCTTTAGTAATCGAAGGGCTCAGACCCTGAGCAATCCCCACGAAAAGCTCAATAAAAACAAAGTACTATTGATAAAACAAGGGAACTTTCATGGCATTTGGTGATCAGATCTATCGCCAAACAAATTTAATCAAGAGAATGTCATGAAAGTAAATATTATTTTGAACGAATTACTCGTAGAAGTCACTCCTGATATGCACAAAGTTCGGAGAAAAAGCCTTCAAGCGTCAGTCAGCAGTCTGATTGCTGGTGCAGGTTTATCAGTGACCAGCTTAGGGCGCAATATTGACAGTCAATCAACCGAAAAGCATCAAATTAAACGAAGTGACCGGTTAATGAGCAACCATCACCTGCATAGAGAAATTGCATCCATCTATGCCCTGTTAACTCAGAAGATAATCGCAGTTCAAAAACAACCAGTCATTCTTGTTGATTGGTCAGATCTAGATCCTAGAAAGCAACACTTTTTATTAAGAGCTGCTGTCGCAGTAGAAGGACGTTCACTCACGTTAATTGAGGAAATACATCCTATATCAACCAAGGAAAAGCCTTCGGTTCATAAACGCTTTATGGAGCGATTAAAATCAATTCTACCCTATGATTGCCGCCCAATCATCGTCACTGATGCAGGGTTTAGGGTGCCTTGGTTTGAGCTTATCAAATCACTTAATTGGGATTTTGTTGGACGAGTTAGAAATAAAACATTTTGTTTTGGTAAGCATGATAATGACTGGCATCCTGTTAAAGATTTATATCAGTTGGCTACTACAACACCAAAGTGTTTAGGCTCCTACCAAATGTCGCGTAGAACCCCGATTGATTGTGTCATGGTGGTTGTTAGAAAAAGAAAGCGAGGTCGAAAAGATCTCATAGCAACCGGTGAAAGAGCACGCCATAGCAAACATTCTCGTACTCATGCGGCGCGCGAAAAAGAACCATGGTTGCTTGCCACTTCTTTATCTTCAATCAATGTTGCTAAGAAAGTGGTGAAAGTTTATCAATCCAGAATGCAAATTGAAGAAAGTTTTAGAGATCTTAAAACAGGGTTAAATTTTAACGCAAGTAATACTCGTCAACGACAACGACTCGATGTGTTGTTATTGATTGCTGTCATCGCTCAGTTTGTTCTTTTTATTGTTGGAGCGATAGTAAAACAACGAGGATTGCACAGGCGCTATCAAGCAAACTCACTAAAAGACAAAAAAATACTTTCCTACCAATTTGTTGGTCTAAGGGCAGTGAAAGATCGCTATATCAAAATTAAAAAGAAGAGCATTAAAACCGCCTTTGAGTTAATCCAAAAACTAATTAAGGAGCACTTCTATGCTACGTAATGCAGCGTTTGTGGGGATCGCTCAGACTCTGACCCCCTTTGATTACTAATTCGACAATATCAATCTCATAATCATATCCAATCTTCTGAATAATTGCTTTCATTGCCTCTCGTTGCGGCTCTACAAACACTTTATGCCGATACTTTGGAATCCAAACAAAATGATACATCAGCCTATAAACATGGTGAGTATTTCTCTGAAGCTCCATAAACTGCATACCGTAAACTGGGAAAAGACCCAGTTTACACTATCCAGCTCGGGGGCAAGCCACCCGAGATTTACGCTATGCGGTTAAATCTAAAAGCCCATCACTACTGATAGACTTTTAGAACAACTTACCTTATTGACAGTTTATTTTCTTATTTAGTAGTCCATTAGTACTTTCGCCTCGAATCATGGCTCGATCGTGCATATTGGTCCAGTGCACGTTCCACCGCCGCCACCGCCTGAACCACCACCGCCTCCGCTACCACCTGTACCACCTGGATTGTAGATAGACGATGTATAATCCCATGCGCTATAGTGAGTTCCATCATAGCTTCTTACACGATAATCAACGATACAATCAATATTGCTAAAAGACATCGATGTCGAAGAACTCAACTGTCTAACTGTAGACCAACTAGTAGACTCTTCTACCACATCACAAACCTGACCGGTCCACCGTGTATTAACTTTACTTTGTACTTCATATTGGATCGGAAGTAGCTCTACAGCATTTTTAGAATAATAATTATCTTGTAAACCAGAGAAATAAAGCGTTCCATAGACTCTACTTGGCTCTATTGTTTGAGATTTTGTTACTTGGGCAGTTGGAGCTGTTTGAGCATATACGTTAGTATAAGCGCAAAGCTCATAAATGAAACCAGCACTGTATGCTCCTCCATCTTTAGTAATCCATATAAAATACTCCCCAGGATCAGCAAAATTATACCTTTTATTTGCATCGCCATCACTCACGCTGATTCTATCAGATCCAATATAGTGGTCTTCCCCGCTAAAAAAGTGAACGTAATCTTCACTACCATCATATTCACGCGCACCATGTGCCACATTATTATAATCTGTATTTACTAGCGCATGTTTTTTTACTCTATCCCAGCGTACATAATCATTTGGCCCCCATAAGTTAAGATCTGCTCGCCATTCAGTACAGTTCTCAGGGGGATAATAATTTGGCGCTGCAGTTGTCAACTGACAACATAGAGATAGGAATACTATGGTTGTTAATCCTATAAAATGTTTAAAGTTCTTGTTCATTTTGTCTCCTTAGAAATCATTTAAGTTATTTGACTATCTATTGCTTTGAGTCCAATAGATAGTCAAATAATTATAATGATTACATCCCAAACGTAACTGACCACCCTGCCAAATATTGGTACAAACTAGCCATTTTAGGCTTGAATTAACTCAACTCAATTTGGCAGCTTTTTAGGTCTACATGGCAGTTTTGTGATATTAAAAAATTGCTAGTTTAAATATTATTGCTTTTTCTGACATTATCTAGAAAGGCAAAATTTTTAACATAGTGTTCGGCGGAATTACTAGGACAGATTGCGCAATATCAAAATCTACCCTTAATAGGTTTTGTAATATCAATCTGATAATACTTGTAATTCCGCCACCCTAAATCAGCTTTCTTTTCCAAACGTTGGTCAGTTAATGGCGTTATCGGTTAAGTATTGAGCTTGGATGCTTTAGAGGTTAATATCTCAGAATAAATAATTAAATTTGGCAGTCTAGTTAGAGTATTTGGCAGGATTTTACCAGTCCATTGCTAGGAAAAACCTTTAAACTGTCTACCGAACAAACTTGTGATCAATTTTTAAGGGGAATTGATGCGCTTATTTATAATAATTGATATGAATCAATAGATCATATTTCTTCTTATACTTCCGCTTCTTGCCTCCATTTAAATCTGTTTCACAGCAAATTTAACTTTTAATAAATTTAAAACCTTTTTATTTTGGAGAAAGCAATGATTAACAGATTTATAATAAGCAGCCTTTTGTTGTGCGGGTCAATTACATCTGCGCAAGCTGAATCGATTTGGCAATGTTCATACGAGCATATTGTCACAAAATCTAGTGGTTATACGACAACAACCAAAGTAACCAGCGGACTTGCTCCTGGAAATGACTTATATTTGTGCCCTCCACTCCCCAAAGATGTATTTAAAAACATCGATATTGAAAAATTCATAGTACATTTAAACCAGAATGACGAGCCAGATGATATAAGTTGCACTCATAAGGATCTCCCCCCTAGACAGCTGGATCTTAGATAAATAGGTCGTTGCTATTGTTTTCGCGCTTAAAGCTGGCTTTAATTCCGCTACTTTTTTCTGTTGAGTGTTTAGCTTGGGAAGTAATACAGCAAAACGTACGCTTCAATTCGTTGCAAATACAAAACGGATTACCAAATCAGACTGTATGGAATATTGCGCAAGATACTAAAGGACACATTTGGTTAGGAACTACTCAGGGGCTAGCTAAGTACGATGGAAACAAAGTAACCACATACAGAACAAATCCAGTTCAAAGCAACTCTATTTCAGATAATACAATTAAATCGGTACTAGTATCAGAAAGAGGAGAGCTTTGGATTGGAACCTATAGAGGAGGAGTCAATTTATTTGACAGAAGACTCAATAGGTTTACTTCGTTACAACATAACGAGAATAGTTCAGAAAGTTTAAGTTCAAATGAAATTATCAGCTTAGCTGATGGTAATAACGAGGAAATATGGATTGGTACTGCGCAAGGTTTAAATAACTTTAACCTTAGTACAAATAAAGTTAATCATTTTTTTCAAGAGGAAAATAAATCTAATGCTCTTCCTGATAACGAAATTCTTGCTTTATTAAAAATAAAATCAGGCTCTCTGTGGGTAGGAACACTAAGAGGAATTGCGATTATAGAAAGCAATTCCCACAAGATAACTCACTTTAATCTACCTCAAGACAAACAGCCCGTCATTCGATCATTTTATGAGTCAAGTGATGGAGTAATATGGATTGGTACACAAGATGGTCTATATTCTTATGACCAAGAAACATTGGAAATCAATAAAATAACAGGAATCAAAGACCCCGTTATTTTATCGATAACATCCGATCTCTACGGGAATATATGGATAGGCACTCAGCTCAATGGAATATACATTATTCGCAAAGAGCAAATCGCAAGCTGGCATGCGGGTATAAACTACAAGTACGACAAGGGCTCAAATTATTCACTTCGCGACAATACAATTATGAGCTTATTTCGTGACGATAGCGGTGTTATTTGGATCGGTACATATACTTCGGGAGTCAGTTGGATAGACCCTCGAACATTAAATTTTGGATTGTATGATGATAGTAAAAATAGTTTAAGTTGTTTAGCGAGCCCGATTGTTTATTCTATTTATCCTGAAGAAAACGGAACACTTTGGATTGGTACGAGAAAAGGGCTTCATCGTCTTGCTACAAGTGGAGAATGTGAAATATTTCAGCATGACACCAGTGATTCTCATTCAGTTTCAAATAATGAAATTCACAAAATTTATCGTGACATGAAAGATCACCTATGGGTAGCGACAGCCAAGGGCATAAACAAACTAAGTTCCGATGGAAAAACATTCAATCGTCTAAAAAATGAATTTCCCTCGACTCGAATCTACGATATTTTGGAAACCAAACATCAGTTTTTAGTTGGAACGGTAAAAGGACTCTACATTAAATCACAAAATTCAGATAATTTTGAATTAATTAGTTCGCAAGAAAAAGAACTGAAAACTGTCAAAATAAACAAGATGGGAAAAGATAAAAATGATACAGTTTTTTTGGCAACAAAGCTTGGTTTATTATGGATAGCGCCAGACGGAACACTCGACTATTACACACAAAGAGGCAAAAAATCAGTTACGAAACCCATTCGTGCTATGCACATTGATGAGAACAATATCATTTGGGCGGGAGTTGATAATCTCGGCATGTATCGTATCGACCCGAAAGAAAAAACTTCTCAGCTAATCACAACAAAGGAAGGACTACCTGAAATCACTAGTTGGTCAAATATTTTGAGCGATGACCATGGGTATCTTTGGATAAACTCGATAAATGGACTTTTCAAGTATAGTCCGATTAAGAAAATTCTCAGAAGTTTTAGCGTTTCTGATGGTTTGCAAGGTAAACACTTTGCACGTAGAGCTGCATTTAAAGATAAGAGCGGTAAATTTTATTTAGGTGGCTCGAAGGGCTTGAATATTTTTCATCCAAATGACATCAAAGATAACCCAAAACCACCCAAAGTCGCCTTAACTCGCTATTACCACTTCAATAAAGCGATAGAGCCAAATTCACCAGACTTAGGTTTTACTTTAAACTCTCCAATTTCACAACTAAAAAATTTAAACTTAACCTATCGCAACTATGATTTCGGTTTCGAGTTTTCTGCATTTAGTTTCTCAGATTATTCTCAGAATAAATACGCCTATAAAATGGAAGGGTTTGATAAAGATTGGAATTATACTGACGCTTCTTATCGCAGAGCTAACTACACAAACCTCCCCGCAGGCGACTACACCTTCAAAGTAAAAGCATCCAACAATCACGGCGTATGGAATGAAACCCCACTTGAACTAAAAGTCCATATCAGCCCACCACCTTGGGCAACTGCTTGGGCTTACGCAATTTATATAATTACATTTATATTGGCTCTCTTCTTATTCATCCGCTACCGAACAAAATCCCTTGAGGCAAGGGCAAAACATCTGGAACAATCAATCACCAAAAGAACCCAAGAGCTCGCCGACGAAAAACAAAAAGTCGAAAAACTTCTCTCTCGAAAAAATGAAGAGTTTGCCAACGTCTCTCACGAATTTAGAACGCCGTTAACTTTAATACTCGGACCTCTTGCGCAAATGCTACGAGACAAACAACCAAAGAAAAATATTAGCCGACTTAACATCATTCAAAGAAACGGCTATCGACTTTTACGTATGGTCGACCAACTGCTTAACTTAGAAACCTTTCGTGTCAAAGCAATCACCCACAAATCACCTCAAGCTATCGGCAAAACGATTCAGCTGATTGCAGAAGCTTTTGCGGATTTAGCCATTGAAAAAGAAATACAACTAAACATTAAGCAGATCGATTTAGTTAACTTTGAATTCACACCTGACGCAATTGAAAAAATAATACTAAACCTACTTTCTAATGCAATTAAATATACCCCTTCAGGCGGAACGATAGAAATCTCAGCAATGCAAATTTCTAATCAACAGTTTGAAATAGTCGTCTGTGATACAGGCATCGGGATTCCGGAAAATAAAATCAATTCAATCTTTGAGCGATTTAATCGAGTGCTTGATGAAAACAGTGAACAAGTCACTGGTGCAGGGATTGGTCTTGCTCTAGTCAAAAGCTTAGTTGAAGCTCATCAAGGAAGCATTAAAGTTACCAGTGAACTCGGTAAAAAAACCTGTTTTACCATCTCTTTGCCAATCATTAATCCCGTTGAGCAAGTCGATAGCCATGCCAACGCAGAAATTATCGCAATGGAACTAATGAGTATCACCAACCAAACTACTGATAAATTAGAAAGCAACTCAACCGCTAGTTCGAACAAAACAAATAAAAAACCGATAATATTGGTTATCGAAGATAATCCCGATATGCGCAATTATATCGTGGAGAGTATTCAGTCGGATTACCAAACATTAACCGCTAAAGATGGTGAAGAAGGACTGGCTATCGCAATAAAAGAAGTACCCGATTTAATCATCAGCGATATTATGATGCCCAAAAAAGATGGTTACCAAACCACCCAGGCACTAAGGAAAAATGAAATCACCAACCACATTCCGATCATCTTATTAACAGCACGTGGCGATCGAGAAAGCCGCTTAAAAGGTTGGCAAGAAAAAGCCGATGAATACCTGACTAAACCCTTTGATACAGAAGAGCTTAAGCTACGTTTATCAAATTTACTTGAGATCAGAGATATATTGAAAAGGCGTTTTAGTGAAGCGGTTTTTGATATTTCACCCAAGCTCAGAAAGATCGTGCCGGAAACTGAAGATTCAGATGAAATAAGCATTGCCGAGCAAAACAGAAATAGAATACGCCAAAAATTTATTGACCAACTTAATATACAGATAGAAGAAATTTATTTTGAACCTGTTGTTTCGATCAAAAATCTGGCTAAAAATGTCGCTATGAGTGAACGGCAGTTTTATCGGAAGATGGGAAGCATTTTAGATATGACTCCGGCTGAATATATTCGCCGATTTAGACTTGAAAAATCTAAACTTCTTCTCGCTGAAGGAAAAGGACTCAATCATACTGCTTTAGATGTCGGATTTACTTCACAAAGCTATTTTGGTAAATGTTTTAAAGCCCAATATGGCATATCACCGACCCAGTACATTAATGGTGAAAAGGAACTTATTTCCTAATTCTCTACTACCCGCAATCAAAGGCTAAATCTATACCTAAAGATGATCCAAAATATAAGCATTGTCACTTATCAACTTACATATACTTAGCCAGAACGCTTAGGTTTGTTTACTTTACCCGCAAATCACCTTATTTTATCCTATACTTGATTGAAACTGGAGCTATGTCACCTTAGGTGAGATCAACTAAATGCACCTTTGACTAATTTTAGTCGTTTCCATCTTCAAAGCTCAGAATATAGCTTAACTATGAAGGACTGAACAATGAAGCTCTATAAGTGTTTATGGTGCGTTAGAACTAAATTACAGACCATTTCCCGCTTGTTTTTAAGCCCACTAGTGTTATTTTTCTTATGCTATGCACCACTGAAAGCTGATAGCACGCTAAATGAGCCTATTTTGCCGCTTCCAGAGCCATTGCCAGGTAATCCCAGAATCATCGAATTAGGAAAAAAATTATTCCATGATGCTCAGTTATCAAAAGATAGAACAATTTCCTGTGCGAGCTGCCATCATCTAGAATCGGGTGGTGATGATAATTTGACCGTTTCCAAGGGAATTAATAATTTCTTAGGAAACGTGAACACCCCAACCGTTTTTAATAGCAGTTTAAATATCAGACAATTCTGGGATGGAAGAGCCTTCGATTTAGTCGAACAGATAGACATAACCATACAAAACCCCAAGGAAATGGATTCAAATTGGCCGCTGATAATTGAACGGTTAAAACAAGATCCTATCTATGTTGAACTTTTTTCAAAAGCCTTCCACAATGGATTAAATATAAATAATATCAAACAATCCATTGTTACTTTTGAGAAGACGTTAATAACCCCCAATAGCCGGTTTGATCAATACTTACGTGGCTCTAGTGATTCAATAACAAAAGAAGAGTTGTCCGGATATGCTCTATTTAAGCAATACGGCTGCACTTCTTGCCATCAAGGTATGGCTATTGGCGGCAATCTATTTCAAAAGCTTGGCATCATGAAAGATTACTTTGCCGATCGCGGTAACCTCACACCATCTGATTTTGGGCGCTTTAATGTTAGCAAAAATGAATTCGATCGGTTTTTTTTTAAAGTTCCGAGTTTGCGAAATGTTGAATTAACAGCGCCTTATTTTCATGATGGCTCGGTGAAAACTTTAGATGATGCTGTAAAGAAAATGATGATATACCAGCTCGGCATTGCTCCCAAGCAGAAAGATATTCAATTGATTGTCCAGTTTTTGAAAACTCTAACGGGTGAGTATCAAGGAAAACCGCTTTGAAGCAAGCAAAAACCGCCATTTTATTTAACTCATTCGTCATTTTGCTGCTTGTGAGCGTTGCCGCAATGTTTTATCTGAAAAAAGACATTGACTATAGCGCACAACAAATCAGGATTGAAAAAATCAGATTGATTCAACAAGAAGTATCCGATCTGATACGTAATACTCAATTAATCGAACGAGGCAAGTCTTCTCACTTTGATTATTTAGCTGAAAATGAAAGACAAGTAGATAAATTTCTAAGTAATTTCGACTATGATAATAGCGAAATGCGGCAATATATTATAGCGGTCAATCATACCAAAGAAGTTGTATCACAAATTAAATCGACTTTTGCAGTTTACCATAACTCTTTATTATTTTTTCCAAAGGGCATGTCGTTAGTGCGTCAAGAATTATCCTCAGAAGACTTTCAAACAACACTCATTAAATTAGACGACTTGGAGCGCTCAGTAATACTATACAATACTGTCACCTCTAATAAGCAGAGTCGATCTTCGTTATTTTTAAAGATTAAGTCTCTTCGTAAAGAACTATCTTCACTTCCTAACAAACTTCAAGCCAGTTTGGAGCAACTTCTTACCCACACAAAAGTACTCATTGATTACTCATCGAAGCTTGATGATCTCAACACTCAATTACTAACTAGCCGAGTATCGCAGAGTTCACAGGAGCTTATAGATCGTTATAGTTACGAATTTAAAGCCGAGGTAAAGAGCGCAAATCTGGCAAGGGATCGTTTTTATGCTATCTTGCTAGTTATTATATTATTTATCATCTACACATGGTGGAAATATCAGAGCAGAATTCTTCGCGAACTACGCTCTAGTACTGAAAAATTAAAACTTTTTGGTCGAGTCTTTAAAGACACCCATGACGGTATTATTATTACAAATGAACAGGGACTGATCACCGATGTTAACCCTGCAGTTTCTCGGCTCACAGGATATGAACGAAATGAAATTATTGGTAAGAATCCAAGTTTTCTTAGTTCCGGAAAACAATCAGCCGAGTTTTACAGAAAAATGTGGCAAACCATTAAAGAGCAAGATCATTGGCAAGGTGAAGTATGGAATCGCAAAAAAAATGGAACCTTATATGCAGAACTACTTACTATTTCTGCATTAAAAAGCGACACAGGAAAACTACTATACTACGTTGGTTTATTTTCTGACATTACAACCAGTAAATTGCACCAACAAAACTTAGAGAAAATGGCTCATTACGATCTGCTAACCCAACTTCCCAACCGGGCGCTTTTTGTTGACCGATTTCAACTGGCCATTGCACATAGTAAACGGAGCAAGACCTTATTAGCGATCTGTTTTCTTGACTTAGACGGGTTTAAACCAATCAATGATAATTTCGGACATGAAGTTGGCGATCAACTTCTCATAGAAGTTGCCAACCGACTCACGCATCATGTGAGAAGAGAAGACACCGTTTCTCGACAAGGTGGTGATGAGTTTACCTTATTGCTGGGAAACCTGGACTCTCAAGAGCAGTGCGAGCAAAGTTTAGAGCGTATCCAAAAAGCGATTACTCAACCTTATCAAATAAATAATCAAGCTCACACTGTCTCTGCATCAATTGGTGTGACGCTTTACCCTCTTGACAAAGGGGATATTGATACTTTGCTTCGCCATGCTGATCAAGCCATGTATCAAGCTAAACAGTCCGGTCGCAATCGATTCAATATTGTGCAAAATAGTAAAACTGATGACTAGTCGCCAGCTAAACGCGTGATAAGCCGAATACAATGCCATTTTTTTCAGTAACACAATTTTTGTTCACAAACATATTTGGAATTGCGACTAACTGATCATCATAATAAATTAGTGGCAACCACTTTCGTTTCCAGGGCGGGATTTTCAATTCTTGATAGATTTTCTTTAATTCTGTTGAGTGCTGGCGGTAAGATGGATGAACAACTTCACCACCAACTCTAGGGCGAACCGTAACGACTTCATCCGCTTCCGGTTTTCTGATCATAAATTCATTTTCTGAGGTAATATTTTTCACAGTTTTGGAACTAACACTTAGTCCATTTTCTAGTTCTAGTGGCTCTTTTAAATTCATCCAAACTTTAGATTTTTTGAGCGGTTCTGGCTCTTCATTGGAACAAAAATAAAGCCGCTGATTATAACTTCTTATCCAACCACTACCGACTTTTACTTTGATGGATTTTTCAGGATCAACGATCACCCCGGTTGAAAAATCAAGCTGCTTAAAAACTTCAGCAATTTCACCGAAAGAGGGCGATTGATTGGTGATTCTTCTTACCCAAAAATGCAATAAATTATTTTGCCTCGCTAACGATAAATCAATTAATTTATTCAGACACAAGCTTTCTAAATTGATATGAAGATCGAGCAAATCTTGCTCTGCCACTTCATCAAGTATTTCAACCTGCTGCTTAGCAATATTTGAAAATTGTGCTATTGATTGAGAAACGGATGACCATTTAGATCGAATTAACGACAGAACATCATTACGAATAAAGTTTCGGCGATATTCACTTTGCCGGTTGCTTGGATCTTCAATCCATTTTAGCTGATGTTGTTTGGCGTAATTTAAAAGCTCTTGCCTTGAGAATTTAAGCAAGGGACGAAGCGCTCGCCCTTTGCCAAAGTTTCTGGCTTCTGGAATGCCGCTCATTCCGTGCATTCCAGTACCACGAAATAGTCTGAATAACAGCGTTTCCACTTGATCATCCAGGTGATGTGCAAACAAAATCATCTGCCCATTTTCAACTAATTGTTCAAGAAATTGAAAACGACCATCACGCGCATCCGCTTCGCTTAGTTGATTTTTGTCGGTTAGATTTAATCGAGTGGTTTTTAATGGCAGCTGCCACTTTTCACAAATCTTTTCACAGTGATTTTGCCATTCGTCCGCATGTGATTGCAATCCGTGATTAACATGAGCTGCGCTAAGTTCTGAAATTTTCTTTTGATTTTTTAACTGTACCGCAGCGTGCAAAAGAACTGAAGAATCAAGTCCGCCACTGTAGGCAATAATGATGGCAGGGATTTTTTCAATGGAAGATAATTTACAACTATCTAGTAATGCGGCTTGGATTGGATGCATAAAACGCCCTCTGAGTTTCCCTTCTCCCTAATCCGCAGATTACTCCCTCATACTAGGGAGAGACTTATAATCCCCTCCTCTTTGAAGAGGAGAGTTATGGAGAGGTCGAAATGTTTAAGTTTCTTAAGTAAGTTAAACGCAAAGGTATGTTAATTTATCCAAATTGAACGAAGTTAATCTGCCGTAGCCCACTCTTCCTGAACACCGAATGACATGAGTCGTTCATAACGCTGATCAAGTAGCTCTTCTTGACTCAAGCCGTTTAACTCAGCAAGATCATTGACCAATTGAGTTTTCATATTAACCGCCATTGCCGGATGATCTTTATGCGCACCACCTTTGGGTTCTTCAACGATGGAATGGATCAATCCAAGTTCTTTTAATCTATCAGCAGTAATACCCATCGCTTTTGCTGCATCTTGTGCTTTTTCTGCACTTTTCCACAAAATAGAGGCGCAACCTTCAGGAGAGATCACGGAATAAGTACTAAATTGCAGCATGTTAACCCGGTCACCAACCCCAATCGCCAATGCGCCACCTGATCCACCTTCACCAATAACCGTACAAACAATCGGTACTTTTAATTTCGACATATCTCTTAAATTGCGAGCAATCGCCTCACTTTGACCCCGCTCTTCCGCACCAACTCCTGGATAAGCACCAGGCGTATCAATAAAAGTAATAATTGGCCAGTTAAATTTTTCTGCAAGTTCCATCAATCTCAACGCTTTACGGTAACCTTCAGGTCTGGGCATACCAAAATTTCTAACGACTTTTTCTTTAGTATCGCGACCTTTCTGATGCCCAATCACCATCACAGGTTTGCCATCTAATCTTGCTGAACCGCCAATAATCGCCTGATCATCGGCAAACGTACGGTCTCCACATAGCGGATCATAGTCAGTAAAAATCAAATTGATATAATCTTGAGTATAAGGTCTAAGAGGATGTCTGGCCAGTTGTGCGACCTGCCATGCGTCAAGCTTAGAGAAGATCTGCGCCGTAAGCTCCTGGCTTTTACTTTGCAAACGCTCTATTTCTTCGCTGATATTGATTTCACTATCGTCGCCCATCAGACGTAATTCTTCAATTTGGGCTTCCATTTCAGCTATGGGACGTTCAAATTCTAAAAAGTTCATGATTCTATTATTGTCTCAGTTGTCTTTTCTCGGCAATCACTTAGCCGCTCTGACTATTCGTCGTTACTTGCTAGCTCGAGAAATTGCCATGATTTCGCTCTTTTGGGGTTATTCTAACCGCTTTTAAGGTATAAGCAAAACAGTTGGCGCTTAATCCTGGGATAAACCCTCCAATTGGATCAAAGTCCACCAATATCAGCTGCTTATAAAGCTTTTGTCATCGATTATCAGCCTTATTCTGCTATTTTCAGTACCACTTCACAATCATAATAAAAATTCTGTCGAGTGTACCGTTTATCTTCATTAAATATTGGCTAATTAATCCTACTAGACTATATTTATTAAACTCGTTATTTTTATATTATCACGCGAATAAACCCACGAATGTCTAAGCAGCTAAGAACACTGTTAAAGCATAATCGACGCCTTGAAGAAAAAATCTTCTATGAGCCTCGCAAAACTGATTGGCGTAAAGATTTAATTACGCCCAAGGAATTATCGGATGCGTTGACGCGCCTGGATAACAAAATCTGCGAGAGCACCACAGATGAAGTTTCGGTTTTGAGTATGTTAAATGAAGTAGACTTCATCACTGGTCGTCCACTCGCTGAATACGAAAAAAACGCCTTACAAGTAGTAGAGATCATTTTCAACTTCCTAAGAGTGAATACCGAGTTTGAAGCTCGTTTTTACAAAATTCTAAACAGCCTGCAACTCGCTTTTACCAGGCTTGCATTAGATGACATGAGCTTTTTAGATAACCCGAAGCACCCTGCGGTCACTTTTCTGGAAAAATTAGTTAAGCTCGGAAATTATTTTGATAAAAACGCTGGAAAACTAGCTGAGTTCTTTGTTCACGCAATTGAACTATTAATTAGCCGACTTGCCAGTAAAGACCAAGTTTCAAATAAAATTTTTGCACAAGCTCGTCGGCGTCTTGATGAGTATTTTGTCGGTTTTGAGGAAAAATCTACGATCAACCGAAATAAATTGGTCGCAGAAATAGAGAAAAAATCACGCAAAATTGAGGCTGACTTTTATACCACTCATTTGATCAAATCAAAGATTGAGGGAGATGAGATCCCTATATTTTTGCTCGACTTTTTTGAAAATCAACTCTCCAAAGTACTGCATAAAATCATACTAAAATACGGAGCACAAAGCAGGCAATGCCAGCAGTTGTTAACTGATATGGATACCATTTCGTGGAGCGTGACTTGTGCGTTTGCTGATCCAGACTATAACACTCGTTTTGAAGCAGACGTACCGAAAACGATGAAAAGGGTTTTCAAAAACTTTGAGCAACTCGATCTGGTTAATGAATACATGAAGGCTTTTTTTCTAGAAATAGAGGATATACATCGTAAAAAACTTGACGGTCAGCGAGTCCATCTGGATGTAATGATATCCGCAGATATTTTTGGAGACGAAGACTTCGATACCGAAGACTATGATGCATATTCACCGAAACAGCAAGACTCTTTTGAAATCCAAAGTTTGATGGAAGGACATTGGTATCACCTAACGATTGAAGATCAAAAGGTTAGGTGTAAATTATTAATGATCAATCAGTTCAGCGAAAAACTCTACTTTATTAATTTATCTGGCGAACTATTAGTCACCATTGATTTTGATGAAAAAGATTACCTCACAGATAACTTAGAAGCTTTTATCGAAGAAGACATTATTCAATACAAACATGCGATCAAGTCACTCACTCGTGAGCTAACCTCAAAAATAGAAGTATTAGAACGCGAATACGCATCATTCAAACAACAAGAAATCATAAACGAAAAACAGCAGCGACAGCTCGAAAAGAAAGCGCGACAGGCGGTACTCGAACGACTCGAAAAAGAAAAACTGGAGGTCGAAAAGCGTCGACTAGAAGCATTAGAAGAAAAAAGAAAACTACACGAGAAGATGATAGCAGAAGAAAAGCGCGAAGCAGAACAGCGATTTAGAACCAAAGGCATTCTTAAGCAACTAGGTCCAGGCTCTGTGGTCGCTATAATGTTAAAACCCGGAAGATGGACAGAAGCCTCTTTAATGCTCGTTTCCCGTACGACTCAGCGGTATATTTTCTCTGACAGCGGCGGTAACAAAATTTCCGAGCCGACCGAACCTGAATTAGTTAAACTAATCGAAGAGGATAAATTTAAAATCGTGAAAGCCGATGTTTCTCAACTTGACCCACTGCAAGCATTGGTAGTAAAACGTCGCGAAAAATTAGCCCAGCGAATGTGACTCAACCATCGTATCTAAGAATAAATAACCCTTGAATTGTAAAACAACCTAAAGTCAGCACTAGCAACTGCCGATAACTTACAAACAACTTTAACCAAACTCGTTTATTCACTTATGTTACTAAAAATATGCCAGCGGTGGTTTTCACTCGGTCTGATGTTGTTAATTGTGTCTCGCTTTTTAAGCGCTGAAGACTCATATCAGATGGAGGTAACACCTTCGCAATTCAAACACCAACAAGCAGCTAACTTCACTAACATGCATTGGCTAGAACAACCGCAGTCCGCAATTAACATTCAATTACTACCACTGAAAAATTTTTCAGGGATTCCAATGCAAAAACGAATTGAAAAATCAGACTATTATTATCACGGAAAAATACCGTTAGATATTCAAAGTTTGTTTTCCGATCTTGTTATCGCGAGCCGGTACTTTAATCCGGTAAATTTAGAATCAATTAGAGAGAGTTCAATTTTTGATTATCAATTTCAATTAATTATAGAACGCTATCAACTTCCTTTTGAGTACGCTCCCGACGATATTTTGTGGAAAGAGTTAAAGGCAGATGTTGATCGTTGGCATGTTGAACCGAAAAGTGCGAGTGTCAAACTATCCTTAAAAATAACGAGTGGACAACGCCACCTTTCGCCCTGGTTTCAATCTATAACAATGACTTTGTCGGACTGCGATCTAAACCAACAACCTCAAGCCTTAACATACAAAGAAAACGCTAATAATATTATCAGAGAATATGCAAAAACCTCTCCTGGGCAAACATTTATTGCGGCCAGTAATTATCTGATTTTGCAAGCCATACAACATATTAGCCAACAACACCGGATGGCTAAAGTGATCAGCAATAACCACAACGAATTATTTATAAAATCTAAAGATAGCTCTTTTAAAATCGGTGAACAACTTGCTCTCTATTACAAATCAACTGGTGAAACTCAATCAGCCCTTCCGGTCGGAAATATCGAAATTATTAAAACCTATAAGACTCAAGCGGTTGCTTATCCAATTGATATCAGAGTTGATCAGATCAAACCAGGTGATTGGGTTCAGATCAGTGAAACACATCCTTACCAAGCTCCCGAATTTAGTTTTGAAAAGAAAAATAGTTGTTCTCAAATTGCAATGATAGAAAATAACCAACCTGGCTAATTCAACTGCAAACAGGACAGTCAGATTTTCGATTATATTTTATCTGCGTACAACGATTCTCAAGTCCATCAAAAAGCGTTAGCTGACCCACAGCTGGCTTTCCAGCGCCAGTAATTACTTTGATGACCTCTAGCGCTTGCATCGAACCAATAATACCAACAACAGGACCAACAACACCATTTTGCGCACAAGTTTCATCAGTGAATGAATCCTCGTCATAAAGACAACGATAACATGGTGATTCTTGATCCATCATAAAGGTCGTCAACTGCCCTTCCCAACGAATAGCTGCGCCAGAAATTAGCGGTACATTATGTTGATGACATTGGCGATTCAGCATAAAACGTGTTGCAAAATTATCACAGCAATCGGCGACAGCATCTGCCCCTTTTATAACTTCGCCTAACGCTTCTTCATTGAGTCTATAATTGATAGTATTAATTCTGAGTTCTGGATTTAGACTTAATAAGTTCGCTTTTGCCGAGAGTACTTTTTCCTGACCTTGAGAACTTGCCCTATGAATGATTTGTCTTTGTAGATTAGAGAGCTCTACTTTGTCATCATCGATTAGCGTAATATTTGCAATACCTGACGTAGCTAAATACATCGCAACTGGCGAACCTAGTCCTCCTAATCCTAAAATGACTACCTCAGAATCAATTAACTTTTTTTGCCCTTCAATATCAATTTGTGGCAACATAATTTGGCGGGAATAAGTGAGCAATTGCTCGTCGGTTAACATCGCACTGTTCCCATGGTGACTCTATCAAGTTTTGATAGGTCTTGAATCGTTTTAACCTGAGTATAACCGGAAGCGGTAAATAATTCTCTAACCTGATTACCTTGCTCAAATCCGTGCTCGATCATTAGCGCGCCTTGATTACTTAAATAACCTGTTGCTTGATGAATGATTTTTTTTATATCGGCAAAACCGTTTTCGTCTGAAATTAATGCGCTATCTGGCTCGAAGATTAGATCGCCTTGAGTTAAGTGAGGATCATCCTTAACAATATACGGCGGATTAGCTACAATCAAATCGAAATCTGTTTTTTCTACTCTCGAAAACCAATCACTTTGAAAAATTTCGATATTACCAACATTGTTTTTCTCTGCGTTCAATTTAGCGAGTTGAACAGCATCACTTTCTAAATCACAAGCAAATACAAGATCTTTTTTTCGCTCTGAAGCGATAGCCAAGCCTATCGCTCCAGTTCCCGTGCCAAGGTCAAGCACCTTTGCTGTCTGATATTCTTCTAGAGACTCTAAAGCTTGCTCTACTAATATTTCCGTTTCAGCTCTGGGAATAAGCGTCGATGAATTAGTTTTCAATGTTAACGTCCAGAAATCTTTTTCACCGGTTATATAAGCAATTGGTTCACCTTGATTTCTTCTTACTATCAGCTTCTCAAATTGAATAATTTGTTTTTCTGTTAAGCTTTTATCTGGCCATGTTTTTAACCAGACAAAATTTCTATCTAATACAAAGCTAAGCAAATACCGCGCATCAATTTTAGACTCCTCACTTACTAGCTCGGAATAAGCGTAGTCTAATGCCGCTTGAATATTCATTGCTGATCAATTGCTTTTAGATTACTAATAGAATAGGTTTTCGGTCGGCACAAACACATCGCTATTTTTTGGTCGTAATAAGCCGCTTCGTTGATAAATGCACAATAAGTGTCTTCTCCTTGATAGAGAATATCTTTTCCATCGAAGGACTTAAAAACAGGTTCTCCTTTTGCTAGTTTGGGATACGCTTTACCAATTAAATCTGGATGAACACTCGCGGTTATGTTCTCTTTTTCATCTAACGGGAAAGTTAGTTTAGTATGATAACTCATGATTTCGAGTTCATCATCTAAGCCAAAATCATAGCCTTGATTAAACTTTATAACAAAATCTAAACAAACTTGCACCGCATTTTGAGTGCTATCAAAACAATCGTACTCAATCGTTCCCTGAGGAATTGGTCCCACTTCAATCAATACACCTTTATTCGCAATCGACTCCAAGAAATGATGATCATCCATTAATTCTGATTCGGAGGTGATAACAACGTCGGGTAATTCTTGTTTCAAATAAGCAGCTAACTGTAAATGAAATCGGTCAATTCGAGTAAGCACAATATTGGTTTGCATATTCGTGGTACTGGTATGCAGATCAATAATAAAACCGGTTTTAGATTTTCCTTTTGGTCCGAAGCGATTGTTGATCGTTTTAGCACGTAACTGTTCTTTGCTAGTTAGAAAACTATCTCTTAAATCAACAAATTTAAAACAACGATTTAAGTCATGCTCGAGATAACGTTTGTTTTCTTTAACAGCAGCGGGGTTGGCGATTAAATAATCTAATCTAAAGCCCTTGAACTGCTCTTCCATTTTATTCGCTTGCCAGTGACGAACTAAATGAATACCAGTTAATTCATTACCATGAGTTCCACCGACTAAAAGTACCGAAGATATTGGTTCGCCATTCTCTAGATCATTCATCAAAATCTAATCTGTTGCTGACAAAGCGGCTAATTGATCCGCTTGATATTCGCTATTAAGCGGCGTAAGCAATTGTTCAAGATCACCCTGCATGATTTCATCTAATTTATAAAGTGTTAAATTAATCCGATGATCTGTCATTCGTCCTTGTGGGAAGTTATAAGTTCTGATCCGCTCAGATCGATCTCCACTGCCAACCAAGCTTTTGCGCTCTTCGGCTTGCTCGCTATGCGCTTTTTCTTCCTGCGCAGACAGCAGCCTTGACTTCAAAACACTTAGTGCCTGCGCCTTATTTTTATGTTGCGAACGTCCATCCTGGCATTCAACCACTAGTCCCGTTGGTAGATGAGTAATACGAATTGCAGAATCGGTTTTATTGACATGTTGTCCACCGGCACCAGAGGCTCTAAAAGTATCTACTCGGATATCAGACGGGTTGATCTCAATCTCATCTAGCTCGTCAGCTTCAGGCATTATCGCCACGGTACAAGCCGATGTATGAACTCGCCCCTGAGATTCCGTTTCTGGCACCCGCTGAACTCGATGAACACCTGACTCAAATTTTAATTTCGAATAAACATCACTGCCAGAAACGAGACAAATAATTTCTTTATAGCCACCCTGTTCACTGCGAGTTTCACTTAGCACTTCAACTTGCCAACGATTTTTTTCAGCATAACGACTGTACATTCTGAATAAATCACCAGAAAATAAAGCCGCTTCATCGCCACCCGTTCCAGCGCGGATCTCTAAAAAGATATTCTTGCCATCATTTGGATCTTTAGGCAGCAATAATTTTTGCAGCTCGACTTCCAAAGGCTCTAATTGCTTTTTGCTTTGTTTAAAGTCCTCAGTTGCCATCTCGCGCATTTCTTCATCAGGATCTTTCATCATTTCTTCGGCGCTTTGAATATCTTCCGTTACTTGATTATATTTAGCAAAAGAATTCACCACTTCTTCCAATTGAGAATACTCTTTGGACAAATCACGAAACTTATTTTGATCCGAAATCACTTCTGGCTCACCTAAGAGATGACCAACTTCCTCATGTCTTTCTGTGAGTGTTTCTAGCTTTCTTAAAATTGAATCTTTCATTATTTTGTTATCTATGTTTGTTTAAATACATCGTATTTTCTATGTTTGAACGATTTTATATCGTCATTTTCTTCAGATTATTTTTTCTTTATCCCTAATCCTTCGGATAATATTTTGAGTTTTTGCTGATCATTTTCCTCGCCTGCTTTACGAATAGCCTGACTCGGCTGATGCATAAATTTTTGTGTGATCCGATTGGCAAGCTCAGAAACAATTTTTTCAATTTGCGAATTATCTAGCTCGCCCAATGATTCCAATTTGCCAATACTTCTTGATACTTCATCGGATTTAACCTGGTCAAGTTGTGAACGAAAATTCTTTAACAGAGAAACAGAGCTTAATGATTGCAGCCATGACAAATATTTTTCTTTGTAAAGACTCACTATATCCTGCGCTTCTTTTGCGGCATCCTCTCGCAGCTTCAAATTTTCCTGTATCACATCTTGCATATCATCGACGGTATAAAGGTACACATCTCTTAAACTCTCTACTTCCGATTCAATATCTCTCGGCACAGCTAAATCGACCATAAACATAGTTCGGTGTTTTCGAGTGTGGATCGCTTTTTCCATCAAACCTTTTCCAATAATAGGAACAGGACTCGCGGTCGAACTAATCACGATATCCGCTTTAACCACTAAATCAGATAAATTTGCCAAACTGTATGCTTGTGCATGGATCGGCGTTCCCTGGTTGTCTTTGCCATCAAATTCACTGGCTAATATTTGCGCTCTTTCGACGGTTCTATTCGCTACGTGAATATCAACAACCCCTTGACGAACCAAATGCCTTGCGGCTAATTCAATGGTTTCTCCTGCGCCAATAAAGAGTACTGTCACTTTACTGAAATCAGAAAAAATTCTTTTTGCTAAAGTAATCGCCGCGTAAGCAACCGACACCGCACTTTCACCAATTTGAGTATCCGTTCTTACTTGTTTTGCAACACTAAAAGTTTGCTGAAATAATCGGTTCAAATACAAACCAATACTGTCAGCGTGGGTTGCATACCCATAAGCGTCTTTTACTTGCCCTAAAATTTGCGGCTCACCTAAAACCATTGAATCCAAACCGCAGGCCACGCTCATTAAATGACTAATTGCATCATCACCCAAGTGAGAATAACAATGTGATTCAATTTGTTCGACTTCTAACTGATGATGCTCGGCAAGCCAACCAAGTACTTTTTGCTTTGTCAGTAAGCCCCGACTTTGTTCGCTTGTTTCCGAGTCATTTTCCAAACTGGGCTGATTGGGCTTAAGGTTATCTGCACAACGATATACAACTTCCATTCGGTTACAAGTTGATATAATCGCCACTTCGTCTAAATTAGCATCAGCCTTTAGCGACACCAACGCTGAATTGATTTCACTGGGCGAAAAAGCCACTTTCTCACGAATGGTCACAGGCGCAGTTTTATGATTAATTCCTAGAATAGAAACGGGCATAATAAAAAAGCGTTAAAAATTGAACGAGACGTTAATAAGCGTGTCTATGAAAACGCAGGCTAATATAAGCGTATTTAATAACTTCATATACATCAATTCACTCGCTCGGCGTCGAGCTTGCCTCGCGAATCTGAAAAATGTGACCTTAAATATGATTTGTTTTTGGGCAAAGTCAAATCCAACCTGAGCATAAACGCCGTTATTAACTGCTGATTATAGCAGAGAGCAGAATATGATGTCTTTAAGCAAACCGTTTGTTTGCAGAAGATCTTTGTTCACATAAGATATCTGTTTACATAAGATGTCTGGCAATTTTAGCTTGTAGCGAATATTATGTGTTCAATACATAGTAGTAAGTAGTAACCAGCGCTGAATTTAAGTAAGGCATTCAGGTGAACAACCCATCAGCAAACGAAGTTGATTACCTCTAGACTTAACTAACTATACTAATTAATCCGTGCTGATTAATCCATGCAGCTCATGAGTATTTAAATTTACCGATGACTTTATCAAATTTAACCAAATTAACCCTTATATCGTTGATCTTTTCTGGTATCACTAGTTGTGCCAACTTATCCGATGGCGGGCATGAATACAAAACTCCACACAAAACCCACCAATTATCTGATATTTCGCACTTAACTGCGCGAGAAAAAGCCGATCTTTATCAGATGATAATCGCCGGTGATTTATCTGCAGCCAATGAAGAACATGAATTAGCCACCAGTTACTACCTAGCCGCAGCTAAGCTGTCTAAAAACATCGAATTGATCGAGTTGAGTGTGGCAAGTGCCACCAAAGCCAAAGATAATCTGGCGATACTACAAGCATCTGAAATTTGGCTGAGCATTGATCCAAACAGCATCAACGGCTTATCTCTAAAGATTGCAGCGCTACTTTCACATCAAGATATCGATCAAGCAACAGTACATACTAGCCATTTGTTTAGTCTAATCAAACAGACAAACAAGCGCTTTGGTCTAATCGATAAGATTTTGCAAAATCAACAGCCAGGCGTCAGCAACGCTTATCTTGAGCAATTGATCACTAAATACCCTAACTCAGAAACGATTCACACTGCAAAAGCAAACTTTTTCGCCAGAGTCGCTAAACATACTCGAAATCCTGCCGCGATGATGAAGCAATCACTATCTCATATTGAAAAGGCACTGCAACTTAAGCCAGACTTTATTCCTGCGATAGAGTTGAAAACTCGCCTGCTATACCAAGCAAGGCAAGATGAAAAAGCCGAAGCATTCTTACGTAACTTATACGCGAACTACCCAAAATCAAAAAAGATCAGCCAAATGCTAGGGCAGTTACTCTACGATCTACGCAAATATGATTTAGCCAAGCAGCATTATTCCGATTGGTTGAGAAAAAATAATGACGACACTGAAGCAAGGTTTTATTTGGCCGCCTCTTACTTCGCTACCTCAGAATTTGATAAAAGCCTGAAGCAATACCAACAAATTTTAGGCTCAGACTACAAACCTCAATTGACTTACTTTTTTTGTGGTAACGCTGCGAGCCAACTAAAACAATATGAGCAAGCAATTGCTTGTTATGACTTAGTTTCCGAGGGAAAATATCTGACTCGAGCAAAAATAGAATTAGCCAAAGTCTATCGAATTACCAATCAAATCGATAAAGCACTCGCAACTGTTAGAAACCCTAAATTTGCTATCGATCAAGATAGTCAAATCCAGCTGATCAATATTGAAATTGAATTACTTGACCGTCACGGTGACAAACCAGCGGCTAAGCAGAGACTTGAAGATGCTTTGATAAACTATCCAGGCAACGTCACTTTGCTATTTAGAAAAGTCGAAATCGACGACTTAGCCAACGACGCTGATAAACTGGTAAGCTTGTTTTCGGATGCGCAGAAAAAGGTCACAGATGAAAATAAAGCGCATTTATATAATCTAGCGGTCGCCAATTTTTTCCGTAATAACAATCACTATCAACACGCTGTGGATTGGCTGACAGGCGCGCTCAAGAAAAAGCCAGAAGATCCCGATTATCTTTATGCCAGAGCCTTATACAAAGAACCACTAGGGCTTTACGATGAAATGATCACTGATTTTAAACACTTGCTCACGCTTGATCCGGATAATATGAATATTATCAATGCTTTAGGCTATACTTTAGTCGATGTAAACCAAGAACTAGAATACGCCGAACAACTAATTAATCAAGCATTTAATGCAATGCCAAATAACGCAGCGGTGATTGACAGCAAAGGCTGGCTTGCCTATCGCAAAGGTCTCTATCAGCAAGCGATAAAGTTTTTAGTGAAAGCCTTTAAGCTTTCTCCAAGTGCTGATGTCGCAGCCCATCTTGGTGAAGTTTACTGGACATCTGGTGACAAAACAAAAGCGCTCGAGTTTTTAAAACAGGCCAAAACTTTAGATCCCAAAAACTATTTATTACTGACTACCATCAAAAAGCTTGGCGTAAAATTATAGCCCGCTAAGCTTAAATATTCGCTCAAGATCAAGGATTAAACACAATTGCGTATAACCCCTATTCAAATCAGCAGTGTGATACTTTTATTAGTATCACTAACTGGTTGCGTTTCAAATCCGCGATTAACGACACTTGATCCGAATAAAAACATCCCGATTTCCGAGCTTAATCATTGGCAATTTAAAGCGCGCGTTGCCATAAAAACACCGGAGGAAAATGTCACCGCGAGTTTAGAGTGGCAAAAAGAGCAATCTTTGTTTGATTTTTTACTTTCCGGTTCCTTTGGTGTGACTATCGCCCATTTGACTCAGCAAAATGATATTGCCACGCTGGAAATTCCCGATTCAGACAAACTAGTAGACCGAGATGCAGGACGGCTTTTAAACCGAACTCTTGGCTGGGAGTTTCCTATCGATGAATTATCCTATTGGATCAAAGGGCAACCCTCGGGAAGATCAGGTGAGCAGATCAATTATAATAACAAAGGACAAATATCCAGTATCGCTTTAGATCAATGGCAAATTCACTTTTCTAAATATCGACTATACCAAGGTTATTCGTTACCCAAAATGATCAAAGCCACTCACCCTGATATCAGCTTAAAATTAGTGACTAAAAAGTGGTTATTTCTAGAATAGCAAGCTGATATGAGTCGCCAACAACCTACAAATAAATGCCCTGATAAAGGCGTTACCTTATGGTCATGCCCTGCAAAATTGAATCTGTTTTTACACTTTATCGGGCAAAGAGAAGACGGTTATCACCTTTTGCAGAGTTATTTTCAACTGCTCGATTTTGGTGATGAATTGCAAATTGAGACAACCCAAGATCAACAGATTATTTTTAGTTGTGATCGCTCGGATCTCAACTCAGCAGATAATCTGGTCATAAAAGCGGCAAAACTGCTACAAGAAATTTCTCAAACCAAGCAAGGTGCAAAACTTCATCTAACAAAAAAACTCCCCATAGGTGGAGGTGTGGGTGGAGGAAGCTCTGACTGCGCCACCACTTTAGTGGCTCTCAATCAGCTATGGAAGACTGGCTTAAACACATTAGAACTAGCAGAATTAGGTAACTCTCTGGGAGCAGATGTCCCGGTATTTATACATGGTCAAAGCGCCTTTGTGGAAGGAACGGGAGACATCATTACCCCATACCCATTAGCTCAAGCCTACTTCTTGGTCATCCAGCCAAATTGCCATATTTCCACTGCTAAAATTTTTTCGAATCCACTGTTGACAAGAAATAGCAAAGCCATCACAATACGCGACCTCGAAGGACTGGGGCTACCTTTTAAAGGGCAGAATACCATGCAATCTTTGGTTGTTGATGCCCACCAGGAGGTAAGCGATGCACTTGACTGGCTTAGATCTTACTCAAGTACAGCAAGAATGACAGGGTCTGGAAGCTGCTTGTTTTCAGTCTTTGACAATCTTGAAGAAGCTAGTAAAATAGCGGCTCTGTGCGATCCAAGTTGGTTAACTTTTGTCGCAAGAGGAACAATTCAATCAGAATTGCATAAAAATTTGAGCAATCATTTGTTGGCTAATACCGACAAATAAAAGAATCAAATTAACGTTTTTTTGATTGATAATACATTGCTGGGATGTCGCCAAGCGGTAAGGCAACGGGTTTTGATCCCGTCATGCGCAGGTTCAAATCCTGCCATCCCAGCCATTTTCTTTTTATACGATTGATAGATTATTCGCCTTTTAATAATAACTTTAAATAACGCGTTTAATTAAAACTCGTTAAAATAAAGTAAATAGATCCGTCATAATGTATTATTCTTATATCTCATCTAATAAACAACATCGTACCGGGGATCACCATGTCTGAATTAATGATTTTCAGCGGAAACGCGACGCCAGAACTTGCCGCAAAAGTAGCTGAATATTTAGGAGAAGATATTGGTAAAGCGAAAGTTTCAAGATTCAGTGACGGTGAGGTCAACACCGAAATATTAGAAAACGTACGCGGTATGGATGTGTTTATCATTCAGTCGACTTGCGCACCGACCAATGAAAGTCTAATGGAATTGGTAATTATGGCCGATGCCCTGCATCGAGCATCAGCCGGAAGAATAACTGCGGTTGTCCCTTATTTTGGCTATGCAAGGCAAGATCGAAGAGTCAGAAGTGCCAGAGTACCGATTAGTGCCAAAGTCGTTGCGGATATGATGGCTGTTGTCGGCATTAACCGCGTTTTAACGGTTGATCTACACGCCGACCAAATCCAGGGCTTTTTTGATATCCCAGTTGATAACGTTTATGCGACACCGATTTTAATCGAGCACATCCAAAAAAATGCCACTGGCGATGAAATGGTGGTATCACCAGATGTTGGCGGCGTTGTCCGAGCAAGAGCGGTAGCTAAAAGATTGAATGATGCGGAACTGGCAATTATCGATAAACGTCGCCCAGAAGCTAACAAAGCCCAAGTGATGCATATTATCGGCGAAGTGGAAGGACGTGACTGCATTATTGTTGATGATATGGTAGATACTGCTGGCACACTTTGCACTGCGGCAGGCGCACTGAAAGAAAACGGCGCTAAAAGCGTTTCCGCCTACGCAACTCATGCGGTACTTTCAGGTCCAGCCATTGATAATATTAATAATTCCGCCCTTGACCGACTGGTAGTCACCGATACCATTCCTTTATCAACCCAAGCGCAAGCCTGTAGCAAAATTTCAATTTTGACCCTTTCTGAAATGCTCGGAGAATCAATCAAACGAATTAACGAAGAAGCATCTCTTAGTACCATGTTTATGGACTAAACTTTTTCAATTTCCAAAAGCTAATTATTGATTGCACTCACTATCCATCTGCCTTATAATTCGCCGCCCTTTTTTGTAGGCTCAAACCTCAAAAAGCACGGGTATTCACCTCGAACTGGTCGCGGTCGAGGGTTAATTAAATTTTTTGGAGAAATAAAATGAGTGATTCATTTGTCGTAAATGTTGAGCTTCGAGAAGATATGGGGAAAGGTGCGAGCCGCCGCCTAAGACGTCTTGAAGACAAAGTACCAGCTATTGTATATGGCGCAGGTAAAAAACCACAACCACTTTCCTTAGTTCATAAAGATGTGATCAAACATCTTGAAGATGAAGCTTTCTATTCGCACATCCTCACGCTAAAAGCGGGCAGTAAAACTGAAAAAGTCATCTTAAAAGATCTGCAACGTCATCCTTTCAAGCCTAAAATCACCCACATGGATTTTATGCGAGTTAGCGCTACCCAGAAATTTACTACTAGCGTACCACTGCATTACATTAATGAAGACGTTTGCCCTGGCGTTAAAGAAGGTGGCGTAATCAACCATAGCTATACAACGGTTGAGATCTCATGTCTTCCTAAGAACTTACCAGAGTACATAGAAGTTGATATGGCAGAAATCGAAATGGATCAAATCCTTCATCTTTCTGACATCAAATTACCAAAAGGTGTTGAAATCGTCGAGCTCGCTCATGGAGCCGATCACGATCAAGCAATCGCAACCATTCATAAAGCACGCGCAGCTGTTTCAAGCGATGTTGATGAAGAAGGTGGCGATGAAGCTGAGAGTGAAGACGCAGCTGAGTAATTAACTCTAGGTTTATAGTCATTGATCGATTATTCATCAATCAATGCCTATAAACCTTTAGCTGTTTTGGCATTTCAATTTATTCCTTCGATATATTAGTCAATGACCTGTATCAAATTAATTGTAGGGCTTGGCAATCCAGGTTCTCAATACGCTCAAACCAGACACAATGCCGGTGCGTGGTACGTCAATGCTTTGGCAAACGACTACTCGATTCCCATGCAATTAGAAACAAAATTCTTCGGTCATCTTGGGCGCGGAATGATAGGTAATTGTGATTGTCGGTTATTAATTCCCAATACCTACATGAATTTAAGCGGTAAAGCCGTCGGCGCAGTGGCTACCTTTTTTAAAATAATGCCCGATGAAATTTTAGTCGCCCATGATGAATTAGATATCGATCCTGGCACCATAAAATTAAAAAAATCAGGCGGTCATGGTGGGCATAATGGCTTGCGAGATACCATTAGCTCACTCGCCAACAGCAGAGACTTTTATCGCTTAAGAATCGGTATAGGACATCCCGGAAATAAAAACCAGGTCACTAACTATGTTCTTGGAAAAGCACCTGCTAACGAGCAAAAAGCCATTGAAGAAAGCATCGATGAAGCGCTAAGACATACGGGTGATATTGTGAATGGGCAACACGATAAAGTCATGCAAAGTATGCATGGGTTTAAGGCTGAACTATAAAACATAAAATCAAAAGATTAAAAGACTATTCACCACAGATTCACAGAGTTGAAAGGCAAAAGTATCTCAGATCTTTTTTATGTATTTTACTCTATGTTCTCTGTGCCTCTGTGGTAAAAATTTGTTTTTTGTTTTTATTTTAAGTAAGTAATAATTAGTTTTTGGAGAAACCTATGGGTTTTAAATGTGGCATCGTTGGTTTACCCAACGTCGGTAAATCAACACTATTCAACGCTCTCACCGATGCAGGGATCGATGCGCAGAACTACCCGTTTTGTACCATTGAGCCCAATACTGGCGTTGTGCCAATGCCCGATCCGAGACTGGATGCATTAGCTAAAATCGTTAAGCCCGAGAAGGTTTTACCCACCACCATGGAATTTGTTGATATCGCGGGTTTAGTGAAAGGCGCATCCAAAGGTGAAGGTTTGGGCAATCAGTTTTTAGGCAATATTCGCGAAACCGATGCGATTGCCCATGTGGTCAGGTGTTTTGAAAATGATGATGTAATCCACGTCGAGAATAAAATTGACCCACTCGATGATATTGAAGTGATCAACACTGAGTTAGCGCTCGCTGACCTTGAATCAGTCGAAAAACAGCTGCTTCGTAATACCAAAATTGCCAAAAGTGGTGATAAAGACGCCAAAGCTTTAGTGGAGCTATTAACTAAATTTAAGGCTTTGCTGGATGATGGAATGCCAATTCGAGCAGGAGACTGGGACAAAGACGAGCAAAAAGCCATTAAAAGTATGCAAATGATCACTAGCAAACCGACCATGTATATCGCCAATGTCAGCGAAGATGGTTTTGAAGATAATCCTTTCCTTGAGCAAGTCAAAGAACTCGCCACCAAAGAAAATGCGGTAGTGGTTTCGATTTGCGCCTCAATGGAGTCTGAAATCGCCGGACTCGAAGCCGACGAGCAAGCTGAGTTTTTAGATGAGATGGGACTAGATGAGCCCGGTCTAAACCGCGTGATTCGCTCAGGTTACGAGTTACTTCACCTGCAAACCTATTTTACTGCAGGCGTTAAAGAAGTCCGCGCGTGGACAGTCAAAATCGATGCTACAGCGCCACAAGCTGCCGGAGTTATCCACGGCGACTTTGAAAAAGGTTTTATCCGTGCTGAAGTCATTGCCTATGATGATTTTATCGAATTTAACGGCGAAGCAGGCGCAAAAGAAGCGGGAAAATGGCGTTTAGAAGGTAAAGATTATTTAGTCAAAGACGGCGATGTCATGCATTTCAGGTTTAATGTTTAAAATCTGATATGTAGAACTGCGTGTTTCCCCTCTTTCGCAAAGAGGGGTTAGGGGAGATTCGAATAGCTCAAGTGGAAAAATAAGCTTGTCAGAGCTAGTACATACTATAAGAATCCCCCTCAATCCCCCTTTTATAAAGGGGGAAACTACTTCGCCATAAACCAGAGGTACTATTTAACTAAATTCAAGTGAATACTGTTGACAAACACTCCACTAAACTGGAAAATACGCGCCTCTTGAGACTTGACCAAAGTATTCAGGGGCTGAATTAGAACAGCTAAAAATCTAATTTTAAAAATTATGGCAAGGTAGCTCAGCTGGTTAGAGCACATCACTCATAATGATGGGGTCGGTGGTTCAACTCCACTCCTTGCTACCATATACTAAGCCTTTCATTGATAGTTAACACTGACTTTGAAGGGCTTTTTTATTGGGTGCTACCTTGGTGCTACCCATATAATGCCTCAGAAAGCCCTATTTTAGCCCCTGTTATGAGTTCTTAAAATATTGCTATGGTAACCAGCATTTATGAGCCCTACTCAGTAGCCTACTGGTAAAGAAACAAGGTATTTATTTGGTGCTGATTTTATCATTATTCATCAAGCTATTTAGTGCCAACAAGCAATAGCCAGTCGTTAGGAATGTGATAGTTTCCAGTCAGAGCTCAACCGAGAAAGTAACCTAATCCCACCTTTATCGGTTGGCTCTTCATGAATGTCAAATATTCCTGTTGCTTGTATAAGGCTTTTCAAAGACTTATAACCATACCTTTCTTTTAAAGCTGCGACTTCTTCTGGCGCATGTTGTTTGAGAAGTTGTCCTGCGATATTCATTAATGTCCAACCATCAGATCTTGCCATCTGCTCCACAATGTCACCAAGTAAGAGAACTAATCGACTTCCACGTAAAAGAGCTTGTTTTAGCTGCACATTTGCTTCTTCAGACCTCCAAAATTCTGCCATTTGTTTAGTCGATTCTCTAAAGGCTTGAATTTTTAATTTCAGCTCTGCAATCTCACTGCGTATTTCCTCAGCTTGAACATCAAGTTTTGTACTGGCTTTTCACAGCTTTCGGTCGAGTTAACAACAAAATATGGGAGAAGATGATGGATCAGTTCATTTCGCTCGAAAACAATTTTAGCTAATAATTCTTTTTTAGTTTCGTAATATACAGAGTCGCATTCAGTCCGAAAAGAAAACGAAATATATGCCTCGCTCATAACGTCAGGTGCGGAATGAATTAACGGAATTACTCGTAATTACTGGGGTGTTGAAAATAGTTTACACTGTATATTATATATGACGTTTCAATAAGGTGATTCACGCACACGCCAGGGTAATATGGCTGAAATAATGAACATTTTTAGAAAATTGGCATTCGATATTGAATAGCTAAACAAAACATGCAAAATGAGCATGAAGCGAAAATTAAAAATGGCTGCATTGGAGAGTGAATTTAGCGCAGAGTTGCTGATTGGGATCGATTAAATCTTCGCTCTCTAAAACATGGTACTCTTAGATTTAAGAAATAAATTACATGCAATACAATTTTTGATAGTATTCATGTTCGAGTACTTGTATTTTAAAAATTGGACAAAATAAGAAAAATGGAAACTAATTCATACCAAATCAAAGCTGTCGACTTCTTCTGTGGCGGTGGAGGTATGAGTTATGGCATGCAGAAAGCGGGGATAAAAGTGTTAGCAGGAATTGATTATGAATTGACCTGTAAAAGGACATATGAAGCTAATATTAAGGGCGCTGAATTTATCCATGCAGATGTATTCAAATTACAAGCAAAAGAATTGCAGCAAAAACTTGAACTAAGTAAAAATGACGACAACCTTATTTTAATAGGTTGCAGTCCTTGCCAGTTCTGGAGCATTATCAATACGGATAAGAAAAAATCTGAAAAATCAAAAAATTTATTAGTTGAGTTTGAACGTTTTGTTAAACATTTCAATCCAGGATATGTTGTTGTAGAAAATGTTCCAGGGGTTCTTCGAAGAAAAGCTGAAAGTGGACTTGAACAGTTTATTCATTGGTTAGAAAAAAAGAAATACAATGTTCACTTCGAGATTCACAACACAAGTGAATATGGCGTTCCCCAAAATAGAAATAGGTTTACATTAGTTGCTAGTAGAGTGGGCAACAATAAAATATTTCCTAAAAAATCAAGAAAAATAAAAACTGTTTCTGATGTTTTAGGGGTTGATAATGGCTTTCCCAAAGTAAAAGCAGGTCATAGAGATACTACAGCTTTTTTACATTCAGTATCAGATTTAACACCGATAACCCTCAAACGTCTTAAAAAAGTAAACAAGAACGGTGGTGATCGATTAGGCTTTGCGAATGATCCTGAGTTACAGCTGAAATGCTTCATAGGTAAAGACACTTCATTTAAGGACACCTTTGGCAGATTGTGGTGGGATCGCCCCTCACCAACAATAACTACTAAATTCTTTAGCGTATCGAACGGTAGGTTTGTTCATCCAGATGAAGATCGAGCACTTTCATTGAGGGAAGGAGCTAGCCTTCAATCATTTCCAAAAAGATACAAGTTTTTTGGCTCAAGTACAGCCTCAATAGCTAGACAAATTGGAAATGCAGTCCCCCCCGAATACGCTAAGAGAATCGGACTAGCAATTATAGAAAATACTAATAATGGCAAATTTTAAAACTAGAGCAAGAGCATTAGACTTACTAGGCAGACAACAAATTGCGGGTATTCCCACAGCAATTAATGAATTACTAAAGAATGCCCATGATGCATATGCTGACAAAGTAGATATTGATTACTTCAGATTAAAAGGGTTATTCATATTACGTGATGACGGAATAGGAATGACTAAAAAGGACTTCGAAACGAGGTGGTTAACTCTAGGTACGGAGTCTAAAGTAAATCATAGAAAATCATCCCCACCACCAATTGATGAGTCAAAAGAAGTTAGAGTGCCGATGGGTGAAAAAGGCATTGGCAGACTAGCAATTGCATCCATAGGCAAGCAAGTATTAATAGTTACGAAAGCAAAACACAAACCAAAAATAACAGCGGCATTAATTAACTGGCAAATATTCGAACTTCCAGGACTTAACTTAGAAGATATAATTGTCCCAGTTAAAGAATTTGACTTATTACCGAATAAAAAAAATGTTGATTCCATGAAAGGAGAGCTAATAAGCTCTATAAGTAAACTTTTAAATCAAGATGATATTACTCAGGAAGAACATGATTCAATATATTCAACAATAGACTCTTTTGACATATCACCAGTAGAACTAAATAAACAACTTATAGGAAGTGATTCATTTAAAGAGTTGAGTTCTGGAGGAACGTATTTTTATGTTTCCCCTGTTGAAGATGTACTGAAATATGATCTAGATGGCAGCTCGAATACTAAAGAAGCTACAAAAATAGAAAAAATGTTAATGGGTTTTCATAACACAATGACGCCCGACCATCCAGTTCCAATTCTTGATATCATATTTAGAGACTATAGATGCGAGGATGGCACTTATACAGATGTAATAGATAAAGAACATTTTTTTACGAAAGATGATTTCGAACTAGCAGATCACCATTTTGAAGGTCATTTCGACGAGTTTGGTCAATTCAAAGGGATGATAAAAATTTATCAAGAAAAGACTTTTGACCATATCGTAAACTGGCGTGGTAATAATTTTAATAAGACAAGCTGCGGTGCTTTTGAAATCAACCTTGCCTATGTACAAGGAAACAAAAGAGACTCCATTATTGATGCTGAAAATTACTCAAGAATCACTGCAAAGTCAGATAAATTTGGTGGGTTATACGTTTACAAAGACAACATAAGAATTTTACCATATGGTGATTCTGATTATGATTACTTAGAAGTAGAAAAAAGACGAACAAAGCACGCAGGGTTAGCTTTTTTTTCATACCGAAGAATGTTTGGTGTAATCAACTTATCTAAAGAGAATAACTTTAAACTTAAAGAAAAAGCAGGAAGGGAAGGTTTTATAGAAGATCATGCATATAGGCACTTAAGAGACATCCTCAGAAATTTTTTTATTCAACTTGCTGCTGATTTTTTTCGAGATGATAAAACCGCTGGTCCGAAGGCAGAGATTTGGGCGCAAAAACGTGGGGAGCTTGTAGCAACACAAAGGGCTTTAGAAAAAAGAAACAAACAAGCAACGGTTAGAAAAAATAAATTCGAAGTTGCACTTAATAAGTTCTTTATCGATAATCAATCGGGAATTATTAAGCAGGAGGTTGATAGTATATATGCTACAGCAGAACAGTCGTTTAATAGTGTTTATTCTATAAAAGATCATGACATTGCTAGTCAAAAAATATTAGATAATGAGTCTGATACTAGGCAAGAACTAAATGATTATCGCAAGTCTATTCTAGTTCCAACACCTAGAGGTTTTCATGTGCGAGGAGAGCTTAAATCTGACTACAACGCATACTTGGTAGAAGTTGAACAATTGGAAACAACATTGTTTTCTAAAGTTTTTAACAAACTAGATATACTTGTTGATAAAACTGTGAGGGAATTAGTAATATCTGTAAGCAAAAGAAAGAGACTGGAAGAGGCTGTTGACTATATATCTAAAGAAGCAAAGCAGTTAAATAGCGAAAAGAAAAAAAATGCCACTGACTCGGTAAATGATATTAGCAAACGAGTAAAAGATTTAACCACTGAGCTAATGATTGATCTAGATGATCAAATTAGAACAGTTAAAGATAAATTTAAAACTATTACAATTGAAAATGAATCTGACATTGACCTTGTAGCTAAAAGAAATGAACTGTCCGAAGAAATAACAGCTGTTAGTGATAGAAACTCTAATATTTTGGATACCATTATTAGACAACTTGAAGGGATTTACTGGGAAAAAGATGAAGACAATAATTATATAACCAATGACCAGATAACTAATGCCTTGGGAGAAGAATTAGAAGAATTACGAGAAAAGATTCATACGGATGTTGAATTGAGTCAATTAGGGCTCGCGGTTAGTGTAATTCATCATGAATTTAATAGTACAGTGAGATCTGTACGCACAAGTTTAAAAGACTTAAAAGCATGGTCTGATGTTAATGAACAGCTTGAAGGCGTATACAACAACATCAAGATTAGTTTTGAGCATTTAGATGGTTATCTAAATCTATTCACACCTCTCAATAGAAGACTTTCACGTAAAACTGAAGACATAAAATTACTAGAAATTAAAACATTTTTAATCGACTTATTTAAAAGTCGCCTAACTCGTCATGACATATCATTCAAACACACTAAAAAATATGGAAGAAGTCAAATAAGAGGCTTTAGGTCTTCCTTCTATCCCGTTTTTGTCAATGTTATTGATAACGCAATTCACTGGTTAAATGAGAGTGGTATCGAAGATAAAGTTATAAGGTTGCATGCTGATGAACAAGGAAGTGTTTATATTTCTAACAATGGACTCGAAATACCAATGCAAGATAAGAATAAAATTTTTGAACTAGGGTTTAGTCGAAAAGAAAATGGAAGAGGTATGGGATTACATATAAGTAATGAGGTACTTGAAGGTGCAGGCTACACTTTGAATTTAGTTGAGCCAAGAGATGGTTCAAACGTGACGTTTAAAATATCTAAAGCGGTACAGGATGACTGATAATTTTCAAAGCCTATCTAATGAGATAGCAAATGACTTCTTACAAAGCGTTGTCTTTATTGATGATAAAGCATATTCATTAGTAGATGACGCTGATATCCCACATGATTTTGACGCTCAAGCGATTACTAGGGGGTTTGCAAATAATAGAAAGATTTCTTCTATTTTTCAACCGGAATCAGAAGAAGATATTCAATTATTTTCAGATATTGCAGCAAAGGCTGACATAACAGTATTAGATTGGCAGATAATAATACAGCAAGATAAGGAGATCGACTCTGAAGTTGTGGAAGAAGATGGTGAAGAAGATGCAGATGTAGATGATATTAGAGGTTATTATACTAAAATTATTATATCTAAATTGCTAAGTTCAGCTAGCAATCGAAATAGCCTAAAATTAATACTTGTATATACAGGCGATACAGATCTAACTAATATTGCGACCGAAATATTAGACCATTTAAATGATAATCAAATCAATGGTTTTTGCATCTCAGCGGATGACGACTGTAGCGTTGTATCTAAGAGCTGCAGAATATTAGTCAGGGCAAAGTCTAACGGAGGCAATGGCAGGGGTAAGCATAATCCAGATCTCAAAAATAAAGAAGTTTCTTATCAAGACCTACCAGATTTTATAAATAGTGAATTCTCTAAAATGACGAATGGTTTACTCTCTAACTTTACACTACAAGCATTAACAGTAATTAGGGGAAATTTCTTCCAGATACTTAATGTTTTTTCGAAAAAAATGGATGCCGCATATTTAACGCATAAATCACTGCTATCAAATATTAGTGACGCCAACGAATTATTGGTGGAGTTATTGGGAGATACTTTTACTTCTATTTTAAGGGCTAAAAATTTAAATCATAATATTAGCCAAAAAATTGTCGAGCAGTGGATTGAACATTACATTGAAGATGAGCAACGACCTAAATTGGATAATTCTGGAAATCCAACTAACGATATGTTTAATAGAAGTAAAGAGCTATTAAAATCACTATTAGTTTCGTCGCTGAATGTTGAGGAAAAGTTTATTCGCATATTGCAAAATAGTGGATTTTCTAAAAAAGCTGCCAAAAATAATTATAAAAAATATGCATTCAGCCTATTTCATCCGCAAGGTGAAGATGAAACCGAAAATAGAGATTTTGCATTATTATGTCAACATAAAGATCTTGTCAAATACGATAACTACTCCCCAATGCTGACTTTAGGTACAGTAATAAAAAGCACTCTAGATTTAGGTTCATTTTATGTGTGTATACAACAACGCTGCGACTCCCTAAGAATTGGTGAACAGGAAAATAGACGGTTTTTATTTTTAACTTTAGCCCTGGTAGAAGAAAATAAAAAATTTGATTTTTTGACTCCTGATGGGCTGAAACTAAAATTAGATAAATCAACTTATGATATGAGAACCATTAAGTTTTTTGGTTCAACTGAAGGTACTGTCAGAGCCGTTAATGAGAACGGTTCTGTATATTTTATTCCCTCTTATTATTCCGACTCTGCCCCAGAAAAATTAGAATTTATTTTTGAATTAAAAGAATTATACGCACAAAGAATTGTTGAGCAATATAGTTCAAAGTTATCCCGGGTTGGACTAGATGAGCCTGAATGGATTAGATTACAGAATAATTAGCGAAAACTAGTAGGCATGCTGTCCTTGTTCATTATCCTCCAATGCAATTACAACTCAGTAACTTCTTTTTTAGTAAAAGAAACGTCGGTAATTACCACCTTACTTATCCTGCGTATTTTTTATTTTTATCCATAGTCGATAATACCCGTTTTTATTTATAACCTCATCGTACACCTGTTGCTAACAAAGAACTTCAGTTCGATCTTTACTATTTTTTGAATATTTGTTCGCGATGGTAAGCCATAAAGTCTCGATGTTGATTTGCCAAATTAATCTTCATTGAATTTTCTATCCCCAATTTTTCAGGGGACTCAATCATATCAGAAAGTTTTACCGAACCACGGTCTGAAAACGAGATATAACCTAAATCAAATGCTTTATCTAAATTGGGTAACAGGAGAATGCCGTTGAATAGGTCTAATCGTTCTGAATCATTAGCTGCTCGCCAAGGTTTAATGTGTGATGCCACGAGAAAGCGAATATTCTGATATTGGGTTAAAGCGCAACCATGCCAATACTCAATCAGCTTTTGCCTGAACTCACCTTGACCTAAACGGGTATTCACCAAACGGGTTTTATCCGTTGGTTTAATCTGTGAATCGTTCATTATTTGGTCAATGTCTTCCGTGATTTCAGCTTGCGTAAAATCGGCTAAAAATTCACCATAAAGGTTAAGCGCCGCGTTATACATGCCATTACCTTTGGCATTCCTTTCTTTAAATATTTCTAATTCTCGCGCCTGACTCGCCACTTGCTTAAAACGATCATGAGAATAAATGGATAACAAGCCATCATCAGATAAGTTTGCCTCACAAACCCAACCAGAGATTGACCCTTTTATTGCGCTAAGATAGTTCTTAATAGTTTTATCAGACTTACCAATATCTCTCGCCCACTGCTCAAAGAAAACAGAAACATCATCAAAGTTTTTAGCAAGTGCGGAAACAAGCATAGAGCGAGATTCTGAATTGTTGAGCAAATAAAATAACTCATCATCTAAAAAAGCATATTCAATTGAATCATTCAGTTTCTTATTACTAATGGAATGCCTAATAGATTGGTATAAGTCTTCTTTTCCAGGCTTAACCTTATGATGCCAAAACTCGCTTGAGCGTAAATAGAAAAAAGGATTATGCGGCGTATTGTCATCATTATTTTGTTTAAAAGAATCAAATTTTTTAGTGAAAGCCACTTTTAATTCATCGTTATAAACAATCTTATTTTCTGTGACTCTGCCTTGCTCAATCAAATCCATTACCGCTAATAACATACACATTTTATGAGGACGAGCAGAACCACCAGAGCGAGCAGGTTTTAGCGCTTTAAATTGTTCTTCGTAATATTGCTGACTCATTTAGTATTTCTGCCTCTCAGGAATAACCCAACGAACGCCACCCCTAGGGCTTGGCGTATCACCATCACGCCTTGGAATTAAATGCGCGTGAAAGTGCATTACCGTTTGCCCAGCAGATTCACCGCAATTCATGCCGATATTAAATCCGCTAATTGAAGGATCAGATGCGGTTAGTTTTTCTTTATGGGAAATGATTAATTGATTAAGCTCAGATTGTTCATGGACTGTCAGTTCGAACCAGTCAATAACGCAATGCTTAGAAATAAATAGTGTATGCCCTTCAGTCACAGGGAAACCATCACGAATAACCACAAAGTCATCCGATTCATCAATGATCCAATTTGGTTCTATATAACAAAAAATACAGTTATCTTTGTGTGCAGTATTTATCAGCTCACTCAATATCCATCATCCTCTAAAAAACAAATACCACATCCCTATCCCATACGTCATCCAATATTTTTCTTTTTACTTCACTCAAAGAGCATTAACACCCTGACAGTTATAAGTATATATACAAATCCAGATCAATTCTTAGCAACGCCGACAAATATTAAGTTTGGCTACAGTATAGTCAAGACCCAGAAACTTGATTGCTTAGTTGTTTTTTGCCTTTTTAAATTTCAATTTAATCAAATTCAACATCATCGTCAGCCTGTTTAGGTAGCATTTTCTTTTCCTTTAACTTATTTAACTCTCTATGTACGACTCCAAAAAAACTTCCAGTATCTTTGATAATATCTATTCCAATAAATAGCGGCATGCCCAATAAACTCACTAAAAAAACATTAAATGCTTTCGTCATATCTAGATCATGATTGTACTTAGTGTTTTTTATTTGTTCTTTCCCCAAATCTGGGTATTCATTATAGCGCTCTTCCCATAACAAAATTAAACGAGATATCAACCGGCGATACGCTTCTTTTTTATCCGATATCTTTTTCGGTTTTTTTCCTTTTTAATGAGCGTTAGTCGTTCGTCTTCAATGGTTGAATCTATTACCGACAGTAAATCCGCCAACATCACTTTAAGACCTTTAAAAAATCCTGAAAGACTACGCCTTCTGGAAGTGAATATTAATGCTCTAAAAGTACGCCAACTATATTTTTTTTGTGAAATATCATCTTCCCTAAATAAGCGGTTTAATTTCAACGTTGTATTTCTAATACTTCGCAACTCTTGCCCTGATGCACCATCTCTTTTGAAGTGCTCTTGATTTTGAAATCTCACATAATCTCTAGAAAATTTCTTTACCGCAAATTCAAGATCATCAATGAGTTTACAGGAGTAGATAAAATTATATTCCAAATTTGTACATTTCTCACTGCTTTCTTTTACTGCGCGTCTAAGCTGCTTATTTACATCACTAGATAATTCATCATTCAGCCATAGCCCTGCCAGCTCCCAGTATTCTTTAAGACCATAAATTTCAGGCACAGACATACTCTTATCCTTTGTCAACATTTCAATTAGTAATTTTTGTTACACGTAAAAACCTAGAGATGAAAGACCAATCCAATTAATCTTCTGTCAATTCATTTACATCCCAATAGAACTTAGTAAGGAATAACTACCATGAGTAAAACAAAAGCCGAAAGCCGAGACTTACTAACTCCCGCAGAAGCTGCTAATTATTTAAAAATCAAAGAAAACACTCTAGCAGTCTGGCGATGTCATAAAAGATATCCATTAGCTTATTATCGGCTAGGAAAATCTATTCGTTATTGTAGATCGGATCTTAATGATTTCATAGCTAAAACAAAATGTACTCAGTAGAAACATGAAAACCTAATTTAAGCACATGAATTACAAGTTACTTGTAAACCACAAACACGATAATCAATCAAGAGACAAACGAGGAACAAAAATGAAATATTGCATAGGGAATTCAATCGAAAGAAAAGCCTTACCAACAAACTTGCTTGAAAAAGCGTTAATAGAACTTGATACTAATAAAAGAGAAAACAGATTAAAAATATACTTATTGTATAAATCTGAAAACCTCTATCCCACATATTTCGGCAGTTTTAAAGAGCTCATCGAAAACACTTGTGATGATAAAAAATGCGACGCTATGTATGAAGAGCTTGATGCCGCAATGTTGGAAATTGAACTCGGTGGAGTCTCTAAAATTGGAAGTTACCATACGTCCTATTTAAATCAGCTAAGAGAGATTGAACCAGAGTTAAGAGGTACGGTGTTCGAGTTAGCAGAATTTAATTTAAAACATAATGTTTCAGATATTCCAACAACATCTGAACTCGACACCCTATTTCGGATAGTTGATTCCTTCTATTGGAGAATCATCAGCAAGAACAGCAATGGTTTAGTAAAGAATTTATCCGGATTTATTCTTGATCAAGACTAATCTAAAAGCTGAAATTAACAATGGAGTGATCGTATTAATTGTTAACATGATCACTCACCCCCATTTTCAACTTAAACATATACCTCTACGGAAAAAAAAGATGTCATATAAAAACGAACCATCGAAAGATGAAGCAAAATATATTATGAATAAAATCATTAATAGCCTGAACGATCTTAGCAAGTACTGTTATGAATTCCAGAAAGGTAAGTATTGGAAAGCTTATGGAAAAGAAAGTTTAAAAGATTTTTTAAAACCATACAGTTGTTGCTTATCTACGACTTTATTTAACAAGTTTACTAAAGTCGGCGTATTGAGACACAAACTTGAAAATATTCATGATATATCGAACCCAAACTTCAGGTTGATTTCCGAGCTGCTGAGTTATTCGGATAGTGAACAAATGCATTTAATTTTAAAAATACTCATTATTCAAAATAAAGACAATAATCCAAAAATCACATTAAAACACTTTAAAGCGGCACTGAGGACACTTTCAGATGAATAATTTATCTTGCCTCTAATAAGGGTGGTATATCAACCATATTTAACAAAACTAAACAATTGGAGTATTTCCATGATAAAGTTAGAAAGTATTACTAGTGACACATTAGTAATTATTATACCTAAAACGAAAAAAACACCTGATTCTTTCGAACAAAAAAATGAATATATATTAAGTAAACTAAGAAAACATGATTCTAAGTTAAATAAAACCATGAGGTATCCATTTACTATTTTTCCAATTCCAGTTTATTTTAAAATACCCAAGAACATCAACCAGCCAGCAGATGGTTATGCTCAAATAATATTTCGTTTAATTGACAAAGTCTGGCATTCTATAAGTATTAATTTTTGCGGTGGTAATTCCATAGTTAAGAACTTATTTATTTCCAAATACTTAGAAATTCTTTTAGGGAAAAAGTTTTGTGAACGATTGTGGGAAAGAGGAATAGTACGTGAATATCATTGTGCTACGGACTTTAAAGTAGATGATGCTTCGAGATATGACTATTTTGCGCCATATGTTAGACAGTCGAAAAGCTATACTTCCGATAATATTGGTTTAGAAACGGTTTATGGGAATCAATATAGAAGAGCACAAAACCGATATACAATGTACAACAAAGGACATCAAAAACAATTAGGTTTTAACTTATTGCGTTTTGAAATTAGACAGTACTTCGACAGACCTAAAAAACCTCGCACATTAAGTAAACTAAGCGGAATTCCCTGGTCATTAAAAAATGTTCTTTTAATAGATAAATTTTCTTTATTAAACTCAGAACATTACACAAAAGAATTCTTATTTGACGTTGCTACTAAAGGATTGTCAAGAGCTCTATGCGATATAAAAGAAGAATCATTCATGAACAAAAAAGATGATATGTCTGAATATTGCGTTTTTCACTTTAATGACAAAAATTTAATTAGGTTATGGAAGAAAGATCTAGAGTTATTTGAACCACTTAATCTGGGCTCAAATACTTTGTTTGTTGATGCTCCTTTGGTATCTATGTTTATCAATTCCATACTTTCTAGTTAAAATTAATTTCTTTGATATAAACACGTGATAGTAAGCATACAACTCTTACTATCACGCTAATTTTACCTTAAGCAAATAACAACAAAGGTAAACATCATGAAAATAGCAATATCATCGACAATAGCAGCGCAGCAGCTTGGCGTACCGGTCACAATGCTATCAAGCCTACCCTGCTGCGCCCAACATCAGATAACGGCATCAAGCAGTGAATCAGAAGACCAAGACTATTATTATGCAAAAGGAATTGAGTTATTGGTTCAAGACCAAGAATATCGGAGTGAATTACTGAACATCCCAGGCTGGCATTTGACTAACCCTTTCAGCTCTGAACCCATTTGGATTGAAATAAAAGAGCACATAGGCTTCGAATTGGATGATGTTGATTAGTTTAAGGTTTCTTAAAAACATAACAGTGGCGCGGGTATAAAATGTGAGTTTTAGTGCTGTTTTCATTGGTGCTAATCTGGTCAATCGGCAGTAGCTTAAGGTCACTAGAGTCAAAACAGATCAAGCTTTTATCCGTTATATTGGTGATTGGCACCCAGTGAGAATATTTTCCTTCAATGGCAATTAATGCAATATACCCCCTTGATAATGTTACATGTCGAAGTCTATTAACCACTCCCCCTATGGTTGGATATTGACCAAGATGGAAAGGTTTGCGGTAAGTAATGCCATAACGCGCTAAAAGTACTGTTTTAGCGAGAAATGCGATGGATTGTAGACCCAATCCCTCACTAAAAACATTTTCTGCCAGATCTTTTTGTCCCAGTATATAGAGCATATAGGTCATTAGATCCTCAGCTTGGTTTTGAGTTAATGGACCGGTTAGGTAATGCGCTATATTAACCATTGAGTACAGCCCACAGTACGAATCAAGGTCGCCTTGAAGGTAGGGCTTTATTAATTTTTTCATGCATAAACTCTACATAAATGAGCATACTGAAATATCAAAAATCTTAGCCTTATAGTAATCAACAAAATTGATCTGCCATACCGCGAAGAGCTCCCCAGCTTGCTCAATTGGATAAACTCTTCCCCGTTGTTGGAAAATACCACTGGCGAAGTCAAAATCCAGCTCCTTATCTAGTTCAGCCATTGGAGACGCTCCAAAGTATGCAAAATCGGTTATATAGTGAATTTGACCACTTTGATCGATTGCCACCTCAACAGGGTGGTAACCGCCACTTTCAGCACTGTAATCAGGGTCTCTAAAATTTAAAACCATGCCATTAAAATCGTCAGTATTAGCCGTTGAAATACAGTGGTTAATAATTTCAGTAAGTTGCTTGTTAATAGGCAAAACATAGCCGTCAGATTGGATCATTAGATCGCTCCTAGTTAGGTTATAAAAATTAATATGTGTTCAAATATCTGCTGTTTTAGATATTTGGTTAATTGATGAATAAATCGATTTGAAGTGTGTTTAAATGGTTTTGAGTGTACCCATGCATTAGAGAGAAGGAATTACTAATACCCGTCAAAACCTGCCTCTAATGCGTATCCTGAGGTCTTAATTAAAGGGCGTTATTACAGTATCTACAAACATTTGCTTCCGCCTGAATTAGCTCTACACAATGTGGGCATTTTTGCATATTTTCTTGAATGAATTTCTTCTTGTTTTTTCTAAATAATATATTCATATCAATCGCCATAACCAAGTTCATGATTAGCCATGTTGAAACAATCGCATTCGGTCCCGCAGCATTAAAAATACCAAGAATTAAAAGTAAAGCGAATATCCCAACAATCCACTTTCCCATATAAATATATCCAGCTCCCGCTAAAAGCAAATTTAAGCCTATTGCAAGACCTAACTGTCTTTCCTTAATCTTTCCCATTGAACTTTCTCCTTACCTTGTGATGGACTTTTGTTAAATGCCGGGCGTATAAAACATTTAGCATATGATATTTTCACTGATACGATCAGTACTAATACTCGCTTTCTTTATTTTGCATTTAAATAGGATTCAGTTAAAAATCTGATTTCATATTGATTCAGGGCGTTGGTATTAACAAGTTGTTTGTCTTCATAAACATTTTGCATGGCTCTTTGGAAATTTTGACTTGGAAATATCACTTTCTTACCATCTTCCCATTCAAGCGTTGTTTTAATAGTATTTATTTGAAAAGTATTGTCTCTATTTATTGTCCATCGAAAGGTTCGATTGAGTTTTTTAAGATTGATACTAGGAATCATTTTTTTTGACACTAAAGAGTTAACGATGTTCTTAGTCCAAACTTTCACATCTTTTGCATTACAAGAAAACTCCACCATTTTAACTCCATTAGTTGATTCAAAAGATTTCCATTTTCTAGTTTGACAACTATTCCAATTATCAAACGCATCACCAATGCTAAGGGTTCTGTTGAAGCTCATTATTCCATTTTTAACGAGTTTTAGATTCACATCGTTGTTACCATTTTTGTTATGCGCAACCCAAACTTTATTTCCATTTTCTACGATGGAAATCAAAACATCACTTAATTCTATATCATCAGTTTCTCCCTTCTTAAGAACAAATTCACCGGATATTACAGGCTCGTAATTTACATATGATGAAGAAACAGAATAATTCCAATCCTGCGTAGTATCATTTTCAATAGTGAAAATAATTTTAAGATTTCCATAATGCTTAAACTCACTATTTTTAAGCAGCTTTTTTCTTAGAATCGAGCCAATTGAAATTGACAGACCTCCCTTACCGTTTAAGTTCACATAGTTCGTGGTTTTAGTATCAGCAGAAAGTGAAAGGATACTTTTAAATCGTACGTACGATTTAGAATCTCCAACAAAACAATCAATAAAAATGGCTCCATCAGAAATATACGTTACTAACCGCCTTATCTCTGTAACAGCTTCATTTTCAAACTGAGTACTTTCATCAATGCATTTACCTACTTCAATACTTAAATATCCATAGATCCCCGAATTATCTTGGTTATTGGCACTATTTATTTCGCTAAGCTTAATTGGGATATTCAAAAATACCTTGCAGCTAGTTAATGTTAGGGTAATTAAAAAAATTAATACTGTTTTCATGTTATTCCTTTTGTTTGTTAGTTTAAGACCACGCAGTGGACTGTTTAGAATGTGCATACCTTTAACTAAGTTATCCTTAGTCATCAATACTAAGTATTACTTAGTACATAAGCAAGCAAAAACATTGATTCTTCTAGCCATAAATAAATTGAGAGAAATTATGGCTATCGAAACTAAAAATCCGTTTCCCAAGCGATTAAGAGAAGCACGATTAAACAGGTGCTTTACCCAAGAGCAATTAGGTCTTGCTGCTGGCATGAGTGAAGAGGTAGCAAGTGCTAGGATGAACCAGTATGAAAAAGGTGTTCACCACCCTGATTTTCAATGGATAGCTAGAATAGCATCAGAATTGGGCTATCCAACAGCCTATTTCTTTGCTGTAGAGGATGATTTAGCTGAAATGATATCAGGCTATAAATCTACTGAAGATGGCTCTGATACACCTAAATAGGGTGTTATTTGGATAAAACAAGCCTTGAACTAGAACTGCTGTGCTATTTTAGCACAAAACTGAGTGAAAGTTCAAATATTTGTTATATATCAATGAGTTGCGTGACTCAATCGTATCCTAAACAATTTAGATAATATGATAGGAAATATTAATTCAACCTCATTTGGCGAAGTCATGAGGAGTTGATTAAGTAGCAAGTGAGGTTTTTAAGGCTATGTGTTGGACTGTATACCTCAAAGAGCTATGGATAGAGGTGAGGCGTTATTTAATTTTGGATGTTGGGACAAAGCTTTCTTAAAGAATGTATTTATTCAAGGTCATTACATTGATAGTCCTATACGTTTATAGCCAATTTGAGTCTGACACTAAAAGCATTAAGAACTCTTTGTATTGGAAATGAGTAACTATATTGCCCTAAACCGGCAAAGTGCATTCCCAGTAAATATCCGTTGTTAGAAACGACAGGGGCTCCACTATCTCCGGCTTGGGTGGGTGCATATCCGCTTAGTGGTCTAGAACGTGGAATCGATCGAAAAACATAATTTTTTCGATTTTGTCTTCTGTGTAACGGAACATTAATTTGATAAGTGTTTTCCACCCACTGACTTGGCACAACTCCATGGCGACCATAAACAGAATACCGCCATGGAAAGTTGTTATTTTGCCACGTTCCTGCGAATGAGTAATTATTGGGACCATATCCAGTCGAAAGGTCTTGCGCATTGTCAACAAATACGACCGCAGCATCAGCCTGCCTTAAATCAGCTATGGCTTGTAGTGTACCAATTTGACGTTCATAAGGTTGCTGTTGTTTTTCAGAGTAAGTGCGATAGAAATACAATTCGTTTACATCCGGCAAATTATAGCGATCCACGAAAGCAAAAGTATGAGCACAACCCAGAAGATAGTATCCTTCATAGTCTTGAAATTTAACAAAACAACAACCTGTCCCACCACTTGGTAAATGGATACCATTTCTTGTAGTTGTCTTACTTCCGCCACCAGCACTTTGAGGCTTTATTTGTCCTCGTCCTACAAAAGTAATATCAGTCGGAACAGCATAACTCAGTTTTTGACCATTACTTTTCTCTAACTTAATAATACAGCGTGCTGGAATTTTTCCTATTTTTCGGCGCGTACCTTTCCATTTATAAGATACCGATATTTTGATACACGGTTCATTTATTAGTTCTTCGTTTTTCTCCCTCAGACCGAAACCAATGGATACGACATTAGGTAGTTTCTTAAGAACGCTATAGTGACGCTCGCCAGCGATTTCAGCGATTTTGAGTTTTTCCTCTAACTCTAGTGAATCCCAATTAGTCTCAGCCTTCATATCAACTTCCTATTTTGAAATTTTTACTAACTCAATAATTATTTCAGTTCGATTGTCGAATTGAATAACTGAGTGACCAGAGTGACCCCACCCGTAACCGCTGTTATCAATTAACTCTCTGGATTTCAAAATCGGGTAAATACCGGGTCTGGCATATGTTACTTTGTGGATTTTTAATAATACTTGCGCCGTAGCTAGACCAGTTAGAAGTTTCTGTTTTGGTACCATCCCCTGTGTTTTCACATCATCTGGTTTATCTTCTTCACCGATCACGGGAGCAAGAAGTTTTTTATCAATTCTCTTTATATTTCTGACTAAATCCAACGTTTCGCCAAATTGCATAAAGAAAAAATTAGCAATCGCCCGGTTATCAATATTTGCAGCGAAATTCTCCATCATCCATCCATTTTCGAGTGAAAGAGCAATACTAACTTGTGAGAGCGATGCTTTCGGTTTTACAGAATATTGTTCGTCGAAATCTGGAAGATACAAAATCTTAAAATACTCATTTACATCGATAACTGGCTTAGTGTTGGGATTGGCAATCGCCTTTATTGTCATTGCGCCGCCACCAGTTTTTACGGTTTCTTTGGTTGTGGAGGTGGAATCAGGTTCTCTTGTTCCAGAGCCAGTCTGTTCAATTGGTTTGGCGTCAGGGGTAGCTTGATTGACTGTTGCATTCCCACCTCCAGTATTCACACCGATGTTTGGAATTCCAGCGCTCCTATCAGTTAACTCGCAAATAGGCGCATCATAAACAGGAGCTGGAACATTTTGCACAACGAAACTCGGAGCATCTTGAAAAAGAACAGTAGTTTCTTTGTTGCCACCCGTATCTGTTTCAAAATGAATCGCTATTACATACTCTCCAAAGCCGAGGTTCATCGTTGTACGTATGTTGTAATCCCATTTAGTGGCAGTCTTTGTCTCTAAAGATATTGGTAGCAAAACTTCACTTTCCAAATTTATCGATAAGTCAGGATTGAGCTTTGCTAGACCGATCCGAGTTACTTTCTTTACTTTGTCTCCTGCAGCAGTTTTAGTTATGTCAGCTATTGCGACAGTAAACTCAACCCGCCCATTTTGAGCACTAATAAATCTACTAGGAGAAGTTACAGTAACTTTAACTTTATCCTTCATTGCTGTGCTTCTTACAGTATCATGATTATTACTACCAAAGTCGGCTGCTGAATTCGTGCCGCCAATGTATATTGGATTTTGTGTAAATGGATTTCCAACGACGAAATGGTCTTCACAGAAATCTCCGTCTTTTTTTCGATAAACCATACCCAGTGCATACGTGCCAGGTTTCATATTTTTCAAAAAGCCACGATAATGATAATTACCAGAGTTTGTGTAGTACTCCATTGGAAGATTGTATAATGGCTCTTTAACTGGCTGACCGTTAACTACATTCATCAAGAAGAGTTTACGAACAGTAGCCCTTGTTTTGTCGGTCAATGATTTAGCACTGAACTTTAGATTAAAAACGTTGTTTATTCCTTCGACGTTGTAAAGAGTGCCAGACTCCCATTTAACGACTTCTTTCATTACTCTTAAAGATGGTTTGGTTGTTGATGGCGTTGCTCGTTGTGTCGAAGCGAGCTTTGGTCCACCAACCGAACCTTGGGTTTGAATCTCAGAGATACTATCTAACCCCTCTTCTCCTATGTATAAGGACTCTACAGGTGTTTTTGTGGCTTTTTTGAAGCTATTACCTAACATAGAGCTTTCCTCATCAATCACCACAGATTGACCATCTTCAGAAATATAACCATGAATAAATTCTGATTTGCTTTTTATGGGAAATTCCTTGTTTAAAGCGATAAAAGGTCTAGGTAAATAGTAACGATTACCTTCGATAGCGTCTGCGTTTCCTTGATTTGTATCAGTCCATTCCACATAATGAGAACGGGACGGTATTTTCTTTACCGTAACCTCTGCACAACTAGAAATTAGAGTAGTTGTTATGATTGCAAGCGTAATTTTATTCTTATTCATGTTCCCTCTCCCGAAATATTAGTTTTCGTAGTTTGGAGGAAAAGAAACAAGTATCTACTTCTATTAAATAACCTCCACTTCGTTTCTATTTGTGCTTTATCTGTTATATTTATCTCAAAAAGAGCATCTGGGGTCTTTCATCGTGCATCACGTCTAATCTTGGCGAGACTTTCATATTCTTTATTTGATCTTGCTTTCGAATAAGAAATTAAATGATAAAGTGCTCCGTTATATTCTAAAATCTATGCATGACAAACGACCAGCCTAACCGTACTTAACTCGCCCCAATCTCAAAAACAACGGATTAATAGTGTTCAAAAACATCCACACTGGTATTGCTACTAAAATCGGCAAAATAACATTCACAACAATAATACTAATTATTTTATAAGGTGCACGCATAGCCCTAATTATCAAAGTCACTTTTTCACCCACAAGACGATCTCCAATCCAAGAGAGTAAATATACAACGATAAAACCAACAAAGTACGCCCATAGATCGAGTACTGTTAAATTTATGAATTTTTGCCATGAATCTGCGTAGTAAGTATTTAATAGTGAAAAGAGCTGCGTAACCTACCGCCAAGAAAAAAAGTATCAACGGTATGTGAACAATTAAGGACAAAAAGAAATTTTGTCTAAACGTTTTAAAAAATAGGTTTCGACCAATCGAAATTTGCTTCTCTAACGCTTCATCATTTTCACCAAGCCGATTTTCAAGACAATTAAACTCCCAATTTGTCGTTACCTCTCCAGCATTAGGTTGCTTATTTTCTGATCCCATACGTTCTTTAAGTTTTTGCAATCGGTTATCAGACATTTGGTAAGCGTCTTTTTCCAATCCGTAGACTTCATAATCTGAAAAAGCATCTAAGTCTGTTCGAACTTGCGAAAACAAAAGTTGATTCTTTTGTGTCACATTAAATGCATACTTACTATCAATAACGCCGTGTTTTTTAGCTACCTCTTCGTCGGACTCCTCTTTTTTATTATTGACCGGTATTTTATTGGCAAATAAACCACGGGTTAAATGAGTAAATTCAACATGAGCACTACCTTGCTTAATCAAATTGTTAACCATTTCTTCTCTTACCCGACTGGTAAGAATGCTAGACATTGAGATTAAAACAGGAAGTGTTCCCGTATCAGGATTATTGGTTGCATCACCTTGTCCAGAAGCATCGCTAACAACAAAATAGTCACAAGGTTCACTCGCTTCAAGTGTCCAAAGAGCACCAGCGATTCCTTGATTATCAAACACACCACCATCAACTAATTCGACGGTTCTATCCAAATAGAGATCTGATACTGCCATGGGAGGAAAAAGCCCTGGAACACCTGCTGAAGCTGCCGCCGCAGCACCGACAGGAAACCCTTTCACTTTGCGCGTCGTAATTTCTTGGTAAGATGTATAGGAATAACGATCCTTTTTATCGATATCATAAAAAATATCGTTTCTTGGTGGTATCTCTCCCATACCACTACCCGTAAAAATCCAATCGTGCCCGGAATTTAGGCTGGTTGAATTTACTACCAAAATAGGAACCTTGTTTTCTCGATCTTGATTGGTATGAGAGCCTTTATAGGGATGAAAATCTTCTTGATTTTTCGGCAAGATATGCAAGTCTGTCATGTTGATGGTTTTGACGTGTTTATCGGGTGTTTTGCCTTTATTGTAGATAGGCAAATACAGATATTCGGTATAGAGCCTTCCAATTTGATCTGAGCGGGAGAAGTTATTGAAAGCCATACGCATATTTGCTATCGGATTCAAAAAGGTTCTCATTCGAATATTTTTTGCGACGCCTTTCTTAAACGACGTCTCCAACTCAGCGACAAGATCAACATAATCTTGACAAACAATATCGGTGTCAGCTTTTGATTCAAGTAATCGCTTTAATAAAATGTAATACGCGACACCAAGAATTGAGCCGCCAGAAACTGTCGATATAACCTCAACCTTTCTTAAAAGACCTTTTTCTGCCATTTTGGCGAGTATGCCAATATGGTAAAAAGATGCGCGAAATCCTCCACCAGATAAACATAATCCTATACCGCTGCTCATACTGGTTCCCCGTCTAATGAAAGCTTAATTTCCGTAAACAAAAAATTTAATTACTATTTATTTTGATGGAATCAATGTTGATTTTTAAAAGCTGTCTTTAAACAAACGTCTATAAAAATCTATTAAATTAGATAGGTTATCAGGTGAGAAATACATTCCCTGTATGGCGGTAAGACATATCCTTTTTTATTGTTAGCCCCATTTTATACTCTTATTTCGTAAAAGTATCAAATCCCAATTTGAGATTAATTGGATTTGGCAATGGATAACACTTTAATTCTGATTTTATAGAACGTGTTCAAAAAGTCGTTTTATGTTTAGAATCGCCCATCAACCACGCATAACAAATACAAAAAAATTTATTATTAGAGAATAATTGGTGGTACCCAAAAAATCACTTTGATAATTTTTTCAAACAGTTCAATGCGCCTTCGGCTATAGTTTTAGAGACTAAGCGTGGAAAATCTTCTGGTAAGTCTTTGAGCGTTTTTTCAATTGCTATTGGCACACTTTCTATTAACTCGTCAATTAAATGAGTCATCTCATCTTCTGGAAACTTAACCTTCTCAGCCATAGAGAACCAATGCCTTTTTAGAATTCCATACCATTTATAGTGTTTGTTTTTTCCATATATCCCCATTGCCATTTTAATTTTTTGTTTCTGAATATTCCCTTGTCCAAAGTAAGGATAAGCGGACATGACATCATAAAATGGTGTTAGTGAGTAACCTTGAGTTCTTAGGAAAATACTAAAGTTTTTAGCATGACCATCAATTGCTGCCAACAACCAAAATACAACTTGGGCTTTCATGAATAGGTATCGGTCACTTAATGCTTCGCCAGAAGTTTTCAACAACTCCATAATATCTTGAATTCCCGGACCACCATGTTCTTGATACTTACTTCCACTAACAACACCAAGCGCTTGGCACATATCTTCTTGCGGTAATCGAATAATACCGTCATGGCTTACCTTGCGATCAAACCTTTCGACCACTAATGCATATTGATCGATAAAAGTTGTTATTGAAGCATTCGCAACATCAAAACCAAGATGCTTCATAAATTGAAGACAGAACCATTCGTTTTCAACACTAGAACTTAAGTCCAATCCCATTTGCTGACTATTTTGGATTGGTAATTTAAGGATATGCGTTGTGGGCGTAGCACCAATCGGTTTATGCCACTTCCCTTTCCAATAAGTTAGCGCCGTCTTATCTTGTGCTCCAGCTAAAGAAAATCTAAAATCATCTTCTTGCTGCATACCTAATACATAACCCGACCTAGTTCGCTTAAGAATATCTGCAATTTTAGCATCATCTACTTCAATTAAATTCTTAGAATGGGTCTTAAGGCTTAGATTTCTATCAGTTTCTGGTAACTGTTCAGTAAAGGAAAGCGCACCAACACAATCCGCACCAATAACGCTCAAAATATCGAATGGTTTTGAACTTGCAGCCCCAAGGGAGTCTACAATTGTTTTTCTTACTTGCTCGTTATCTGGCAACAAGTTATCAAAGTACGCGTGTACTGAGTCACCTTTCAGCTCTTCAGATTGAAGTGGAATACTGAGTGAAATTGGGCGAGCTTTGGGGTGCTGTAACCAGCTTTGTGCATACTTAAAGCTAAGACGACCTGAGCGTAGGCTAAGGCAGCCAACAAGTACGCCATTCATATGGCAATGTAGCTGCTTAGAATTTGATTTACGTCCCATCTACCAGTCCAACTCCGTTGATGATTTATCAAGTGACTTGTGCTGTGCACTTGTGTTGATTTCCAACTTAAGTCCTAGGGCAGCACATACCTGAAGGATGATGCCAAAGTCAATCTTAGTGGGATCATTTTCCATCACAGAAATACTCCTTTGAGTTAACCCTAGTTTATTTGCAAGTTCTGTTTGGTTCCACTGTTTGCTTTTTCTAGAATCTCGGATTATCACTCCAATATCTTTGGCTAGATTAATATACATAATAACTCCAAATAGATAACATTTATGTTACATACAACATAAATGTGTTTTATGCAGTATATGACATAAGTTGGTTTTATGCAATATAAGACATAAATAAGGATATGACTGATTGTCGTTTATGAAGTAAAGCAGCTTTCAATACATGCAGATATAGTACTAACTGGTTTTCGTAACCGCTCAACATCCATAATGCCATACGACACATACCCGTATTTCTAATTAATTTCGTTGATTGAACCCCAAATATCATTTAGATTAGCTTGAGTGTTATTTCATTAAAAAGGACGTTTAATTATGGCAACAATAACAAGTTTACCTCCTCAATCAGTTCAACAAGATCTCACGACTTTAAACCTTTCGCTGGATAATCATATTCCAGCCAAAATCAATAGTAATATTATTATTGCGACTTGGAATATTCGTAAGTTTGGCAACCTGACACGAAAATGGTCACCTAGTGGAAAATATAGTCCTAAACGGGATTTGAGAGGTCTCCGATCCATTATAGACATATTGAAGCGTTTTGATGTTATTGCAGTTCAAGAATTAACTGGCAATTTAAGAGCACTAAGAGACACTATGAAATATCTCGGTGATTCGTGGTCTTTTGTAATGACCGATATCACCGCAGGCGATGCTGGAAACAATGAACGTCTGGCATTTATTTTTGATAAATCTCGAATCAATCTTTCTGGCTTAGCGTGTGAGGTTGTAATCCCACCTGAATGGACTGGTGAAACAAGCTCTCAATCTATCATTTCGCGTCAATTTGCACGAACTCCATACGGTGTTAGCTTCAAAGCAGGAGATACAACATTTATCCTTCTTACTGCACATATTGATTATGGTAAAACTGCCAGTGATCGCATTCCAGAATTGCATACTATTGCAAAATGGCTCTACAACTGGTCAATACGAACAACTAGATTTCATCAGAATTTTCTACTGTTAGGCGATTTTAATATAGATCGAAAAGATGATGAATTATGGCAAGCATTTACATCTACAGGTTTGTATGTACCCGATGATTTACAAAATGTTAAACGTTCAATATTTATTAAAGGTGGCAAGAATCCGAAACTTGAAAAATTTTATGATCAAATTGCATGGTTCAAGTCTAAATCAGGTAAAAATAAACTTAAGATGAAATATAAGAAAGGCGGAGGGTTTGACTTTCTACCTTTTGTTTACACTGATCAAAACTTATCAACAGCATCTATTTCACACAGAATATCTGATCACTATCCATTGTGGGCAGAGTTCGAAAGATAACAACTTTGACTCAAACTAATGCCAAAGAAATTTCACTGAAGACCACTTAAGGAAACTAGTATTCTGCTCCGTAATCGCTAAATTAATAGGCACTAAAAATGTTTCAATAAGATGGCATACATGCGCCAATGATTTACCACATTGAATATCATTTTTCCGAAAAAATGCTGACCACGCTTTTAATTTGTCTCGATCTTCAAAAAATTCTGCACTGATCCCTATTGGCTGATTTGGATCAATTGTCGTCTCTCGTCTAACGAAAGTATTTCTAACTGCATCAATTAGTAACTCACTTTCTAGATCTTGAAGACTAGCGATAACATAAAGATCATAATAATCTTTCAAACGACTATTGGTCATACCCAATTTACTAATTGCATGCCATTTTTCAGATATTGCGGTGTATATGGGATAGGATTGGAGCACTGCGGCATCTTCACCTAACGCGCAAGGAATCGTTTCAATGGTGGAGCTAGGCGTTACCGCATCACCAACACCAATATCCACTTGAATTTTGATCCGCGCATTATCTAATAGACAGATCCCTGTCATTCGAAAACCTTGATACATCCCATCTTTAGTAATATCAGACACCTTAATTGATTCAGATACAAAAAGTAGTCCATCCTCAACTTCAACTTGTATAATTTCCTCAAACATATCTTTGATTTGTGACTTGTCAAAGTGTCCAAGTCCCAACATATCGGCATCTTTGGTTGGTCGATGTAAACTTCCTCTCCATGCAACAAACAGCCACGAACCTTTCAGTAATAAACTTTCACGGTAAGAACTTTTATCAATGCGAACGAGAAGCTTTTGGGTGGCATAATTATTAAGCAACCGTTGAAAATCTATTTTCTCAGACTTAGCTAGATTCTTAAGACGATCACGAATTGATGCGGCTTTGTTTTGTAACATGCTTAGAGGGCTTCCATGTAGGGGCGAATAATATTTTGAACACGGCAAATTTTGGCTGCTTCCCATATTTCAATAGCGTTCGTTTTCTGGCTATTGAGTCCTTCTTTTAGTGCCTCAATTGCAATATCAAGTCCGATCTTGTGCCTATATTTAAAACAGTCTGCAATAGTTTTAGCGACCGAATAAACCTTAAAGATCACACCTTGAGCTTTATGTTCTTCTATTCCATAGTGATAAGTTTTTTCTGAAAAAATAACATGATGCATAGGCGGATATTCCACTTTTGGAACTCGCTGTCCACGAGCAAAAGCAACCCAAACTTGATGTGGATTTTCAGTGGTTAGCTCATGGAATTGAAGCGCCGATAGCAGGGTTATAACAGCTTTAGGGGCTTGGGCACTTATATCGACAAAGCTTTCATACTCTGAGATATCACGATGATTTTTTTCATAAACGCCGGGCTTCATACGAGTTAGAAGTCCTTTCTTTGCCATATCAGAAAGCATGTTCCTTGACAGTTTTGCGGAAACAACATCTTTAACTGTCACAACAGATTTTTCATCTAGAAGTTGAGCAATCTGTTTTCTATTTTTCTCTCGTACAAGCTCGGCAGCTTTATTCCTCATAACTATGCGTATTGCCTTCATTTGTATGTAAGTGCATGCGTTTTGCATATTTTAGTTTAAACCAGATCAAAAATCAAAGGTTGTAGCATCTGTTACCAACTACATATTCATTCCTTTAAGTCATTTAATCCAAAACAACTCTTAAAACAGGCTGTGATTTTACTAACTGGCACTCTCAATCGCTCAACATCCATGATGACATAACCAGAGGTGACATCACTTCCTAAGCTGTGATTGACTAACATTTTTAGAGCCATAGTTGATATATCCAACGACTCTGCAATGGTAATAAATGTTCTGCGAAGATCATGAATTGTAAAATAAACTCCAGATTCTTCTCTTATTCGAGCAATCTGCTTTCTTGGATCATTAATGAAAGCATTTGCCTGACCACCAGTAAAAACATATTCTGAGTTTCGATTGATGAAACGTCTTTGAATTATCCTTTCAACAAAATCAGAATAGGGCAATTTGAGATCTGTTCTATTTTTAGTGTCTCGAATAACAAACAACTGATCTTCTTGATAAACATCTTCCCATTTCAAATGAGAAGCCTCCCTTCTTCTTAATCCAGTCAGTAGAACAAACAAAAGATAATCTCTAACAACTGCATTAAAACATTCATCATCTTCAGACAATGCTGTAACAGCATCATACCAAGGCTTCAATTGAGATCGCTCAATAATAGATTGCCGCCGTTTTTCTTTGTTCCAAGCTCTAGTATGACTGAGGCGACTCACTGGATTATCTGGAAATAAAGTTCGACCTTTTGAATCTTCATATTGACCATTGGCGAAATTGAATAATGCTCGTACAACTCTCATAGTTTTATTGGCAGAAGTTTCAGATAATTTAGATATTTCTTCATGTTTGTCGGCAACCACTTCTCGATTGATTTTAGCAAGGGGACGAGACTGCCAAGTTTCCAAATACTTATTAATCATCGTGTGATAACTGCTAACAGTATTCTTTGAGAGGTTCTTTCTTACCCTGAAATAATCCTCAAGCACTTCAGAAAATGTGATGTTTCGAGCCTCTACTTCTTTCTTTTTTGCTAACACCTCTTTTTTCTTTGTATTGGGATTAATACCTTCAGCCATTTCAGAGAGCTTTTTCATCCCTGTTCTTCGCGCTTGATCGATTGTCATATCTGGAAAGCGACCCAAGGTGACTCTTATGGGTGTTCCATCAACCTTTCGATAAACTTGGAAGCTTTTAGCTCCAGTTTTGGTTACTTGGAGGATTAAGCCATTCACTTTGGTGTCATGGTAATAGTCACGGGATTTATTTTCAGAAGGGAGAATATCTGTCAAAAACTGCTTGGTAAAACCTATTTTATTTGTCACCCTTTCTCTCTGGTGCTACCTTGGTGCTACCAATTATATCAATTTTCATCAACCTTGGTCAATCTCAATCAACCTAGCAAGACAGCCCAAATCACTGTAAATAAAGGCTTTTACCAAGATTTGCCAATGAAACCAATGAATTGAGAAAACACCACTCACATCACTCATAATGATGGGGTCGGTGGTTCAACTCCACTCCTTGCTACCATATATAAATAAACCGCTTTTATGGCGGTTTTTTTATGTCCAACAATCAGTCATTGTCGTGCTTGTCTTTTCTTTGTGTTGTAGATTCAATGAGTTTATCAAAGTCAGATTCAAATAATCGATCTTGAACAACACGGTATTCTTCAAACTCGCTTTCAGCGTGATCTTTGGCTATTTTCGCGGTGATTTTGCCGCAATCTTGTAGAATTTCTCTCTCATCAAATTCCAAAAAAAGATCCAACCGTTTCGACCAATCTGCCATTGTCATGGGGATTTTTCGTTTAGCTCGTTCTTCAGCCAGATCAAGATAAGCATTGACTATTCGTCCCAGAGACTCAAGCTCACTCTTTTGAAGATAATTCTTAGCAATCACCACATCAGTTTTCACTATTTTTCCATCTGGTGCATTTTTCCAACTCGTTAATCCCATATTGGTATTATCGCTGTCAGCTCTTCGCATAATCAATTCTGACGCAGTATTACCGTGTATCGCAAAGTGGAGTTTGTTTTGTACCTTCGCGAAGAAATCCATGGTTGTTTTATCATTTTTGTTGTAGTCCAAACTTGTCGCATAAATATCAGTCACTTTTTGATAGAAACGACGTTCACTTAGCCGTATTTCACGAATTTCTGAAAGTAGCGCTTCAAAGTAGTCTTCACCTAAAAATTCACCATTTTCAAGGCGCTGGTTGTCGAGAACGAAACCTTTTATAGCGAACTCTCTTAACACTTGAGTTGCCCATTGGCGAAATTGAGTGGCTCGCTTGGAATTAACGCGGTAGCCAACTGAAATGATTGCATCTAAATTATAGAATTTAGTTTTATATGATTTTCCATCATTTCCAGTGTGTCGGAAATCCCGACATACTGAATTTTGCTCTAATTCATTCTCAGCAAAAATATTTTTTAAATGCTCGGTAATTGTACTGCGTCCTTTACCAAACAGCTCGGCAATTAACTTTTGCGTTAGCCATACAGTCTCGTCTTCAACTCGAACTTCGATACTATCTTCGCCAGCTTGAGCGGTAAATATGAGGAATTCAGACGTTGAGTTGCGTATTAGTTTTTTCATACTAGCTTAGGATCTCGGAACTATGTTCCGTAGGTCAGATAGAGAACACTATACACTACTTGTTTGAGTAGTTCGATAATTCTTTTGCTTTGACCAATTTAAATTTGGTACTCGTGTTGTTGTTTGATTTATGAAATCTCTGAGCGAGATCTAATGATGAATGGCTAACTCTAAAAGCTCGATTTCCTTGTTCATTCGTTCAATATATTGAATTGTTCATTATTTATGAACACAAATAATAGTTGAACAATCGCATTATGGCGTCCCGAATGTTCATATATTTCGATCGTTCATTATTTATGAACAGCTAATATATTAAACGATGTTTTCTAGGGTCGAGCCAATCAAACCGTTTTTTCGATTCGCACAACCAATGAAGCAGACGCTCTCGGTCACGTTTAAATTAAAGAAGAAACTCTTTTTTATGACACCGATGTGTGATGTGCCAAATTTGATTGGGAATAAAACTCCGACTAGCTCTAGGTATTTATCTTCTTACTTAAAGATTGATTTTTGCATTGCTACTGAGAAACAAAACGATTTCTGCCAATTTCATTCATAAAAGGCCTAAACGATAAACATCTTTTGTTTACGTGTCTAAATTATTAGATTTTATCGACATGTTATTGTGTGCATGTCCCGCTATTTTGATAATTTTTGCAAACAATTCAAAGTACCTTCCGCTATCGCTTCCGAAACTAGTCGTGGAAAACCCTTGGGTAAATCTTCGAGTGTTTTTTCAATTGACGCTGGTACACCCTCTACCAATTCTTCAATTATTCGATCCATTTCATCTTGGGGGAATTTAACCTTCTCAGCCATAGAGAGCCAATGCCGTTTTAGAATTCCATACCATTTATAGTGTTTGTTTTTTCCATAAACGCCCATTGCCATTTTAATTTTTTGTTTCTGCATTGATAGTTTAGAACGCCCTTGAACTTGTCCAAAGTAAGGATAAGCAGACATAACATCATAAAATGGTGTCAGTGAATAACCTTGAGCTCTTAGGAAAATGCTGAAGTTTTTTGCATGACCATCAATTGCCGCTAATAACCAAAATACAACCTGAGATTTCATGAATAGATATCGGTCACCTAATGCTTCTTCAGAAGTTTTCAACAACCTCATAATATCTTGAATTCCCGGTCCCCCGTGTTCTTCATATTTACTTCCACTGACGACACCAAGTGCTTGACACATATCCTCTTGAGGCAATCTTATAATGCTGTCATGAGTGACCTTGCGGTCAAACCTTTCAACGACTAATGCACTTTGATCTAAAAAAGTTGCGATTGAAGCATTCGCAACATCAAAACCAAGATGCTTCATAAATCGAAGGCAGAACCATTCGTTTTCAACACTTGAGCTTAAGTCCAAACCCAATTGCTGACTATTTTGAATTGGTAACTTCAAGATATGTGTTGTAGGCGTAGCACCAATGGGTTTATACCATTTCCCTTTCCAATAAGTCAGCGCCGTCTTATCTTGTGCGCCAGCCAAAGAAAACCTAAAATCATCTTCTTGTCGCATACCCAACACATGACCCGACCTAGTTCGCGTAAGGATATCTGCAATTCTGGCATCATCGACTTCTATTAGATCCTTAGACTTGATCTTAAGATTTGGATTCTTGTCTATTTCCGATAGCACCTCAGTAAAGGAAAGCGCACCAACACAATCCACACCAATCACACTTAAAATATCGAATGGTTTTGAACTTGCAGCTCCAAAGAAGTCTACAATTGTTTTTCTTACCTGCTCGTTATCAGGCAGTAAATTATCAAAATATGCATGCACTGAGTCATTTTTTAGTTCTTCGGATTGAAGTGGAATACTTAGCGAAATTGGACGGGCTTGAGGGTGTTGTAACCAGCTTTGCGCATACTTAAAACTAAGACGACCTGATCGTAAACTCAAACAGCCAACAAGTACGCCATTCATATGACAATGTAACTGCTTTAATTTTGATTTGCGTCCCACCTACCAATCCAACTCTGCGGAAGATTTATCGAATGACTTGTATTGTGCGCTTTTATTGATTTCTAATTTAAGCCCAAGAGCCGCACAAACCTGAAGGATGATGCCAAAGTCTATCTTGGTGGGATCGTTTTCTATTACAGAAATACTTCTTTGTGTTAATCCTAACTTATTGGCAAGTTCTGTTTGATTCCACTTTTTACTTTTTCTAGAATCTCGAATTATCGCTCCGAGATCTTTGGCTAAATTAATGTACATAGTAACCCCAGGACAGGTAAATTTTATGTCAAATACGACATAAAGTTAATTTACGCAGTATATGACATAAATCTAATTTATACAATATATGACATAAAATAAGAATGTGCTGTGTTAAATAGGTGACTTTAGGCATTAATTGATGCGGATTGACAGCCCTAACCTTCTACAATTGGAGCGAGTATAGCTTAAGCACAACATAACAAAATATCATTTACTCTGACCCTGAGCGATCCCCACAAACGCTGCATTACGCAGCATAGAAGTGCTCCTTAATTAGTTTTTGGATTAACTCAAAGGCGGTTTTAATGCTCTTCTTTTTAATTTTGATATAGCGATCTTTCACTGCCCTTAGACCAACAAATTGGTAGGAAAGTATTTTT
>Ga0316204_10000672_pt1 | contig 116938 bp, 108 predicted proteins | sample 6monrhotite_MG_2_FD_205661 | JGI IMG/M metagenome (GOLD analysis project Ga0316204, IMG submission 205661) | Microbial mat bacterial communities from mineral coupon in-situ incubated in ocean water Damariscotta River, Maine, United States -... | ecosystem: Environmental > Aquatic > Marine >...
AAGGCTAGTCAAAGTTTGTTTGATGAGGTGAAAAAAATGGGTGGAAATCCTGTTATATGGAAAACAGGTAATACCTTTATTAAAGCAAAAATGGCAGAAACGGGTGCTGAGCTTGCGGGAGAGATGAGCGGTCATATTTTCTTTGCGGATCGATATTATGGATTTGATGATGGGTTATATGGAGCAGTAAGGCTGATTAATATTGTTGCAAAAGAAAATAGGCCTTTAGCCGATATAGTGGATGACCTTCCAAAGGCTTGCAATACTCCTGAGATAAGGATTGATGTTAGCGAAGAGCGTAAATTTGCTATTATTGATGAAGTGAAAACGCGGTTGAAGGAAGGAAATATAAAATTTAGTGATATTGATGGCGTGCGGGTAATGTATGATGATGGATGGTGGTTGCTCCGTGCATCTAATACACAAGCAGCGCTTGTTGGGCGGTGTGAGGCTGAAGATGATAAGTCGCTGGAGAATATGAAAAATGACTTAATCAAGCAGTTATCACAGAGTGGAGTTGATATATCCTAAGGCTGATCTGTGAGGGTGACAATTCTTATATTATTTGTTATTATTCAGTAGTATTTATTGTCAAATGAGCGGGTGATAAGAAGTGCATAAACGATATCATCATTCTGGGTTTACTCTGATAGAAATGTCTATAGTTCTGGTAATTATTGGCCTGATCGTTGGTGGTGTTCTGACAGGGAGGGAGTTGATTAAGAGTGCAAAAATTTCAAAAATTGTAAGTCGCTTTAATGAATATCAAACAGCAGTTAATAGTTTTCAGGATAAATTTGGTTATCTTCCAGGTGACTTTCCAGATGCGATAACGCATTGGCCTTCGCTTAGTGGTGGGGCAGGAAGTGCTGCGGGGAATGGAAATGGTTATTGGGATGACCCAATCTACGAAGGGCTTGGTGCTTGGCGGCATTTATCTCATGCGGGGATGATTAAGGAAGATTTTACTTACACGGGCTACCAGCAATATGTCACAGGTTCATCTCTGCCTGAGACTCAATATGGTACGCGTTGGCATTTTATTACGCAAACTATTACATATTATGGCAGAATATTAATATCTGGTAATGCGTTAAAAATATCCGATGGTAATGGAACTGCAAATAGTCACTGGCATTTTGGCATTGGGCCAGTGGATGCTAAGCTTGTTGATATCAAAATGGATGACGGTAAGGCTCTTCATGGTAGGTTAATCGGTTATAGCTCTAGTAATAATGTATGTATTGATCGAGCAAATCCTAATGCTGATTATTATTTAGACAGAACTGCATTGGGGTGTCAGCTAAGTTTGAAGTTATATTAATAATTTTTAAGAGGTTTGATCTTGGCTAAGGGGAGTTTTATAAATAATAAGAGAGCGGCTATTCCCGCTATAGCCGCATTTACTCTGATAGAAATGTCTATAGTTCTGGTAATTATTGGCCTTATTATTGGTGGAGTTTTGGCCGGAAGAGACTTGCTGCATACGCAAAAAGTACGACGTGTAATTGAGGATGTTTCGCAAATCAAGTCCTCCACTGCGGCGTTTGAGCTGAAGTTTTCTGCATTACCTGGGGATATGGCAGATGCTTTTAGTTATTGGGGAATTGATTGTGGTGCAAATGCTGCGGCATGTAATGGTAATGGAGATCGTAAGATTGGCACTCCTTATAATGAGCGATGGTTTGCGTGGAGGCATATGAATCTAGCAAAGGTCTACCCTGGTAATTACACAGGGGTGGCTGACCTAACGTGGACTCCTAGTGTTGCAGTTCCTGAAGGTCCGTTTCCGGGGACTGTATATCATTGGGAAATTGCTACTTGGGTTGGCAATAATCGTGAGGGGTTGCAGCTCCTTTTTTATGCTTCAGATGCGGGCGGGGGGAGTGCATGGGCAAATAGTGCTTTAATACCAGCAGATGCGTGGTCTATTGATGTGAAAGTGGATAATGGCAACCCTAGGACAGGGAAAATGTTGGTTGCCGGCGGATATAATGGTGTTACTGCAACGAGTGATCCTAATTGCCATTCTGGTAATAATTATGATTTGGATCATGATGAACCTTCTTGTCGGTTGGAATTTGTTATGGAGGCAGGCGGAGTGGAATGAATATGGTAGTAAGCCGCATATATTTATGTGGATATGTATATACCCGCATAAAATTGTTGCAAAACAAAAAAGTCACGTTATAGTGGCCCAGCTATATGCATGGTGGGAGTTCTGTGCATGGCTTTAATGGTTTTTAAGGAATGGCAATATCGCTGCTATTTTCTGTGATTCATAAATTAGATGATGAAGTAGGTACGGTTATGAGTGAAAAGCTTAAGTTAACTGCGCAAGAGCAGATGAAGGTAGATAGTGCTTTTCTTAAGGGGAACATTGCGCAAGAATTGAATGATGATAGCACGGATTATGTATCTGATTATGCGTATGAAATGCTTAAATTTCATGGTAGTTACCAAGGTCATAACCGTGATACGGCAACGGCTCGCAAAAAACAGGGGCTAGATAAAGAATATGAATTTATGGTGCGCGCTCGCATTCCAGCGGGAATAATGACAGCGGCGCAGTATCTTGCATTTGATGAGCTAGCAGGCAAATATGCAAATGATAGTTTACGTATAACTACTCGACAGGCCATCCAGTTCCATGTCATTTTAAAGAAAAATATGGTGGCACATATTACCGCTATTAATAAAACACTGCTTTCTACCCAAAGCGGATGTGGTGATGTGGTGCGTAATGTTACGACAAGTCCTGCGCCATATGTAGATCATAAATATGCAAAACTACGTGATGATGCTAAAAAAGTGGCTGATTTTGTGGTTCCAAAAACATCATCCTATAAAGAGTTATGGCTTGATGAAGAGGTGGATGAGGTGCGTGAACGCTCTGTAACACTGAAAGAAGCAAATGGTCCGGATGAAAAAAGTGATTATGAGCCATTATATGGTGCTACATATTTGCCGCGTAAATTCAAGATTGGCCTAATCATACCTGAAGATAATTCTATTGATGCCTTTACGCATGATTTAGGCATTGTGCTGGTGTATGAGGGAGATGAATTTAAGGGCTATAACTTGCTTGTTGGCGGTGGAATGGGGATGGATCATGAGGGGAAACTTACATGGGCCGAGAAGAAAACTTTTCCTCGTCTAGCAACTCCTCTTGGTTTCGTGGGGCCAGATGATTTGCTAAATGCTGTGGAGGCGGTAGTAAAAATACATCGAGATTTTGGTGGTCGTGAAAGTCGCAAACATGCACGTCTTAAATATGTATTATCTGACCGTGGTGTTGAGTGGACAAAATCTAAGCTAGCAGAATATTTTGCAGAAACTAGTCCAAAGCAACCTATTGCTGAAGCCGTAGAAGTTGGTGGTTATGAAATTCCTACCCATATGGGGTGGCATGAGCAGGGAGATGGAAAATGGTTCCTTGGTGTGCCGGTTCCTAGCGGGCGTATTGTAGATTATGATACGGAGCATAAAAGCGGTTATACTACCGGTGAAAATATACATTTTAAAGATGCCAAATATCGTTCGGCATTGCGTAAAGTGGTAGCAAAATATGGCATGAATGTTGTGCTTACACCAACAGAAGAAATTATTCTATGCGATGTTGCTGAGAGTGATAAGGCTGATATTGAGTCGTTGTTAGCATCATTTAACGTGCGCTTGGCAGTAGATCACACGAAGATGGAACTACATTTTATGGCTTGTGTGTCTTTACCTACATGCCATAAAGCTTTGGCAGAGTCAGAGCGTGTACAGTTTGCTTTGATGGATTCTATTCAAGAGGCAATGGACCAGCATGGTGTAGGAAAAGAAAAAGTGTCAGTACGAGTTACAGGCTGTCCTAACGGCTGTGCAAGACCTTATGTAGGAGATATTGGTATCGTTGGCAGGATGCCCGGTCATTATCTTTTATTTATTGGTGGTGACTTCGCTGGAACAAGACTGTCAGTAAGGGTTTTTGATAAAGTTCCTCAAGCGGATGTTGCAAAAGCTTTAGAGCCTATGTTTGCGTCTTGGGCAAAAAATCGTAATCTTGATGAGGGATTCGGTGATTATTGCCATAGAGTTGGTGAAAAAAAATTAGCGCAAGATGTTATATCTTCATTTGGTGATACTGCCCCCAAATGGGCTAGCGTAGTTGACTGAGGATAGGTGATATGCTGCCGGTGATAATGAATGTTTCTAATATGCGTATTGTATTGATCGGTAATGGTCGTGGTGCATTGAAGCGTTTAGAAATGATAGATGAGATGCTGGCTATTGGGGCTGATATAGGGGAATTGGTAATATATGCTGATGAGCCAATTGCACCATTATTCAATAAACTGAAAGGTAGGGAAATAAGTTATCTACCCAAAAAGGATGATTTAACTAATGCTGACATAGTTTTCATTGCAGACTTGGATGAAAAACAGTCAAAAATGTTATATAATGCTGCAAAAAAAGAAGGCGCATTAGTAAATGTAGAAGACTGTCCGCAATTGTGTGATTTTCATGTCCCCGCAATTGTAAGGAGAGGTGATTTGCTGTTAACAGCCTCAACAAATGGAAAAAGCCCTAGGGTGGCAAGTTATATTCGTAAACAATTAGAAGAAACATACCCCATGCAATGGAGCGACCTGCTGGATTATATCGGCGAGGAGCGTAAAAAGTGGATTGCAGAGGGCGACAACTATAATAAATTGATCCAGAAGACGGATGCAATATTAGATGAAAAGTGGATTTAAACAATGAGTGTATCATTATCACGTTTGCAAGCATTTTATGGGGAGTCGGAATCTATTCCGCTGCTGCGTGCTATGATACATAACGAATTTAAGAATGAGGTAGCGTTAATATCATCATTTGGTGCAGATTCGGCATTGTTAATTTCTTTAGTTGCAGAGGTTAATCCGGATACGCCAATATTATTTTTGGATACGGGTAAGCATTTTCCGGAGACCTTAGAGTATGTAGAGCAGCTAGAAAATCTATTCGGTTTGACTAACTTGCGTCGTTTAAATCCAGACCCCAAGCTATTAAATAATATAGATCCTGATGGTAAACTTTGGCAAAGCCAAGTGAATCGTTGTTGTTGGATAAGAAAAGTTGAACCATTAGACCGTGAGTTGGCAAAAGGCGAATTTAAAGCCCTAATTACTGGACGTAAACGTTATCAAACCGCACAGCGTAAGGATATTGATAATGTTGAGTTATTTGAGGACGGTTTATTTCGTATTAATCCGTTATGCACATGGGATAAAGTTGAATTAAAAGAAGAGTTTAAAAAGCGCAATCTCCCACAACATCCATTGGTGGAAAGGGGCTATCCTTCTATTGGTTGCGCACCATGCACGCGTGAAGTTAGGCCCGATGAGGATGAGCGTGCTGGGCGTTGGGCGCATACAACAGATATGTCTGGTGGTCAGAAGCAGGAATGCGGCATACATACTGGCGGCGGAGATGGTAGCAACTGGATGGGAGGTGGTGTATAATGTGTGTTACAAAAAGAGGAGAAAGGCAATGCAACGAGTTTTAATAATATCAGCTATAATGATGGTGTTGACTATGATTGCACCAATAACACTAAAAGCAGAAGATATAGTTGAGTTAGTACCAGTAACCGTTCAAGAAAAAAACTCTTCAGCTAATAAAGAGGAAGAATGCTTAAGGCGAGAGCAAGCTGTAAAAGACTATATTGACGCTAAAAATTATTGCGAAAAAAATGAAGATTGTGCTGCTGTTTCACAAAGATGTCCTTTTGGTTGCTTGAATTACGTCCATAAAGATTTTGCTGCAGATGTAGAGCAGATGATAACAGCCTATATAAATGACAATAGTGCAGAGTGCGGAGTTTGTATTTATGAATGTATAGGGCAAAGTGAAGGTATTTGCGAAAATAATAAATGTGTTGATAAGCAGAGAGCCGCTATACCAGAAGCCAAACCTCTTCCAGAGGGTATGACTCCAGAACTAATGGAGCTAATTCGTTCTCAACAGAAACAAACAGATGAAATAATAAATACTCGAATTCCAGAAGTGAAAAATAAAGAGCCTTTAACGGTAGATGATATTGAGTGGAGTGAAGAGGAATTAAAAGCAATTGAAGAAATTTATAGTGACTCAGATGAAGAGGGCGATGAATAAGACAAAAATAAATGAAACAGGAAATATTGTTGTAGGTTTAGCTATCATGCTGTCAGTGGTGGCCATTCTTACACTTTTAGCTTACTTTTATTTTACAGACTTACCCTTTGCAGAAATGTTTAGGGAAGACAAATGTTTAGATAATGGTGGTAGCTGGGATTATAGCAATGAAGAGTGCATTGTTAAAAAAAACGACGAATAGATTACGAAGAATAGAAAGGAAAAAACATGGACCATTTAGATCAATTAGAAGCGCAAAGTATTTACATATTTCGTGAAGCATTCAATAAAATCAAGAATGTAGGAATGTTGTGGAGCTTTGGTAAAGATAGTAATGTTATGATTCATTTAGCGCGAAAGGCGTTTTTTGGAAAAGTACCTTTTCCCTTGGTGCATTGCGATACAGAATTGGAGTTTGATGAAGTTTATGCCTTTCGGGATAAATATGTAGATGAGTGGGATGTTGATTTTGTAGGTCCAGTATGTCCTCCTTTAGAGGATACTGACCAGTCATTGCCATGGGCCGCTCGTGTTGCTGCGCGTAAAACGTTAGGCCTTAAAGAGGTCCAGAAAAAATATCAATTTAATGGAATTATAACGGGAATTCGTCGTGATGAAGAGGGGACGCGGGCTAAAGAGCGTTATTTTAGTCCTCGTAATGCGGATGGCCAATGGGATGTGAAGGATCAGCCACCAGAATTTTGGGACCAGTTTATGACTGACTTCCCTCCAGGAACTCATATCCGCATTCACCCATTGCTACATTGGACTGAGCTTGATGTGTGGCTATATATTAAGCGCGAGAATATACCGATTGTTCCACTCTATTTTGCCAAACCATATCATGAGCTTGAAGGGCAAGATTTTGGTGGTCAAATGATGCGTTTCCGTTCTTTAGGAGAAAAAGGTATTACTTGGCCCTTGCCAAGTGAGGCAGATGATATTGATAAAATTATTGCCGAGCTTCAGACAACAAAAACATCTGAGCGTTCAGGTCGCCCGATGGGTAAGGATGAAGATGAAGCCGCTTTTGAAAAGCTTCGTGCTGAAGGCTATATGTAGGAATATAAATGCAGAATTTAATGGTAAAATTATCTGTAATAGGGGTGCTGTTGCTGTTTCCTTTGGGAGCAGGGGCAGCACTACCTGAATCGGGTGCCATCAATCCTGCGACAAGTGAAATTGGAGTTATCAATGAAAAATCTGAACCTTGTAAGCTTGAAGGAGATGCATCAAGTAACTCAAGTCATGTAGGTTTTTCAGAACAGATGACACCAAAACATATAGAGTTAGTAAAGCGTTATCTTGAGTTAGAAAATAAAGCAAATAATAACGTTTTATATAGAGGGATTGAGAACTTAACATACTTAAATTACCTTAAAGAAGATTACCCTTGTTTTGGTATGAAAGGGGCGGCAGAGGTAAATGCGATATGGAAACAGTTCTTTGGATATAAAGCCTACCCATTGCCTTATATTGAGGCTTATGGTTATTTATTTACCGAACAGGAAATGGAAGATTTAGTTGCATATTATGAGCAGCCAACTTGGAAGATGCTAAAATATGGTACTATTTTTTGTGATAATAGCTGCAAACGTCAGGAAAAAATATCATGGAAAGAGGCGATTAATTCTGGAAAAGTAATAGATATGGTGTTGGGCAATTATTCAGAAAAAGTATTTGATCTGTATTGGGATAGGATTGATGAGGTGGCTAAGAAATATCAGAATATAGATGGAACATGTATGAAAAATAAAGGGAGATTAAATAATGAAAATAGCAACTAGGTTTAAGCTCATTATTTGTAAGATGGTGTTATTGCTTCCACTCTTTGTTAGCAGTAATGCATATGCCGTATCTGCTACGCATGAGGAAGCCGCACGTGTTTTTATAAAAACAGTTGTTCCTGCATTTGGTACATTGGAAGATGGTTTACGGGAGAAGTTAAAGAAGGTATCTGAAAAAATAAAGAGCAAAAGTGATTGTTTTACCGACCAGACGGTTGACGAGTTAACAGAAGAGTCAATGGAAATTCTTGGTCCAAAAGTACGTCGAGCTATAGTACTTTCTATTGCGCAAGAAATCCAAGAAGCTGACTTAAAATATATGGTAGAGGTGTCCAATAGAAAGTTAAAACCGGATGCCGAGGTAGCTGCTAGAATTAAAGAGGCTCTTCCTGCGGCTAAAGCTCGCATGGGTTCTTTTATGGATTCGATAAAAGAAGATGTGAAGAAAACGCTTGCTGTTAGCTATATGACAGTAGTTAAAAAATATATTAACGATGATAAAACTTGCAAATAGAAATAGTTAAATAAAATATTTAAAGTATTAAAGGAATAAAAGGAATAAAAGAATGACAGCAACTGCACAAAATATTGTAGCTCAAAACGTAATGTCACCTGAGCGTGAGCAGATGAAAATTGTAATTGTAGGACATGTGGATCATGGTAAATCTACCTTAGTAGGTCGCCTATTTCATGATACGGATAGTCTACCAGAAGGCAAGCTTGAGGAGATACAAAACCAATGTCGCAAGCGCGGAATGCCTTTTGAATATAGCTTCTTATTGGATGCTTTACAGGCGGAGAGAGATCAGGGTATTACTATTGATACGACGCAAATCTGGTTTAAAACTCAGCAACGTGATTATGTAATTATTGACGCCCCTGGTCACAAAGAGTTTTTAAAGAATATGGTGTCCGGTGCTGCTAATTCTGAAGCTGCATTGCTTATTATTGATGCAAGTGAAGGTGTTCAAGAGCAATCAAAACGTCATGGATATTTACTTCATTTGCTAGGAGTTACGCAGATTGCTGTTGCTGTTAACAAGATGGATCTAGTTGATTATTCTCAAGATAAATTTGATGAAATTGAAGCTGAGTATAGAGCCTATTTAAAAGAAATAGGTGTCGAGCCAACATTCATTATTCCTGTATCTGCACGTGAAGGGGATAATATTATTGGAAATTCGGATAATATGAGTTGGTATCAAGGACCAACAGTTCTTTCTGCACTTGATCACTTTAAATTAAAGCCCAAAGACGCGGAACTGCCATTACGTTTTCCAGTTCAGGATGTCTATAAATTTGATGAGCGCCGCATTATTGCGGGTCGTGTTGAGAGTGGTACGCTGCGTGTTGGTGATCGTGTTATGTTCTCACCAATCAATAAGGTTGTTACGGTAAAAACAATCGAGAATTTTAATGGTCCGCAATTTGAAGAGGTGAGTGCAGGGCAATCAGTAGGTGTTACTTTATCGGAGCAAATTTTTGCAGAGCGCGGAAATGTTATTAGCCACCTTGAAAAAATGCCATCGCTTACAAATATTTTGCGTGCCAAATTATTCTGGTTAGGCGATAACCCTGTTAAGGTTGGTAGTCGTTATACACTAAAAATCAACACATCAGAGTATCAGGTTGAAGTTAAAGAGATTGAAAAAGTTGTAGATACTAGTGATTTGGCATTGGTTGATGCTGTTGATTCTGTTGAAAAAAATGCTGTAGCAGAGGTGGTTTTTCGTGTGCGAGGTATTGCTGCGCTTGATGAGTTCGAATCTAATTCTCAAATGGGACGATTTGTACTAGTCGAGAATTATCGTATCGTCGGTGGTGGTATTGTCGATTTAACAGGTTTTCCAAATCAGCGTGTTGCCACTGAGACAAAGGCTGATAATTTATTTGATGTTGAAACAAGGATTAATCCAGCTCGCCGAGCAGTGATTAACAACCATAAAGGAGGAGTATTGTGGTTTTCTGGTCTTTCAGGAGCAGGAAAAACAACGCTTGCTTTAGAACTTCAGCAGCAACTTTTTGCTAAAGGCTATCAGGTTTTTGTTCTGGATGGAGATAATATCCGTCATGGTTTATGCCAGGATCTTGGTTTTTCACAAAAGGATAGGCAAGAAAACATTCGCCGTGTAGGGGAGGTTGCCTCTTTATTTGCAAATGCTGGTATGATTGTAATTACAGCCTTTATCGCGCCGTATAAGGAAGATCGTGATCGGGCACGTGTTGCCGCAGGTGATGCGTTTCATAGTGTATATGTGAAGGCTGATGTTGAAGTATGTGCAAAACGGGATCCGAAAGGTTTATATGAAAAAGCTAAGCGCGGTGAAATTAAAGATTTCACAGGTGTAAGCGCACCTTATGAAGAGCCTGATAATGCGGACCTTATTTTAGACACTAGCAGCAAATCTGTAGATGAGTCTGTTCAAGAGCTACTAACATATGTTGAAGAACAGCTAGTTAAACCCGTTCAGGATGTTTTAAATGATGCTACTGGTTTTGGCGGAAGTGAAATTTAACGACATATAGCGATTAGTAATTAATAGCCAGTGGGTGTAAAATCCTTCTGGCTACTAATTTGGCTTTGAAACAATAATGCCTCACGTAATCATTTTATTACGTGAGGCATTATTGTTTCAAAGGGTATATCTATAAAATATTATGTAAATGCTTCATCCCATGTGCCGAGAGTTGCCGCTTTAGTGTATTCGGTTACTCGATTTTCAAAAAAGTTTGTATGTTCTACACCATTAAGAATTTCATCTAACCATGGAAGTGGATTCTTATTAATATTATAAAGTGGTGAATATTCAAGCTGCAGCAAGCGTCGGTCTGCAATGTAGCGTATATATTGCTTAACTTCTCGTGATGATAACCCCTGAATTGAGCCTTCAATATTAAAGGCTAGGTCAATAAAGGCATCTTCATGACTGATAATTGTATCGCATATCGTATAACAACGACGACGTAATTCCTCTCTATCAATATCAGGGTTTTCCTTTAGGAATGTGTGGAAAAGTCTAATAATAGAGTTGGTATGCAAAGTTTCATCACGTACAGACCATGTAACAACTTGGCCCATTCCCTTCATTTTTCCAAATCTAGGAAAATTCAATAAAATTGCAAAAGAGGCAAATAATTGCAGACCTTCAGTGAATGCTCCAAATGCAGCTAAAGTGGTAGCAATATCAATTTTTGTTTCAACTCCAAACTGCTGCATGTAGTCATATTTATCTTTCATTTCTTTGTAATCAAGAAATTCTTGATAAGTATTCTCGGGCATTCCGAGTGTATCAATTAAATGTGAATATGCAGCAATATGGATTGTTTCCATATTTGAAAAAGCAGCCAGCATCATTTGCACTTCTGTTGGCTTAAACACTTGTGTGTAATGCCGCATATAGCAGTTATTTACTTCAATATCAGCTTGAGTAAAAAAACGGAATATTTGTGTGAGTAAGTAGCGCTCTTCATCAGTTATTTTATTACGCCAGTCTTTTACATCATCTCCCATTGGGATTTCTTCTGGAAGCCAGTGAATTCTCTGCTGTTGTAACCAACATTCATAAGCCCACGGGTAATTGAAGGGTTTATAAATTGGTTTTGCATCTAATAATGACATAAAAGATTCCTTTATTTTTATTTTATTTACCTACTTTTATCAGCCCTAATATAAAATAACCAGCTATTGATTAAAAGGCTATTGGCAGGCTAGGCATTCTTCGTAATTAGGTAATGTTGGTTTTTCTTCAGCAGTTGAGGCATATTTCTGACGTTTGCCAGGGCTAAGAGGCATTTCAAGCTGTTGGTCATCTCTGTTTTCAACTTTATGAGATACTTTTTCAGCGCGTTGTAATGATGTTGAACGGCAATAATATAGGCTTTTTACCCCTCGTTTCCATGCTTGGAAATGAGTGTGGTGTAGTTCGCGCTTATGCACATCGCCTGGCATAAATAGGTTTACAGACTGTGCTTGGCATACAAAGATTGCTCTATCTGCAGCGTGTTCTACTAACCACATTTGTTCGACTTCAGGAGCTGTTTTGAAGACATCTTTTTCGTCCTGGGTTAGAAAGTCAAGATGCTGTACAGATCCTTCATTTGTTGCAATAGATGACCATGTATCATCATCATTCTTGTCCTTAGCTTCTAATAGTGCTTTTAGGTGCTTGTTACGCACAGTAAAAGATCCGGTAAGGGTTTTTTGTGTGAAGCTGTTAGCTGCATATGGCTCTACACCAGGGGAAGAATTTCCTGCAATGATAGAAATGGATGCAGTTGGAGCAATAGCTAGTTTGTTAGAGAACCGCTCCATAACGCCGGTATCTTGTGCGTCAAGGCAAGCACCACGTTCTTCGGCTAGTTCCTGTGAGGCTTCGTCAGCTTCTTGGCGGATATAAGCAAAGATCTTTTTGTTCCATGCTTTTGCCATTACGGATTCCAGAGGAATCATTTTGGACTGTAGGAAAGAGTGAAAGCCCATTACGCCAAGACCTATGCTCCGCTCACGCATTGCAGAGTATTTTGCGCGCTCCATACTTTCGGGAGCTTTTTGAATAAAATCTTCAAGTACATTATCAAGAAACTTCATTATGTCCTTGATAAATAGTGGGTTATCACGCCATTCTTCATATGTTTCTAAGTTTAATGAAGAAAGACAGCATACTGCCGTGCGAGAGTTTCCTAAGTGATCTATTCCTGTCGGTAAGGTTATTTCACTACATAGGTTAGATGTTTTAACTTTTAATCCTAGCTGCTTATGATGTTCAGGAATTTGTTTATTAACATTATCAATAAACAGCATGTAAGGTTCCCCAGTTTCAATACGTGCTGTTAGTATCTTAATCCATATTTCTCGGGCATTAACAATACGAACAACAGAACGGTCCTTTGGGCTACGAAGTTCCCAAATTCCATCTTCTTCTACGGCCTTCATGAAGGAGTCCGGAATAGTAAGGCCTTGATGAATATTAGGTGCTTTCCGGTTAGGATCCCCTCCAGTGGGGCGGCGTATCTCAATAAATTCTTCAACCTCAGGATGGTCAACAGGGAGGTATACGGCGGAGCTTCCACGACGTAAAGATCCTTGAGAAATGGCTAGGGTTAAAGAGTCCTGAACCCGTAAAAAGGGGATAACGCCAGATGTTTTTCCATTTCCTCTAACCGTTTCTCCAATTGATCTTAGGTTGCCCCAATAGCTACCAATTCCGCCTCCTCTAGAGGCTAGCCAGACATTCTCTGTCCACAGATCAACAATGCCATTTAGGCTGTCAGTTGTTTCATTAAGAAAGCAGGAAATAGGGAGTCCCCGATCGGTTCCTCCATTGCTTAATATTGGTGTTGCTGGCATAAACCATAAATTACTCATATATGAGTAAATGCGGTCCGCATGTGCTTGATCGTCGCCGTAATAGTTTGCAACTCGTGCAAAGAGGTCCTGATAATTTTCGCCGGGTAATAAATATCTATCCTGCAATACAGCTTTACCAAAATCTGATAATAAGACATCTCTTGATGCGTCAGTTGTTACCTGTACAGTCATATTCACCCCACTTTATAACGAGCATTTTACAGGCGCAACGTTATGTTGCTATGCGCCCTGCGGTTCTCGGTTTTAATATTATTTTCCCACGCCGCAAATCATAGCAAACGGAAAAAAACATGTCCAGCAAAAACTATATTTTGTGTTATATTCAGCTCTAGCCCACAATATGTTGGGTTTTGGGTTGTGTTTTTTGAAAGCATGACCGCAGCAATCAACATAAAAAAGGTTCAGAAGTTGCTAAAAAACAAGGGAAATGTGCCTTAATAATGTGGCATGAAAATAACATCTTTTTCTCTATTCGAGTTATAGGGCAATTTGGTGTAAAAATGAACAGTTAATGTTGTGTTTATAGTGAAAAAAGTGTTCAATGATATAGAAGAAGGCTATAATTGTTTAAAATAAGTCAGATGAAACAAAAGGTTCTATGGTAGACGATCAGGGAAATAAAAAAACACTTTCGGATGATGACGTCGCGCGTGACTTAAGTGCGTTGATGGCTGCGGCCCCTTCGTCAGTACATGAATTCTCCTTAGATGATATGGAGAGTGGGCAGCAAAAATCGACCTCAGAAGGTGATAGTGAAGAGGCTAGTAAGTTAAAAGAAAAGAAGAAAGCCAAAAAAGAAGGTGCAACAGGAGCGCGCTATTGGCTGCCTCCTGTTGAAGATGTGGCAAATGACTTTTTATATAACCTGAATTCATATCGTCCGTATCTTGATGTTGAGGGTGGAGTTGAATTTGTAAGAATTGGTGATGAAGAGTTATTGGGCGATGATGATGACGACAACATTACGGTCATAAAAAGAGGACTTTTTGGCAAAAAGAAAGTTGAAAAAAAACGTGTTGTAAAAAAGAGTAGACTTTCAGCGCAGGCAAAAGAAAAGATATATAGTCGGATTAAAAATATTTTTGCGTTGATTTTACTCACCGGTGGCGGTGTTATGAGCGTGATTTATGCCTATGTTCTTGTCTCATTATATAACTGGGATGGAGTGCAAGAGAATATTCGTCAGAAGGTTTATGCACAAACTGGTTATGAATTAGTTATTAATTCTCAGGTGGATTTTTCGGCATTTCCACTTCCAAAGTTCTTATTAAAAAATGTAATTTTAAAAAATAGAGAGGGTGGTCTTAATGAGGCATTTATAACGGTGCCAAATTTAGAGGCGAGGCTGTCATTTTTCCATTTGTTTGGTGGAGAAGTTCAGATTTCATCACTAATTTTAAAGAGGCCAGTAGTTAACCTTGAGAAAATAGAAGGGCAGTCTGCTAATTGGATGTGGGAGGCTCAAGATATGGGGGGCGGTTTAGCTAAAAAATCAGGAAAAGCAACAGATCTTCCGGTAAGTGAATTGGTTGTTGAAGATGCAATATTGGTTATGCATTCTGGTGAAGCAGAAAATATAAGGCAACAAAAGCTAGAGGTGGAATCCGCAAATGTTAAATTAGATACCGCTACAGGAGAATTTGCAATTTTAGGGCAGATTAGAGGTGGAGCAAGTAACCTTTTATCTAATTATAACATTAGCTTAACCGATTGGGGGAAAGTTGAACCAAAGATCAAAGCTGAGCTAGTGTCAGGTACGTCTAAAATAATGGTTGATGGCGCTATTATTAATGATTCTGATGGGTATAGGCTTGAAGGGATATTTAGTGGTGTTTTGGATGGTTCTTTAAAGACTTTAGGGGCAGATTTTGAGAATGAAGCTGTTTCTCAGTTTATAACGGGCATTCTAACACATGACAAACTTACACTAAATGGTAATATGGCTGTAGGAATTGGTAAGTTTTCAATGGAAAATTTACGTATTGATGGTGAGCATTTTAAATCTCAACTTAATTATAAAACAGAATCTCAAGCCGGAAATGCCCCCCCATCTATGAGCCTAGATGTTGTAGTTGATAAGGTGGACTTCGATGCAATTGCTTTAGATGAATTTGCGGATATTGAAACGAGTTCCGCATTTAGCCGTAAAAAACAGGCCAAAATTCTAAAAGAGAGAAGTGGAGAAGGGGATAATGTGGTTATATTATCGCCAGAGCCTGGAACGGATGTGCATATGGCCGTGCATATTAAAAAAGCTACATATCTTGGTGAGCACTTAGAAAATGCAGTTATAAGCAGCCATTTAACAGAGAGTGGTCTAGAAATAAAATCTTTAGAAATTGAATCATTACCTGGTGGTGGTAGCCTACGTGTGGTAGATAATAAAACACGAAATGAAGGAGAATTTTTTACAGGTAAGGCATCAATCAATGCGCAATCTTTACGTACTTTAATTGCATGGGGAGGAGGTAATGTAGCTGATATTCCTGAGGGTGTGTTAAATGGATTTGTAATGAATGGTGCGGTGGTGCTTGATTCAAAAGCAATGCATATTAAGAAAATGTCTTCTTCTATAGATGAAATTGGTATTAGGGGAAAGCTTACTCTTGCCTATGCTGATGGATTTGATGTTTCAGCTTCTTTGATTCTAAACGAAATTGATGCAGATATTTATAAGAAAAAAGATGTCGATTCAGAAAAAATGTCGGCGAGTACTTCAGGGGCTTGGGGGGTTTTTGATGCATTTCGTAAATTAGATGCGATGTTTAGTAAATTGGCAGTTGCGGCGCGGGTGGCGGAATATCGAACTGGCGGAAAAAAATACAAGAATGTAGAGTTGGTTTCTTATTTTGGATCAGGCAGGGTCTCTGTTAAGAAGCTCAAATTTGAAGATGCTTTACATGGTAAAGTTAATTTGCGTTTTGATCTTGATAATCGTCGTCTAAAGCCTGAAATTAGAAATGCTTCTATATCTGTAGATAAGTTCGATGCATTAGTTTTGTCGGATATAGTTAAAAGTAGTAAAGCAGCTACTATTACAAAGGATAATGAAAACTCAGTCTGGCCAGTATGGATTATAAATTTAGCTAATATTGATGTCTTTGAGGGGGATATCAAAATTGCTATTAAAAATGCTTACATGAATAATCTGTTGCTTAATAATTTAAAGACAACCTTAGCTTTTAGAAAAGGAAAAATTGCCTTTAAAAAATTTACAGCTAGGGCATTTAATACCTCAATAGAGGGGGGCGGAGAAGTTCAAATTAGTGGAAGGCCCGGCTTATCTATGACATATAAGTTAACTAATTTTGATGTCAATAAAGCTGCTTCGCAATTATTTAATTACAAAAAATTAACAGGTAAGGCTAGTGCAACAGGTAGCTTGTCAACGTATGGATTTTCTATAGATCAGCTTATAAGTAATTTACAGGGGCGTATAAATTATAAAACTCGTGGGGTAACTATCAGAGGCTTTGATCCAGATTTCCTTGGTAGGAAATTGCCAACATTATCAACAATTAAAGAGGTGCGCTATTGGCAGGTTAAGGCTTTAAATTCAGGTCAGATGACGACAGGATATCTAGCCGGAGAATTTGTTATTGGTCGTGGTGAAATGTTCTTTTATGAGCTCCCTTTGAATGTGCCTTCTACAACAAAAAATGTTTGGAATGGGTCACTCAATTTTCAGAAATGGCAGGCTGATATGAAGGTCGATATGGGAGTGAAAATTGGTGGTGGCGCAGTGCCAGTTTCAGGTCACATCACAGGTCCAATTGGCAAAGCTGATGTAGCTTGGGATACTAGAAGTATTGAAGAATACTGGGAAACTATTTTCTACTTTGGCCGATAAATCAACTAATTGGGTTATGGTTGCTATTGGTTTTATTGATTGTTTAAATTGGTTTTGGATACTGAAACGCTGGCAATAATAATATGGATAAGGCTCCAAAAAAATGTTTTAGAGTTAGATCAATTAAATTTCTAAGAATCAGTGGTTCTGAAAATTATTTAGAATAATATGCTTAATTGCCAGTGCTAAGTTTTACATCTAAAAAAGTAAAGCGGTCACGGGTAAAGGGGGCGTGGATGCAGGCTTCTGAAAAATTCTTGCTACTCCATCCAAATTGCTCTGGATAAATATCCATTCTGGCATCGTTTAAGCAGCTAATTAAGATAGAGGTTGGAACCGCTATTTTTTGTATTTCTTTTTTAACGCCAAGCCAATGTTGTTTAAGATAATCATTTATAATATTCAAATTTTGAATAGAAAAATTTTTAGGGTTATACAGCTCTAAGCAAGATTGAGCCTTTTTAAGGCCTAATATTTTTACAAAATGCTCTCGATTAATAGGTAGTGACTTTAGCTGCAATGTTTGCAAAGAAAGTATTTCTTGCTGTAAATATGACATATAAATTGTGGTAACAGCAATTTGTTCGCCATGATAATGGAAAGGCTGGTCGTAGCCTTGCATTTCCATATAGTGGGCGATTAAGTGCTCTCCTTGACTGGCGGGAGCGCTATTTCCAGCGATTGTCATGCCTAGGCCGGATAGCAGTAATATTCTTGTTAGTCTTTCTATGGCAATCGGGTTTTTTTCAAATAATTTTTGCCCCTGCGTAAGGATAATATTTTCTTCCTTTGCAGTAAGTTGAAACGGGGCCTGTTGAAATTTTGTTCCCAGTAAGAAATGTGATAACATTCCATCTGCTTGTGCAGTTGTTCTGCATATACTATCACCTAACCCAGCTTGGATTAGTCGTAAAGGTGCATTGGCTAAAACATCGGTATCAAAAAAACCAGCAACAGGGAGGTCTGCTGCAAATGATTGTTTTACACCGCTTTCATTATATAGCGATGCAGTCGCTGAAAAAAAACCATTCATTGAGGGGGCGGTCCCCCAAATAATATAGGGTTTTTTCTTTATAAAAGCTGAATATTTACATAAATCATTAATGGTGCCACTTCCTACTGCAATTAGCGTGTCATTTTCATCGGTCATTTGAGAAATTGACTCAGCCTGTTCTTTAGTGGGCTTAACTCCATTAGGTAATACAATAAGTGAGGATTCATTTATTTGCTGATGTATTGCTTCACCTTGGGCGCGAAATGTATTTTCATCGCAAACAACAGCAGGGTTAGTTCCTAATTCCAATTGTTGCAATAGTTGTTGAGCTCTATTTGTAAGTTTGGTATCAATCTCCACATTACGCAGGGGTAAGAAAGACTGTGTCGTACCGGTATCTGGATTGATCCAGTTTCCACTCACGACCTCTTTGATAAATGAATTAAACATCTGGCTCTTGCGCTTTATGTTACTTTCGCGTTATTGTCCGCTGTGGGGAAAGGGGGTAATTCCTTCTTTTATGCATACACAATTTGCAAAAGGATTAATACTACGATGTACAGGCTTCTGGCAACAGGATTACTAATATTTTCAGGAATGCTCACTTTAATAGGGGGCAATAGTGCAGCAGAAGAGTCAAAACCGGATGAGTTATTGGCTATATCAGAAGAAAGCGTAGAAAAATGGAAGCAAGATTTTCATGCTAAAGCTGTTGCGGCTGGAATATCTGATCAAATCATTAAAGATCAATTATCTGATTTTATGCCCAATGAAAGAATAATTTCTTTAGATCGTAAGCAGCCAAGCAAAACTATTACATTTGCAGAATATCATCGCCGTGTTATTTCTAAGGTTCGTATAAGAAAGGGCAAGCGGCTTTTAGAAGAACACCAAGATCTGCTTTCTGAGATTGGCAGAAAATACGGAGTTCAACCTAGATTTATTGTTGCTTTATGGGGGATAGAAACTGATTTTGGTAATAATATGGGAGGATTTAAAGTCCCTCATGCCTTAGCAACACTGGCTTATGAAGGTCGCCGAGGTGAGTTTTTTGAAAGAGAGCTAGTGGCAGCATTGCGTATAATTGAAGCTGGGCATATCAATAAAAAAAATATGCACGGATCATGGGCTGGGGCAATGGGGCAGTGCCAGTTCATGCCAACTAGTTTTGAAAAATATGCTGTAGATTACAATGGTGATGGAAGGAAAGATATTTGGAGAACAAGAGCTGATGTATTTGCATCAATTGCTAATTATTTAAGCACCGTGGGGTGGGATAATAATGGAACATGGGGCAGGGCAGTTCAGCTCCCTTCTGGATTTGATGTAGGTAAAACAGGTAAAGAAAACTTCCAAGACCTAAGCTATTGGCAGTCTCTTGGTGTGCGTCGAGCTGATGGTAGTAACTTACCAAGGCGACAAATTAAGGGAGCAATTATACTGCCTGGTGGAAGCGAAAAACAGGCCTACCTGATTTACAGTAACTACCATTCATTACTTGATTGGAATCGTTCATTGTATTTTGCTACAGCAGTAGGGTTATTGTCAGATGCAATTGGAGAACGTTGGTAGTTATATCGATAGATGGTACGTAACGGTTGTTTTTTAAAAGTAAGTAGTCAATATTGCTGAGTGTTAATCTGAATGTTAATGGAGTTGGCATAATCTATGTATAAAATATTGTTCGCAATAACGGGAGTTTTTTTGTTAGCTGGTTGCAATGGCATTGAAATTCTAAAAACAGCTTCTATGGAGTTGTGGGACCAGAGCGATGTTAAATATAGAGGCTACTATAAGGTCGGTAACCCTTATCGTATCGCAGGAAAGTGGTATTATCCCCATGAAAATGAAAATTATAGAGAAGATGGAATCGCGTCATGGTATGGAGATAAATTTCATCGCAAATTAACTGCAAACGGGGAGATTTTTTATAAAGGGGAGATTTCTGCAGCCCATAGAACATTGCCTTTACCAAGCATGGTTAGAGTAACGAATATTGAAAGTGGAAAAACCCTTCTAATTAGGGTTAATGATCGTGGTCCATTTGCAAAAGATAGAATTATAGATTTGTCAGAAAAGGCAGCTATGGTATTAGGGATGAAGGAAGCTGGAACGGCAATGGTTCGAGTAGAGTTTGATAAATATGCTACGGAACAGATGTTTTCTCGTAGCGATCATGCAAGTTATATTCGCCCAAAAGATAAAGCCAAGGCACGTAAAACAATTACAATGGTGAATCCGGATACTTTACGTGCAGCACCTTTTATGGACACTAAAGAAAAGATACGGAAAAAGAATCAGTCGAAAGAGTATGCAGATATAGGTTATAAGGAAATTGAGCCTGTACCAAAAGCAAATGATGGTTATTATATACAGACTGGAGCATTTGGGGTTTATGATAATGCTGTGGTGGTTATGAAGAAATTGCGCGCTTTAGGGAAACGGGTTTTTGCTGCAGAAGTGAAATCGCAGCAGGCTATATTATATAGGGTTCGTTTGGGACCATTAGACAGTCTGCAGGAAGCGGATGATATGTTACAACAGGTAGAAAGAATGGGGTATGGCGATGCAATTATTATTACCAACTAAGCAGCGAGTTGAACAGTTTTTATGGCTGGTAAGATGTGTGGCTGTGGCCGTTTTTATACCGCTGTCATTGGCTTTGCCAGTAGGAAGTAATGCGCAGGAATTTGAAACAAAAGCTAAATATGCATATTTAGTAGACTATAATACAGGAACGGTTCTGTTGAGTAAAAATCAAGATGAAAGTATGTCCCCTTCATCTATGACAAAAACTATGACTGCCTATTTGATTTTTGATGCGCTAAAGCAGGGAAATCTTACATTAGAAACCAAGTTGCCGGTGAGTGTAAAAGCATGGCGGATGGGTGGTTCTAAAATGTTTGTTAAGGAAGGTGATGATGTCACGGTTGCTGACTTGCTGATGGGGATTGTTGTTCAGTCTGGTAATGATGCCTGTATTGTAGCTGCGGAAGGGATCTCGGGTAGCGAAAAAGGGTTTGCGGATGATATGAATTTTATGGCCAAAAAATTAGGAATGACTGGAAGTCAGTTTCGAAATTCGAGCGGATGGCCTGATCCAGATCACTATGTAACAGCAAAAGATATTGTAACATTGGCATTGCGCTTATATAAAGATTTTCCGGAATATTGGCATTATTTCGCAGAAACTGAATTTACCTATAATGATATTAAACAAACGAATAGAAACGGGCTTTTATACAGGAATATTGGAGCTGATGGTCTAAAAACAGGCTATACTAGCGTAGCTGGCTACGGGCTGGTGTCTTCTGCGGAGCAGGATGGAAGGCGTTTGTTTTTGGTAGTTAACGGACTGAAAAGTGCAAAGGCTCGCATTACGGAGTCTGAACGTTTGCTAAGGCATGGATTTCGTGACTTTAAGGAAATTTCTTTGTACAAAGCCGGAGACAAGGTGGATGAAGCTTCCGTATGGATGGGAAGCGGAGAAAGTGTTTCGTTAGTTTCATCGGAAGATGTTACATTACTAGCAAATAAACGCCTTTCTCGCAGAGGGGATAATGATGTTGTTTTGACAGTGGAATATAAAGGCCCAATTCCTGCACCGATAACAAAAGGTGATAAGCTGGCAACATTGCGGGTTACTCGTAATGGTACGTTAGAGCAAGAAATTGCTTTATTAGCTGGTGAGGATGTAGCGCCGTTATCTTCTTGGCAGCGCATGATGTTTAATTTGACGCATTAGGAATGATACTATGTCTCAGGCAAAATTTATTACTTTTGAAGGTGGTGATGGCTGTGGAAAAACCACGCAGTCAAAGCTACTTCATCAAGCACTAGAATCTATTGGTAATGAAGCAATATGGACGCGTGAACCTGGTGGAACAGAAGGTGCTGATGTTATTCGTGCATTATTAGTGGAAGGGGATGCTTGCCGTTGGGACGGAATGACAGAAACCTTGCTTCATTTTGCAGCACGTCGTGACCATGTAGAAAAATCTATTCGCCCTGCTATGCGTCAAGGGAAATGGGTGGTTTGTGATCGTTTTGTAGATTCAACTCTAGCATATCAAGGATATGGGCATGGCTTAGGAATACAGGCCATTAAAAACCTGCATAATCAAACCATTGGTGGGTTTGAGCCGCATCTTACATTTGTATTTGATATGTCCGTTACTTCAGCCTTGCAGCGTACGCAACAGCGTGCTGGTGTAGAAAATCGTTACGAGCAGATGGATGCAGGCTTTCATGAGCGGTTAAGGGCAGGTTTCCTGTCGATTGCTCAAGACAACCCTGATAGATGTGTTGTGGTGGATGCTTCACAAACCATTGAGCAAGTCCGAAGTGTTATTTGTAATGAGGTCTCTTCTCGATTTAATATTGACCTTCCTAATGTGCAGGCAGCATAAGGTATTGTTATAATGGAATTGGTTCAGCACCCAAGGGAAGTAAGAGTTTTGCATGGGCATCAGGATGCGCAGAATCTCTTCCTTGAAGCATATAATGCAGGGAGGCTGCCCCATGCATGGCTGATAACTGGACCGCAAGGAATTGGCAAGGCAACGTTAGCGCATCGTATTGCTCGCTTTTTACTGAGTAGAGTAGAAAATGATGATGCTGAGACAGGGCAAGGCGGCTTATTTGGAGAGGAAGAGGCCCCTAAAATAGACGTAACATCATTGGATGTAGATTTAGATAGTGCCGCTATTCAGCGTGCAATATTGGGCAATCACGGTGGTTTGTTTACTTTAGAAGTTGAGCAAGGTGGAGCATCTAAAGAGATTCGAGTAGATGATGTGAGGGGGTTAGAGCATTCACTGGCGTTATCATCAGCGGAATCAAGCTGGCGCGTGGTTATTATAGATTCTGCGGATGAAATGAATCGCAATGCAGCTAATGCTTTATTAAAATCATTAGAAGAGCCGCCAGAGAGGGTGGTTTTTTTATTAGTTAGCCATTGTCCTGGTCGCTTGCTGCCTACAATTCGTTCTAGGTGTCGTGTGCTACGGTTAATGCCTCTGCAGAATGAGGTAGAAGAAGTATTGATCTCAGGAGGAATATCGCCGTTGGATGTAGGGGGGGCAGATATTCAGTTTGCTATTTTAGCAGCGCAAGGAGCGCCGGGTCGGGCGTTGCGTCTTCATCACGCACAGGCGGAAAGTTATTATCAGAAAATAGTAACTTTATTGCAGGATTTACCATCGTTGCAGGTGCGCGCTGTACAGAAATTTTCAGAAGAAATTGCGGGTGATGCTGTGCGCTGGGATGTTGCTATGTATATGCTGCGTTTCTTATTATATCGTACGGTGTTACAAGCTGCTGCCGGTGGAAAAAATATTAAGAATATAGCAAAAGATAATACTGAATTAGTGACAGGAGAATTTGCTTTGATTAGTCAGCTTTTAGAGCATTATTCAGTGGAAAAAATTAGCGATATATGGGAAAAAACTGGCACTGTTACCATTCAGGTGTCGGCAGTAAATATGGACAAAAAATTGGCCTTCTCAACGGTTATTAGTGAATTTACAGCCTGAAAATATATAATTTATATTGGGTGAAAACTAAGGTACTAAATAATGATACAAAAATCTTCAGAAGCTAGTGTGGCAGCGGTAATATTAGCTGCAGGAAAGGGAACCAGAATGAAATCGCCTTATCCAAAGGTGATGCATACTGTTGCTGGGTGGAGCTTATTGCGTCATGTTTTGGAGGCCTTGCGTCCTTTGCAGCCTTCTTCGGTGGTGTCTGTCATTGGGCCAGAAGGGGCGGAAGCTGCTGGTGGCAATGTTGAGCGGGAAGTTAATGCGGTTTATTTGGATGCTGTTACCGTGGTGCAAGAAGAGCGCTTAGGCACAGGTCATGCAGTACAGGTGGCATTGCCTTTTTTATCAACTAATCCTGCGGATGTTGTGCTTATCCTATATGGTGATACTCCTTTTATTCGCCCTGAAACTTTGTCAAAGATGGTGCAGAAAGTTCAAACTGGGGATGATGTTCTTGTGCTGGGGTTTGAGCCTAAAGAGGCGGCTGAGTATGGCCGGTTAGTTTGTCAGGGTGAAAAAGGTAATCAAACATTGCTCGAAATTGTAGAGTATAAAGATGCAGATGACGAGCAGCGTTTAATTGGTATGTGTAATAGTGGAGTGATGGCAGTGCGCGGTGAGCATCTGGATTTACTATTGAGCAAGCTAGATAACAATAATGCCAAGAGTGAGTATTACTTAACTGATTTAGTTGCTTTTGCAAGAGGGGAAGGGTTGCAATGTGGTGTAACGTTTTGTACGGAGCATGAAGTTCTGGGAATAAATTCTCAAATAGACCGTGCTTCAGCAGAGGCAATAAAACAGCAAGAATTGCGTAAAAACGCTATGGATGGTGGTATAATGATGGTTGCGCCAGATACTGTATTTCTGTCAATGGATACAGTAATAGGTCAGGGGGTTACGTTGCATCCAAATGTGGTGATTGGCCCTAGGGTAACCATTGCCGATGGAGTGGAGATAAAGTCTTTCTCGCATCTGGAAGGAGCAAATATTGCATCCGGTGCGGTGGTAGGTCCTTATGCTCGATTGCGGCCAGGAAGTGAGGTTGGTGAGGGTGTGAAAATTGGAAATTTTGTTGAGATAAAAAACGTTACTTTAGAGGCGGATGCAAAAGTCAGTCATTTGACATATCTAGGGGATGCTAAAGTAGGAAAAAATGCAAATATTGGGGCAGGAACTGTAACTTGCAACTATGACGGATATAATAAATTTACAACAGTTATTGAGTCCGATGCATTTGTAGGGTCTAATACCAGCTTGGTTGCACCAGTAAGGGTGGGCTCCGGGGCGATTGTTGGAGCAGGCAGTACGGTAACAAAGGATGTTGCATCAGGATCAATTATGCGTAATGATATGATGCAGCGTCATTTCTCAGATGCCGCAGTTGAGTTTCGTAAAAAAAGAGAAGATAGCAGTTAATTGAATGGACAAACTTATTGAAATAGCAGGTTATTTTGCTCAAATACGCTCATGGGCTGATTTCGTGGCATGGTTTGCATGGCTTCCAACGGGTTTTAAAGTTGCCTTTCTGTTCGGTCTTATTGGAACAATCGCAGTTATTTTAACTTTCATAATTGGCGCCATAAGGGATAACGAGGTTTAATACGATGTTTGAATTTTGTGGCGGAAAAATGTTTGATTGCGTTGAGTGGTTTTCTCACCTGCTGTTATGGCAGCAGATTACTCTTGGTCTGCTTGTGTTAGTTACTATTTTTATAGTTTTGCGTTTGGTATATTATATTTGTTCGGCATTCGATTAACATTGATTGCCATAATTGCCTTGTTAATCAGAAAAAACATGTTCTCTTAGAAAGAAAAATTTTTCGCTTATTTTTAATTATATAGTCTTTTTGTCTTTACAATTAGACGAAAATGGCGTATTTACACCAACCTCTCTGTGGGAGAGTCGTAGGTGAAATATAAGTATAGGTAGATAAAAATAAACTATCTGTATTGTTTATTTAGCTTCAATATATAATAAAAACAATTACTTAAATTGGTTGGAAATCGTATTATGGCAGCAAAAATTCGTTTAGCTCGTGGTGGTTCAAAGAAACGTCCTTATTACAGGATCGTAGTGGCTGATAGTCGCTCTCCTAGGGATGGTCGCTTCATTGAAGAAGTAGGAACCTATAACCCGATGTTAGCTAAGGATGCAGAAAATCGTGTTACTTTTAAGGCAGATCGTATTGAAGATTGGCTGACAAAAGGCGCGGAGCCAACAGAGCGTGTTGCTGTGTTCCTTGCAAAAGCAGGCATTGGTAAAAATAGCAGTAAGCTAAAAGAAATACTTAAAAAGCGTGATAACGTAATTGAGCTTAAAAAAGCTGCAATCGCTGCTAAAAAGAAAGCCGAGGAAGAAGCTCGCAAGCAAGAAGAAGCTGCTGCACGTAAAAAAGCTAAAGAGGAAGCCGCCGCTGAAAAAGAGGCCGCTGCCGCTGAGGCATAAAATAGATGAGTCAGCCCAAAAGGGTTGTATGTCAATGCAAAATGGCGCGGGTGAATATCACTGGCGCCATTTTTGTTTGTAGGAGTTCGTATGACAGGAGAAGTGTTAGCTGAGAATAACTTGGTATGTGTAGGGGTGATAGCTGGAGCGCATGGAATTAAGGGGCAAGTGAAAATTCGTTCATGGATGGAGAATGGCGAAGAAATAGCAAGCCTTTCCGGCTTATGTTATGTCGATGGTAGTGCTGTTGAAATTGCAATTAATGGAAAGGCTGGTAAAGAGCAGTTGCTGATTGCAACAATTGTTGGAGTTGCCGATCGTAATCAATCCGAATCCTTAAAGGGTAGAGAGTTATTTGTTGCAAGATCTTCTTTGCCGGAAGCCGATGATGATGAATTTTACTATAGCGATCTAGAGGGGATAGAGATGCGCTTGGTCACAGGTGAAATTCTGGGGCAAGTACTTACAATACATAATTTTGGAGCCGGGGATATAGTTGAATATAAGAATGCTTTAACGGGTAAGAATGATATGTTGCCTTTTGATTTGCAGACTGTTCCTGAAATAAACTTAGACGAAGGCTACATGCTGATTTGTTTGCCAGAAGAAATTATGGCAAACCCAGAAAATGAAAATAAATCTAGCAATAAAAAAACAAAAAAATCTAGTGGCAAAAGTAAGAAAAAATAAAATCTAAAGGTTAATAATATGTGGCAAGTAACAGCACTGACATTATTTCCAGATATGTTTCCTGGTCCTTTGGGTTACTCTCTTGCCGGGCGTGCTTTAGAGGAAAAATTATGGTCTTTAGATGCTGTAGATATACGTAAATTCGGCAAAGGTAAGCATGCTGATGTAGATGATAAGCCGTTTGGTGGTGGTGCCGGAATGGTTATGCGGCCAGATGTTCTGGGAGATGCTGTTGATTCATTAAAAAATGTTAATAAGATTATTTATATGTCCCCACGAGGTCAGGTGCTGAATCAGGCTAAAACTCAAGAATTTCTGTCATATGAACATGTGGCAATTATATGCGGTAGGTATGAAGGAATAGACCAACGTGTGCTTGATCATTATGAAGTGGAAGAGGTTAGTATTGGTGATTACATCCTATCTGGAGGGGAAATTGCGGCCCTAACAATGATTGATGCTTGCGTTAGACAAATTTCTGGTGTATTAGGCAACGCTCTTACTCTTAAAGAGGAGAGTTTTGGCGTGGGAGATCAATGTGATCTTCTTGAATATCCATTATATACTCGGCCAGCAGAGTGGGAGGACAAAAAGGTTCCTTCTATATTGCTCTCGGGAAATCATGGAGAAGTAGACCGCTGGAGGTTGCAGCAGTCTGAAGCCATAACAAAGGAGCGACGTCCTGATTTATGGGCGCGTTACCAAAAAGATTAGTAATGCATGTGGGCATATAGGTCCACCTCTGCCAAAAAAAGGTTAAGACCATGAATGCTTTAGAAAAGTTTAATCAGAGACAAGTTGAAAAGCTAACTGCTAATAAAGAAATCCCTACATTTGGACCAGGTGATACATTGCGTGTTGATGTATTGATCGTTGAAGGTGAAAAAGAGCGGGTGCAGGTTTTTGAAGGTATATGTATTGCCCGTAAAAATCGTGGTTTAAATTCTTCATTTACTGTTCGTAAAATTAGTCATGGTGAAGGTGTGGAACGTGTTTTCCCACTTTATAGCCCGCGTGTTCCTGCAATTAATGTAGTGCGTCGTGGTGATGTTCGCCGTGCGAAGTTATATTATATGCGTAGCCTTTCTGGTAAGGCAGCGCGTATTAAAGAAAAACGCGACTTCAGTAAGCCGACAAAAAAATCTGCTGCTGCTGACAAATAGTGTAAAAAAATGGGCGCCTGTGTTTAGCATGCGCCCATTTTTTTTAGCACACACTATAATCGTCCTGAGCATTAATTGCTTTATAAAACATATATCCATCGTGGGGGTAACAACGTGACTAATCAGCCTCGTGCCATATTTGATAAAATTTGGGATAACCATCTGGTACAACAAGATGAGAGCAAATCTGCACTTATCTATATCGACCACCATTTGGTGCATGAGGTAACTAGTCCACAAGCCTTTGAAGGCTTGCGTATGGCTGGGCGTAAAGTGCGTCGTCCTGAAGCAACATTAGCTGTTGCTGATCATAATGTTCCAACAACATCAGATCGGGATCAAGGGATCAAGGATAAGACTTCTCGTATCCAAGTGGAAACGCTAGAAAATAATTGTAAAGAGTTCGGTGTAACCTATTTTCCAATGAGTGATGATCGCCAAGGTGTAGTTCATATCGTTGGTCCTGAGCAAGGATTTACGCAGCCTGGAATGACAATCGTGTGTGGTGATAGCCATACTGCAACTCATGGAGCATTTGGAGCACTTGCTTTTGGTATTGGTACAAGTGAAGTGGAGCATGTGCTCGCTACACAAACTTTAGTGCAGGAAAAAGCCAAATCAATGTTGGTAACAGTGAATGGAGACTTGCCGGATCACCTAACTGCAAAAGACATCGTTCTTGCTATTATCGGCAAAATTGGTACAGCAGGTGGCACAGGTTATGTTATCGAATATGCTGGCAAGGCTATTTATGACTTATCAATGGAAGGTCGCATGACCATTTGTAATATGTCAATTGAGGCTGGAGCTCGTGCTGGATTGATTGCACCGGACCAGAAAACATTTGATTATTTACGTGGCCGTCCAATGTGTCCACAAGGTGCAGATTTTGACGCAGCAGTGGAGCAATGGAAAGATTTGGTTTCTGATGCTGGAGCTAAATATGATACCGTTGTAGAGCTTGATATTCAAGATATAGCTCCTCAGGTAACATGGGGAACTAGCCCGCAGGATGTTCTGCCGATTACTGCTAGTGTACCAAACCCTGAAGATGAGAAAGATGAAACTGTACGTAAATCACTACAGCGTGCAGTGGAATATATGGGACTAACTCCTGGTCAAAAACTACAAGATGTTGTGGTTGATAAGGTTTTTATTGGCTCATGTACAAATGGTCGTATTGAAGATTTGCGTGAAGCTGCAGCAGTAGCTAAGGGGCGTAAAATTGCTGATAATATCACGCTAGCAATGATTGTTCCTGGCTCTGGCTTGGTTAAGCAGCAAGCAGAAAAAGAAGGCTTAGATAAGATCTTTATTGAAGCTGGATTTGAATGGCGTGAGGCTGGATGTTCTATGTGCCTTGCAATGAATGCTGACAAGCTTTCTCCCGGTGAGCGTTGTGCTTCCACATCAAACCGTAATTTTGAAGGTCGCCAAGGGCGTGATGGACGGACGCATTTAGTAAGTCCTGCGATGGCAGTTGCTGCTGCAGTTAAAGGAAAACTTGCAGATGTCAGGGAACTTTATAACTAGTTTCTAAAACGGATAGGGGATGTTGTGATGAGTCAGGATACCGTAGAAAAAAGGGTGTTGCCATCGGCAGATCAATCAGCAAAAGCTGCACAGGGAGGTGAAAGTCCTGAAGCAAATTCATCATCTCACTCGTCGTCTGTGCCAGATTTTTACTATACAAAGGACTGTTTTAATCATCCTAATGTTGAAATTGGTGACTATACTTACGGTCGTCCGTCGATTCGCTGGTTAATTGGTACAGAAAAAGTAACAATAGGAAAATTCTGCTCAATTGCTGGGAATGTACAGTTTTTTATCAGTGGCAACCATCCAATTGATACAGTTTCATGTTATCCTTTTCCGGCATTAAAATCGGAGTGGCCTGGTGCGCAAGGAGAATGCCCTCTAGCAAAAGGTGATCTTACAATTGGAAATGATGTATGGATTGGTACGCAAGCTGTTATAATGTCAGGTATTACCATTGGTGATGGTGCAATTATTGGTGCCCGCGCTGTAGTGGCAAAAGATGTTGCGCCATATAGTATAGTGGTAGGAAATCCAGCTAAGGAAGTGCGGAAGCGTTTTGATGATGAAACTATTGAAATGCTATTGGACGTGCAGTGGTGGAATTGGCCTGATGAAAAAATTCGTAGGAATATTGATGTGATTACTAGCAGAGATATTTGGAAAATTAAAGATTGCGTATAATGCGATCAAAATAGAATTAAGTTATAGTAGAGGAATTATCATGGAATCATTTACGAAAATATCAGGCGTTACGGCAGCTTTGCCATTAATTAACATTGATACGGATATGATAATCCCTAAACAATTCCTGAAAACTATCAAACGTACAGGGTTAGGTGCAAATCTATTTGATGAGATGCGTTTTAATGAGGATGGTAGTGTTAAGGATGATTTTATCCTGAATAAAGCTCCATATGAAAAAACAGTTATCTTAGTGGCTGGTGATAATTTTGGTTGTGGATCAAGTCGTGAACATGCTCCTTGGGCAATTCTGGATTTTGGAATTCGCTGTGTAATTGCCCCTTCCTTTGCTGATATTTTTTATAATAATTGCTTTAAAAATGGTATTTTGCCTGTGCGCCTTGCAAAAGACCAGGTTGAGCATCTTTTGCAAGTGGCTGAAAGCGGAGAGGGCGTAGAGTTTTCTGTGGATTTGGAAGCTCAGCAAGTAACAGATTCTAATGGTGATGTGTATGCATTTGACGTTGACCCATTTAGGAAAGAGTGCCTTATTAATGGCTTAGATGATATTAGCTTAACGCTTGAAAAAAGTGATGCTATTGATTCATTTGAGCAAAAGGATAAAGAAAATCGTCCGTGGTTATATGCCTAACCTGCGCCCCTAGTGCTTTTCTTCGGATGTTTGGTAAGTATTATATATTATTGAATAGTTTGAATGAGGGGTGAACTTCATTGCGGAGGACTGGTGCAAAGCAAGAAACAGCAAAAAAGTAATGGTGGTTATATCGTTGGTCCAAAATACGATATAATATTTTTTATTGGATCACCTTTAGTTGCTGTAGCGATGGTTCTTGGCGTATCGGCTCTGTCAGAGTTTGGAGTTAGTGGTTCTGAATCAGTTAAAAATATTTTTTTTAGTGTACTGACCGCATTTGTCTTTGCTCATCTATTTAATGTTGTTTTTAGAAGTTATGGAAATCGAAAGATATTCTCTCAATTTCGTCTGCGCTTTATAGCGGTTCCTTTATGTTTAATAGCTGTTATGACATGGTCATCGTTGATATTGGCCGTTGCTATGAGTATTGCGGTGCTATGGCTGGTATATCATACTGCCATGCAGACATTTGGTTTAGGAAGGCTTTATGATATTCGTGCGGGGAATAGTTCACATATTGGGCGTGGCCCTGATGTTATAATAAACTTACTTATTTGTTGTGGACCATTATTGGCGGGTGGAATTGTACTTGTTGATTTTTTTGATGAAGTTGGACAAATTGGTGCAGTCCAAAATTCAGACTGGTTTCAGTCAATAAGTTCTCATGTTTTGCAGCATAAAAAAAGCATGTTTTTATTACCGGTTGGAATAATATCTTTATTAATAACTGCTTACTATATTTATGCAAATTGGCGTTTATATAAAAAGGGTTATAATATTTCATGGCAAAAAGTTACTCTTCTGGTTACAACAGCCTACGGGTCAATTTTTGTTTGGCTTGGTGAAACTAGCCTATTTGCATCGTATTTGATTTATGAATTTTTTCATGCCGCGCAGTATTTTGCTATTGTATGGTTTTATGAAAAAAAGAATATACAAGCCTTATGCCTTAAGCGATTAGGTACGGATAAAATTGCATTATTATTTTATCTTATGATTGCCGTTATAGCAGGAAGTTTTTACTTACTGGCTTCTGGCGCTGGGCAGTTTTTAATAGCAATATTAGTGACCGTTGAGCTAATGCATTATTGGTGGGATGGTTTTATTTGGTCTGTACAAAAGAAACAAATTTCCTAAGCTAGTAACTCTATATTTTTATCTGACTATGGCTTTTTAGGTAGTCTATTAAATAATGGATCAGTTAAACGTGGGCTGAGACAACCTAAAAACCATATCAGAAAATATAGCGGAAATGGAAACGCTATCCTTGGTGGGTTATGGTTAAGTTTTTTCTTAATTATAGATGCTGCCTTATCTGCGTTCATTAACATAGGCATAGGAAAATCATTAACATCTGTCATTGGAGTGCGAATATAGCCGGGGCATATTACGGTTACGCCGATGCCATCGGGCTTTAATTGGCCTCTTAACCCTTCCCCATATGAGCGAATAGCCGCTTTGCTGGCGCAATATCCAGGAGCGCTAGGCATGCCACGAAAAGAGGCTAGAGAACTAACAATTGCCAGTTGACCCCGTCGTTGCTTTTGCATATGCGGGATAATCGGCCAGATACTATTTATTACGCCATCTATGTTAGTATTGAAAATAGAGCGCACTTGCATATCGGTTTCATTACCTTCAATTCCGCCAGTGCCTCCAGAGATTCCTGCATTTGCAATAAGAAGTTCTATAGTGTGTTTGCTATTGGATTCTTCAATCCATTGTGAGATCGCAGATACGTCAGTTACATCAACACTTTGATAAAAAACCTCTGCACCACGTGCTTTGCATAGCTCCGATACGCGCTCAAGGGGAGCCTCCCTTCGTCCGCATAGAAATAATATTACTCCTAGTTTGGCATATGATAATGCAAGTGCAGCACCTAGGCCACTTCCTGCACCGGTAATTAATATAGTTTTTGGTTGCCGCATGGCATCAAGCCTCCTATGTTGCCCGAAGTTGGGTTTTTGAGTATACTATATGTCAGCGTGACATCAATAAAGGGAAGTAAAATTATGGATGATATTACATCAGAGATAGCGCGTCGGGGGTTTATGTTTGTGCTATCATCACCATCGGGTGCAGGTAAAACAACACTTTCCCGTTTGCTTCTTGATCAAGACGATAACTTGCAAATGTCTGTTTCTGTAACAACCCGTCCTATGCGACCTGGGGAAGAGGAGGGAAAGGACTATTTTTTTGTTGAACAGGATAAATTTAGCCAGATGGTAGCTAATAGTGAACTCTTAGAGTGCGCTACTGTATTTGATTATTCTTATGGTACACCAGAAAAAGTTGTAGATAATGCTTTAGATTCAGGCGTGGATGTTCTTTTTGATATTGATTGGCAAGGAACACAACAATTGGCACGGACCAGAAGGCAGGACTTAGTTAGTATTTTTATCTTACCGCCTTCACTAAAGGAATTAGAGAAAAGATTACGCAATCGTGGTTCAGATTCTGATGCCGTAATTCATAATCGAATGACAAAAGCTAGCAGTGAAATAAGTCACTGGTATGCTTATGATTATGTTATTGTGAATAATGACTTAGATGAAAGTCTTTTAAAAATACAGTCGATTCTTATCGCTGAACGGCAGAAAAGAGAGCGGCAGCAGCACCTTACTGACTTTATAAAAGAGCTGCTAGATCAAGATACATTTAGTTAATTATACCAATTAAAATAGATTACCACTCAGGTATATTACAGCTAATTTTTATTATCATTTAGCTGTGTAGGTGTAGCTGATGAAACTATTTCTTTTGATAGTTTGTGGCGCAAATCATATCCGGCAGTAAAGGCAATTGGCAGCCAGAAAATGAGCCATAAGGGGCCGGGGCTTTTTGCCAGTTCACCAAATTCTGTAATGCCAGCAAGTGTACCATTGATCAAAAGCAATAACGCTATAATGGACTCTTTATCCTTTATGCGGCAATAGCTTAGTGCTGTCCAGAAGGATAGTCCAATAATAGTGATAAGCAATAAGGCAATAGGGATACCTAAATGAAATGCCGTTCCTAAATACATATTATGCGGACCGTAATTATTGGGATGTGAAATTTGTTGATGCAGCCCATGACCTATTAAAGGCTTTTCTTTAATACCTTCAAATGTTAGCTGCCATAATTCAAACCGCAATGAATCACCACGGGCAAGTAGGGCGGTAATATATTCGTGGATACTAGTAAAACTATTTGGGATAAAAAACAGGATGATTAGCCCCGCAACTATCATCCCAACTGTAAATTTTAATATTATGTGTTTTGGGAATATAATAAGTGACCCAAGGGATATGCATACAGCAAAAGATAGCATTGCCATGCGGCTTTGCGTTAGTGCAATCATAAGAGCAATTATACATATAGAAATACAGAGTAAAAACCGTATCCAAAGTGATAAGTTATGGTTTTGAAAAGCATATAACGCAAAAATGGCAGGTATAATATAAACAAATGATCCTAATATTGGGTGTGAGGCACGCCCAAGCGGTACAAGCCTTGCTTCACTTGTTGCAGGAAGTAAAAAATATCCAACTGATATAAGAGCGCAAGCTCCGCCAAGCAAGGCGGTTAATAAAAAAAATCTTTCATATATTGGCTGTTTTATTTTAGAAAAAAATATAATTGAGACAAAAATAAAAGCTGCAGTGCAAAGGGTTTTACTGCTTATTTTTAAAGTCGTTTGTAGGTCTGTCGACAATATTAGGCAGTGTATTAATGTTCCAGCCATTAGTATCCCAAGCAAGGATGGAATAGGTTGGCTAATTGTTTCTAAAAAAGATTGTTTGTCTTTATATAAAAAATAAATAAATGCAGGAAGAATAAATGCATAAAACGCAATGGTCGTTGCTGCACCGGCAGAGACAGGGTACTGAATAGAAAAGAAAATTATGTATGCCCCGGATAATATCTGGAAAGCGGATAAATGCTTAATATTGTGTAACAGGCCATGCATAGTTATGTGTATACTCTTGTCCCATTGTAGTTTCAATAATATAACGGGCAATAAGTTGCTCATTATAATTTTCATGAGATTTTTTCCATCCAGCACGAGCAATTTCTTTGCGTTTTGTATCGTGTTTTTTATAGTATCTTATTTTATCAATAAGCTCGTCTTTATCACTGAAAAAGATAATTTCTTTGTCTTCTTCAAATAATTCATCAAGGGAGTTGTTGCGTGTGGTGAATGTAAGAAGTCCAGCCCCCATATAGTGAGATATTCTATCACTACTATAAAGATAGATCTCCTCATTTGAGGCAATTGGTGTATTGCCAGCGGTGCGTACTACGCTAATATTAAGCCCCATTTTTGTATTATTAATCATATTGTAATAGTCAGCTCCGAAAAGCATCGGCTTTTCATTCATTCCATGATAGCTGATTTTTATATCACCAGCAGCTTCAAGAAAAAGTGGTATATCAATACGTTCATCGCCAGGGAAGGAGCCTTTTAAAGCCCTTAATGCCCAAAAAATATCATTTTCTTGATCACTTCGTTCATGCGATTTTTCACACTCTATAGATGAATCAATAGGGTTTGGCATATATGTAACAGTGCCATGTGATGAACTAAACCGACGAAGTGCCTCGCCAGCCGTTGTAATAAAAGTTGCATCAACAAAGGCAAGCTTTGACTTAATATTTTTAATATTGCACTCCCTAAAAATGGGATCAACATTAAATTGGGCGATGCGAACTTCTGGAACTAAAAGGCGTGCTTGTTCGAGTGACTCAGGCTTAATGATATCAGCATGACCAAGTAGAATAAATTCTGGCTTAAAGTTATTGCATATTTCTAGAAAAATTTTATTACAGGCCTTAATTCCTAATTTACGAGAATGAAGTATGTTAGACGCACGAGAAGTATCTCTATCGCTTAAAAAATAAACGTTATGGCCGTTACGAATTAGACCATTATTTAACTTGCGGCCAACATCGTAATATTTATTGCCAAGGTGATTATAATTTCCGTTTCCAACATGTAGAATTCGCACAGATTAGTACCTTCATATGGTTTTACTAAAGATACATCTTTGTCTAAGAGTATCTGCGTTTTTCACTATAAATAGGATTTTTTTATTTACAATAAATACTGAATTTTGATCTATTTTTTATGTCATCTACGCTATTTTTATAAAAATAGTAAAGTTGGTAGTAATTATAATATGATACAAAAAAAACTTACTTTAGCGGTATGTTTGATAACTTGCAGAATTCTTCTACACTTAATGATTCCGGCCGGCGTGTTGGCTCAATTCCTGCAGCGTGGAGAAAGGATTCACTGTCTGCTGTGATGGATTTAAGACTTGCGCGAAGCATTTTACGTCGCTGGCCAAAAGACTGTTTAGTCAACTGAGAAAGAATAGAAATGTCAGCCGGAAAACGAGGTTGATCCAAGCGTTCAAGATGCAATATTGCGGACATTACCTTTGGCGGTGGAGTAAATGCTTCGGGAGGTACATCAAATATGCTATGTGCATTACAAAGTAGTTGGGATAAAACGGATAAACGTCCATATGTTTTGCTTCCAGGAGAAGAAACAATACGATCCACAACTTCTTTTTGTAGCATCAGGGTGGCGGTTTTATACCAATTTTTTTTGCATTCAAGCCACTTAACAACTAGTTCCGTTCCTATATTATATGGCAAATTAGCAATAATGCGTACAGGTAGGTTTTGAGGGTTATGAGCTGATAGCAAGGCTGTTTCATCAACTACCATGGCATCGTCATTTATAATAACTAAACGTTCGCTTCCTACAATATTTTGCAGCTCTTTCATAATCGGGATACAGCGTTGGTCACGTTCAATAACAATCAGCTTTTCAACATCATGCATTAATAAGGACCGAGTTAACCCACCTGGCCCTGGGCCAACTTCAATCGCAATATGACCCTTTAAATCACCGGCGCTGCGCGCAATACGGCTTGTTAAGTTTAGGTCAAATAGGAAATGCTGACCAAGACTTTTTTGCGTATTAAGTTTATGAGATTTTACAGTGTCACCTAATGAAGGTAGCTCAAGTAATTTTTCTGTATGGTAGCTAAATTGAGAGGTCATTAGTGGGTTTACATCCGAATTTCAATAAAAGCATCATTACGGAGTTTTGTCATATATTGCTGTGTGGCAAGGTCTGTTTTCCTCATCATTAACAGTTCAGATACACGTTCTTCTGTTGCTAGTGGATTATTATTTCTACGATTTCCAACTTTAACAATGCGTAAGCTTTCGTCACTTGCAATAGGGTCTAAGATAGTGTTTTGATCCGCAGCAACAACGGCTTCCTTGAGTGGTGAACGCAGTTGAGATTGAGCAACCCAGCCAATAACGCCATCTTTTTCAGCCGTTATGCCAGAAGAAAATTGACGTGCAATAGATGAAAAGCTGCCGCTGTCTCTTAATTCTTGCACCAGCTTATCAGCAAGCTGCTGTGTATCAGCTGCATTATCGGCATGAAGAGGAAGAACAATTTCAGAAAGATAGACTTCCGTATTTCCTTTTTGTAATGATGCTTGTGAAATTGTATCACTAATTTCATAGTCACTTATTGAAATTTGTGGCCGTATTTTTCTGGCTACTATTTTTTTCCACAAAAGCTGCGTTTTTATTTGATCAAGAATGGTTTGTTCGTTAATGCCTTGCCCGCGAATAAAATCTCTAAATTTTCCGTTCTCAATTTTATTCTTTGTTTCAAGGTCATTTAATGTTCTTTCAAACTCTTTATCAGAGACTTTTATGCCAATATCTTTTGCGTGTTGTTTTTGCAATGTTTCATCTATCATTTGGCGAAGAACTTGACCTGCCATTTGTGTGCGGACCTCTTCTGTGTCTTCCATGCCAGAGGAATTAATAAGCATTGTGCTGCGATTAAACAGATCAAAATTGCTAATTGTTTGACCATTAACAACAGTAATAATACGGAATTTTTTAGCCTCAACTTCTGTTGTAAAGGACAAAGAAAACAGGAAGAAGAAAGCTATTAAGAAATAACGGCTATAATTTAAATTACAAAGTTTATAAGACATAAATTGCTCTTAAGAATCATTCTTTAAAAGATTAAAGTTCACCAAAATTTCTAAATGAAATTTTTAGCATATATGATGTGTTTGGTTCAATATCCCTATCCCGTGTGAATTCCCGATTCCATTCAGTGCGAAAGCGGATACATTCATTTTCATAGATAAATCCGGCTGCTGTATTTACCCATCCGCCACCATCGCTGATGTCACGACGGCCGCTACCAAACAGGGACCAGTTATTATTAATTTTCCAAGATGAAGCTCCATATATTTCATGGCGATCAAGGGTACTATCTTCTTCATCAGTTTGGACATATCCAGCATTAATTGAGAATGGTGACATGTTTAGAAAGGCCGATACTTCATTGCGGCGAAGGGTTAAGTCATCCTTATCCATTCTAAAACGGTAGGAAAGATAAGCATCATTTTTTTGTGTAGAAAAACGTATACGACCGACGTAATCAGAAAAATTATCATACATGCCGCTTTGTGGAGTAAAGCTTGTGTCTGTAGTTGCACGATAGCTTTGTCCAAAAAGCAAATCAATATCGCTGCTATCGCTTTTTATACCGCTACGAAAACCATAATTGGTTCGTGGACCGCCTTCAACCCGATCAAGTCCAGAAAAATGGTTGCTACTAAAAAGATTTACATCAGATAATTCAAATACTTGACTATCTTCATTGGGTATTTTGTCAGGGTTTCCTCCAGCAGGGCTGACAATAAGATCAGCCATTGGCTCAAGGTAAAATTGTGCATGTTCAGTTTGCTTAACTAGTGGATAGTTCCAGCTTAAGCGTGCCTCTGGAATGGCGCGTCCGATATAGCCATCTTTTGTTCCTTGCCCGGTTGTTACATTATCTACATTATAGATATCTCCACGCAGGCTGGCATTGAATTCAAATACATGCCCACCTTTTGTAACCCATGGAAGGTGCCATGTTCCGGTTCCAGAAATGCGCCTGCTTTCTACGCCTGTATCACGTGATAGTACCAAGCTGTCGCCATCAAATATCCAGCGAGATCCCATAAAGCCTGGTGCGGACTCTAAATGTGCTGTAATCCAAGGGAGTGCAAGTGGTGTTTTTTCAGGGTCATCAGTTGCATTAAGTCCTTGAAAGGAGAGGGTTTCAATACCTATATAGTCGCGACCTGATATTTTCTCAACATATCCTCGTGAAGTAAGAACATCCTCATTACCAAACTTATAGCGGTGTAAATAAGTATCATCAGAGGCCCGTTTTGCATTAAAGCCTGCTGTCCAATTATCATCTAGTATAAAGCGACCATGACCTTCAATATGTCCACGTATATCTCGACCTTCTATACGGTCACCTAATATGTTACGTTTTTTAGGATTGGTAATACTTCCCTTTATATCATATTGCCCAACAGATGTGAGGTGACGAAACTTACCTGCTAAAATCATTCCTTCTTCAGAAGTCAAAGTTGGCTCTAATGTTAGGTCCATCTCTGGTGCAATGCTGTAATAATACGGTGTGGTAAGTGCAAATCCAAGAGTGCTTATGCTGCTATATGAAGGAAAAAGAAAACCACTTTTGCGCTTTGCATCTGGGGTTGGGTGTGAGAAATATGGGGTATAAAGTATGGGTAGACCAAAAAGTTCCATGCGTGCGTGTTGATAAGACATGCGTTCGGTTTCATTATCAATTTTAACGCTATTTGCTTTTAGTCCCCAGAAGGGTTTGCCATTAAAATTTTTCTTACATACTTTACAGGGAGTGTATGCAGCGCGATCTAAACGCATTAGGTCTTCACTATGTCGTGTTCCACTAACCGCAGAAAATTTTGAATTATCATTCAGGGTTCCGCTTACATTATTAATATGACCTTGTGTCATTGTGTCATTAATAACCGCATCCGATGCATAATAATTATTCCCGTAACCATCTTGTAAGTGGATATTATCACGAGCAGTAATTACTTTGTTTTTTTGATCATATTGAACGGATTCGGTTTTTAATGTGCGTTGACCGTAGGTAATAACCACATTTCCCTTTGCTGCTACTTTTCCTTCTTTTGTATTGTAATCTAGTGTATCGGCCTCGATATTAGCTGACCCATTAGAAGCGTTTTGTGTAAGTTTTGAAGCATTTGCTTGAAGGTTTTTTTTATTTCTTGGAGTTGGTTCTGAGGAAGCGGGGATTTTTTTATTTTTTTGCGCTTCTTTTAATCTACGTTTTTGTAGCTCCATATCGCGCTTTTTTTCAGCTTGAATTTGTTGTTCAATTTCAATGTCTGCTTCATCTTCAATAGCACTAATGCTGTCTTCAATAGACTGCAATTCTTCATCCGTTGGTAGTTCAGCTTGAGCTAAAAGAACAGGATGTTCTTCAGCATAAGATGCAGGCATGCTGCCGCATAATGAAAGTGCAGTTCCTGCAAAAAATCCCCATGTCAGCAAGTTAGCTGAACGTTTTTTATTATTTTTCATTAGTAAAGCCTAACCATCTTCAAAATGTAACAACAACCCCACGCTGGTCAACACTACCACAATAACTGGTATCCATGCTGCCATAGCAAGCGATAAACTCCCCGACAACCCCAGTGAGGATATTACGCTGGTGAAGAAATATATAAGAAATCCTGTAACAATGCTAGCCGTAATTAATGCACCACTTTTTCCCATGCGTGTTGGCCTAAGTGAAAATAGGGAAGCAACTAAAATCATTCCTGCATAAAGAAAGGGGCTTGCAAGTAAGTTATGCCAGTGCAAAATATGTGTAGAGGCTGAGAAGCCAGATTTTTGTAATGTTGAAATGAACGCTGGAAGTTGCCAGACTGGTATAGTTTCTGGTGAAGCTAAACTGTTCTGAATATCTTTACTGGTTAAGTCGGTTTCAAGAAAATATTCATCATAAGATATAGTTTTCTTACCGGGAGCGGTGACGACTACTTGTTTAAGATGCCAATATTTTTCTAGCAATCTTGCTTCGGCGGCATCAATACGGTTTGTAAATATATGCTCTCCTAAATCTTCTGGATCCTTAAAAACAAAAATACTAATTTCACGTAAGTCAACATTGTCATCATTGTCTGTTGCTTCTAAGGCGTGAATAATTGTTTCTCCTGCCAGTAACGATGTTTCCGAAGAAAATTCTTTTTGGCGAAACCAAGTTCCTGATTTTCCAACAGAAGAAAGTCCAGTTTTACGCTGGAAGTGTTTGTCTTCAAGCTGTTCATAGCGTGATATCATAATGCAGGATAAGGGATTTATAATTGTTACAACAACTACGCCAATTAAAAAGGACGTTGCGATGGTTGGCATTAAAAACTGCCACACAGAAACGCCAGCAGCACGGGCTACAATGAGCTCATGCATACGGGTCATTTTAGAGTAAGATAACACTGCTCCAATTAACAAAATAAAAGGTAATATTCGTTGTCCCATTTCAGGAAATTTTAATAAGGACATTTGTACAATTGTAGCGGCTGGAATATTGTGGTTGTGTGATCTGCGTACAAGCTCTAGTGCATCAAGTAATATAATAAGTAAGGTAAACGTAAGGAATATAATGGTGGAGCTTACCAAAAATTGTCTAATAATATATCGGGATAATGTTACAGGTGCACGCATTGCTGATTCCTCTTTATGCCCTAATCTATATTTTGCGAACAAGGCCAACAATAGCTAGCCAAATTTTTACAGGTAAGTCTAATGCATCTATTCCCCATTTTGGCTGAACAAGTAGCATATATATGCTGGCCAAAAGTAGACTAAATGCTACGCCATAAGATGTATAAATCATGTTAGCATTGCTTGCGCTAATATTGTGGAGCATTAGTGCGGTGATAATTGTGCCGATGGTGACAATGATAGATGACACAATGCGCCGCCCTTGACCATAACGGGTGAATTCACCAATTAGGAAGGCAAGCAATGCAACCATGGCCAGTATCATATTATAGAACGGCCAAATAATGCGGTGATGACCTTCCGCACGGAGCTTTTGTTGTAAATGAGGGGGGGTATCTGTAACGTCAAATAGTTCGTGTATATATCGTTCTTGTGGTTCTCTCCAGCGGCGGTGGCTTGCATCTGTATCAACTATTGAAAATTCATGAACGTAGCTTTCAAACTCAATAATAGTTAGTTTGCCTGTTTTTGGATCAATATACTGTCGTGTTCCATTCCAAAGCATGATTTGCGGTCCGGTTTCGCTATTTTGTAGGCGAGCTTTCTGTGCGATGTAAGTTACAGGCTCCGCTTCATTGCTACGGTCATGCGCAAGAAGGCCATGCAGTAAGCCGTTTTCATCACGTTTGCGGAAATATGCTGTGAAATTTTTTACGGGTGTAAAAAATACTCCCTCTTGCAATAGAAACGATGCGTAATTATTGCGTGTAAAAGTTTGAATATCTTTAAATTCACGATAGGAAGCCGGGAGTAAGTAAGCAGCTATAATATAGCTGCATAACATAACGCCAAAGGCAAAAACAGCGACGGGACGTATTATATTTGCAGGAGAAAGGCCTGCATTACGAAATATAACAAGTTCACTTTCGCTAACTAATTTATTAAATGTCCAAGTGGTTGCAATAAAAACAGATAGCGGAAGGATAATCCAGAGTAAAAAAGGTAACGTAAGTGATGAAAGGTAAAGGAACATACCAACGGTTAAGCCGTTATTCACTATATAATCTAAATAACGTAGTGAATAGGCAAGCCATGCAATGCCCGTGAGGCTAAAGCATGTTAGCACCATAGGGCCAAGTAATCTCCACATTATGTATTTATGATACTGAAGCATGAACGATATTGAAGCCTAATGGTTTTTGTGCTCTATTACCCTGTGCGGTTATAACACTAGGGGGTGACAGACGACACTATAAGCGTTAGATACAGAGATGCACGCGAAAATTTTTATATTGAATGTGACACCTTTGCATGTTCTGAAGTAATTCACTTGCGCCAATAATATAGGATGCTAGTGTGTTATTTTCTTATAGTAAGGGAATAAAAGTGCTGACGGAGTCTGAATTATGATTACAGTTGCCACTGTTATTTTATTATAACGGATATGTTAAGTACAAAATAAATAGCAAAAAATAAATATTATAATTGAGGAGTTATTATATATGAAAATATCATTTGCTTCATTGGCATTACCTAAAAAAGGTGTGTTAGTTTTTCCAGTAGCTGATGATTTAGCTTTTTCTGTTAATTTGCAAAAATTAAATGATGCATCAGATGGTGCAATTATTAAGGCTATTGAAGCTGCTTCTTTCAAAGGGAAAAAAGGGCAGACATTAGATATACTTGGCGGTGTCGGAGAATATGACCGAATTATTCTCTTAGGAACCGGTAACGATGAAGGTTGTGTTGATAGCGAGTCTGAGGTACAGAATTTAGGTGGCAAGTTATTTGCCGCTCTTGAGAAAGCAAAAATTAAAAATGCCGTAGTTATGTTGGGTGAGGTTGTCGGTGGATTTTCTCCTGATTATGTAGCCGCTCATTTGGCTTATGGCGCAAAATTGCGTAGCTATGTATTTCATCATTATTTTACAAAGAAAAAAGATGAGGATAAGCCTCAACTTCAGGAAATTGATTTCCATCTTACGGCTCATACAGAGGCGGCAAGCAAGTACCAAACTTTAGAGTCAGTTGCTAGTGGTGTGTTTTTGGCGCGTGATGTAGTTTCTGAACCTCCTAACGTTTTGTATCCTGAGTCCTATGCTGAAAAATGCAAGGAATTGAAAGATTTAGGGGTGAAAGTTGAGGTTCTAAATGAGAAAGAGATGCAGAAGCTGGGAATGGGTGCATTGCTTGGTGTAGGGCAGGGAAGCGTTCAAGAATCTCGCTTGGTTATTATGCATTATAATGGAGCTACTCAGAAAACGGCCCAACCTATTGCCTTTGTTGGTAAAGGCGTAACTTTTGATACGGGAGGAATCTCTCTTAAGCCTGCTCCTAATATGGAAGAAATGAAATATGATATGGGTGGTTCCGGTGCTGTAGTAGGCTTGATGAAGGCCCTTGCTGGCAGGAAAGCAAAAGTTAATGCCATTGGCGTTATTGGCCTGGTAGAAAATATGCCAGATGGTAATGCTCAGCGCCCCGGAGATGTTGTGACTTCAATGTCTGGTCAGACAATTGAAATACATAATACAGATGCTGAAGGGCGTTTAGTTTTGGCAGATGCTCTTTGGTATACACAGCAACGTTTTAAACCAAAGTTCATGATTGACCTTGCCACGCTAACGGGCGCTATTGTTGTGTCATTAGGTAATGAATATGCCGGTGTGTTCAGTAATAATGATGAATTGGCAGAGCGTATTTTTTCTGCGGGTCAACATAGTGGTGAAAAAGTATGGCGTTTTCCTCTGGGCAAGGCATATGACAAGCAAATTGATTCAAAAATAGCGGATATGAAAAATATTGGTGCAGGTCGTGGTGCTGGTAGTATCACTGCTGCTCAGTTCTTACAGCGTTTTGCTAATGATACCGCTTGGGCTCATCTTGATATTGCCGGCATGGCATGGGAGAAGAAGGGTCTGGACACTGTTCCTGAAGGTGCTACCGGTTTTGGTGTGCGTTTATTGGATAGGCTAGTGGCAGAACATTACGAGAACTAAAAATTGCTAAAGCGAGGCTTGATATAATTGTAATTAAGCAAATCGTTTAGCTATATTGCATGAAGCTTCTTGGCTTTTTACTTTTTGATACTTATAAATTTTATGATCAATTTTATAAAATTGTTATAGAATATAAGATTAAAAAGTGAAGGCTGGGAGGCTTCGCTTGCATCTGATTAAGGTCTGATTAGGGGGTGTTATATGAGTGAATCACTATCTGAAATTCGTTTCTATCATTTAACGTCCACGCCTTTTGAGCGCGCTGTTCCTCAGTTGTTATCAAAAATAATTTCACAAAAAAAGAGAGTTTTGCTGCTAGTATCGGATAAAAAGAAAGCGCAGGAAGTAGATAGCTTGCTATGGAGTTATGACCCCGCTTCCTTTTTGCCTCATGGAATGTTGGGGGATGATTATAGCGAAAACCAACCCGTCTTGATAGCAACGGAGCCAGAAGCAATTAATAATGCTGAAGTTGTAATGATAACAACGGGTGCTGTTCTGGAGAAAATCGAAGACTATAAGATTTGTGTTGATATATTTAATGGTCATGATGAGCAGGAGGTGTCGGATGCTCGACAAAGGTGGAAAATATACCAGCAACGTGATGATGTGGCCTTAACATACTGGAAGCAAAATATTGATGGGGCATGGGCGAAAGCTGCATGATTGGCCAGGTGATTGGCAGGGTGTTTGACTGTAAAAAGTTAAGAGTTTGCTAGATATGTTAATGATGTCAAAAAATAAAATTAATTATGCCTTTATTCTCCTGCGCCCATTCTTTTGATACAAAAACGTGAGATGAGCTATTTTTTTGTTGCCAAGATGATGTAAATGGCTAGATTGCGCATCACGGAAATAGCGCGTGCCCGATGCAATTAGATGCGGAGGTTCCGTTAATTTAATGCAAGCACGCAGTAATATATTAAATGAGGTCTTATCATGGCAATAGAACGTACATTATCTATCATTAAACCCGATGCAACTAAGCGTAATTTAACTGGGGCTATAAACAAATGTTTTGAAGATGCTGGTTTACGTATCGTAGCTCAAAAGAGAATCCACCTAAGTCGTCGTGAAGCGGGTCTTTTCTATGCGGTGCATCGTGAGCGTCCATTCTTTGAAGAGTTAGTAGAGTCTATGGTTTCTGCTCCTGTGGTAGTTCAGGTTCTAGAGGGTGAAGGTGCTGTTGCTAAAAATCGTGAAGTTATGGGTGCTACTAATCCTGATGAAGCTGCGGAAGGAACTATTCGTAAGCAATTTGCAGTAAGCATTGGTGAAAATTCTGTGCATGGTTCAGATAGTGAAGAAAATGCTGGTATTGAAATTCGCTTCTTCTTTTCAGAATGTGAAATTGTTGGCTAGTTTTCTATAGCATATAAAGAAAGAAGCGGCTTCATAATTTGGGGCCGTTTTTTTTTGTTTTCTGTAATGTCTTCAGTATAAAATTTCTCCCTATGATATTAATTTGAATATCAAAGATGAGAATAGATCTTGTTTTACAGCTTAGTTTTATCATTTAGTATCATCTAGGGCTAAAAGCGTGACTTAACGCTTGCCTCAGTGTTGTTTCTGTTAGTGAGTTGTTGCGGCTATTATCTGTTATGCAGTGTCCGCATAAATTGTTTATTGCAACAGCAAATATGCGCATGTCATATACACAAAAAACTCTATCTTCTATGGGGTCACGTTCTTCCTGTATTGTAAATACATCAACGCCGCTTTTGCGAAGTTCAGATTGTTGAATCTCTGTCATGCGCTTTGTTTCAGCTAATAATGGTCGATAGTCTCCTTTTTTTCCTACATTGCTCTCAACATAGAGGCGATCAACTTTTTTGCTGGCGATTAGCCTGAATAGGGTTTTGACTATTTGTGTTGCCATTTCTTCTGCACGTTCTTTGGTTACTTGCCTTCCTTCTGTTTGGTAACGTATTTGATTACGCTTAATGCCCATCTCTACAGGAATTAGAATAAAAAAGGCTTCTGTTTGGTAGCCGGCATCATGAAGCTTTTCAAAAAGATTTAGGTAGTTGGGGTCTGATAACGACCCATCTTTTATTAGGTTTATTTTGTATTTGCAGGCAATATCAATGGCAATTTCATGATAACGGGATAGCAAATTATGTATATAACGATAGTCTGTCTGATGTTCTCCGACTTTAGGGTGGGTGGCAATGTTATAGAGAAAAGACACCTTTTTACGCATTGCATCTCTTTCAAGTAGGAGATATGAGTTATTAGAAAAACGAGAGGTGGCTTCTTGTAATATTGCGCTTTTTCCTGCACCAGTTGGTCCTCCGGGAAAAATTGCCTTGGGGTTGGGGGTGGTTTCTAATTGTTCTATCTCATTAAGTGCATATTGGTACATAATACTATCAAGATGACTGGTGCGACGTGTATCACTATCGCGATTGCTTGATGAATTATTTAATGGAAGTCCTGTATATACATCTTCGTCCACATTGAATAATTTTACGTCATCTTCGCCAGCAGTTAAGTAGTCAGCATCAAAAAAAATATCACTAATAGGAGGAAGGTTCGGCAATCGGCTATTCGGTATAACTAAACTACGTGGCGCGTGTAATTCATTGGAGGGGACATTGCACAGTTCTAGGTTATCTACATTAAGATTATGTTGTTTTGCTAAGGCCTGTTTTAGCTGTTCTAGCGCTATAAACTCTCCTTCACAGGTTAAAATGGCTGTTTGTGATGGGAAGCCTGTTTCTTGGTGGCAATAGAGTAGGCGAGGGTCTTCTGGGAGGCGTGGATTGTTATGGTGAGGTGAAGGGGGTGTTTTTTGCATAAGTTTTTCCAAAAATATCACCTTTTTTATGTCTGTTTTCTCTAGGATGCTAGATAAACCTTGTGTATCAGTCCATTTTGCGTAATAAACCGCAGTTATTGTATCTTGTTTTACTGTAGTTGTAGATTAATATTATGATGGATGCTAATTTTATCCCTTCTGTTGCTCTTGTTACGGGTGGTGCCGTGCGTGTTGGTAAAGTCATTGCGTTATCATTGGCGCGGGCTGGCTATGATATTGCTTTGCATTATTGTAGTTCTCAAGAAGAAGCCAAAAAAACGGCAAGTCTTATAGAAAAAGAAGGCAGGAAAGTAACCTTACATAAATATGACTTGGCGGATGTTTCTCAATGTAGTGCATTGATAGATGATGTTATGTCTCAACACGGTGCTTTAGATGTTTTAGTTAATAATTCTTCTGTAATTCATGAGATTTCTTTTTTGGATACGCCAGAAGAGGTATTTGATTTGCAAATGAATCTAAATTATAAGGCTCCATTCTTTCTTACGCAATATTTTGCTAAAAATCGTAAATCAGACAAGGTAGGTAATGTTGTTAATATTTTAGATACCTATATAAACCGTTCAGCGCAGCCATATTTCTCCTACCTTCTTAGTAAGAAGGTTTTGGCGGAGTTAACTAAAATGAGTGCGCGTGCGTTAGGTCCTGTAATTCGGGTGAATGGAGTAGCTCCTGGTATTGTGTTGCCGTCTCCGGGTGGTCGTGGTGAAGAATATATGGCGGCTAGAGGTAAGAAACTTCCTCTGGCTTCTGTTGCTAATACTGATTATGTGGCTAATGCTGTTTTGCAGCTAATAGATAATCCTGCGGTAACGGGTCAAATACTATATATAGATGGCGGAGAGCATCTTATTTAGTTTGTATTAATGAAATATAATTTAATAAATCAAATATTTAAACGGAATTTTTAATGCAAAAAGTTATAAATAATAGGCAGTGTATTATTGCTGATTCTACCCTCACAGTTGCGCAGGTGAGAGATTTGCGCGCGCGTGTATTGGTGGGGGCATATGAGTGGGAGCGGCGCACTGCTCAAGATATTTTAATTAATATCACGCTTGAATATGATGGTAGCAAGGCAGCAAAAACGGATGCTCTTATTGATACATTGGACTATTGCGAGTTATCAGAAGAGATTATTAAAGAAGTTGAAGAGACGGAATTTGTTTTGCTAGAGCGTTTAGTAGATTTCATTCTAGAAATTATTATGCAGCGCCCTCAAGCCCTGCGCGCCACTGTAACCGTTGATAAGCCCGCGGCATTGCAACATATTGCCCAATCTGTTGCTGTAACAGCAAGTGCATTCAGGGATTAGTTTAGTCTTCCTGCTTGGTTATGCATATTGCTGCGGTAGGTTTTTGTTGGTTTATGAGGGGTAATATATTTATTATTCTAAACCTCCTTGAAAATTCAAAAAACTAGACTTTGTTTAGACTTAGAGGACTGTTTTGCTTTAGGGATTCTGTTTTTTAATGCATCGGCGCGATCTGTATTATGTAGTGCTAGGGCAGTATTTTTCCACTTCTAATATATATCAACAGAAAAAGTGCTTGTAATCAGGTAACTAAAAGTTGATAATGTCGTGCGCAATGGTGCTTCCTATTGCTTACGGTTGGTGAAAGGGTAATGAAGGGTGAATAAGTGTAATAAGGAGTTAAATAATGAGTGAAGAACCTAAAGCTACAGTTCGTGCAAAAATAGCAACGGATATGGATAAAGATATTGGAGTTCGTTTATTTAAATTGCGCAAATTGCGTAAGTTATCGTGTAAAGATTTGGCTACTTCAATTGGTGTTTCTCATCAGCAGTTAAAAAAATATGAGAATGGTGTAAATCGAATTTGTGCTAGCAGATTACAGGCTTTAGCAGATGTTTTGGGTGTGCCTGTCATGCATTTTTATGCAGATAATGCCGATTATGGGAATGATAGCGATATATTGAAGCGGCAAGTGGAGTATTTAGAAGGGTTGCAGGGGTTTCTTAAGATTATTAATAAAGATAAGCGAGAAGCTATTTGCCAGATGGTGCAGCTTTTTGCTCAGGAAGGTGAGCAAGAGGCGTTGGCGCAACCTGCTGAAGAAGTCTCAGTACCAGGTAAAAGGTCGCGTAAGCCCTCCAGAGCTAATATAAAAGCGGCATAAGAGCGTATAATCCAGACTTTTTTGCATAAAGCTTGTTCAAGGGTGCGTTTAAGCGTTGACTACACGCTATATCAGGGGGTAACTTGCGGCAGTGTCCGGTGTGGTAGGGAATCTCTATTATGTCGGGTTGTCTTATAAATTTGCCGGGGAAACTATGGCTGACGACTTGTTTGCAAGTGCCGGTACTAATCGGCCGCTCTCTTCTAAAGCTAAAGATGGTGATTATACCGCTCAGGATATTGAAGTTCTTGAGGGGTTGGAGCCGGTGCGCCGTCGCCCCGGTATGTATATCGGCGGAACAGACGAAAATGCATTACATCACCTTGTCGCGGAGGTGTTTGATAACTCAATGGATGAGGCGGTGGCTGGTTTCGCTAGTCGTATTGAACTTGAGCTGAGTGTGGATGGGATGGTTACCGTTCGAGATAATGGGCGCGGTATTCCAATTGATCCACATCCAAGATTTCCAGATAAATCTGCGTTAGAGGTTATTTTAACCACATTGCATTCTGGCGGTAAATTTGGTGGAGAGGCCTATGAAACATCGGGTGGTTTGCACGGTGTCGGTATCTCTGTAGTGAATGCCCTTACGGATCATTTGCGGGTAGAGGTTGCGCGAGATAAAAAACTCTGGGCGCAAGAATATTCACGTGGGCTTGCTGTTGCGCCGTTGGCTAATGAAGGTGTGGTTAGTAATCGAAGAGGGACATCTATCTCTTTCCACCCTGATCCGGAGATATTCGGAGAAAAATTAAAATTTAAGCCTGACCGTTTGTATCAATTCGCCCGATCTAAAGCTTATCTATATAAAGGAGTGGAAATCCGTTGGGTATGTGCTCCTGAGTTGTTATCAGAAAAAAGCTCTACTCCAGAAAAGGATATAATACATTTTCCCAATGGTTTAGAGGACTTTCTTAATGCTTCAATTGAAGGAGCAGCAACGGTAATACCGCAAGGGTTTGTTGGTGAATCTCCCCTAGTTGATAATATGGGAAGGATTGAATGGGCAATTCATTGGCCGTTGACTAAAGAAGGATTCATACATACATTTTGTAATACGGTTCCAACTCCGCAGGGTGGAACGCATGAGTCTGGGTTTCGAACGGCTATCCTTAAGGGGCTGCGGGAATATGGTGAGCGGGTTGGTAATAAGAAGGCCGCAACAATTACTGGTGAAGACATACTCAATGGCTCTTGCTTAATTATTTCGCTATTTTATCGTGAGCCGCAGTTTCAGGGGCAGACTAAGGAAAAGCTAGTTAGTCAGCAGGTGACTAGGTTGGTAGAAAATGCAGTTCGAGATAGGTTTGATAACTGGTTAAGTATGAATCCAGATGTATCAAATGATTTGCTGGAGTTTGTAATCTCTAGGGCAGAAGAGCGTATTCGTCGGAAGAACCTGAAGGATGTTAATCGTAAAGGTGTTGTCCAAAAACTTAGGTTGCCAGGTAAGTTGGCTGATTGTTCTCAGGAAAATCAAGAAGGAACAGAAGTGTTTTTGGTTGAGGGGGATTCTGCTGGTGGTTCTGCAAAGCAGGGTAGAGACCGTAAAACGCAGGCAATTTTGCCATTGAAAGGTAAAATCCTAAACGTGGCGAGCGCTACATCAGATAAAATTCGAGCAAACCAAGAAATAAAAGATATGTTATTGGCTCTGGGGTGCGGAACGCGTGATTATTATGACGATGCGGCACTTCGCTATGAGCGTGTGATTATTATGACGGATGCTGATGTTGACGGTGCACATATCGCTGCGTTATTAATGACATTCTTTTATCAAGAAATGCCGGATCTTATTCGTAACGGCCATCTTTATTTGGCGCAACCACCACTGTTTCGTGTCACTCAAGGTGCAAAGACCTTCTATGCAATGGATGAGGAAGAGCGGGATGGAATTGTTGCGCGTTTAACAAAGGCAAGCCGTAAGAAGATAGAGTTAGGTCGGTTTAAAGGTTTGGGTGAAATGACTCCTTCTCAGTTGAAGGAGACAACAATGAATCATAGTACTCGCTGCTTGTTGAAGGTGGGTATTTCAGATGAAGTTGAGGTAAAAGAACGAGTGAATCAGCTTATGGGCAAAAAGCCTGAATTGCGGTTTAAATTTATTCGTGAGCAGACTCAGCTTCAGGATGATGCCTTTCTTGCGTCTCTTGATGTTTAGTGCGTAGCGGCGATGTGCTCGGTTAAGAGTTATATTGGTGTTTTTCTGTGTCTACTGTGTAGCGCCTGCAACATTTTGTAAAAATGCATAATAGCCATATTCTGTAATATTATTATTCTCTGTGCAAAAAAGCCAACTGTTGCTATACTGTATCAGTGTGTTTTATGGCTTGGGGGCTGGTAAAACATCTATTTTGGCTTCATGTAGAAGGCAAACCCGAACAGGAAGGACAGGGGGAATAACTCGGTATGGCACTTGATGATTTAACAAAAGCAATTTTAGCTGGTCGCTATTGGACACCGTCTGGTCATGGCGCAACGGTAAGCTATCGTGTGGAAGGTCAGAATGTGGTGGATCAGTTTGGACGAGAGTCTCTACAGATTGATCAAGACATGTTAACAGCCGTGCAGTTGGTCTTAGAAGAATTCGCAAAGGTTGCCAATGTTGTTTTTGAATATAAGCCAGACACAACGAACGACCCTTCTAACCCATTTACAACAGGCAATGATGGTCCTGTAGATATAACATATGCCTTTGCTTATGATCCTGAAATTTTCTTTGGAAAACCTTACGACATATTCGTAACGGCAGATCCTGAGCAGTCTGAAGGGCCGCAAATGAAAAGTGCAACAATTTCAGTCAATGAGTTGCAGTACGTTGGAAATGATTTAATGCCGTCCGCAACGGATCATGCATTTAACAGCTTGATGAATACTACCGGAATTGCAATGGGATTGGCTTGGGGGCGTGGAATCGAAGAAGAGGGCTTTATTCCAGGAGAGGCGGAAGAGCCACAATCGGATATACCATCAGCTTTTGGTGACATTACAGATACTCCTTTGGTGTTGTCGCGGGATACAGGATCAATGGATCATACTTTGATGACGCAAATGAGGCTTTATGGTTCGGAAACAACGGTAGGGGGCAACCCCCTAACCCTGCAATATTTGGACATAAAAGCATTGCAGCATCTTTATGGCGTAAATGAAACATATAATAGTGGGGATACTGTCTATAGCTATAATGGTGATCAACGTAGTGAAACAATTTGGGATGGCGCAGGTAATGATACTTTAGACTTCTCAGCATTAACGGTTGGCATTAACGCAACCCTAACAGAAGATTTTAATAATGTAATTAGTGCGGGTTCATCTAGAATTTGGATTGCCGAAGGTGCAAATATTGAAAATTTAGATGGCGGAAGTGCTGGAGATATTATTTCAGGCAGCTCATTGGCTAATGTTTTGAGGGGACTTAGCGGAAATGATGGCATAGATGGTCGTGATGGTAATGATATTATAAACGGTAATGCTGGAAATGATACGGTGGATGGCGGAACGGGTAATGATGTCTTGCGCGGAGGTCGGGATGATGACCTGATTGATAGTGATCTTGGTGATGATTTTGCTAATGGTAATCTTGGTAATGATACAGTGCTTGGCCAAACCGGAAGCGATACTCTTCGCGGCGGTCAAGGGGATGATCAGATAAACGGTAGTAGCGGTAGTGATCATCTTTATGGTGATTTAGGGAATGATACATTAACTGGCGGTGCCGATGGGGATGTGTATTACTTTAAAGCCGGACAAGGTGTAGATGTCATCGTAGATTTCGCAGGTGCAGGAGCTGCAGAGGGCGACATAATCATGATTGAATCTGACTTCTTATCAGGTAATCTTGATAATATTCTATTACAACTCTCAACATTTGGTCCGGATAGTTTTATTAATTTTGGCGATGGAAATATCGTTACTATACAGGGTGTGACAGGACTAACAGTAGATGATTTTGCTCTTTTTTAGTGATTATTGATTTGTTTTAGAGTTGTTCTTAAAGTGTATTTGTCGTCTTTTAACTAATGTTAGCCAAGAGCTTACATAGCAAGAGGGAGCGTATGAATAAAACCCAAGGCGGTTTTACACTTGTTGAGATGAGTATTGTGCTGGTAATTATTGGTTTGCTGGTGGCTGGGGTGTTGGCTGGAAATAATTTAATTCAGACAGTTCGGTTGACGAGGATTGCAGCAGATATTAATGAAATATCGGCAGCAACTAATATTTTTGTTGATAAATATTATTACCTTCCAGGAGATCACCCCGAGGGGTGGACGATTTGGGGAAATGAATGCGGCAGTGTTGTGGATTGCAATGGCAATGGTAATGGTGCGATTGGAAATGGTGGAGGCAATGGTGATGGGCCTTTTGAAAGTTTTGTATTCTGGATTCAACTTAGTCTTTCCGGCATTCTTGAAAAGCCAGGTGCTCTTCCTTGTTGTGGATCGTTTACTGCAGGTGAGCATGTGCCGGAATCGGGTTTTGGAAAAGGGGTAGGGTATTATGTCATTGCAACAGGGTTGTTCGGCACACGCAGTCCAGCCAGTAGTAATGCAGCATTGAGGATTAGTGGTAGTAATAATGCTTTTGCTCCGGCTGCTAGCCCTGCAGATGCATGGACAGTAGATAAAAAAATGGATGATGGCAATAGCCGTACGGGGCGTTTTCAAGCAGCTAATGGTGAGTTAGGCGGCAATTATGTTTCTGGGTGCATTACTGGTGGAGGGCAGGGGAACGGCCCTTATGTTCTGGATAATGAAGAAGTAGTATGCCGAATGCTTTACCATTTACAGTAATTACTTAATGTGGAAGTGGCGAGCTTGCTGTGTATATTTTTCTTATGATTCTATAATAAATACCTAACTGATTGGAAAACTAAATAGAGCGTTATTGCTAGATATTATAGGCGTTGCATTTATAAGCAATTGCCTTATAGTCTGCTGTCTTAACAATAAATTTATCATTTAAAATGGCATAAAAAAATGAGTATTAAGCACCATCAGTCTGTACGTGGAATGAAGGATCTTATCGGTGAAGAATTTTGCCTGCACCAGCATATATCTGAAACGGCAAAAAAAGTGGGTGAGCTATATGGTTTTTCAGGACTATCGACTCCATTAGTTGAGTTTACAGATGTTTATAAAAGGACCTTGGGTGAGTCTTCAGATGTTGTAAATAAAGAAATGTATAGCTTTGATGATCGTAATGGTGAAAGCTTAACATTAAGGCCTGAATTTACCGCCGGCGTGGTGAGAGCTTTTATTGCCAATGGATGGCAGCAGAAGCTTCCTTTGCGACTTTTTTCTACAGGCCCTCTTTTTCGTTATGAGCGACCTCAGAAAGGTAGACAGCGCCAATTTACTCAAGTTAATTTTGAAGCGTTGGGCAGTAATAATCCGCTGGTTGATGTGGAAATGATTGCACTTGGTCAGCAATTATTGTCAGAACTTGGTATTTGTAATTATTCATTGGAATTAAATTCTCTTGGTGATGCGGATAGTCGTAAAAAATATACGGCGAAATTGATTGAGTATTTTACTGAGCGCCAAAATAAATTATCAGCAGATAGCAAAGAGCGTTTACATAAAAATCCTTTAAGAATCTTGGATTCGAAAGATAAAGGTGATCAAATTTTGTTAAAGGATGTTCCTAAAATTACGGAATGTTTAAGCGATGAGTCGGCGCATATTTTAGAGACTGTAACTACAAGCCTTTCAGCTTTAAATATTGACTATCGTATAAATGAAAGAATTGTGCGTGGTTTAGACTATTATAATGATATAGTTTTCGAGTTTGTATCTCATGCAGATGAAACAGGAGCACAAAACACCATTCTAGCTGGTGGGCGCTATGACGGTCTAGTAAAAACGATGGGCGGACCGCCAACGCCAGCAGTTGGATTTGCTGCCGGAGTTGAGAGGCTTGCATTATTAGCTAAAAAACCAGATATTATATCTGCCGATATTGCAATTATGCCGTTAGGCAATGATAGTCAACAAGAAGCGGTAAAAATTGCATCCCAATTAAGACAAAGTGGTCAGCGTGTTGAGATATTATATAGCGGTAATATGAAGAAGAAATTACAGCGTGCTGTAGCGCAAAATGTTACCTATTCTATTATTATTGGCAGCGAAGAGTTAGAGCAGAGAATCGCTCAAGTTCGTATAATGAGTAGTGGTGAACAAGAAGTTTTAAAACTTGATTCAATAGTTGATAAAGGGCCGTGGGCAGTGGCTTAAACTTAGTGAATAGTAAAATATAAACAATAAAATGAGTAAATATTATGAGCCTTGATGCAACGTTAAATTCGCTAGTGACAAAGCATAAAGAGTTAGGGGAACGCCTGAGTAGTGGTGATAAGATAGATTCTCGTGAGTTTGCTAAAATTTCAAAAGAATATGCAAGCCTATCGCCTGTAGTTGAAAAAATTAGTGAATACCAAATCGTACAGAAGAATATCGTAGAATCACAGGAAATTATTGATGATGCTGATGCTGATGCTGATATGCAGGAACTAGCACAGGAGGAGTTGCAGGAATCTAATACTAAAATGCCCGAGTTAGAGCAGGCTATTAGAATTGCGCTATTGCCTAAAGATGAAGCTGATGAAAAAAATGCTATTTTGGAAATACGCGCTGGAACAGGTGGTGACGAAGCGGCTTTATTTGGAGGTGACCTATTAAATATGTATCAGCGTTATGCTGATAGCCGCGGTTGGAAATTTGAAATTATTTCAGGTTCTGAAGCTGAGATGGGTGGGTATAAAGAAGTGTCTGCTAGCATTACAGGAGCAAATGTGTTCCAAAGGCTTAAATATGAATCAGGCGTGCACAGGGTTCAGCGTGTGCCAGCGACAGAAACGCAAGGCCGAGTGCATACTTCTGCGGCAACGGTGGCTGTGCTTCCAGAGGCGGAAGAAGTCGATGTTCATATTGAAGAGAAAGATTTAAGGATTGATATTTTTCGTGCTAGTGGCCCCGGTGGGCAGTCTGTAAATACTACGGATAGCGCAGTACGTATTACTCATATTCCTACAGGAATTGTGGTGTCTCAACAGGATGAAAAATCACAGCATAAGAATCGGGCAAAGGCAATGAAGGTTCTACTTGCTAGGATTTATGAATATGAGCGCAACAAAATTGCTTCAGAACGTGCCGCTGACCGCAAAAGTCAGATTGGATCAGGCGATCGTTCCGAGCGTATTAGGACCTATAATTATCCACAAAGCCGGGTTACAGACCATCGCATTAATATGACGTTGTATCGTTTAGATGAGATTATTAATGGGGGAGACTTAGAGGAGTTGGTAACGGCGCTAACGGCAGAAGATCAAGCAGAAAAATTGGCTAATGTAAGTCAGTAGAGTAGAAAATTATATGTATAAAAAAATGTCTAGATATAACTTAGCACTATTACTTTCTGCACTTTCTATAATATGTATCATGCCCTCCGTTGTTTTGGCAGATAAGCTACATACGCCTCCTTCAAAATGGTCTGAATCAAGGGCATATCACTTGCCTATGGATAGCAAAGGTAAGGCACGGCTTGATAAGAGCACTAGTATCAAGCGCCTTACAGAAACCCCTCCTAGATTTAAAGAAAGTAAATTTTTCTCCCCTAATAACGCATATTGGTATGCCGTGCATGAGCATGCAAACAAGACTACTTGTCTGGCAAAGAACTGTCCGATTATAATAGATATTTCGAATGAGAGGGATTACCTCATTCGTATCACATTAAAAAATGTGTATCAAAGCCATGGCTTACTGATGAACTGGATTAATGAAAAATTGCTTTATATTGAGCCGTGGTGGGGGGCAAGAGAAGGCACATATTTTATCTATGATGTTGAGCAAGAAAAGATAATCCACTCAGAGAAGGTGCTTGATGGTAGTGCTATATTCAAAAAGAGATAGCATCTAATCAAAGTAGAATAATGAAAAATTATAATGAAGCTATAAGGTGGGGAGCTATTGAGCTGAGAAACGCCAATATAGCATCCCCCCGTTTGGATGCTCGCTTGCTGTTGCAGTATAGTGCAGGGCTTTCTCATGAGAAGCTACTGTTAGAACAATATAGCTCTTTATCTGAGAGTGTGATGGCTAGTTATGAAGAGGCTATTTTTCGCCGTAAAAATAGAGAACCAGTAGCGGTTATAGTTGGTGAAACAGAGTTTTGGAGCTTGCCGTTTTATACAAGTGATATGACCTTAGACCCAAGGCCAGATAGTGAAACAGTTGTTGAAACAGCGTTAAAACTATTTCCAGATATTGATAAGCCATTGCAGGTGTTAGACTTGGGCACGGGCACAGGTTGCTTGTTAATTAGTATCTTATCTGAATTTAAGCAAGCGCAAGGGCTAGCGGTAGATATATCATGCGAGGCGCTTGAAGTGGCTAAGCGTAATATTAAGCGGCACAATATGGAAAATAATATTCAAGTTAAACAGTCTAATTGGTGCGAGAAATTAGAAGGGAAATTTGATTTAATTATAAGTAACCCTCCATATATTCCAAAAGAGGATATAGAAGGACTAGAGCCGGAGGTGAAGCAGTTTGACCCGCTATCTGCTCTTGATGGAGGAGATGATGGTCTTGACCCATATCGTTTGCTTGCAAAAGAAATACAAGTGCATCTTGTTTCGGGTGGAAAAGTTATATTTGAGATTGGTCAAGGACAAGAGGAAGATGTGAGGCGAATAATGCAACAATCTGGCTTCGATCATATAGAAGATGTAGCTGATTTGTCCGGCATTATTCGCTGCACAGTTTTTACGCGCAATTAAGCAAATAACAAAAATTATATTTCATGCATAACTAAAATTCTAGTTTGCTGAAACTAAGCGGTTACTTACTTTATGTATTGATCTTCCTGCAGAAGGTGAAATTTCTTTCAACAGCTCTAGGGAAGACGACCGGAATGATTTAATCCCTTCCTTCGTTGCTTTTCCTATGACCGCACTGGGAGAGAAATTAGTATGCGTAGTGCGCTGTATAATAACTCTATTATTTTGCAGTAAAGATATTTGTCCAGTATATTTTCCAGAAATCCATCCAGATTCAGGTCTTGGAAAAGAAATATCTTCAAAGCGAATATCTGTCGTTTTGTTTAATGTATAGTCTTTGAACTTTGTGCGATTATCTGGGCTCGTAATTTCAAGGCGCAATGTGTTGCCTTTCATTGGGTTCATTATTTCAGTCCAAAGGTATAGTTTATTACCAGTAAAACTCATGGTGTCATGGTTATAAATCCCGCCTCTTGCTTCAGTAATTGATGGTGCATGGTTAGAAAAGCCATGGTTAAGAATTGCTGAAGTCGTATCATCAGTGCCGATATGCTCATGAGCTTTTTTACTCCATAACCCAGCTTTGATAGTATTGTCTGGTGAGCATCCTGTACGGAGTGTTTTTCCAGAAAAGGGATCAACAGGAATGTCGTAATAGTTCACTTGAAAATGTAAATGAGGAAAATTGCTCTGTCCAGATATTCCAATTTGTGCAATCGTAGTTCCGGCACTTACGTTGTCACCTTTTTTAACAGAAATACTGTTTTGACGAAGGTGACAATAAACAGACTGCCAGCCCTCTCCGTGATCAATAATAACAGCATTACCGCATACGTCTTTTTTATCTAAATTTATATTAAACCGAGCTGGAATATCAGTAAATTTGTTACGAACAGCGATAACAGTACCATTTGCAGCAGCGCGAACAGAAATATTGCGCTGTATATCAACCATATTGGATAGGCGGATATCAGTTCCTTGATGGCGGGTTGATGATGTTGGACGACAACGATAATCACGTGCCCCATAAGTAAGTGATTGTGGGGCCATATCTACATAGCGTTGTATAAAACAATCTTTATGTAATGAGCAGTCTAAAGGAAATGATAGCTCAATTGCGTATGCACTCCATGGAGCGCATAATATAATAACCGTTGCTATTGCAGTGTATCTTCGAAAAAAAGGTAAAAATATAGATAGTAGTTTGATCATGATCGTGTTCCCTACAAATACGTATCATTAATTTTGTTAATAAGCCGATAAAGCTAATTAACGTTTCCCATGCACATATAGGTATACGCTAAAACTGGTTAACGGCGAGTTAATATTACTCCTCAGCGATATAAATACTGCATAAAGTTATATAAGTGATTCTGATCCGGTACAATATCAAGCGCAATAAGTGAGACTAAGGCAAAGAAAAAGCCCGTGATCGCAAGCGAGTCAGAGGGGCTGGAGAGGTAAATAGTTCATTATTTTTGCTTTACGTGTAGTGCAATTTCTTCAGAAAGCATATTTGGATATAAAATTTCTACAAGTAAATTTTTATCCGAAAAATATGCAGGAACTGATGAAAATATATTGTTTTTTACTAAGTCTACACAGGCAGAAATAAACGATATTTTATCATAAAGAGGACTTTCTAATTGTGATTGTAGGCGTATGTCATAGTACAAATCTACAATATTGTTAGATGTTTCTCTTGCAACTACTTTTATAGTGTTTGAAACTTTTGTTTTGCCGTCAGAATAGATAAGCATAGTAGTTCCATCATCACATTGGCTTTCAGAAAAACGATCAATAAAGACTTTCTGAATAGATGAAACTTCAATCTCGGATGAGGTATCGTTTTTACTGGCGGTAAGGTAAAAGCTTAGAGCGATAAATCCAACAATAAGCATAAAAATAAAATTAGCATTACCCTTTTGAAGAGATATTGTTTTCATAAAAATTTCCTTAAATGTAGGGAAAGAATAAATAGGCAAAATTAAAGGCAGCCTAAAAGTTCGAGTGAACTGAAGAATTTTCAAGCGGACTATAGCGTTGAAGTGGTTGTAATGCAAGTTTATTAGATTTTAGGTTGTGTTAGGCTTGACTTGGTGAAGTAAGAAATAATAACAGAACACTAATAAATTTGAGTTAAATAATATATCAACCGTATAGAAGGCTTGTTGATTGTGTATGTATAACTTGTTGATTGCATAAGCATAATACTATATTTACAATGATTCACATTCATACAATGTAAAAAGAGCAATAAGCAGATGGCAGAGCGGATTTATTTATATGATAGTACGCTGCGTGATGGAGCGCAGACGCAAGGTGTTGACTTTACAGTTAATGATAAGCGAGAAATTGTCCAGCAACTATCACAGCTAGGTATTGATTATATTGAAGCTGGTTGGCCAGGGGCTAATCCAACGGATGATGAGTTTTTTGCTGATATTCCAGATACTTCACCAGCTCATATTGTTGCATTTGGCATGACAAGACGGCCATCAACCAGTGCTGAAAATGACCCAGGGCTTAATGGCTTAGTCAATACAGGTGTTGCTCATATTTGTATTGTTGGAAAAGCATGGGATTTTCAGGTTACTCACGCTCTAGAAATTGAGCTGCAACAAAATTTAGATATGATTGGTGATTCTATAAAGTATCTAGTATCAAAGAATATTGAAATAGCATTTGATGCAGAGCATTTCTTTGATGGATTTAAAGCTAATAAGGAATATGCCCTTCAGGCAATTCGTACGGCATATGAGGCAGGCGCGCGTTGGGTGGTATTATGTGATACAAACGGTGGTACCCTTCCTCATGAAATAGAAAATATTGTTAAACAAGTAGCATCTGAAATTCCTGGAAAAAATTTAGGGATTCACTGTCATAACGATACCGATAATGCTGTAGCAAATAGTTTGGCAGCCGTTCGAGCTGGAGTGCGTCAGGTGCAGGGAACAATTGGGGGCTATGGTGAGCGTTGTGGTAATGCCAATCTTATTTCTTTGATTCCAACTTTGTCATTAAAAATGGGCTATGATGTTGGAATCTCTGCTGAAAATATGCAGAATCTAACAACAATTAGTAATGCATTAGATGATAGACTGAATAGGCCACGTTATCGTCATGCCGCTTATGTTGGAGCATCTGCATTCGCGCATAAGGGAGGGTTGCATGTTTCGGCTGTTGTTAAGCACCCTAGTGCATATGAACATGTTATGCCCGAGGCCGTAGGCAATGAGCGCGTTATTCTGGTTTCAGATCAGGCTGGTAAATCTAATATCATCAACCGTTTGAAAAGGATTGATATTGATGCTGACCCGAAAGATACAAGAATTAATAGACTTGTTGATGAAGTAAAAGAACGGGAGAATCAGGGGTATGCTTATGATAATGCTGATGCTAGTTTTGAGCTTTTAGCAAAGCGCATAATGGGAACGGTTCCATCATTTTATGATGTGCAAAGTTTCCGCGTTATTGATGAGCGGCGCTGGAATGCAAAGGGAAAACTTGTTACGCTATCAGAAGCCAAAGTTAAATTAAGCGTTAACGGCAAAGAGCGAATGGAAATAACTGAGGGAAATGGCCCTGTTAATGCGTTAAATAAAGCTATACGAAAAGGTTTAGTGGATATTTACCCAGAGTTAGAAGATATTCACTTGGTTGATTTTAAGGTGCGTATAATGAAAGCTGAGAGAGGAACTGGAGCAATCACCCGAGTTGAAATTACAACTAAAGATGCTGCAGATAATCGTTGGACCACTGTGGGAGTATCTGAGAATATTATAGATGCATCATATAATGCGCTGGATGATGCTTTTATATATAAATTACTTCGTACATCATCAGCAAAGAGATAAAATGATGACTAAGCCAGCGATAATTTCTCCGCCAGCTATAATATTGGTGCGTCCACAGATGGGTGAGAATATTGGTGCTGCTGCCCGGGTGATGAAGAATTTTGGCATTGCTGATTTAAGGATTGTTGATCCACGAGATGGCTGGCCAAATGATAAGGCAGAGGCAATGTCCGCTGGTGGAGCATCTATTATAGAAAATACACATATCTATAAGGATACCTCTGCTGCAGTTGCGAGTTCGGATTATGTGATTGCTATTACAGCAAGAAGAAGAGGGATGGAAAAACCTCACTATACTGCGCCACAGCTATCTGAAATATATAAGCCAAACAGGAAAATATCCTTTATGTTTGGACCTGAGAGGTCAGGACTGGAAAATGACGATGTTGTGCTCGCTAATGCAATAATGAGTATACCAGTGGATGATGAATATCCATCCCTTAATTTAGCACAGGCGGTTGCCGTGTTGGCCTATCAATGGCGTTTGTTGGTTGATAATAAACAAGAGACGCCCCCTCTACAGCCAATAGATGGTAATGAAATAGCGTCAAAAGAAGATGTAATAAGGATGTTAGAGCATTTAGAAGATGAGTTAGAGAAATCTAACTTTTTTTCAGTTCCAGATAAAAAGACAAAAATGGTAGCTAACATACGTAATATTTTTACGCGAATGGATAATCTAACTGCGCAGGAAGTTCGTACATTGCGCGGAATTATTCGCAGCCTAACTTGGCCTAAATAGGCATATTGTATTGAAACGAGTAGTCTTATTATCAACTTGAATTGTTAGTTAAGTATTAGTCACTTTTCTGGGGCTTCTATGTTTCCTCATGTGCTGGCTTAAGCTTTGCTTGGGTGGTTATGTTTTCCCACGCGCTAAAACCGCGCTTCGGGGAGGTGGTTATACTTTCCCACGCGCTAACCGCGCTTCGGGAGGTGGTTATACTTTCCCACGCGCTAACCGCGCTTCGGGAGGTGGTTATGTTTTCCCACGCGCTAACCGCGCTTCAGGATTAGGCAGCAGCAGCGGCGGCTGATTTTTTCTGTAATATTTTATTATCAACCACTTCCTGAACTCCTACATAGTCTGTTTTTCCTGTTCCAAGCAAAGGAATTTCATTTTCAATAATCACTTGTCGTGGAAGGCTCAGTTCACTAATTCCATTCTTTTGTGCGTAAGTAACAAGCTCGCTACGATGTGCCGTTGCACAAGTTGTTAATAGTACAAGTTGTTCGCCTTTTTTGGCATCAGGGATGCTAACAACGGCATGGTTATGTTCTGGCCATGCCGCACTAACAAAACTTTCTACCGCAGTAAGTGATACCATTTCACCAGCAATTTTTGCAAACCGTTTAGCACGACCACAGATATGTAAATAACCATCTTCATCTATGCGTACAATATCTCCAGTATCATACCAGCCATCTTCAGGTGGTATGAGTTTTCCGGGGTTGTCGGGCAGCAAATATCCGTGCATAATGTTCGGGCCTTTTACAAAAAGTCTCTGTCCAGCATCTATTCCAGGTATGTCCTCAAGCCTCCATGTAATTCCAGGAACTATTTTACCTACTGAACCAGCGCGGTTAAGCATTGGGCTATTGGCTGAAATAACAGGAGAAGTTTCTGTCGCACCATAGCCTTCAAAAATACGTAATCCATATTTTTCTGACCATAATTTGCGTGTTTCATCCTTCAGTTTTTCGGCGCCAGCAAATACATATCTTAGGCTATAAAAGTCATATGGATGTGCAAAGCGAGCATAGCCTGAAAGGAAGGTGTCTGTTCCAAAAAGAATCGTTGCATTAGTATCGTAAATTATTTCTGGTATAATACGAAAGTGTAGAGGTGACGGATAAAAAAATGTTCGAACACCATTTAATACAGGCAATAATGTGCCGCCCGTAAGTCCAAAAGAATGAAAAACAGGCAATGCATTAAAAACAGTGTCTGTAGGGCTAAAGTCAATGCTAGCGGCTAGTTGAGCACGATTGGCTTGCAAGTTTCTGTGATTTAATACAACTCCTTTTGGTAGGCCTTCTGATCCGGAAGTAAATAGGACAACGGCAGGCGCTTCTGGTGTCCGCAATGGGCTGTTATGCTGCCATGCCCATTGTGGGAAGTAACTTGCAGCAAGGCTTTTTAGTTTGCTTGTAAAAGATACTTCATTCGCGCAGTCTTCTAAATATAGGATTTTAATTCCACGTTCTTCAAATGCAGATATTACGGCATCTAGCTTGCCCATTTCAATAAAACGTCGAGATGTGATTACATGCTCTAACTCGGCAGTTTGTGATGCTGAAACTAAACTACTTACACCGGCTGAAAAATTCAGCATTGCAGGTACGCGGTTATAAGCTTGAAGTGCAAAAAAAGTAACTAATGTTCCAACACTATTTGGTAATAATACGCCGACATATTCTTGGGTCTGAGTATGCTTTGACAATACCTTTCCAAGTGCAAAAGATCGAGTGATTAGTTGACGATAAGTGATTGGTTTTCTCATTGGGTCTTCAGCAATAACGTGCTTAGGGCCATGTGTTTTCTGTGCATCAATAAGGCTAGCAAATAGGGGCTGCTTATAATTGCTGCTTTCAAAAATCATATTCCTCATTAAGTCGTATAGTGCTTGACCGCTGATATTGCGCCTTTTACGGCCGCGAGCTTCATCAGGTATATCAAATTGGCGTGGCTCAAGGATATGCAGTGTAATATTTGGAAACCAGCGTAAACGTGCCTTGCCTTTTAGGCGAGAAAAAACCGAATATTGTGCGCCATCAATGCGGATGGGGACAATTTGCGCATTTGATTTATCAGCAATCATGCCTGGCCCCTCATAAATTTTCATGAGTGATCCGGTAACAGTAATTCGTCCTTCTGGAAAGATAACACAGGTGTTGCCGGCTTTGATTTTTCTAATCATTGCCTTTGCAGCCATAGGGTTTGTTGGGTCCATTCTAAATGAATCAATCATCCATAATATTGGTTTCATCCACCATAGTTGAGCAATCTGAGTATTGATAGCAAACATTAGCTTATGAGGTATGAAAATAGCTAAAAGTAGTGCATCTAAAAAAGACAGGTGATTGGCAACAATCAGCACGCGGTCTCCTGCTTTTTCTAAATTTTCAATCCCCTCAACTTTAACATTAAAGAGACGTTTTAATATAAATCTAACAGATGACTTAATCATAAAAAAACCTAATTATCATAATATTATTGTTTATTATTAATGTTATCTTTTAATTCGTTCAATTCGGCAATTCTCTCGCGTGTTAATTTTCTTATAACAAAAAATACAAATCCATTAACGATTGCTAAGCTAATAAAAATTAGTGGTGTAGTAAAAGATAGCTGGAGCATAATAGCAATAGCAATAGCAGAGACTACCATGAAAAGAGCATTTAGAACATTGTTGCTTGCAATGGTCCTTGCGCGATGACTTTTTTCACAGCGCGCTTGCATAATCGCATATAGGGGAACTATATAAATTCCTCCACAAACGGCAACGGCAAATAAGTCAAAAAGAATACGTAAATTAGTGCCGGAATTTAGAAAGGCGCTAAACCCTATTAACTCCATATTTGCTAATGTTTCCGCAGTTATTAAATCAGGGCTAGCAATAAAAATATCAATTATAAATATGCTCATTCCTAATGTGCCCGCAGGGACATAACGCGCATCTACCTCGCCACCAGTTAATTTGTGACAGAGTAAAGACCCTACAGCAATACCAATCGAAAATACGGCAAGGAAAAGCGTAACGACCTCTTCATTGCCTGCAAAGTGAAACTTAGCGTAAGGAGCAAATTGAGAAAGAAATGTTGCGCCAACAAACCAGAACCATGAAATGCCAATAATTGATAAATAAACGGATCTGTTTTTACGAGCAAAATCCATGATATTCCATGTTTCTTTTATTACATTATATTTTACATGGAGGTTTGGAGCTGCTGGAGGAGAATGAGGTATTGCTCGGCTAGTTATCCACCCAATTACAGCAAGCGTAATAATCATTAATGAAACTAGCATAATGCCTTGATCAGTTAGAATTAAAAGTCCACCAACAATAGTTCCAAGTAAAATTGCAATAAAAGTAGCTGCTTCTATAAGGCCATTACCGCCGACCAATTCTTGTTCAGTTAGATGATCTGGAAGAATACTATATTTTAGAGGCCCAAAAAAAGTAGATTGTGTACCCATTAAAAATAAAACAAAAAGTAAAAGATATGTTCCTGTTTTTAGTAGATCAATCGCAATAAAATAAAACCCAAGCGATGCTATAAGCATAATTATTATTTCTGCAACCTTTACCATTTTAATCAACCGAGATTTCTCATGCTTATCAGCTATTTGTCCTGCTGTGGCTGAAAATAAAAAGAATGGAAAAATAAAAATACCAGCAATTGCAGTTACCATTAAGGCAGGGTCCATTTGTGCTTTTTCAGCGATATGATAGGTAATAAGAATTAATAAGGCATTTTTAAAGAGGTTGTCATTAAAAGCGCCCAAGAATTGTGTAATGAAAAGGGGAAAAAACCGGCGTGTATACAATAATTGTAATGGTCCAGACATATGTATGCAATTCCCGTATAGTATGAACAAAGTAATGTTATATAACACGTTGTAGATGATGACTATAACATAGTTCAATCAATAAATAAACAATGTTTATTTATTGATTGAACTAAAACAACTCATGCTTTCGTTATAGCCAAATATATTAAGTATTTTTAGCTAATGCTGTTGTTAGAATCTGAGCAGAATCACGAAATATAGGTATGCCCTCAATTTCAGGGTAAGATATTCCTCTTTCAGGTGAGAAATAGTAGCCAGTATTATGCAGTAATGGCATCTTAGATTCAGGATCTGCAAAGCTGCAATCGTTACTAGTTTGGGCTTCTTTTTTAACTATATAAATAGCAGTTCTATTAAGAGGATTGGCATAATTTTCCATTAGCTCGTTATAAGATAGTGTGGCGTTACACTGCTTTATAGTTTTGGGTAAATCACGTATATATCCATGTTCTGTCATGCGGTTGCGTTGTTCATCACTGGATAATTCAAAAGAGGGTTCGCATAATACTAAACCTTGTTTGGCTACCCTTAAGAGTTCGGTTATTATCTCTTTTTCTCGGCCATGATTTGGCTCAATGGCGTGGGTAGTTAAAATAATGTCAATTGAGTTATCAGCAAAGGGAAGGGATGTCATGTTGCCGGAAAACAGACGAGTTTTTTCATTAATTGAAGCATCCACTCGATCTTGATAAAAAGATTTTCCTAAAAAAACACGACTCCAACTTAGGTCAAATGCAAAGAAATTTTCTATTTTGGGTAATTTTGAAAATAAAGAAGAGGTTAAAGTTAATTCGCCAGCTCCAGCGTCTAGGATGCTGCGTGCGTCACTAAAATATTTTTGAATAAAATGTAAACATTCATCAGTGAAACTGTTGTAAAAACCCTCATTTTTACTGAATATATCAATATAACTTCCACTTTGTAGGTCGTAGGAAATTTCAATTGCATCAATAGTATTATTTTTGCTGCCGTAATTTTGGTTAATATATTGAATAATATTAACGCCTTGATCATATTTTTCTTTCAGTTTTTTAATATTGATATACTGCATGAAATTTCCTTTATTCTACCGTAACTGATTTTGCAAGATTGCGCGGTTGATCAACATCGGTGCCTCGTTTAACAGCGACATGATAAGCCAACAACTGCACTGGGATTGCATAAAGAATGGGGGCGGCAAATGGACTGGCTTCAGGCAGTTCTATTGTTTCCCACACATGGTCTTTTAATTTGTCAATTCCAGCCTTGTCACTTAGTAAGACAACTTTACCACCTCTTGCTACAACCTCTTGAATATTTGCTGCTGTTTTATCAAATAGAGAATCTGTTGGAGCAATAGCAATAATAGGTACCGTATCATCAATTAAGGATATTGGACCGTGTTTTAATTCTCCTGCGGCAGATGCTTCGGCGTGAATATAGGAAATCTCTTTTAACTTTAGTGCTCCTTCTTGAGCGATAGGGTAAGAAGTTCCTCGGCCAATATAGATAATATCTTGTGCAAGAGAAATTTCCTGAGCAAGTTCGCGGATTACTTCATCATGGTTTAGCACCTCAAGTGCGCGTGAGGATACTTCAGCTAATGAATGTGATAATTCTTGTTCTTGCTTATGAGAAATTATATCACGCGCACGACCAATGGCTAACGTAATGCAGGCTAAAACAACTAATTGTGTTGTAAATGCCTTTGTGGATGCAACGCCAATTTCTGGGCCTGCATGGGTCGGGGCAATGCAATCTGCCTCACGTGCAATGGTACTTTCTTTTACGTTGACGATAGCTAATGTGTTTTGTCCTTTTTCTTTTGCATAGCGAAGGGCCGCAAGTGTATCAGCAGTTTCTCCAGATTGAGAAATGACCAAGGTTAATCCATCTTTTTTCAATATGGGTTTACGATATCTGAATTCGGAAGCTATATCCATATTAACTTGCAGATGAGCTAATTGTTCAAGCCAATATTTGGCCACACTTCCTGCATAATAGGAAGTTCCACAAGCAACGATATTAATTTCGCTTAATTTACTAAGGTCAAAAGGTAGGTCCGGTAATGATATATCGCCTGTTACAGGGTGATAGTAGCTAGATAATGTTGTTCCAATTACGCTGGGTTGTTCGTAGATTTCTTTGAGCATATAATGCCGATAATGACCTTTTGCAGTTTGCATATCGGCTGAAGATACGTGTACAATTTCTCGTGTAACTTGATTCTGATCTTGATTATAAATAGTCACATCATCGCGGGTAAGGAAGGCAATGTCGCCCTCTTGCAGATAGCTAAGCTTTGAAGAAAGTGGAGCTAATGCTAGCGCATCAGAGCCAAGGTAGTTTTCGCCATCGCCATAACCAATCGCAAGAGGTGACCCTTGCTTAACTGCAGCCATAAAGTTGTCATTACCTGAAAAAATAATGCCAAGAGAAAATGCACCTTGGAGTTTTTTTACGGTAGAAAAAACAGCTTGCTGCGGTGTTTCTCCTTGTTTTAGTGCACGTTCAATCAGATGTGGAATTACTTCTGTATCGGTATCTGTTTCAAAAATTGCATTACTTTGTTCTAGCTCTTTTCTAATTTCTAGAAAATTTTCAATAATGCCATTATGAACAACGGCAATCTGTTCAGATCCATGTGGATGTGCGTTTTGCAGTGATGGAGCGCCATGTGTTGCCCAGCGTGTATGTGCAATACCTGTATTTCCAGGGGGGGGAGATTTTTTTGCAACTTTTTCTAGATTTACGATTTTTCCTTCAGCTCGGCAGCGGTGTATTTTATGTGATGTATCTAATGTTGCTAGTCCGGCAGAGTCGTATCCTCTATATTCTAAGCGTTTGAGGCCTTCAATTAATTTTTCGGCGACAGGTTCTGTGCCTACAATACCAATAATTCCACACATATGTTTAGTTCCCCATTATTTATCCGCTTAGAGTGTGAATTTGGACTATACTGGCTTATGGCATAGATGCCAATGGGAAAAGGTAACGCTAAGAGAAGAAGAAGCTGCTAATAGGATGTTGCTTGTTTTGGTTTGTAGCCTTGCAATAGATGGTCATATTTACCTAAGTTGAAATCTAAAATAGTCTGTAATCGCTTTTTGCTTAAAAGCGGGTCACTAGTGATGGTACGAATAGCATCGTAATATTCAGCAATTTGTCCATTCATTCTGCGCGAGGAATTGCTTTCACGAGCAAATTTGTAACCTGGAGGAATGAGTCGTATGTAATGTCCGGCTTTCTTAAAGTTGTTTGATAATGAAACAGGTAGGCGTGAAAGAAAGGCATCGCCTAACGCAAAATGATCTAAAATAACAACATTGGGGCCAGCATAAAATCCGGTCATTCCAACGGCGTAGTAGGGAAGAACGTAGCAGGCGGGTTGATTGCATTTACTTGCGGCTTGCTTGTTGAATTCTAATCCGCGGCGAGCAAACATATTATCTGTTACAGATTCGCCACGGCCTAACCAAGAAAAACTTAATAAATGATTGGTTGACCACCCCCAAGCGCGTTCGTCATGAATAAGAGAGTCTTGGCTGATAAAATGAGCGGCTTCTTCCCTGTCAATAACAAGTGGATGTAGCGGCATAATGCGACTTAACGAGAATAGCAATGCAAGAAATAAAAGCAAAGTAGCTAAATATGGCAATCGTAGAGAGGTCGTAGGGTTGTTCTTGTAAAAGGTGGCGGCAACTATAATAGATAAAAACACAGGCGGGGCAAAAAACCTACCCGTCATGTAGTCGCCGCCAGCAGAGATAATATAAACACAATATAGCAGCACTCCGTAAGTTAAGGATAGCAGTTGTTTCCTAAAAGGAGATGTGGTGTTGGATGGCCACATTATTAATAAAGAAGAAAGTAAAATAATCATAAAAGAAGGAAGATCATTTGCAATAAAATCAGCCAGGTAGTCGGTTCCTCTTTCGAGGAAGTAACTAAATGGTACTGAGTCTGAAAGCTTAGCGTATTTAGTGTTTGGAAAGAAAAATCCGTAATAAAATAGACGGAATATTTGCCATACAAAAAGGGGAATAGCTCCAGCTAAAATGGGTAATATACTAATAGAGCGTCGCTCATGCCATGTTAGGTAAATAAGTGCGGGGGCAATGAGTAGCGCTGTGTCTAACCTGTTAAGTAAAAGGAGGCTGGCAATCAAGCTTAGGCGAAACCAAGGGGTGGGGGCTGAAGGGGTTGCATATTTGTGGAATAAAGTGTGGATAAACCATGCAATAAGGAGAAAAGTCAGCGGGGTTTCAAGCCCTGATGTGCTGTAATCAGTGATGCAACGTGAGAGCAAAAGGGGAGCCGCGAGAAGGGGAAAAGCCTGCATGGCGGTTAAGCGTAAAGACCTTGTGATTAAAGCAAATGCCGCGGCGGTAATTAAAAGGCTTATTGCTAATGTGGTGTAAAAGAAACTTCCCGTAAGCGCAACAAATGGAATATGAATCATCATCCATAAAGGGTGTGTATATACTTCTACTCTATCGTCAACGTTCCACCTTAACCCATACCCTTGAATGAAATTGCCAATAACGCGGGCCGTAATAAATGCATCCTCGGCAACCCATGCTTTATATAGAATGACAAGTGCGAGTGCCAAAAAACTACCCCAAAGCCATCGTTTAGCACAAGATTCAGATTTAGGCATAAAAGACAGAAAAGGCGACATTGCATTACCCTCATGGGTTATTACTGTTCATTACGGTCGGCCAATTGAAATATAGGTTAAACCATAATTGCGCATGTGATTTTTTCCATAAAGATTTCGTAAATCTACTATAGTATGGCCATTCATTGCAGATTTTATTTTCTCAGGCTCAAGCGTGCGGAATGCATCCCATTCAGTTAAGATAGTGCTTATATCAGCATTCTTCATTGCATCGTAAGGGTCTTTGCACCATGTGATCGCATCGGTTGATTCAAGGTCCAGCTTTGCTTGTTCCATTGCTTGTGGGTCGTAAACACGAATGGATGCACCAGCTTTAATTAATTCAGGGATAATAACTAATGCTGGGCTATGGCGCATATCGTCAGTATTAGCTTTAAATGCTAGCCCTAGAATGGCAATAATTTTTCCATCTACATCGCCGCCACATGCGGCAATTATTTTTTGTGCCATGCGTTTTTTCCGCTGCTCATTACTATCAATAACGGATCTAACAATGCGTGACGGAGAACCGGCATCTTTGGAAATTTTATTAAGAGCTAGAGTATCTTTTGGAAAGCAAGAGCCACCAAATCCTGGGCCAGGCATTAGGTAATTTCGGCCAATTCTATGATCAGTACCAATACATAATGCAACTTGTTCAATATCTGCTTTAACTGACTCACAAATATCAGAAATTTCATTTATAAATGCTATTTTTGTTGCAAGAAATGCATTGGCCGCATATTTGGCAAGTTCAGCCGTGCGTATATCAGTAAAAAACACATCAACGCCTCTATCAATAAAAGGCTTGTAAACTGCTCTCATCCTATTTTTGCCTATATCATCATTCGTTCCCACAATAACGCGATCAGGATCTAAAAAATCTTGAACTGCACAGCCTTCGCGTAAAAATTCGGGGTTAGATGCAATTGAAAACTCCAATTCTGGACGCTGGGCTTCTATAATGTCACGAATTCTATCCCCTGAACCTACAGGGACAGTTGATTTTGTGACAATTAATGCTCCATCTGTTAATACTGGCGCTAATTCATTAGCAACGCCATAAACATAAGATAAGTCCGCGCCACCTTCTATGCCATCTGGCGGGGTTCCAACGGCAATAAATACTGCATCTGCATCTGGAGCTGTAGTTATTAAATCAGTAGAAAAGAACAGTCGCTCTGCTTGATGGTTTTTGATGACAAGTGTATCTAGTCCAGGTTCATAAATTGGTATTATGCCTTTTTCTAGTGCTGAAATTTTATTCAGGTCTTTATCAACGCAGGTAACTTCATGACCTAACTCTGCCAAACAGGCACCAGACACTAGTCCAACATATCCTGTGCCAACAATAGTAATGCGCATAGTGAAGATGCCTTCCTTCTATATTGATTAAATAGTACGTTTATTATGGATTATTGTGATGTGGGTTTAGAAATAAAGGGCTGTTCTTTGCTCGATGTAACCTTATTTTTTTCTATTTGTGACTTCAATTTATTTACATCAGGACAGGGGCTTAAAAGCCATTGATCTTCAATTTCTACTATAGGGGATGCAAGTGTAATAGGTTCGCCCTTTTGAGGGGTTCCTGTGACATATAATATTTTTCTGGGGCTTCCATAATACAGATTATTATCTTCAGATAGCGGCATAATTAGTGTGCGTGTTCTATAACCAACAGGTTCTTTAAAAAGATCTTTCCACCCCTCTTTTTCATCCATGTATGTGGCACATGCTGGAGTAATAATTTTACGAAGTTGATCAATGGATTTTTGGTCGTTAGCATCAATCCAAGAGGTGATAAGGGGTTTAAGATGTAAAAATTTTGGACTAATCCATAGGTTCGCAGTTTTATCAAGTGGCTGAGCGGGAGCGTCCGGCGTAGGTGATGTGCTTTGAGTAGGAGTGTCTTCCTTCTCAATCATTTTAGATGATACTACATAGGTGGCAAATGCCAACAAAATGCAGAAACTGATAATAGGGATAAATTTTTGCATAGGCTCCCATCCCGTTGCGTATATTAATTAAAGTCACCATATAGCACAGATGTTGATGGTGCAAGTGGCGAGGGGTATTTGCCGTGGATAAATTATAACCTAGCTGAAAGTTGGTGGATTTGTTGCTAATCTAAAAAATGTAAGATAGAATCAGAGAGTATATTTAAGGTAATTATTAGTGTATTAGGTTGGGAAATTTAATAGTTAACAAAGACTAGTTTTTATCCTGATTTTTATCTTAGTTTATAGAAATATAGTCTAAGCGATTAGAACGTACGAATGGAATACATGATATGAATATATGGCAATATACAACATGCGGCATCCTTGTCTTGGTCAGTATTAGCCCTAGTATTTCTTGGGCTAAAGCGAAGCCAAAAATAGAAAAACCTGAGGTTCAGGCCTTTTTAGAGGAGGCAGAGCGGTGTGGTGGGGCAGAGGGAGTAAACGCTGCTATTGCTGCTATTTATGGTCGGACAGAACTTCATTATGCTGCTCTGTATAACGATATTTTTAGTGTAAGGCTATTATTGGCGGATGAAAAATCAACTATTAATGCTACTGATCGTGCAGGCGCAACGCCGCTGGCCTTAGCGGCGGAGTATGGTAGCCTGCAAGCGGTTAAGCTATTACTAAATGCTGGAGCAAATGGAGCAATTGCAGATAAAGAGGGGCGTACAGCCTTGGATAAAGCGCAGGAAAATAATCATCATTTGATAGTAGATCTTTTGCAATAAATAAGCAAAAATATTTAAGCGACTAGCTAGCCTTATTTTTGAAGCATTCATTCGAAAGAGTCGTGTTATGTTGGCGTGACTAATCTATCTGGAAAATGCTATAAAATGCTATAAAGATAAAACTTCATAAAAACATGTTTGTCATATGCTGCAAAATGTGGCATAGACAAGGGGTGTTGGGGTAAGGTTTCATTTTCTATAAATGAGCAAAGGCTCCTGGTTTTTGTGAAAAAAAGGGCGGGTAACAGTTAGTGCGTTTTATTATCGGTAATATAATAGTTATTGGCTGTGTTCTTGGTGGCTATGTATTGCACCATGGTAATTTAGCCGTTTTGTACCAGCCAACAGAATATTTGATTATTATTGGGGCCGCGCTTGGTTCATACCTTATTGCTAATCCAGGCTACGTTATTAAAGGTGCTTTAAAGAACTTAAAGTCCTTACTTAAAAATGCCCCTTACAAGAAGCAAGATTATATTGATTTGCTTCGTTTTCAGTATGCTATTTTCAAAATGATGAAGACTAAAGGTCTTTTAGAAGTAGAGAAGCATATTGAGGAGCCTCATTCTAGTGACCTTTTTGGCGCATACCCCGCTGTATTAAAGGATCATCATGTAACCGATTTTATATGCGATTATATACGGTTAATGACAATGGGTGTGGAGAATAAGTATCAGTTAGAGGATATGATGGATGCTCAATTGGAGCAGCACCATCACGAATGCGCAGAAATAGCCGGTTCAGTGGTTACTGTAGGTGATGCATTTCCTGCTATTGGTATTGTAGCGGCGGTGCTTGGTGTGATTATTACAATGGGTTCTATTTCAGAGCCTCCTGAAATACTTGGTGGCTTAATTGGAGCTGCGTTGGTTGGAACATTCTTGGGTATTTTAATATCATATGGTTTTGTAGGTCCAATGGGTAAATTCATGGGGTCATATTTTGAGCTTGAGGGTAAGTATTACGAATGTATTAAGATAGGATTGCTAGCGCATGTCGATGGTAATGCGCCTGCTGTATCTGTTGAATTTGCACGGAAAGTTATCCCATCTAATGTTATGCCTTCTTTTAAGGAAATGGAAGATGCGCTAGCTGCGGCAACATAGAGCGTATGTATGTAGTTGAAATAGCCTAGCTTAAATAAACCTAAAATAAAGGCAAAATGCTGTGGCCGATAACACAACGGTTATCATCAGAAAGAAGAAGAAAGGTGGTGGCCATGGTCATCATGGTGGTGCGTGGAAAGTAGCATATGCAGATTTTGTAACGGCCATGATGGCGTTTTTTCTATTGATGTGGCTGCTGAATGCAACGGAAGCTGAAAACTTAGCTGGACTTGCAGACTATTTTGCTCCAACGGTTGGTGTTAGTGGGCAAATGGGTATTGGCTTTCGTGGTGGTAAGTCTGCTTTAGCAAAAGGAATAGGTGCCGATAAAAATACTAATCGAGGTGTTGTGTATGGCGGTGTTCCTACAGGCCCTATTATGAAGGTTGTAGAGGATTTTGAGACGGAAACTCTGGAAGCCGATGATGAAAAAGTTAAGGTGATTATTGCTCCTGAATCAGACTATCAATTGGAGGATGCTGGAGAAACGTCTACAGTTGCCGATGAAACAACGGAAGCGGTAGAGAATTATGTTGAAGAAATGATCACTCAAGAGCCTCAAATTAAGAATTCTATTGATGTTATAAGGACTCCAACAGGTTTGAAAATTCAGATACGTGATGCAGATAAAAAGCCGATGTTTGTAGATCAGACTGCAAATTTAACAACGGACATGCAGTTAATTCTTAAAAAATTAGCAAAACTTTTAGCTAATGTTCCAAATCACCTGTCCATTATTGGTTATACCAGCTCAGAGCCGGTGCGTAGTCGTAAAAAAGACTACACAAACTGGGAGCTATCGGCTGAACGAGCAAATGCAACAAGGCGGTTTTTATTCTTGCAAGGTGTTAGTGATGAGCAGATTGCTTGGGTAATAGGGAAGGCTGATAATGAACCATTAGATATGTTACGTCCTGATGCTGTGGTTAATAATAGAATAGATATAGTGCTTTTGCGTAATAATATGATGCCAGAGCACAAGCGTTCAGCTCCTAACAAGGTCTTCATTGCTCCGGATGAGGATAAGCTAGATGAAACTCCAGAGGAGTTTCTTGACTTCGGCAATGAGAGTGGTGATATAGAGGGAGAAGATGGGGCTGCAAGTGAAAAAATTAAAAAAGGAAGTGCGGTAAATAAAGAGCTATTTGATGAGGGGGACTTGCTTAAAAGGTTTAAGGAAGAAAAAACACCACCACTAGGGGCTAATTAAAAGTTTAAACAATTTGAGTCTATATTAATAAAGTAAAATAGCGGAACTAGAATAGTTATTGGCTATTGGCTTACACTTCTAGTAAAAAGTTGTCTTTCTAGTAAAAAGCTGTATATATTTCTACACGATTGGCTTGCGGGGGCTCTGCGCTATAATAAATGCCGGATATAAATGCCGGTTTTGTTTTTTGTAGCGCATGATTTTGTTCGTTATGGAGGTGTAATATAGAGCTTTTTTCTGACATTCATATGAGTTTTGCGCTCCTGATGATTCTGGCGGCGATAATAGGCTATGCAAGTGATAGAATACCATTAGAACTTACCTCTGTTGTTATCATTGCCATGCTATTGGTTTTCTTCCACTTCTTTCCTTTATATGATTCGGCTGGGCATAATTTACTTTCGCGCGAGAAGATACTGTTAGGGTTTTCTAACCCCGCATTATTGAGTGTTATTGCTCTATTGGTTTTGGGCCAGGCTATTGTTCAAACCGGTGCTTTAAACGAAATAGCTAATTTTATTCTACGTATTAGTCGCAATAACGCTTTTTTTTCAATTGCCATCACACTGGTATTTGTGATGATAGTTAGTGCAATGCTGAATAATACCCCGGTTGTTGTGATCTTTATTCCGGTGATGGCTATTCTTGCCAAAAGTATGAATATATCAGTTAGTCGGGTGATGATACCTTTGTCCTTTGTGTCAATATTGGGCGGAATGATGACGCTAATTGGCAGTAGCACAAATCTTTTAGTGTCCGGTATTATGGTTGAAATGGGTTATAAGCCTTTGCAGTTTTTTTCATTCACAGCATTTGGGATGATCTTGGCTACAGTTGGTTTGTTTTATGTCGTTTTTGTTATACCTAGGTTTTTGCCAGACCGCGCTTCAATGGCTAGGAATTTTACTGGGGACGATGCCGGTGACCGTAAATTTGTAACGCAAATTGATGTTGAGTATAGTTCGCCACTTGTTGGTGAGTCTTTGCAGTCTGGTCATATTGTGGATTCACCAAAGCTTGTTGTGCGGATGGTGCAACGGGGAGAGCACGCATTTCTGCCTCCGTTCGAATCTGATATGGTTATACGGCCGAGGGATGTTTTGATTGTTGCTGCTGCTAAAAAAGATATCGCGCAGTTCTTTGCTAAAAACCCTGATAGTATAGAGCGACATCTTGTCGGTTCTGAAGTGGATGATGGAGAAGATGGAGAGCCTGCGACAGATATGACAATGGCTGAAATTGTTGTTGCTCCAGCATCAAAGGTAGTTGGCAAAACTTTAGAGCAGAGTGGTTTTCGTACTCAATATAGCTGTGTAGTGTTAGGGGTTCAGCGCCAGTCTCGGACTATTTTGGCAAAGGTAACAGAGATTCGATTGGCACCAGGGGATGTGCTGCTTGTGATGGGAAGTCATGAAAAAGTAATGGCCTTACATGAAAGTAGGGATTTCCTTTTGATGCAATGGTCAACCGAAGAGATCCATTCAGGAAATAAAGCTGGCAGGGCTGGAGTTATTTTTGCTACTGTTGTTGGTTTGGCGGCTTTTGATGTGTTGCCAATTTCAGTTGCTGCATTTGCAGGGGTTGCTGCAATTTTGGTTACGGGGTGTTTAAATGTTCGGCAGGCTACGCGCGCGTTAGATATGAAAATAGTGCTGCTAATCGCTGCCTCTTTGGCGTTAGGTGCCGCGTTACAGGAGACTGGGGGCGCGCTATATGTAGCTCAATCCGTATTGACTGTATTTGATGGGGCTTCGGCTTCTGTTGTTTTGTTTGCCTTATTCGCCTTGATGGTCATTGCCACAAACATTCTAAGTAACAATGCCGCAGCAGTGTTATTTACGCCAATTGCAATAAATATTGCTGAGCAATTATCAGTTAATCCAATGGCATTTGTTTTTGGGGTTATTTTTGCTTGTAACTGTTCTTTTGCAACGCCGATAGGCTATCAAACAAATTTAATGGTAATGGGGCCTGGTCACTATAAGTTTTCAGACTTTATTCGGTCAGGTATTCCGCTTGCTTTCATTATTTGGCTTACGTATTGTACGATGGCGCATTATTATTTCAATCTGGGGTGAGGCTAGAAGTTAATATGAAAAAAATTGATGGAAATGTTGAAGAGAAGAAGCCTCTTGGGCGCAGAACTTTCCTAGCGGCAACCGTTGCTGCCGGTGTCGGTGCCGGTGTTGGCGCATCAGCTTTTCCTTCTCCTGCTATTGCAAGTGGTAAGCGTGAGTGGAAAATGGTCATGACTTGGCAAAAGGCCCTCCCAGGATTGGGCACTGGTGCAGTACGGTTGGCAAAGCGTATTACAAGTCTTTCAGAAGGAAAGCTAACTGTTAAGCCCTATGGTGGAGGTGAGCTTGTTCCGCCAATGCAGGTGTTTGATGCTGTTTCAAGAGGAACTGCGCAAATGGGGCATAGTGCTTCATATTACTGGCTTAATAAAACGCGTGCATCGGCTTTTTTTACAGCCGTTCCTGGAGGAATGACTGCTCAAGAGCATAAGGCTTGGTTATATTTTGGTGGAGGGCAGAAGCTTTGGGATGAGCTATATAAGCCATTTGGTATTCGTGCTTTTCCATCCGGCAACACTGGAGCGCAAATGGGCGGGTGGTTTAATCGTGAAATACATGAGGCGAAGGATATTAAAGGCCTTAAAATGCGTATGCCTGGTTTGGCCGGTGAGGTGTTGAACCAGATGGGTGGAAGTAGTCAGGTTATTCCGCCTCAGGAGCTGTATACAGCAATGGAATCTGGAAGAATTGATGCGTTGGAGTGGGTTGGTGCATGGAATGATATGTCATTGGGATTTCAAAATGTATCGAAATATTATTATGGTCCAGGCTTCCACGAAGGGGGAGCTACTTTGGAGCTAATGGTAAACATAAAAGCTTTTGATAGCCTGCCATCTGACTTAAAAAGAATAGTAAAAGTAGCCTGTGCAACTGAGAATGAGTTGATGGCTGCTGAATATTACGCTAATAACGTGAGGTCTTTTGCAATTTTACGGGATAAGCATCAGGTGGATATTCGACCTTATCCAGAAAAGGTGTTAAAAGAATTTTATAGTGTTGCAAAAGATGTAGTATCTTCCGTAGGTGGAGATAGTGATATTAGCAAGCGTATCCATAGTAGCTATGAAAGCTTTCGTAAGAAATCTATGGATATGGGATATGTGGCCGAGCAAGGGTATATGAATTCACGAGCTTTGGTTGGATAGTGAGGTGGTTGGATTGTCGTTGGATGATTCATCTGCACAAGAAAAAGTCGTTTTAATAGTGGAGCAACAAAAATGAAACAGGATTATTTAACACTTATTTTACTGATAGAGCGTCTTCATCGTCGTTTTCTTGATGTTATCAAGACGGAATTAGAGCGTCTTGGTGTTGAGGATGTTAATAACGTACAGACATTGATCTTATATAATATTGGAGATGCCACGCTGACCGTTGGTGAGTTAACGCACAGAGGGTATTACCTCGGCTCTAATGTATCTTATAACATTAAAAAATTGGTAGAAAGTGGCTTTTTGGTACAAGAGAGGTCATCTCATGACAAGCGTTCTATAAAAGTTAGGCTTTCAGACAAAGGGCTAGGCTTATGTCAAAAAATTGATGATCTTTATTTGCGAAATGTTGAAGAGCTTGTTGGATATGGTATGCCGGCTGAAGAGTTGCAGCAAACCGTAGAGTCTCTAAAGAAATTGGAGGGGTATTGGAGTACAACTGTTAATACAATAGGGGCATACCAATAATATTGCTAATTGTATTTGGCAATGCTCTATCTGGCAATAATCTACGTTTTCAGTTGCAGTAGGAGGTAATGATTGCTATACCTGAACCCCGTTCCCTGCTGTGCAGGTGTTGAATTACGGGGGGATATTTTTACAATGCTTAGTGCAGTTGCGCATGGTATTGACAAATTAAACAACCTTATTTAAGCGGAGTGATATTTTATGGTTGGACTAAAGAAACAAGCAAAATTATTTAGTGGCGGTGTGTTGGCGTGTGCGCTTGCAATGGTAGCTTCTCCTAGTTCTGTTGAAGCAAAGGGAGATAAATTTATTACCATTGGTACCGGTGGCGTAACTGGTGTTTATTACCCCGCTGGTGGCGCTATTTGTCGCTTAGTAAATCGTGGTCGTCGGGACCATGGAATTCGTTGCTCCGTTGAATCTACAGGTGGTTCTATTTATAACCTTAATTCTTTACGCAATGGTGAATTAGACATTGCTGTGGCACAGTCTGATTGGCAATATCATGCAACAAACGGAACAGGTCCTTTCACTAGCAATGGTCCAGATAAAAAATTACGTTCGTTGTTCTCACTACATAGTGAGCCATTTACTGTTATAGCGCGTGCGGATTCAGGCGTTGAAACGTTCGATGATTTAGTTGGAAAACGTGTTAATATTGGTAACCCAGGCTCAGGTATGCGTGCTACTATGGACGTAGTAATGCAGAAAAAAGGCTGGACCGAAAAAACATTCAAACTTGCATCTAAGCTAAAGGCTTCAGAACAAGCTCAGGCTTTATGCGATAATAAAATTGATGTTATGATTTATGCTGCTGGCCACCCTAATGGTGCCGTTCAAGAAGTGACAACTACATGCGAGTCTAAATTAATTGCTGTTGAAGGCGGTGTTATTGATAAGCTAGTTGCTGATGCTCCTTATTATGCATACACAACAATTCCTGGTGGCATGTACCAAGGCAACGCTGATGATACAAAAGCGTTTGGTGTGAAAGCAACATTTGTTGCCTCAGCTGATGTAGATGAAGAAGTGGTGTACCAGGTGGTGAAAGCTGTTTTTGATAATTTTGAAAACTTTAAGACACTACATCCTGTTTTTTCAACGTTAGAGCCATCACGCTTGACGCATGAAGGTAATTCTGCCCCTCTACATAAAGGTGCTGAGCGCTACTTTGCTGAAAAAAATATGATCACAGCTAAAGGGGAAGATGAGAACGTAGAGGCAGTGGAAAAAATAGAAGAAAACACAGAGCATTAATTGCTTTGATGCTGTGAGGCTGCTGCTAGATTTTACTAGCAGCAGCCTTTTAGTATGGGGATAATGAGTTTGAAGAGTGGGTGAAATGACAAATACTGCTGCGCATACCGTTGCGGGTACAACTGATTCTGTGACTGACCTTGATGAAACACGGAAAAAATTAGATGATTTAGTGATTGAAGCTGATGCTGGCGCAAGAAATCCAGTTAATCCTTTGATTGCTAAAGGGCTTTTAGGTGTGGCACTATTATGGTCGCTATTCCAGCTTTGGATTGCTTCCCCTTTGCCGTTTGCGCTTGGGATAGGCGTTTTGGACGATACTCAATCGCGTGCTATTCACCTTGCTTTTGCTGTTATGCTTTCATTCCTTGCATATCCAGCCTTTAAATCTTCTCCTCGTCGCCATATACCGCTAATAGATATAATAATGTCTGCAGTTGGTGCATTTTGTGCGGCGTATCTTTTCTTATTTTATGATGCTCTATCATCACGCTCAGGAAATCCAAGTGAAATGGATATCTATGTTGCGTGTGTCGGTATGGTCTTGTTGCTAGAGGCAACACGTCGAGCATTAGGCCCACCATTGGTAATTATTGCTACAATATTTTTGCTTTATGCCTTCTTTGGTAATTGGGAGTATTTGCCTGAAGTTCTTCGTCATAAAGGCCAATCTCTTAATAAAACAGCTAGCCATCAGTGGTTAACAACAGAAGGGGTCTATGGAGTTGCTCTTGGTGTTTCAACCAGCTTTGTATTTCTTTTTGTTCTTTTTGGGGCATTGCTGGACAAGGCCGGTGCAGGTAACTATTTTATTAAAGTCGCCTTTTCGTTACTAGGGCATTTAAGAGGGGGGCCAGCAAAAGCTGCGGTTCTTTCTTCTGGTCTAACAGGTCTTATATCTGGATCATCCATTGCAAATACAGTGACTACAGGTACTTTTACAATTCCCTTAATGAAGCGGGTTGGGTTTTCAGGTGCTAAATCTGGAGCGGTTGAGGTTGCATCTTCCGTAAATGGTCAAATTATGCCCCCTGTTATGGGAGCGGCAGCATTCCTTATGACTGACTATGTAGGAATCGCTTATAATGAAGTTGTTAAGCATGCCTTCATTCCTGCTATAATCTCATATATAGCCTTATTATATATGGTGCATCTTGAAGCGCTAAAGGGAGGAATGCAAGCCTTAGAAAAACCTATTAAGCGGACTTTCAAACAAAGCTTATTGCTGTCTGGAATTGTAGTTGTTAGCTTTATTCTTTTCAGTATTGCTTGTTACTATGTGCTTAACTTCCTGAAACAGGCATTGGGTGATTCTGCCCCATACATAATTGGTGTTGGCTTGTTCGTGGTATATTTCTTTTTACTTAAATTCTCTTGTACAGTGCCTGAGTTAGAGGAAGATGACCCTTCTTCTGATGTGGTCTCTTTGCCAGAGACGGGGCCAACGGTTAAGGCTGGATTGCATTTTCTTTTGCCAATAGCCTTATTGGTTTGGTGTTTGATGATTGAGCGCTTGTCTCCAGGTTTGTCTGCTTTTTGGGCAACTGCTTTCATGATCTTTATTCTTGTAACACAGCGCCCTTTAAAAACATTTTTCCGTAAGCAAGAAGAATATAAGCGGGCCTGTAAAGCTGGATTTGATGAGTTATTAGATGGTTTAGTTTCTGGTGCACGTAATATGATTGGTATCGGTGTAGCCACTGCAGCGGCTGGTATTATTGTTGGTGCTGTTTCATTAACAGGTATTGGTCCTAAATTAACAGAAGTTGTTGAAATTGTTGCCGGCGGTTCTTTGTTGGGAATTCTTCTATTAACAGCACTTATTTGTTTGATTTTAGGTATGGGCTTACCGACCACGGCAAATTATATTGTTGTAGCAACTTTAATGGCTCCAGTGGTGCAAACATTAGGCGCACAAAATGGTTTAATTGTACCTCTAATTGCAGTGCATCTATTTGTATTTTACTTTGGTATAATGGCTGATGTAACGCCACCCGTGGGGCTTGCATCGTTTGCTGCTGCTTCTATATCTGGTGCTGATCCTATAAGAACTGGAGTGCAGGCATTTGCTTATAGCTTAAGAACCGCTATTTTGCCTTTCTTCTTTATCTTTAATACAGAGCTTATTTTGGTCGGTGTAGATGGGTTTTTTGATGCTCTAATAGTTTTCTTTTATTCTGGTTTAGCAATTTTGTTATTTTCAGCGGCAGCTCAAGGGTACTTCCTTGTACGCAACACTTTACTAGAGAATCTAATGCTATTGCTAGTGTCATTCTCTTTATTCATACCGCAATTCTGGATTAATCAAATTTATCCAGCCTATGAAGCTAGTGGTAGTAGTGATGCAGTTAAAATACTAGACTCATTAGAGCCTGGGGACCAAATCAGGATTCATGCTAAGGGATTGAACGAGCAAGACCAAGAAGTTACAATAGCAACGTATATTGCAGTTCCTGATGAAGGTAAGTCAGGTAAGGAAATACTATCTAGATTTGGACTAACGGAAGATCCTTTCGCGCCTAAATCGGATAATACAATATATGAAGTAGCGTATGAATCTCGTGCATTTCAAACCGGTATTGAGTTTGAGTTTGAGTTTGTGGGTGTTGATGTTCCGGCCGAACAGCCGCATGCTAAGTTAGTATTTATTCCTGCATTACTTCTGCTTGGATTTATTATTATGCAACAATCAGTGCGTAGGCGTAGTGAAATTGCTCTTAGCGCTATTAAAGAATAGGAGATTAATTATGTATAAAGATATACTTATTCCAGTTGATTTAACTCATAATCATTCATGGAGGCGTTCGCTTGATATTGCTGTAGAATATGTGCAAGCATTTAATGCAACACTGCATGTTATGACAGTTATTCCTGACTCTGGAATGTCTATGGTTAGTCAGTATTTTAGTAAAGACGCTGTTAGCAGTATTGTTGAGCGGACCAACGAAGCGCTGCATGATTTTGTAAAAGAAAACATACCTGATAATACGCAAGTTCAACATATTGTAACAACAGGCAATGTTTACGAATCTATCATTGGAACAGCTAAAACGATTAATGCAGATCTTATTATTATGTCAGCGCATCGTCCGGAATTAAAGGACTATCTTTTGGGCCCTAATGCTGCGCGCGTGGTTCGTCATTCAGATCGCTCTGTGCTTGTTGTACGGGACTAGAAAATAAAGGGGGACGGGATGACAGATTTAAAAGATCGCTTGAGTGATATTGCCAAAGCTTTAGAAGAGCGTATGGATGACATGTTGCCACATGAGGCTGCAGGTCGTATTGGAGAGAACCGTCTTGCGCGTGCAATCCGCTATTCTGCTCTCTCTTCAGGAAAAAGGCTTAGGCCATTTATGGTTGTTGAATCTGCAAAATTGTTTGGTGTGAGTACTGAATCAGCTCTCCAGGTTGCTGCTGCTATAGAATTTGTACATGTTTACTCATTAATTCATGACGACCTTCCGGCAATGGATGATGATGATATGCGTCGAGGTCAACCCAGTTGCCATAAACAATTTGATGAACCTACTGCAATTCTTGCCGGTGACGCGTTGCTAACGTACGCTTTTGAAGTGTTGGCACATGAATCAACTCATCCAGACCCAACTGTGCGATGTCAATTAGTTACGGCTTTTGCTCAGGCTTCTGGAACAAAAGGTATGATTGGTGGTCAAATGATAGATATGCTATCGGAAGATCGTGACTTGAATATTGATGAAATAACTCGCCTGCAGCGCATGAAGACTGGTGCATTATTTGCAGTATCTTGTGAGGCAGGGGCGATACTTGGTAAAGCGTCGCGTACAATGCGCACTGCTCTACGTGCTTATGCTCATGATATCGGTTTGGCCTTTCAGATTACCGATGACTTACTTGATGCGCGAGAGGATGAAGTTGACGGTCGTCATGACAAATCAGCTGAAAAAGGTACCTATATAAGCGCAATGGGCTTAGAGAAGGCTGAAAGACAGGCCGGGTTATTGGTGGATCAAGCGATATCTCACCTTGATGTTTTTGGAAAAAGAGGGGAGGTCTTATCGGACCTTGCTAGGTTTGTTCTGCATCGTACATTTTAGCTCGTTACTGGAAAATAGCATATGGATCAGACAGAAATATATTTAGGAATCATTAAAGATAGTTTTATGGCTGGTATTTTAATTCCAGTTAAAGGGGAGCTTTATCTCCCTTCTGTTATTGCTTATGGACAGATTGATCCTTTAGTTCCTTTGATTCTAGGTTATATTGCATCGTCATTAGGTTTGTTATCAAGCTTTTGGATTGGTCGCTTTTTAATGGGCCTGATTCTACGTGATGAAAAAAGCATCAGTGAAGAGGGAAAGGTTAAATACGCTCGGATATGCAAGCTATTTAATCGCTATGTGATATGGATAATAGGGGTTTCTGCCTTAATCCCGCTAGCTGGTCCATATTTAATATTGGTTGCAGGAATGCTTCGTGGAAAGATAGCTATCGTTATTGGATTAACCCTAATTTCTAGAGCTATTTTTTATTATCATAGTTATATTGTCTAATATTTTTATTTTTCAGTCAGTTAATGCAGCTTAGCTTGTGCCATTTATTTATAGGCTGGTAGATCTAAATTAAATCAGGGCAAAGTTTGTCCCGATAGAGTAATTCTCTCTAAGCAATTGCTCTATCGGGTGCTTGCTTTTATGCTATTAAGATTCAAGTTCGCATTGTGCTGCATGGAGCATTTTGTGGTCAGCAAGAACGCATGCCATCATTGCTTCAGCAACAGGAATAGCACGAATGCCAACGCATGGGTCATGGCGACCTTTTGTCATTACGTCCACTTCTTCATTTTTGCTATTAATCGATGGTACAGGTGTTAATATTGAGCTAGTTGGTTTAACAGAAAACCTAACCACTATATCTTGTCCTGTGGAAATGCCACCTAATACACCGCCCGCATTATTAGAAAGAAACTCAGGTTTTCCTTCACTATTTATGCGTATTGGATCCGCATTTTCTTCCCCTCGTAGTGCTGCTGCTGCCATTCCAGCACCAATTTCCACGCCTTTTACAGCATTGATAGTCATCATTGCTGCTGCAAGATCGCTATCAAGTTTTCCATAGATGGGGGCTCCCCACCCAGCAGGTATTCCGCTAGCTACCACTTCAACAACTGCGCCAATAGATGAGCCATCTTTACGTATGGAATCTAGATACTCTTCCCAGATAGGAACTATTTTACTGTCTGGAGACCAAAAGGAATTTTGTGTTGTTTGGTCCCAATCCCAGTTGTTACGATCAATTTCTTTGTCGCCAATTTGTACTAAAGCTGCTCGAATTTTAATTTTTTGTCCAAGTATTTTATGAGCAATAGCTCCTGCGGCAACACGCATTGCTGTTTCGCGAGCGCTAGATCTTCCTCCGCCTCGATAATCGCGTATGCCATATTTTGCATTATAAGTAAAATCAGCATGACCAGGACGAAATTGAGTAGATATATTTCCATAATCTTTTGAGCGTTGGTCTTTATTTTCAATCATTAGACTAACTGGTGTGCCGGTTGTAGCTCCTTCAAAGGTGCCAGAAAGAATTCTAACACTATCGGGTTCTTTTCGTTGAGTAGTAAAACGGGATTGTCCAGGCTTGCGTTTGTCCAGATAGGGTTGGATATCTTCTTCAGTTAAGGGGATGCGAGGAGGGGTTCCATCAACTACACAACCTATGGCTGGGCCATGGCTTTCACCCCAAGTTGTTATGCGGAATATGCGTCCAAAACTATTATGTGACATAATAAAATCGCCTTATTTAAGCGGAGATGAGTGGCTTCTTTCTAACCAACATCCGGTGCATCAACACCCTTCATGCCGACAACATGATATCCAGAATCTACATGCAAGACTTCACCTGTTGTGCCCGAGCCAAGGTCGCTTAACAGAAATACTGCTGCCCCTCCAACATCAGATAGTGTAGTGTTGCGGCGCAATGGTGCATTGCCTTCGTTCCATTTTAGAATATAGCGAAAATCTCCGATTCCAGATGCTGCTAATGTTTTAACCGGTCCGGCAGAAATAGCATTAACACGTATGTTTTGAGGGCCTAAATCCGCTGCAAGATATCGTACACTAGCTTCTAAAGCTGATTTTGCCACACCCATAACATTGTAATGAGGCATAACTTTTTCGGCGCCATAATATGATAAGGTGAGGAGGCTTCCGCCGGGGCGAAGCATTTTTTCAGCTTCTCGTGTCACTGCTGTAAAGGAATAGCAGGATATGTTCATTGTGAGTAAGAAATTATCTAGTGAAGTATTAAGGTACTTTCCTTTCAGCTCATTCTTATCGGAGAAGCCAATTGCATGAACTACAAAATCAAAAGAATCCCAGTGCTCTCTCAGTGCTTCAAATGTGGCCGTAATATTTTCTTGGTCGGAAACATCGCAAGGTAAAAGAATTGAAGAGCCTAATTCTTCCGCAAGCGGAGTCAGGCGCTTTAGTAAAGCATCGCCCTGGTAGGTGAATGCTAATTCAGCGCCTTGGCCGCGGAGTGCTTGACTGATGCCCCACGCAAGTGATTTGTCGTTAGCTACGCCCATGATAAGGCCGCGTTTCCCGGCAAAAAGTGTTCCTGTGGGATAGTCTGTCATTTTATTTCCTGCTATAAAAAAATGTATATTTTTAGTATATCTACATAAAGCAGACTCCTACTAAAAATCATTACTTCACTACAATAATTTTATTGAATTTCCCAACTTCCATCGGGCTTACGACACGCTTTGCCATAACCTTCTTGGGCTTTGCCGCCAACAGTAATGTTCTGAGTAAATTCACGACAATGTTGACCTTGTGGTGATTGGAAGGTGTTAGTTACAGTAAGGCTTCCCTTGTTTCCAGAATCTGGATTTTTCCAAGTTGTAGTCTGCCCAGTTTTAACGCTTTCTAGTGTGCGTTGAGTGTTCCTTTTTAGGTATGCCATATCTGCACGATCCAATGATGCACCAATTTCATGGCCGACATAAGCACCTAGCAATGTTCCTGCTGCTATTGCCGCAACATTGCCCTTGCCTTTTCCTAATGTTGAACCTGCCAATGCGCCACCAATTGCGCCTGTCATTACGCCAACATCTGCTTTGGCAATACGGCCATCCCGACCGCCGCTTTGTGAACAGGCAACTAATAGTGATGCTGCTACACCGGCAACAAGTATATTCTTTAACTGCATTGGTTCCCCTTATTGTTAGCAGATTTTTTAATACTTCTATTCATAGCAAATTTTGCTCTTAAGTCCAAAGGAAAAATATAAAATTCACTAAGAAAATACAAAAACATACCCCTTATTGAAATGGGGCGAAGGGGTTGTTAATAATAGGTACTTGTGTCGATTGCTTTATATAATGCTATTTAGTGTTGTCTCAAATATTTCACATAGCTCGTTAGCATCCTCTAATCCTGCAGAAAAACGTAATAAATAACGAGATACCCCTTGTTTTTCTACGGAATCAAGCTCGTTATAATGAGCGAGGAGTGTGTAGGGACATAATAGGGTGAAATTTGTCCCCAAACTTGGCCCCTTGCAAAGGGGGATTTTATCATAGAAAGCTATTGCATGTTCTGGGGTATGGAAAGTTATGGAAAACAATCCTCCATAGCCTCCGTGTGGTTTGCGTAGCTGGTTATAATTTTGGTGATCTATAAGTTTTGGGTAATAGACGTCTTTAACTAGTTTGTGCTGGTTCAGTAGTTCGCATAACCGCTCTGCAGTACTGTTAATCTTTGCAATTCGCTGAGTGAAGTCTATAGAATTCTTTTCTAATGCAACAGCATCTTTTGCAAATAAAGTATCTTGATGCTCTGCATTAATTTTTTCTTTTAATATGCTGTAAAAAGGTGAACTATTAACAATAGCCAAGCTTCCAGCTAGGACGTCACCCGTGCCTGAAAAAAACTTTGTAAGACTGGAGCAAATAATATCGGCCCACGGAGTAACGTCAGCGTTATAAAATGTTGCAAGCGTATCGTCCACTATGAGTGGGGTGTTGTATTGGCGCAACAGGCTGGATAGGGCCGGAAGGTCAATGGTTTGCAATAGGGGGTTGTTAGGTATTTCACAAAACACTCCGCTAATCTCTTCGGCATTAAGTAGATTTTCTATTTTTGCTAGGCAGTCTTCAATTTTATTTTCGTCAAAAGGAATAAAGTGCGATCCATTTCCCCATTTTTCTTGAATTTTTAGGGTGTCAACATAGGGGAAGCCAAACTGAATTGATTTTGCATTTGGTTTGCACGATAGTAATGCTCTGTGCGTTAGGTATATGGCTGAAATTCCTGAGTTGCATAAGTAAACATCCTCAGGGAAAACAGGGGTAGGGTCTTGTGCGTCGGTGCAAAATAGTCGTGCGACTCTCTCGGTAATGAGCTTAGCCTCTTGGCTGGCGCATGGAATGGATTCCTCTGAGTTATTAAGTAAAGTTTCGGCTAGACGAGAACTGATTCCTAATCCGCTATGCTGCCAGAAGGAGTGGGCGATGCTGATTATTTCTTCTGGAAATACGACTAGGTGAACATTAAGGCGTTTTGTATCTATTACGCGTATATTTTGGTTCTGGTTATGTTTACTATGTTTTTTTAAAAAGTCGACACATTGACCGGCTATCCGTTCTGACGGAAATGCGCGGCAGTTCTCGCTGGCGCTTAGTGAGTAGTGCTTATGGCAGTTATTTAGGAAGTCTTGTACTAGCGGATGAAGCACGAAGCGTGGATACCCAGCTTTTAAGCTTTGCAGCACCTTCGGATCTCCTTCTTCATATCCAATAATGTCATCCCACTTTGGGAGGCTTACAGATACGGCATGCGTGGAGGGGGGGAGTGGGGCTCCTAAGGTCGTATCAAATGTTGGTATTGCTTTGTTTTTCATGGGTTTTTCTGATGTCATTATGTAGCATTAGTAGTGTTTTTGTAATGCCGTGCGATATTATGGCTTTTTCATGCTTTCTGTTTTTAAGGCGGCAATAGGGGGGACACTATGCCACTACGTTGTATAAGCTGCAATATGTAAAGATAAAAAATCATGAATTAATTAAGTAAATACAGGGCATTCATGTGTTTTTTGATGACATATTGAGTGGTTTGTGTCTATAATAGCGGGTCTTTTTCTGATGGTTTGAACAGGACTCATGCATTTATGTATGGTGTTGTACTATTAGTATGGCGTAATATTTTCTTAATTTGCGTCCTTTCTTTCTCAATAACAGAGGTATTACAACAATGAAAAGCAAAGTAGCTTTAGTTGGTTGTTTGGTGTTTCCTTTAGTGTTGATTGGTTGTGGAAATGATGATGATTCAAAACAAGGTGCTCTACCTTTAGTTTTCGAAACTGACTCAACCCAGGACGAATCTGCGCAAAATGGTAACGTAACTAGTGATATACAAACCCCTGATACAGTTGTTTCAACAGTGATTGACGAAGGTGCTGATTCTGAATCTGCAAAATATTTGCAGCAGATTACAGATGACACTTCCGACGTTATTCACAACGGAAAGGCTGTTAATTTTGCTCTCCTAACTCCGGCGCACCGTGTAGAATATTATACACATGTGGCGAAAATGGCAGCAAATGGTAAGGTAAGCTACGAAGACACGCAACGTCTTCTTCGTGGTGGATCTGATTACTAAGGTAAGTACACATTTATAGATTGTTTAATCTTTTATATTTCGAGGAAAAATCGATGAAAAAACTACTAGTTTTTGTGGTAACTTTTGTGATGTCTGCAATTTCGCCAGTCTATGCAGCAACCGTATCTTTAATGGATAACGGTGTAACTGTACAAGCGACGGGATATTTTGGTGATGCAGCATATGATCAAGCTATACAGAATAATGATAAATTTGCGATTATTTACGATGGTTATAAAAATCGCTTCGATATCATGATGGAGGATGGAAATTCGGGTCGGCTGCAGTGTTATGTTGACCAGGAGAGTATAATGTTCGACCAAGTCGCAACATTTACGTTTCATGCTACTCCAGCAACTGGCTTAAATGTTCATGCTCCTTCGCAATTTACGTATTCTCCTGCACCAGAAAGCCAACCATGCTTTTATGTAGGGGCAACGTCTGATAGCAATAAGGTGTATGACATGATCAATCTTGATGCGCATCAGCATGTAGACCAAAGTAATGAGCACCCAACATTGTTAGGTGGTTTTAACTTTAATCACGGAGTTCCAACTGGTGCTGTTATTGCTGGTGTAGCTGTTTTTGCTCCTCAGGAAAGTTTTTACATGCTAAATGCGCGTGTAGAAACTGGTACTCCTAATGGTTACTGGTTCAAATGTCACTCAAGTTCGGCAACTAATGACAATTTTGATATGCACGCGAAATTTTTTCGTATGCCGTCAATCTATTCTCGTTTTGCTGTAACAGAAGTAGAGGGACAGTGTCAACTTGCATATGTTTTGGTTAGCGATAATCATTATCACTATATGCAAATTATGCCACTGCACTAGTTTGTAGTTTGTAATACCCCGAAGTGCATTAATTACCCACCGGTAATTAACCTGCACTTCGGGTTTTTTTTTTATTCTCATAATTTCCTGTAAATTTTCTATATATTTTTTTATATAAAGAAGAAAGTAGGGGATGAGAGGAGGGGGGGTCTGTGTTTTTTCTTTCATAACTAATATCATTTTTGTGTAATTTACTTGACATATTTTCTTAAAAGCGTAGACACAGGGGGAAATTTATTACATGTATTTATAGCGTGCATCTGATGAGGGTTAAATGAACGTCGTTGCTACAGAGTACTTGGTAGACTATCTTCCGGTGATTATTTTTCTAGGAATTGCCATTGTTCTATCATGCGTATTTGTGCTTATTCCTGCAATTGTTGCAGTTAAGCGCCCAGATGAAGCTAAAAATTCAGCATATGAGTGCGGTTTTGAGCCGTTTTCTGATGCGCGGCAAAAATTCGATGTGCGATTTTATTTAGTCGCAATCCTCTTTATTATTTTTGATCTTGAAATTGCATTCCTATTTCCATGGGCAATTACCCTTGGTGATCTCGGAGGATTAGGTTTTTGGTCAATGATGGTATTTCTTGGCATTCTTACCGTTGGTTTTATATATGAGTGGCGCAAAGGTGCGCTTGAGTGGGAATAAGCGGTGAAGTACTGCGCTGCTAATGCGTATGTCAATAATGTGCAATAATTAAGTTTACAGTATGAAAAAAGGAATGAACGTGTCAGACAAGGGAAGTGTTATTATGCCGGGCTCATCTGCTATTCCAGCAGGTGCTCAGCAGGATGCTATTTTGGGCGCTGTGGCTGGAGAAATTGAGAATAACGGATTCGTTATTGCTCAGATGGATAACTTGGTTAACTGGGCTAGAACAGGTTCATTGTGGCCTATGACTTTTGGTCTGGCTTGTTGTGCTGTAGAAATGATGCAGTCTGCGTCAAGCCGTTACGATATAGAGCGTTTTGGCATGCTATTTCGCCCTAGTCCTCGTCAGTCTGATGTAATGATTGTAGCTGGGACTTTAACAAATAAAATGGCCCCGGCTATGCGTAAAGTTTACGATCAAATGGCTGAGCCGCGTTGGGTTATTTCAATGGGTAGCTGTGCAAATGGCGGTGGTTATTATCACTATTCCTATTCTGTAGTGCGTGGCTGTGACCGTGTGGTTCCTGTTGACGTATATGTTCCTGGCTGCCCTCCTACGCCTGAGGCATTGTTATATGGTGTAATGCAGTTGCGTAAAAAAATTAACCGTACAGGAGCAATTATCAATCGTACATAGAATTGATATGGGTTTAAGGATTTTGGTATGAGTAAAGCTGAGTTAAATGCATTCCGTAAATATCTTACAGTGAACCGACCTCCTCGTGTTGAGGCAGAGTTTGATATTGTAGATGATTCGGTGGTTATAACAACAAGCCCAGAAAGTATTTTAGGTTTGTTGCTCTTTCTAAAAGATGATACTGGTTGCCTGTTTAGGCAATTAACGGATTTATGTGGGGTAGATTATCCTGGTCGTGAAAAGCGTTTTGAAGTAATATATCAACTGTTAAGCTTTAAGCATAACCGTCGTCTACGAGTAAAGGTTCTTGCTGATGAGGCGGATCGTGTCCCTTCCGCGTCTGGGCTATTTAGTTCAGCATGTTGGTTTGAGAGAGAAGTTTGGGATATGTATGGCGTGCGTTTTACCGGTCATCCTGATTTACGTAGAATACTTACAGATTATGGCTTTGAAGGGCATCCGCAGCGAAAAGATTTTCCTTTAACCGGCTATAAAGAGGTTCGTTATGACGAATCATTAAAGCGCGTGGTGTATGAGCCGGTAAAGCTGGCGCAGGAATTTCGTGATTTTGACTTTACTAGCCCTTGGGAGGGAACTGATTATGTTCTGCCCGGTGATGAAAAAGCTGAGAAATAAGAGGTTATTGTAATGAAGACTAAGAAAAATTGGTATGTTTTGCCGGTTGTTGCTTTATTATTAACGGCAAATTTGGCATCTTTTAGCTTTGCTTGGGCTTCTGACTCTGAGCAGGTAGATGATTCTCCGCCTGCAGAGGGGGCCGATCTGGCAACGCCGGAGGTTGAGCCTTTGCCTCCTGTAACTCGTAAAACTGTTCAAGAAATACTAGAGTTAGAAAGTAAGCGCCATATTGATGTGGATAGTTTTTTAGTAAAAAGCCGTCAACCTGATACGGTCATTATTGATACGCGTCCTGAGGGTGATTATACTTGTGGGCACATTGCGGGTGCAGTGAATTTAGGTGCAGGAGGTATAAATCGTAAAGTTGCTGAAGCCCTGATTCCTTCAAAGGATGTGCAAGTATTACTTTATGGCTTTTTTTCAGTAGAGGCCTACCCTCCCGTTGGGGCAAAGCGTGACATGACATTCCCGCTATTATATCGTTTGGGGTATAAGAATCTCTATTACCTTCAAAGTGGTATGCGTTCAGGGGCTGATGACCTTAAAAAGTTACCAATGGTAACTGGATCTGGCTGTCAGTCAAATACCCCAGATTCAGAGGGGAGTAAGTAAATATGAGAATATTACCTAGAATAAAAGCAATAATTTTAATTTCTTCCTGCCTGTTTGCAGTTAATTCTTTTGCGTCAGATCAGCAAAAGATAAAAAGAATTCCTGGCTCCGTTGATTCAGTTCAAAAACAGGATGAAAGCTCAGACTTTTCAGAAGGAAATTCATTAGAAAGACTTGAATATATTGAATTCCATCGTAAGGCATTAGATCTTGAACCCGTTTTGATGAGAGAGCGCTCTTTAGATGTGGATGCGTTCTTACAAAGGCGTAGTAACCCTAATGCAGTGGTGTTGGATGTACGAAATAAAAAGGCTTATATGAGAAAGCATGTCGAGGGGGCATTACATTTGCAGACTAGTGATATTACACACGCTAATTTAGAAAAAATAATTCCTTCAAAAAATACTGAAATACTGATCTATTGTGATAACTCCTTAATGTCGGAGTTAACACGCCGCATGAGTTTAACCGATTTATCAATGCCGCTAATTTATCAGTTTGGCTACGAGAATGTTTATAAATTGCAGGATGGTACGATTTCTAAACTTAAAACTCTTAACCGTTTACCAATGATATCAAATGCTAACAGCGATGTTGGTGTGGGTAATTAAGAACCGAAGCGAGGACGCATGACGGCAGAAGTTTCTTTAAAAAATATGACACTTAATTTTGGGCCACAACATCCCGCGGCGCATGGTGTTTTGCGTTTGATATTAGAGCTTGATGGTGAAGTGGTAGAACGTGCTGATCCTCATATCGGATTACTGCACCGTGGTACAGAGAAGTTAATGGAGCATAAAACATATATGCAAGCGACACCTTATTTGGATCGCTTGGACTATGTGGCTCCAATGGCGCAAGAGCATGCATTTTGTTTGGCTGTTGAGAAATTGATTAATTGTGAAGTGCCTCGTAGAGCGCAATATATCCGTGTGTTATATGATGAAATTAGTCGTATTCATAATCATGTTATGAATGTTGCAACATTTGCATTTGACGTAGGGGCAATTACACCATTGTTGTGGATGTTTGAAGAGCGCGAAAAAATTTCAGAGTTCTATGAAAGAGTTTCTGGCTCACGAATGCACGCTAATTATTATAGATTTGGCGGTGTTGCTCAAGACTTGCCAGCGGGTTTGTTAGAGGATATTGCTAAGTTCGCTGATGAATTTAATGCTTATCTTGATGATATGGAGATGCTTTTAACAGAGAATCGTATTTTCAAACAAAGAACGGTTGATATTGGTGTGGTCAGTGCTGCAGAAGCAATGGATTGGGGATTTTCTGGTCCAATGATCCGTGGTAGTGGTATCGCTTGGGATTTGCGCAAGTCTCAACCATATGAAGTATATGATGAATTAGAGTTTGATATTCCCGTCGGTAAGCACGGTGATTGCTATGACCGTTATCTTGTGCGTGTAGCTGAAATGCGACAATCCATTCGCATAATTAAGCAATGTATTGAAAAAATGCCTGAAGGTGAAGTGCGTTGTGAAGATAGAAAAATTTCTCCACCACCGCGGGCTGAAATGAAAACGTCAATGGAGGCATTGATTCATCACTTCAAACTATTTACTGAAGGGGTTAATGTTCCTGCTGGAGAAACCTATGCCGCTGTGGAGGCGCCAAAAGGTGAGTTTGGCGTTTATTTAGTTTCGGATGGTAGTAATCGTCCGTATCGTTGTCGTTTGCGTGCACCAGGGTTTGCACATTTGCAAGGGATGGATTTTATGTGTAAGGGCCACCTGCTGGCCGACGTTGTCGGCATACTGGGGTCTCAAGATATTGTATTTGGTGAGGTGGATCGCTAATGGCTTTAAGAGAACCTGCAATTGAGCAGCCAAAAGAATTTAAATTTGCTTCTGCAACGTTAAAGCGTGCAGAAGAGATTATAGCAAAATACCCCAACGGGAGGCAGCAAAGTGCTGTGATGCCTATTTTGGATATTGTGCAGCGTCAGTGTGGTGGCTGGCTTCCTGTTGTAGCAATGAATGCTATAGCAGATTTGCTAGATATGCCTTACATCAAAGTATATGAAGTGGCTTCATTTTACACTATGTATAATCTAGAGCCTGTGGGTGAGCATCTTATTCAAGTATGTCGTACTACACCGTGTTGGTTGCGTGGTTCTGATAAATTAACCAAGGCCTGTAAAAAGAAGCTTGATGTTGATATTGGTGGGACGAGCAGTGATGGCAAGTTCACCTTGGTTGAAGTGGAGTGTTTAGGTGCCTGTGTAAACGCTCCCATGGTTCAAATTAATGATAATTATTTTGAAGACTTAACTACGGAACAGATGGAGCAAATTCTGGATGATCTAGCTGAAAATAAAAAAATTCAGATTGGAACTCAGATTAACCGTCAGACCTCTGCACCAACAGGAGAGCTAACTAGCTTACATCAATTTGATAAAGAAGCAGATAAATTAGCATCACTTGCGACTGCAGCTGCAAAAAATTCCTCAAAAAAACCTGCAACTAAAGCAAGCAAGTCTTCAAAAAGCAAAACCTCTACAGCTAAAGCAACTAAAGCTTCCGCCAAAAAAGGTACTACAAAGAAAACTCCGGCAAAAAAGGGTAGTAAATAATGCTTAAAGATAGTGATCGCATATTTACCAATTTGTATGGCTTTGAAAGTGCTGGATTGAGTGCTGCTCAGAAGCGCGGAGATTGGAAAAACACAAAATCATTTATTAAGAAAGGTTCACCTTGGATAATTGAGGAAGTTAAAACCTCAGGATTACGTGGACGAGGAGGCGCAGGCTTTCCTACTGGATTAAAATGGTCATTTATGCCAAAGCCAGAGCAGAAAGGGGATAAGCCTTCGTATCTAGTGGTGAATGCAGATGAGTCTGAACCTGGAACATGTAAGGATCGTGATATTTTACGCCATGATCCGCATAAGTTAATTGAAGGGTGCTTGTTGGCTGGTTTTGCAATGCATGCTCAAGCGGCTTATATCTATATTAGGGGAGAGTTCTACAATGAAGCTTCATCAGTTCAAGTTGCCATTGATGAGGCGTATGAAGCTGGCCTTATAGGAAAAAATGCTGCTGGATCTGGTTATGACTTTGATGTATATCTTCATCGTGGTGCAGGAGCATATATTTGTGGAGAAGAAACTGCGCTTTTAGAAAGTCTAGAAGGCAAAAAGGGGCAGCCTCGTTTGAAACCTCCTTTTCCTGCAGGTGTTGGCTTATATGGTTGTCCTACAACAGTAAATAATGTCGAAACTATTGCGGTAGTACCAACTATATTGCGTCGTGGTGGAGAATGGTTTTCAAGCTTAGGCAAGCCAGGCAATGCTGGAACTAAAGTATTTTGTATTTCAGGCCATGTAAATAACCCCTGTAATGTTGAAGAGGAGATGGGCATTCCGCTCAAGACTCTAATTGAAAAACATGCAGGCGGTGTTATTGGCGGCTGGGACAATCTTCTAGGAATCATTCCTGGTGGTTCATCTGTGCCGGTGTTACCAAAAGACGTTTGTGATAAGGTTCATATGGATTTTGATGCACTAAAGGCAGAAGGATCTGGGCTTGGAACGGCAGGAATTATTGTAATGGATAAATCTACGGATATTATCGAAGCAATTGAGCGGTTAAGTCATTTTTATCAGCATGAATCATGCGGTCAATGCACCCCTTGTCGTGAAGGTACGGGGTGGATGTGGCGCGCAATGACTCGCTTAGTAAAGGGAGATGCAACTATTGATGAAATTGATGATTTACTTAGCGTAACCAAGCAAGTAGAAGGTCATACTATTTGTGCATTGGGGGATGCCTCTGCATGGCCAATTCAAGGATTAATTCGTCATTTCCGGCCGGTAATTGAGGAAAGAATTAAATCCTTTCATGAAAAAAATGCTGCATAATTTATAGAGCGATTAGACAGGAATAACACTATGCCAAAATTAACGGTAAATGGTCAGGAAATAGAATTTGATGCTGGTATGACAGTGTTGCAAGCATGTGAAATTGCTGGCGAAGAAATTCCACGATTCTGTTACCATGAGCGCCTGCAAATTGCTGGTAGTTGCAGGATGTGTTTGGTTCAAATTGAAGGAGGACCACCAAAGCCTGCAGCATCATGCGCTATGCCCGCTGGGGATGGCATGGTAGTGCATACTAATAGCCCGATGGTAAAAAAAGCTCGTGAAGGAGTTATGGAGTTTTTGCTGATTAATCATCCTTTGGATTGTCCAATTTGTGATCAAGGTGGTGAATGTGATCTTCAAGACCAAGCCATGACATATGGCTGTGGTAATAGTCGTTATGAAGGTCCAAAACGAGGAGTTAAGCAAAAAGACTTTGGCCCTCTAGTCAAGGCTGAAATGACGCGTTGCATACATTGTACACGTTGTATACGTTTTTTAACAGATGTTGCAGGTTGTGATGATTTAGGAGCAACAGGGCGCGGCGAAACTATGGAAGTAGGAACTTTTATAGAGAGTAACATTAGTTCTGAAATGTCAGGTAATATTATTGATTTATGTCCAGTTGGGGCTTTAACATCGAAACCATTTGCCTTTCGTGCTCGTAGTTGGGAGCTAAAACATACAGAGTCAATTGACGTAATGGATGCCGTCGGGTCTGCTATACGCGTTGATACACGTGGTCCAGAGGTAATGCGCATATTACCAAGGCTTAATGAAGATATTAATGAAGAGTGGATAAGTGATAAAACACGCTTTGCTTGCGATGGATTAAAATTACAGCGCCTAGATCGACCAATGATTCGTAATAATGGAAAGCTGCAAGATGCCACTTGGGATGAGGCCCTATCACTTATTGCTGATAAAATTCAGGGATTAGATAGTAAAGAAGTTGCTGCAATAGCTGGTGATCAGGCAGATAGTGAGTCTATGTTCTTGCTAAAAGAGCTTTTGGATAATTTAAAAGTGCCTCATTATGATTGTCGCCAAGACGGTGCAAACTTAGATGCTAGCAAGCGAGCATCTTACTTATTCAACTCCACTATTGCAGGAATTGAGGATGCTGATGCTCTGTTAGTAATTGGTGCAAATCCTCGCTTTGATACGCCGATTGTAAATGCGCGTATTCGCAAAAGGATGTTGCAAGGTGACTTCCCAATTGCAGTTATCGGTGCTGAATCAGACTTAACCTATAAATATAACTATTTAGGTCAGTCGGTTGATATAATTAAAGAAATTACATCTGGAAAGCATGAATTTTCTAAAATATTAAAAGCCGCAAAAAATCCATTAATTATTGTAGGGTCGGGAGTTTATAACCGTGATGACTCTTCTGCAATTATGGCTGAAATTCATGCATTATGCACTAAAATGAAAATAGTAACTGATGAATGGAATGGCTTTAATGTTCTTCATACTGCTGCATCACGAGTCGGTGGATTAGAATTGGGGTTTGTGCCGCAAAAAGATGGAGGAACAGTTAGTGAAATTCTGGATGGAGCAAAATCTGGAAAAATTAAAGCTGTTTATTTATTGGCCTCGGATGAAATTGATACAAGCAAGCTCAAAAAGTCATTTGTAATTTATCAGGGCCATCATGGTGATGCTGGAGCAACCGCTGCAGATGTCATTTTGCCTGGTGCGGCTTACACTGAAAAAAATGCTACCTATGTAAATATTGAAGGGCGTGCACAACATACACGTTTAGCATCATTCCCTCCAGGGCAGGCAAAAGAGGACTGGCGGATTATACAGGAATTAGCTTCTGCTATGGGTATTACGCTTTCATATGAGAGCTTACGACAAGTTCGTGATGCTTTAGCGAAAGTTGCTCCTTCTTTTGCTAATATTAACACAGTTACTCCGGCAAAGTGGGAAAGCTTTGGAAAGAAATCGTCATTTAGTAAAGAAGCTATTGAAGAAGTGAGCAATAACTTCTATATGACGGACCCGGTTAGCCGATGCTCGCCAACTATGGCAAGGTGCAGTGACGTATTTATAGAAAATCGGAAAGATAAGAAGAAAAGGGCGGCCTAGATGGATACTATTTTAGGAATTTTAACACAAGTTAGCGATTTGCTAGATAGCATTCCTGGTGCATGGATTGTGCTCAAAATTTTTGCTATCGTATTGCCGCTGATGGGGTGTGTTGCCTATCTTACTTTGGCAGAGCGTAAAGTGATTGCTGCAATGCAAAACAGAAGGGGGCCTAATGTTGTTGGCCCTTTAGGACTTCTTCAGCCAATGGCTGATGGTATGAAGTTGATGTTTAAGGAAATTATCCTACCAACACAGGCCAACAAAGTTCTCTTTATTATTGCACCAATGCTGACATTTATTCTTGCAATGATTGGTTGGGCAGTGATGCCGCTTTTTATGTATGAGTCAGCGGATGGCACACAGCAACCTTTTGTTTTAGCAAATATAAATGTTGGTGTTTTATATTTATTTGCAGTGTCATCACTAGGTGTGTATGGCGTTATAATTGCGGGCTGGGCAAGTAATTCTCAATATGCATTCTTGGGTGCAATCCGTTCTGCCGCGCAGATGGTTTCTTATGAGGTGGCAATTGGCTTTGCTGCAATTTGTGTACTACTAGTTGTTGGCAGCCTGAATCTTACGGAAATTGTAATGGCCTATAAAGAGCGCCCTTGGTTCATTCACTTGCTATTATTACCAATGTTTTTGGTGTTTTTTATCGCTGTTTTAGCTGAAACAAACCGGCACCCGTTTGACCTTCCTGAAGCTGAGGCGGAATTAGTTGCTGGATTTAATGTTGAATATTCATCAATGGCATTTGCATTATTTTTCTTAGGCGAATATGCCAATATGATTCTTATGAGTGCCTTTACTGTTGTGCTTTTCCTTGGGGGCTGGCTGCCACCAATTGACTGGGAACCTCTTTATATTATTCCGGGCATAGTTTGGTTTGCTGCAAAAATAGCTATTATACTATTTGTATTCCTTTGGGTTAGAGCGGCATTTCCGCGCTATCGTTATGATCAATTAATGCGCTTGGGTTGGAAGGTATTCTTGCCATTAACGGGTATCTGGGTGGTTATAACAGCAAGTGTGTTATACTTCACGGATATGTTACCTTAATTTTAAAGAATAGAGAAAGGAGGATTTTATGGTTCGTATAATATGTGGTTTTAGTTTGAAGCATTTTCTAACTGCAGCTCTTATGCTTTTGATATTCGCTTTGCCAGAAGTATCTTTAGCAGAAAAAATGCGTGCACAACCTCACCCTGTTTCCGCAGAAGATCCGCAGAGGAAAAAGTGCAAAAGACCTAAATCTTCTTGCTGTAGCTTATCAATTGGCGCTATGCGAGCTGGTGGCTTCTTTGAAGCTGCTGGTGGAAATTGCCCAAAAGGCTATCTCCCTAGGTCTGCCAGCTCATGCAGTGGTGGATTTAAGATTTGTGTTCCACAAGAAATTAAAGAAGCAGATTTGACATTTGAAAATTTTAACGAATTACGTGAATCAGGAAAGACCTTGCAAGAATATTATAGGCAAGAAAAGGCCGATCCAGAACCTGATGACCATGAAGTATTATACTAAGATTTAGGAAAAGTAACTATGGCTTTAAATCGCACAGCGCGAACGCTTTTGCTTTCGGAACTTTTTTTCGGAATGTGGATGACGTTTAAATACCTCTTTAAGAAGAAGGTGACGATTAATTACCCTTTTGAGAAGGGACCAATTAGTCCGAGGTTTCGTGGAGAACATGCATTGCGTCGTTACGAGAATGGAGAGGAACGGTGCATTGCATGTAAATTATGTGAGGCTATTTGCCCTGCGCAAGCTATTGTGATTGAAGCAGAAGAGCGCGAAGATGGTAGCCGACGCACAACGCGTTACGATATTGATATGACAAAATGCATCTATTGCGGTTTTTGCCAAGAAGCCTGTCCTGTTGATGCGATTGTTGAGGGGCCAAATTTTGAATTTGCGACCGAGACTCGAGAGGAATTATATTATAATAAGGATAAATTATTAGATAATGGTGCGCGTTGGGAGCAAGAACTTGCAACCAACATACGCTTGGATGCACCTTATCGGTAATATGTTGTTACGTTATGTTTTTGAATATAAAGTTTAAATAGGTCTGTGATGGTTGCAGTTGCACTTTTTTATATGTTTTCATTACTAGTACTCATTGCAGGGCTAGGCGTTATTCTTATGCGTAATCCAGTATATTCTGTATTATGTCTTATCTTTGGATTTTTTAATGCCGCGGGTCTTTTTGTTCTGCTTGGTGCAGAATTTCTTGCCATGCTTCTTGTAATTGTTTATGTGGGTGCTGTCGCCGTATTATTCCTTTTTGTTGTGATGATGCTTAATATTCATGTGACACAGTTAAAAGAGGGATTCTTACGGTATTTACCCGCAGGAGCGTTTGTGGCTGTAGTGCTTTTTGTTGAGCTATTCTTTTTAATTAATGTTTCTATCAAAACAATAGAAAGTGATGATGCTGTAAGGCAAGCAACTGGCTATACACAACAAGAAGTAATTGCAAAACCTGAGATAAGTAATACTGAGGCAATAGGGCAGCTTCTTTATAATAAGTATGCTCTGATTTTTGAAATTTCAGGTCTAATTCTTTTAGTTGCTATGATTGGGGCTATTGTCCTAACTCACCGTCAAAGATCTGGAGTGCGTAAACAGGATATTAGTTCGCAGGTGGCTCGAGACCCCAAAGATTGCATCGAGCTTGTAAAAGTAAAAAGTGGAAGTGGCATACAATGATGATTGAAAAACTACTTGAAGTCGGTTTAACGCACTATCTGACTGTGGCAGCACTGCTGTTTACAATTGGCATGTGTGGGATTTTTTTGAATCGTAAAAATGTAATTACAATTTTAATGTCTATAGAGCTTATGTTATTGGCTGTTAACATTAATTTGGTTGCGTTTTCTGCGTATTTAAACGACTTAACCGGACAGGTATTTACTGTCTTTATTTTAACAGTTGCGGCTGCAGAAGCTGCTATTGGTCTTGCAATTTTAGTGGTTTACTATCGCAATCGTGGTTCGATTGAAGTAGAAGACATTAATACAATGAAAGGGTAACGACGTGGAAGTTTTGCTGGTATTTTTGCCGCTAATTGCTGCGGTTTTTGTTGGGTTAACAACACGAACTATCTCGGTTAGTGCTGCTCAGTTTATTACCTCTGGATCAATGGTGATTTCAGCGATATTGTCTGGAATTGTTTTCTATCAAGTGGTGCTTGGTGGTGAGGTTGTTGATATTACTTTATTGCGCTGGATTGATGTTGGTAGTTTGCGTGCAGATTGGGCACTGAAAATAGATAGTTTAACGGCTATTATGCTGGTTGTTGTAACGTGGGTTTCTGCATTGGTTCATATATATTCCATTGGTTATATGAGCCATGACCCTCACCCGCAGCGTTTTATGGCCTATCTATCATTGTTCACATTCTTTATGTTAATGCTTGTAACCGCGGATAATTTTGTTCAGCTATTTTTAGGTTGGGAGGGTGTAGGGCTTTGCTCATATTTGTTAATTGGTTTCTGGTATAAGAAAGATTCTGCAAATGCAGCTTCAATGAAGGCGTTTATTGTAAATAGAGTAGGGGACTTTGGTTTTGCGCTCGGAATTTTTGCAATTTATATGGTTTTTGGTTCCGTTGAATTTGACGTAGTATTCCCTCAAGCCGCAGGTTACGCCACCAATGTTTGCGCTTCAATTTCGGACCATCCCAACTGTATGGAATTTCTAGGAATAAGTTATCATGCGATAACGGTTATTTGCCTATTATTATTTATTGGTGCAATGGGTAAGTCGGCTCAGTTATTGCTCCATACATGGTTGCCAGATGCAATGGAAGGTCCAACTCCTGTATCTGCGTTGATTCATGCCGCTACTATGGTAACTGCAGGAGTGTTTATGGTTGCACGGTGTTCTCCTTTATTTGAGCACTCACCATTAGCGCTGGATGTTGTAACTTATGTTGGTGCAATAACTTGTATCTTTGCTGCAAGCGTTGCTTTAACGCAGCATGATATAAAGCGAGTTATTGCCTACTCCACCTGTAGCCAGTTGGGTTATATGTTTTTTGCATGTGGTGTTTCTGCCTACTCGGCAGGGGTATTTCACTTAATGACTCATGGCTTTTTTAAGGCTTTGCTTTTCCTTGGGGCTGGCAGTGTTATCCACGCAATGTCTAATGAACAAGATATGCGCAAAATGGGCGGTGTCTGGAAACTTATTCCATTTACATATGTGATGATGATAATTGGAACGTTGGCAATTACAGGGGTTCCATTCCTATCAGGATATTTTTCTAAGGATATGATTTTAGAAGCCGCTTGGGCCGCTGGTAATGAAGGAAGTCGTTCGGCTGAATTTGCCTTTATATTAGGAATTATTGCAGCAACACTAACTGCTTTTTATTCTTGGCGTCTTATTTTCCTTACATTTCATGGAAAACCACGTGCATCGAAAAAAGTTATGTCACATGTGCATGAGTCTCCAAAAGTAATGACAATTCCTCTGTTGCTATTATCAATTGGCGCATTGGGTGCTGGTGCGTTTGCTAGTGTTGGTTTACATATTGTGGATGCTGATACAACGACGTTCTGGGGTGATTCTATAACAATGAAGGAAAGCTCAACTGAGAATGTATTAGCTGATGCTCATAATGTTCCTAAAGCAGTAAAATGGGCACCACTTGTTGTTGGAGTTATTGGTCTTGCTTTGGCTTGGTTATGCTATATCAAGTTCACCTCGTTACCTGATAAAGCTTGTCGGGCCGCACCATGGTTGCACCAGTTCCTTTATAGAAAGTGGTATTTTGATGAGATCTACGATCTTTTATTAATAAAACCAACTAAATTGCTTGGTATATTCTTCTGGAAGTGTGTGGATGTAAATGTAATTGATCGTTTTGGTCCAAATGGTTTTGCATGGTCATCTCAACGCTTAGGAGGATTAGTACGAAGAGTGCAATCTGGCTATGTCTACCATTACGCGTTTGCCATGCTGATAGGAGTTGTTCTTCTTATTAGCTGGTATGTATATAACATTACAATATAGGTTCCTTCCGATAGCGAAAGAGATTTTGATATGAGTGATTTTCCTCTGCTTTCAGCGGTAACGTTTCTTCCTTTGGTTGGGGCATTACTATTATTATTATTTACTCGTCCATCTGAACGTGATGAGACAAGCAGTAATAATATCCGCAATACAGCACTATTTATTACATTAGCAAACTTCATTTTATCGTTAGTGATATTGGGTGAGTTTAACCCTGAAATATCAGGTTTCCAATTGGAAGAACAAGCAGCTTGGTTTGAAGGATATGGCATTAGTTATCATATGGGAGTAGATGGAATATCTGTCTATTTTATCTTGCTTACAGCATTCTTAATGCCAATTTGTATTCTCTCTAGCTGGACATCAATAACAAAGCAAGTGCGCGAATATATGATTGCATTTTTGCTTCTAGAATCTCTTGTTATTGGAGTGTTTACCTCACTTGATTTCATGCTATTTTACTTCTTTTTTGAGGCATCACTTATTCCAATGTTCTTGATTATTGGGGTGTGGGGCGGAGAGAACCGAGTCTACGCGGCATTTAAGTTCTTTTTATATACCTTGGCTGGTTCAGTATTATTGCTTATTGCATTGCTGTATATCTACACACAAACCGGCACAACAGATATCCCTGTGTTAATGGCTAAAGTTCCAGAAATGGCTCCAGAAATACAAAATTTGCTATGGTTAGCATTTTTTGCATCATTTGCAGTAAAAGTTCCAATGTGGCCTTTTCATACTTGGCTTCCAGATGCACACGTGCAGGCTCCAACAGCGGGGTCCGTTATTCTTGCAGGTATTTTGTTGAAGCTTGGGGCATATGGTTTCTTACGTTTCTCACTGCCGATGTTGCCGGATGCTTCGTTATATTTCCAGCCTCTGATGTATGGGCTTAGTGTTGTGGCTATTGTCTACACTTCTTTAGTCGCTTTAATGCAGACAGATATGAAGAAACTGATCGCTTACTCATCAATTGCACATATGGGTTTTGTTACAATAGGTATCTTTGCTTTTAATACGGCAGCGATAGAAGGTGCAATTTTCCAAATGATCTCTCACGGTCTTGTATCTGGAGCATTGTTTTTGTGTGTAGGTGTATTATATGATCGGATGCATACAAAAGAAATTAGCCGATATGGCGGATTGGTTGAGCCAATGCCAGTATTTGCGCGGATATTTATGTTTTTCACTATGGCCTCTGTAGGACTCCCTGCAACAAGTGGTTTTGTTGGAGAGTTCTTGGTACTGCTTGGTGTTTTCCAAAGTAATACGTGGGTTGCTCTTTTTGCAACATCAGGTGTTGTTCTCGGTGCAGCATATATGCTGTGGTTATACCGTAGAGTTGTTTTTGGTGAGTTGGTACATAAAGATTTGAAAGAAATTTCTGATCTTAATACACGAGAGGTTATATTATTCGTGCCTCTTATATTATTGGTAATTTTATACGGTATTTATCCTGCAGCTATTTTGGATGGCCTGCATGTGTCTGTAAATAATTTAATTGATGCAATGGCGGCACATGTGCCTACATTGCGCTAGTGGAACAGAAAGATAGGGTCCTTAGCATATGATAGTTCAGAGTATTGACATAACACCAATCGTTCCTGAGATATTTATTACTCTCTCAGCAATGATATTACTATTGCTTGGCGCATTTCGTAATAGTGATAAGGCAACGGAATATATTTTCAATGTTTCAATTATAGTTTTTGCTTTAACTATTTGGCAGATTATGAGCTATAGCGGCGGATATGGTTCTGTTATCAATGGCTTAGTGGTATTAGATAATTTTGCAATTTTCACAAAAGTTATAATTTTGGCCAGTTCCGCAGTGGTTCTTGTTTTGGCAAGTGATTACTATAAGTTCAGCAGAACAGTTAAGCCAATAGCAGAGTTCCCTGTATTGGTTATGTTGGCTACGGTTGGCATGATGATAATGGTTTCTGCAAATGACCTCATGACATTATATGTTGGGTTGGAGTTACAAAGTCTCTCGCTTTATGTTTTGGCAGCATTGCATCGCGATAATGAAAAGGCATCTGAAGCTGGTCTTAAATATTTCATTCTTGGGGCATTAGCATCTGGATTACTCCTCTATGGAATTTCATTAATATATGGATTTACTGGTCAAACAGGATTTACAGAGCTAAGTGAATTATACCGTTCGGATATTGCAGGAGCTCTGCCGGATGGGGCATTAGTCGGAATGATTTTACTTATTACCGGTCTTTGCTTTAAAATTTCTGCGGTACCTTTCCACATGTGGACACCAGATACTTATCAAGGAGTTCCAAAATCGGTTACGGTCTTCTTTGCAAGCGCTCCTAAGATTGCAGCAGTGGCTTTGTTTGTGCGTGTTTTAATGCAGGCTTATGGTGGAGTTGTCGAGCAATGGCAGCAGGTTATTATCGTTATTTCGGTTATAACAATGTATGTCGGTGCATTAGGCGCACTGAAGCAAACCAATATTAAGCGCCTTATGGCTTATAGTTCAATTGGACATATGGGGTTTGTACTCGTTGGTCTAGCGGCAGGTACGCAAGTTGGTGCACAATCTGTTTTAGTTTATATGTCGATATACGCTACGATGAGCCTTGGTACATTTGCGGCTATTATGTTGATGCAGCGCCGTGGTGAGCATGTTGAAGAAATTTCTGACCTTTCAGGACTGGCAAAAGAGAGGCCTGTTTTTGCTGCTGTTATTGCAATTTTAATGCTTTCAATGGCTGGAATTCCACCCTTGGCAGGTTTCTTTGGTAAGCTTATGGTCTTTTCTGCGGCTGTAGATGCAGGATTGTTGGTATTGGCTATTTTGGGTGTTTTATCTAGCGTTATTGCTGCATTTTATTACCTTAAAATAATTAAAATTATGTATTTTGATACCGCAGATCAGCCATTAGACAATGAAATTAGTAGTCGTCTAAAGATAGTATTAGGTATTAGCGCTTTATTTAATCTACTATATTTTGTTATGCCAACTCCATTACTAAATGCAGCAAAAACAGCAGCAGGCAGTTTGTTTTAGGCAGTTTGTTTTACAAACAAATGTCACGGTTAGGAAAGTATAGACTAATGACACAATCATTCGACGATAAAGGTGTTCATAAGAAAAACATTGATTTTTTAGGGTATACTATTGAAACTGTTGATAGTGTTGACAGTACAAATACTGAGCTTATACGCAGAATGAATGCTGGAAGTATAGGTCATGGATATGTCCTCCTCGCTAATGAACAAACAAACGGAAAGGGACGAAGAGGACGTGTTTGGTTGTCAGAGCGAGGTAATTTGTTTTTTTCAATTGCGCTTGATACCAAGTCATCCCCAGAACATTTGCCTCAACTTTCATTTGTTTCCGCTTTAACAACTCATGCTGTTTTAAGTAGTCTTGGTTTATTTCCAACACTAAAATGGCCAAATGATTTGCTGCTAGAAGGAAAAAAATGTTGTGGTATTTTACTAGAGAAAAGTAACTTTTCTTCATCATCCGTTGTTTTAGGTGTTGGCCTGAACACAAAGATAACTCCTAGTGATAATAGCAAAATATTATATCCTGCTACGTCTATAGAAGAATATCTAAAAGAAGATACTTTTTCTGATAATGAAACGCTATTAAGAAATTGGTTAGAGCAATTTACTAAATATTATGATATTTGGGATAAAGATGGTTTTTCTCCTATTCGTAATGAGTGGTTAAAATATGGCCATCAGTTAGGTGAGGCGTTACATATTATATTGCCGAAGGGTGATATTCACGGTACCTTTAATGACTTAGATGCTGAAGGTAATCTACTTTTAAAAAATGAAGCTGGTCAAATAGTTTGTATTACGGCTGGTGATGTGTTTATAGTTTAATTTGGAAAATATATATGTTGCTTGCTGTTGATGTAGGAAATACCAGCATGATGTTTGCTGTTTTTGAAGGTGATACTGTGCGAGGTACATGGCAGTTTTCAACGGATACAAAACGCACAGCAGATGAATATGCCGTTTCATTACAAAGTATGATGGCTCTTTCAGATATAGCATTCTCTGAAATTGATGATGTTATTATTTCCTGCGTAGTGCCAAAACATATGTATGCTTTAACTTCTTTAGCGAGGCAATATTTTGATTGTAATCCATTAATCGTGGGTTCTGCCGATGTTGATTTGGATATAAAAATTTGCTTAGAAAGGCCCTCCGAAGTAGGGGCCGATAGATTAGTAAATGCAGTAGCAGTAAGAGAAATATATGCCGAGGATAGTATAATAATTGATTTTGGAACAGCGACTACGTTTGATATAGTTACTGCTAAGGGGGATTATCTTGGCGGTGCAATTGCACCAGGAATTCACCTATCTGTGGATGCACTTCACAAAGCTGCTGCAAAACTTCCTGAAGTTGCAGTCACCCGTCCTAAAAACGTTATTGGCACAAATACAGTATCTGCAATTCAGTCTGGTATTTATTATGGATATAAAGGGGTAATTGAAGGAATAGTTTCCCAAATGCGAAGTGAATATAAGCATCCGCTTAAAGTGATTGCAACAGGAGGTCTGGCTTCTTTGTTCTCAAAGGGTGATAGTATAATAGAGGAAGTAAGAAGAGATCTAACTATTCAAGGATTACGATTGATTTATCAAAAAAATAAATAGAACTACAAAAGATATGTAAGCTCGTATGTATGCGGATATAAAAAAGTATGAGCTTATTATTTAATATATAATGCCGTAAATAATTTTGTTCACGGCAGTTCCTTTTAATATGCAGGAGTAATTATGGCGCAATGGAAAAAAGATGACCTATTATTTGTACCACTTGGCGGTTCAAATGAAATTGGTATGAATGCAAATTTATATCATTACAAAGGTAAATGGTTAATGATTGACCTTGGCGCAGGGTTTGCTGATACATATTACCCTGGGGTACAGATGCTAGCTCCAGACTTACGATTCCTTTATGAAAGAAAAGAAGATTTCTTGGGTGTTGTGCTAACGCATGCTCATGAAGACCATGTAGGATCCGTTGGTTATTTATGGGATAAATTAGAATGCCCAATTTACGCAACACCGTTTACTGCTTCAATGGCGCGTAGCAAATTGCAAGAGCGTGGATGGCTAGATAAAGCTAAAATCATTGAGAAAAAGCCGGGCAGCAGCTTTGATATTGGACCATTTTCATTAGAGATGCTTCAAATCACACATTCTATACCTGAAATGAATGGGATAGTTTTACGCACAGAACATGGCACTGTTTTTCATACAGGTGATTGGAAATTTGATCCAAATCCTGTAATTGGTACTGCAAGTGACTTTGATAAGCTCAAAAAAATTGGTGATGAAGGCGTGCTAGCAATGGTGTGCGATTCTACAAATGTTTTTACTGAAAAGCACAGCGGCTCTGAAGGAGACTTGTTTGAAAGCTTATCTGGCTTAATTGCTAAACAGCAAGAGCTCGTAATTGTAACCACATTTGCATCTAATGTTGCAAGAATGCACACAATTGCAAAAGCCGCGGAAGCTAATGATAGAAAAGTTGTGTTGGCTGGCTGGTCATTGCACCGTATTTCAACATTTGCAAAAGAAGCGGGCTATTTAGAGGATATTTCTCCATTTATTTCTGATACTGAAATGAAAAGCTATAAGCGTGATAAGCTTCTTGTTATGTGTACAGGTTGCCAAGGCGAAAGCAACGCGGCAATGAATAAAATAGCCGAGGGTAATCATCCTTTTGTGCGCTTGCGCCCACGAGATACGGTTATTTTTTCTTCTAAAATAATTCCTGGAAATGAAAAATCACTATTTCGCCTATTTAACAAATTTGTTCGTCTTGGTGTTGAAGTTCTTACAGAGAAAGATCATTTCGTTCACGTGTCAGGCCACCCATCTCGTGAAGAACTCACCAAAATGTATGATCTTGTCCGTCCTAAAGTTGCCGTTCCAGTTCATGGGGAGCCTGTACAGCTCCATGAACATGTGAAATTAGCCAAATCTATTGGTATAGAACAGCAGGTGGAAATAGAAAATGGTCAATTGGTAAGGCTTGCACCGGGTGAAGTTAAAACCTTAGAGCACGTACATACAGGATATCTTGCTGTTGACGGACGGTTGTTGCAACCGCGTGATGGTGATGTGATGAAAATGCGTCGCCGTTTACAAAATGATGGCATTATTGTGGTCACATTAGTCCTTAATATGGGAGGAGGTCTTGCACTAGAACCTTCAATTCTTGCCGCTGGTGTTATAGATGCAACGTCCAAAGCAGGGCGTCAATTTATACGTTATGTTACCGATGAGTTAGTTGATATACTTGATGACCAAGGGAATACAAGCAATGATAGGATGAGTAAAACCGCAAGAAATACCGTCCGTCGCTTATTCAAAGAGGAAACAGGAAAGCGGCCACCAGTGGAAATACAAATTGCAAGAGTATAAAAACGATTAAACATACAAGTTTACTTGCTTTATTATAAATAAGAGAGTAATATGCGCGCGGAGTTACGTATTTTACTCTTTGCATATTAAAAGTAGCATGTTTAAGTGTCTGTCCAAAAGGACCGGTTGGTCGAATCTTACTGAAGTGATCTCCGACAATTTTTTGCCCAGAAGTAGTAAAAAAGCGGGCTTTGTTCTGCGAAGCTTACCAGAGCTTAGCGGGGCCACTTTATTTTATTAGGAGATTAAGATTATGGCGACTGGTACCGTTAAATGGTTCAATACAACAAAAGGATATGGTTTCATTTCTCCGGATGCTGGTGGGAATGATATATTCGTTCATATCAGTGCTGTAGAGAAGGCCGGTATTTCACAGCTTAACGATGGGCAAAAAGTGTCGTATGACATTGCTGAGAATCGTGGCAAACAGGCTGCAGCAAATCTGCAACTGGCTGACTAGTTCAGTAGAATACACGAAAAAGGGAATGCTTATTTAAGCATTCCCTTTTTTTATGTCCTTTTTTAAAAGAACCGTTCAGTTTAAGGTGTTGGTATTTTTAAGATATAAATATAAAAATATTATTAATATTTAAATATATAGAACAAGAAGGAATAAATTTATGCATAAGTTATTTGTTATTTTTGCGCTAATGATTTTTATTCCTCAGGAGGCACCTGCTTGTGCATATAGTAATGACTCTGGTTATGTAGTAATTTGTAAGAAAGGAATTTGCGCTAATGGCTTTTATATAGATGAAGTAGCATTACCAGATCATAAAGACAGTTGTCATAATAGAGTAATTGTAAAAGAAATGCCTTCTAATATTCATAATATTTCTAAATATTTATTAGACAAAGGAGTTATAACAGTAGAGCACAATGGCATATATAAAATTAACGATTTCGGATATGGACAAGGAGTTGATAGTAAAATCAGAAATATTTTGCCAAAAATTACTTATACTGAATTTAGCGTATCACAAAAATTCAGCAAAATTAGAAGTCATATAAATGAATACATAACTCCAAGAGATATTGAAAAAATATCTAAATCAACAAAGAAACGTGATCTATTAAATATAAAAAATATTTGGCTAAAAAAAGCGACTTATCTAGATAATTATTAATTTAATAGATGCCGTACCCTTTTGCCCTTATATATTTCTACTATAAAAATATAATGAAATAAAAAACTGGTATAAGAAATATACAATTTAGAAAGCACGCATTCTAAATTGCTCACCCTTCTTATGGGTTATACGCACTCATATCTCCCTGCAATTAATACTGCAGCTCTTAACTAAGTTAGGTACAAATAATTTAATACTGAGTGTATTACTTACTTTCTTTAAGCTTTGCCCAAGTACGCTTTTTTGCAATAGCAAAAAGACCCGTTACAATCAGCATAAAGATCATTACTTTCAAACCCATTTGCTTCCTCTTTTCCATCTCTGGCTCAGCAGACCATTGCAAGAAGTGCACTAAATCCTGAGACATCTGGTCTAAACTAGCAGGGGTTCCATCCTGATATTCTACAGCATCAGTTGATAATGGCGGCGCCATTGAAATCGCATAGCCAGGGAATGCTGAATTATAGTATTTTCCTTCAGGAAGACTAAATGACTCGGGCGCATCCTCATATCCGGTAAGTAATGAATATAAGTAGTCAGGTCCCTTAACGCGAGCTTTAGTAATTAATGAAAGGTCAGGCGGAAATGCTCCACCATTTGATGCCCGTGCAGCTTTTTCATTAGGGAAGGGAGGAACAAAACGATCTGATGGAATACCAGGCCGCTCAAACATTTCTCCATCATCATTTGGACCATCAACAACGCTTGCCTCTTTAGCTATTGCTTTTATTTCAGCTTCACTAAATCCAACTTCAGCTAGATTTCTAAAAGCAACCCGCTTAAGGCTATGGCACCCAGCACAAACTTCAGTATAAACCTGATATCCTCGCTGAATTGCTTGGCGATCAAACGTGCCAAATATGCCATTAAATGTCCAAGGGATATGTTTTAGTTTCGTATCGCCACCGGCGGCAAGCACAGTCATTGCAGAGCCACAAAGAACTGCTGTTGTCAGTGAAATTGTAACTATTTTTTTCATAGTAACCGTTTTTCCATTGTTATTCGCGTTTTTATAGTCGGGCATTCTAATGTCCTCCCTTCGCTTCATGAATAGTATTTGGAACCGGACGGGCCTTTTCAACCTTACTTAAAACCGGAAGAACAACTAAAAAGTAAGCAAAATAATAGACTGTTGCCACTTGACTAATAACTACGTTTGATATCCCCAATATGGTTCCATCAGCAGATGATGCTCCCATATATCCTAGGACAATTGCATTAACAATGAAAAGCCAGAAAAACCATTTGAACATTGGGCGATAGCGGCCACTTCTTACTGGGTGACGGTCAAGCCACGGTAGAATGAAGAGGATCAAAATCGAACCAAACATTGCCAATACTCCAGCTAGCTTTGAGCTGATGAGTATGATTTCTGTACCTGGAATTATAATGTCAGGAACCGCACGCAGGATTGCATAATAAGGAAGGAAATACCATTCGGGAACAATATGCGCAGGCGTTACTAACGGATCAGCAGGGATATAGTTATCCGGATGACCTAATGTGTTTGGGTAATAAAACACAAAATAAAAGAATACTAGGAAGAAAACTCCAAACCCAACAAAGTCTTTAATTGTATAGAATGGGTGAAATGGAATTGTATCTTTCTTTGACTTTGGCTCTACACCTGTTGGGTTATTTGAGCCATGAGTATGTAAAGCAATTAGGTGAATTACTACCAGCCCTAATATAACAAAAGGAAGCAGATAATGCAGGGCAAAGAATCTATTTAATGCAGCATTATCAACAGAGTAGCCACCAAGAAGTAATGTACGAATATCTTCACCGATAAATGGTATTGGAGAAAATAGGTTAGTTATAACTGTTGCTCCCCAAAAACTCATTTGCCCCCATGGAAGTACATACCCCATAAACGCGGTGCCCATCATCGTAAGGAAAATAATTATACCAAACCACCATAGGATCTCACGAGGACCTTTATATGAACCGTAATATAAGCCCCTAATTATATGGCAATAAACAGCAATGAAAAACATTGAGGCTCCAACGGCGTGCGTATATCGCATAAGCCATCCATAAGGAACATCTCTCATTATACGCTCGACGCTATCAAATGCATGATCAACGTGCGGAGTGTAATTCATTGCAAGAAAAATGCCTGTGATTATTTGAATCATTAATGCAATTCCAGCAATAGATCCAAAGCTCCACAGATAGCTTAGGTTACGAGGAGCTTGATATTCGCTCTGGTGCTTCATGAAACTGAAGATTGGTAAGCGATGATCTATCCAGTCTGTAACATTTTGGATGTGCTTTTTCATTGGAATACCTGTAATCAACTAAAAGAATGAGTTTTAAGCGCTATTGCCGATACGAATTAAGTTGTCACTTAAAAATGTATATTCTGGAACAGCAAGATTTGTTGGGGCAGGCCCCTTACGAATACGTCCTGAAGTATCATAATGCGACCCGTGGCACGGGCAGAACCAGCCTTCATACTCACCGCTTTCGCCAAGCGGAATGCAGCCTAGATGCGTGCAAATTCCAACAATAACTAGCCATTTTTCACGGCCTGGGTGCACACGTTTTTCATCCGTTTCAGGATCTTTTAAGTCAGCAGCCTTATCATCCGAACGTGCTTGTTCAATTTCTTTTGGCGTACGGTGCCTAATAAACACAGGTTTTCCACGCCACATAACCGTAATACTTTGGCCTTCGGCTACGGAACCTATATCAACCTCTGTAGAGGCTAACGCAAGAACATCCGCCGCGGGGTTCATGTAGTTAATAAATGGCCACGCTGCCACGGCTGCACCAACAGCCGCAGTACCACTTGCAGTAAGAACGATAAAGTCACGCTTTGTTTCATCCTTCACTACAGGTGAAGGAGTTGTCGACTTTTTAGAAGAAACAGGCTTTTTTGCCGCAGTTTTACCAGAGCTCATAATTATCCTATTTTATAAACTGATACCTTACTCTGTGACTATTATCACAGAGTGTTTTGCGGTTCATACTACCAAACGCTTTTTTTCGCAAGAACATACTGGCAAGAAGTTCTTTTTTATGCGAGAAAGTAACAGATGTGTATCAGTGCAAAAGGGGAATCCGAATGCAAAGATTAAATATGGTTAATATAAACCCTAAAGATGACATTTGTGAAAAAATGCCTTCAAGGCTAAGAATATTCATGTTTATAGCCGTTGCTTCAGGTTTTTTGGCCGCAGATGCAAGCGGATTAAATCAGGGCGAATTAGTGCAAATGGCACAATGCCGAGATTATTTCAATACCCAAAGGCCTGAAGCATATAGTGTATGTTATCCATTGGCCGATGCGGATGTTTCGGAAGCTCAAAAACTAGTTGGAGACATGTTTTTTTGGGGGTGGGGTGATGCTCTACAAAAGAATTCTAAGAAGGCTTTGCTTTGGTACAAACGCTCTGCAATAGCTGGCAACACAGAAGCTAAATATAATTTAGGAGTTATGTTTGAGCAAGGTATTGGTACTCCGGTAAATTATAATAAGTCCATTCGTTGGTTTTGGTCTGCAGGGGAAGAGGGGCACGTTAATGCTCAATTTAACCTAGCCAATATGTATAGCAAAGGTGCCGGAACTAGGCAGGATGAAGTTAGAGCTTTCAAATGGTATTTGCGGGCAGCAAAACAGGGCGAAGTTGTTTCTCAGTATAATGTGGGAAATCGCTATGTTCGTGGACTAGGGGTAGAGACTAATCCGCTAGAAGCATATAAATGGTATAGCTTAGCAATTAATCAAGGCGATATGGATGCTCAAAAAAATAAAGAAATCTTAACTAAAAAGATGACAGAAGAAGAAATAGAAAAAGCAAAAAAAATGGTTGAAGATTGGAAACCTTATTTGGAAAGCAACAGTCAAAGATAAAAAATAAGGGGCTGTAGTAGATTAGCAAATATGTTAGTGCACTTTTATGAAGTTAAGTCGTTGTAAATTAAGCAAGAAAGTTCAGTCACAGTTGCTAGAATATTTTGTTCTAGAAGTTACTGCCAGAAGTGCAGCTGATATTCTTGGAATTCAACCCAATTCAGCAG
>Ga0316204_10000673_pt1 | contig 116927 bp, 131 predicted proteins | sample 6monrhotite_MG_2_FD_205661 | JGI IMG/M metagenome (GOLD analysis project Ga0316204, IMG submission 205661) | Microbial mat bacterial communities from mineral coupon in-situ incubated in ocean water Damariscotta River, Maine, United States -... | ecosystem: Environmental > Aquatic > Marine >...
GTCGAACACTTGGGTTAAAAGTTCACTGGGCAATGCTTGAGGCAGGAAAGGTGTTCGACTTCCGCCGGAATGGGTGTTCGAGTTCGGCGGAATACGCACTTTGAGGAAATTCACCAGTCTACTTGTAATGTTTATCTGAGTTTGTGTCGATAGGTTAGTGATTAGTTTGATTTGGATAAATATATGACTTTTATAGTTATATGATTTTGATAGATATGATTTTGATAGATATTAATGATAAACAATGAGGAAAATGAAATGAGTGACGAAAGTTCTCATATCGATTGGGGTTCTTTTAATGAACGTTATTCAGGACGTTCGGATTTTATTGGGCAATTACTTAAATTGGCGTTGAACAGTTGTGAAACTGTGCCTAGCGAGTTATCAAGTGCAGTCAGCGCAAAGAATTATGAAGATATTGTGTTTGTTGCGCATCGCCTAAAAGGGGTGGCGGGTAACCTGTTAGCAAATGGTGTCCATGATTTAGCCAGTGAAACAGAAGTATCTGCCAACGTTAAAAGTGACAACGCATTAGATAAAGCGAATGAGTTAATCGAAATTACTGAAAGTTTGATTATAGAGATAAAATCAAAATTAAAAGCCTAGTAGTGATAGTTTATTTTTGTTCGTCTCTTTTTTATTCCTCATCTTTTCATCTGACAATTTTGTTAGCAGTTGTTCATTTTTTCTCCTTACGTAAATCACAATAGTTTTGTTGAACCTAAAAAAAGCGGTTGATCCACGAAATATAACACAGGCTCTTGTTTCGCTTAGCTATATGAAAAAAGCTTGCTTCACCAACCAGGTGAAGACAACTTTTTTCATTACGCTATTCAAAACAATATCCTGCATTCTAATTGCGCGTCCAACTGCTTTTTCTAGGTTGAATGCTAGACTGTTTTTTTTGAAATTTAGACTTTACTTATATAGCTGGATGGACCATAGTTAGCTTTTTGACTAGTTTTGTAAGGTATAGCAATGAGTAGAGTAATTATTGATGTTAGAGAGCGAGATGAATACGCTGAAGAGCATATTGAGCACTCGATAAATGTGCCGCTTTCAAGTTTCGCTACAGTTGCCCCTGGCGTGTTAAAAGCTGTTGAAGATAGGGAGATTACTTTCATCTGCCATAGCGGGATGCGATCGGCACAGGCTATAAGTTTAGCGAAAGGCATGGGATACCAAAATGAACATACCTACGATTCTTTTGACGGTGGATTATTAGAGTGGAAAAAACAGGGAAAGCCACTTATCTCTTCTTCTAAAAATCAATCGTCAGTTTTGCCGATAAACCGTCAGGTTCAATTATTAGTCGGTGCGATTATTGTTATTTGTGCGGTGATCGGGGGGATGGGTAACCCTGTATGGTCGTATGTTGCAGCTGCAATGGGAGCGGGTTTGTTTGTTACAGGGGCTACTGGAAGTTGCGCTATGGGGAAAGTTCTTGCTTTTATGCCATGGAATAAAACGGTTGCCAGCTAAGGTTTAAAATTTGAAGTGGTATCGAATACCTAACGCACCGCTTAATGAGACGACTGTCGCGGGATAGATGTGTAGCATGGGAGCAAGTTCTATAAATGCATCAAACGGAATTTTGTTGAAAAGATAGTTTGCTCCCACGGGCACACGTATTCCCGAAACAACTTTTGAACCAAACTCAAATCCCGCACCGATTCCATAATAGATAGGAAGCTTTCCTTCAGGAACATCGATAGCGGAATAATTATGCGTTAGGTAGTCGGCTTTTAGGTGAAAGACAGTATTGTCATCAAATGACCACCCAAAACCATAGTCATAGGCGTTCCAATAACTTTTCCAGTCTTTGTAACTAATTCCTGAATTGTTGCTCACATAGATGCCAGCCCAATATTCTTTGCCATATAGGGGCGAAATTGGCTGCAATATGATCAATGTGAGTGTGAATAACATTGTTGTACGAAGTTTGTGTGCTTGCATCTGTTTCTCATTTGGAAAACGTGTGAGCTAAAAATGCAAGAAGTGTTCTTAAAAAGACATAACGACGGTTCGTTATCGTATTGGGTTAGGGCTGTTCAATTGCTTTCGATATGTCAGTAGAAAGAACTAGATTTTTTAACATTAATTATGTTGTTGCTATTCTTACTTCGCTTTTACCTAATGAGGCGAAGTGTACGAATATCAAACATTTTGAGAATTTTTGAGAGTAACTGTGACTAAAGTAATCGTAGATGTTCGTGAGCGTGATGAATATGCTATTGAGCATGTAAAAGACTCAATAAACGTACCTCTCTCTTGTTTTTCTTCAACTGCCCCTGGTGTGTTGAAGTTAATTGATGAGCGAGAGATTGTTTTTATTTGTCACAGCGGAGTGAGATCTGAGCAGGCGGTAAACCTGGCAAATAGTATGGGGTACCAGAATGAGCATACCTATAGTTCATATGATGGTGGGTTGTTAGCGTGGAAAAAGGATGGAAACCCGACGCTTTCTCAATCGGCTAAAAGCAAATTACCGCTTATTCGTCAGGTTCACCTAACAGTAGGGCCGCTCTTTATTCTTTTTAGTATTTTGGCGGCAACTGTTAGCTCACTATGGTTATTAGCGATTGCTGTAATGGGTGTCGGGTTATCGATTGCCGGTGCAACGGGGTTTTGTGGAATGGCAAAAATTCTAGCGCTTATGCCATGGAATAAAGTTGAGCGTGGAACGTCACCCTACTCAAAAGAGTAAGGTAAAGACTCAACTGTAATTTCGCTTTTATCTAGCCCCGCAACGTGTAGTGTTTTGCTATCCACTTTGGCGACTTGAATTACTGCTAGTGCATCGAGTTTGTTGTGTTCATTTTTCTGTACATCAACAATTTGCCCAATGCTTTGCTGATTTTCCGAACTTGAGTCATATAGATTCTCCCCAAGCTTCGGTCGTTCAGTTGAATTGATAGTAATTCGATACATGCGTTTTTTTAGTTTGCCAAGGTAGTGCATACGTGCCACAACTTCCTGTCCAGGGTAGCAACCTTTGGTAAAGCTGACGCCATCTATGAGTTGTAGGTTTACCATTTGTGCGACAAATGCTTCTTGCGTATCAGCAAAAATATTAGCTATACCAGCGTGAATATCTAATCTGCGCCAGTGATTACTTTGGGTTTTTGTCAGTTTTCCTACGAGTTGTTGTTTAATCTTTTCAATATTTGGAATTTCACCAAAACAGATTACTCGTGGCACTGTTCCCGGAATCTTTATCCAGTTAATATCATTCTCTTGTAGAATTTCTCCTTCAGTGCTAGGAGTCGGTATTGGTAATTCATTGCCCGCAAAACCTAGGCTTTGCCAGGTGCTAGATATGTTGTTGAGCGTGACGTCTGATCGCATAACAAACATACGTAGACGTTTAACAAATGGTTCCACAACGTCTTGTGGTATTAATAGATAATAGTCCTGAGCATGTTTGCAAATGCGAAATGTAGCGTACAAACGACCCTTCGGGCTATTATAACTATTCCATTGGCTTTGATTATTTTCTAAAGTGTTTATATCGTTACTAAACTGTCCTTGCAGGAATGTTTGTGCGTCAGTACCGTTTATTTTAACAATGGCTAAATGATCTGTTTCACAGATGGTATTTTCATTAATGTTGACTTCTGATGTTTCTTTAATCGTCGCATCATTCATAGGAACTGCCTACTAAATATTCGTTGGGATTGTTGGGTCCAAATTTTACCCAAATTTTCATTAATTAAACATACTTGATATTGTACGTTTATTTTTACGGTACCGCTTTTGCTTGATAACTGGTTGAATGGTCTACTATATTTAAATGAACTGAACGCTAACTAAGTGCTGTAATTTTGTTCCATTACTTTCAACTCATCGACTGAATAAGGAAACTAAAGTCATATGAGATCAACTGTGAAAAAGGATCGACCCAAATATATCGATCTCTCTCGTATCAAACTCCCTATAACTGGTTTTGTCTCTATTGCTCACCGCATATCGGGTATGTTTTTAGTGATCTCAATTCCGGTTTGGTTGTATCTACTCGATCTCTCACTAAGTAGTGAGCAAGGGTATGAGCAAGCGGTTCTCATTACTGATAGTTTTATGTTTAAACTACTTGCGCTAATCGCTTTTTGGGGTTTACTTCATCACTTTTTTGCGGGTATTCGTTTTCTGCTGTTTGATGTTGATATCGCGGTAGAAAAAGAGAGTGCAATTAAAGCAGCAAAGGCAGTGTTTGTTGCAGAAGGAATTGCGATGTTAATCATCATGGGGTGGTTATTATGAGTTGGCGTACAGGTGGTATAAGACCCTGGATATTGCAACGTCTTAGCGCAGTTTTTATGGCGGCAGTTTTAATTTTGTTTACGCTAACTTTAATGGTTGATGGTGCGAACAATTATTCTGAATGGCAAGATTGGTTGAATGGCCCAATTTGGAATACCTTAATAATTATGTTCTGGATCGCGTTAATTGCTCACGCTTGGATCGGCGTACGTGATGTGTTCATGGATTACATCTATGCAGATACGTTGAGGGTGACTATTCTCACGTGCTTTGCGCTCTATTTAATCGCAATGTTAATCTGGATGTTAAGAATAATGTTTTTTGCGGGGGCTTAATGACTATTCCGGTTCGAAAATTTGATGCATTAGTAATTGGTGCCGGTGGTGGCGGGCTTAGAGCTGCGCTACAACTCGCAAAAGCAGATGCAAATGTTGCAGTGGTTTCTAAGGTTTTTCCAACTCGCTCTCATACGGTTGCAGCGCAAGGTGGCGTTAACGCAGCACTTGCTAATGTGTTGCCCGATAATTGGCATTGGCATATGTACGATACGATTAAGGGTAGTGACTATTTAGCAGATCAGGATGCAGTTGAGTATATGTGCCGTGCTGCTTCTCATCTGGTTTATGAATTAGAGCATTCTGGCGTACCTTTTTCCCGTTTGGATAACGGTAAAATTTATCAACGCCCTTTTGGTGGGCAGAGCCAGGATTTTGGTGGCGCACAAGCTGCGAGAACTTGTGCAGCGGCAGACAGAACAGGCCACGCTATTCTCCATTCCCTATATCAACAAAATATCAGTGCTAAAACTCATTTCTTTGATGAATACTATGCGATTGATTTAATCTACGATGATGAGGGTGTCATCCTCGGTGCGCTGGTGTTAGAAATTGAAACGGGTGAGCCACTTATTATCGAAGCGAAAACAACACTATTAGCCACTGGTGGAGTGGGTAGAATTTTCCGAACCAATACTAATGCTCAAATTAATACGGGTGATGGTATGGGCATGGCGTTGCGCGCCGGTATTCCCTTGCAGGACATGGAGTTTTTCCAGTTTCATCCAACAGGTATTGCAGGCAAAGGTATGTTGATTACTGAGGGTGTGCGCGGTGAGGGTGGCTATCTAATTAATAAAGATGGCGAGCGTTTTATGGAGCGTTATGCGCCAAACGCTAAAGATTTAGCGAGTCGTGATGTTGTTAGCCGTGCCATCTATTTAGAAGTGAAAGAAGGACGAGGTTGTGGACCAAATGCTGATCATGTTCTCCTGAAGCTGGATCATTTAGGCGCGGATGTTATTAAAAGCCGTTTACCGGGTATTCGTGATATGTCGCGAACGTTTGTTAATGTTGATCCTATCGAAGAACCTATACCTATTTATCCCACTGCGCATTACACCATGGGTGGAATTCCTACTAATCGACACGGTCAGGTTGTTACTCATGAGGGTACACAAGCTGAAAATACTATTGAAGGTTTATACGCAGTGGGTGAGTGTGCGTGTGTTTCGGTGCATGGTGCCAATCGTTTAGGTGGAAACTCATTGTTAGATATTGTGGTATTCGGGCGAGCAGCAGGAAACCATATTATCAATCATCTTAAAGAGAATCGTTACCATCATCCTATTAATCAAGATAGTGTCGATAAGGCTATGCAGCGTTTAACACGTTGGGAAGATTCTAGTGATGGTGAGTCGGTTGATGATATCCGTGCAGACTTGCAACGTGAGATGGAAGACCATTGTGGTGTGTTCCGAACCGATGAGATCTTGAACGAGGGTGTGGAAAAAATACGAGCAATTAAAGCACGTTTACCCAATGCCCGATTAAAAGATCAAAGTAAAATTTTTAATACTGCACGTATTGAAGCGTTAGAGTTGGAAAACTTAGTGGATATTGCGCTAGCTACGGTTCACTCAGCTTACGCACGACAGGAGAGTCGAGGTGCTCATAGTCGGGTTGATTTTCCTGATCGTAATGACAAAGAGTGGTTGAAGCATAGTCTCTATTTTATGAATGGTGAACGGATGGCGTATAAACCAGTTAATTTGAAACCGTTGACTGTGGATTCTTTTCCACCTAAAGCGCGTGTTTATTAATCCAACGGCTCGCTGTGAAGTGGTCGCCAGAAGTTTTTAAGAACTATTCGCCGCTAGTTTGGTGGCGAACTTAAATCTGTTTAAGACAGGACGTTTTATGAAATTCAATATCTACCGATACAACCCTGAAACTGACGATAAACCTTATATGAAAGAGTATGAGGTGGAAGTTACCAAGGACATGAAAGTTCTCGGCGCATTGATGAAAATTAAAGAGCAGGATGCAACGCTTAGTTTTCGTCGATCTTGTGGCGAAGGGGTGTGTGGTTCTGATGGTATGAATATCAACGGGACTAATCGCCTAGCCTGTATTACTGCACTGTCTGATTTGGAGGGGACTATTGATATCCGTCCGCTACCAGGTTTACCGATTATTCGTGATTTAGTGGTAGATCTAAGTCAGTTTTATCATCAATACCGTTCGGTAAAGCCATACCTTATAGCACACAAGCAAGAGACAGAAATCGAGCACCTACAAACACCTAAAGAACGTGAAAAGCTGGATGGTTTGTATGAATGCATTCTTTGCGCTTGCTGTTCAACTTCTTGTCCTTCTTTCTGGTGGAATCCGGATAAATTTCGCGGGCCGGCCGCACTACTTCAAGCAGCACGATTCTTAAACGATAGTCGAGATGATGCAACTGCGGAACGATTGAATGAACTGGAAGGGCCTTACCGTTTATTTCGTTGTCATACAATTATGAACTGTACTAATGTTTGCCCGAAAGGATTAAACCCTAGTAAAGCCATTGGCGATATCAAGAAGAAACTAGCGAAGCATATCATATGAGTTCAAAAGTATTATTGTCAGATAATCAACTCCGTTGGGCGTGCCGACGGGGAATGCTTGAGCTGGATCTTTTGTTGAAAGATTTTCTGGATAACTGTCTTGATAAAATTTCAGATCAGGAAAAACTCGTTTTCCAAAATTTGCTTACAGAATCAGATCAAACGCTGTTGGGGTATTTTATGGGCCACGAAAAGCCTGAAGATGAAGAGATATTGAATGTCGTCGAAAAAATACGCGGCGCCGTTACAGCTTGACCTAAAACCTTCCCGAATACTTCTGCTTTCGTTGGTATTTTCACACCTGGCAGCCATTGTTGTTATTCTCACTTTGCATATTCCTGTATATCTAAGCGCTAGCTTCATCATAATGCTATTTTCAATTGGAGTATGGCTTATCTCTCTACATGCAATACACGCATCCTCAAAATCGGTGAACAAGATTGTTTGGGACGCGAATGATGAGTGGCTGTTGTTTTTCAAAGACGGCAGTTCTACAGCGGTAACGTTATTAGGGGATAGTTATATTCATCCAAGACTCACCGTTTTGCGCTTCAAAGAATCAGAGAAATTTCTATCAAGAAGTGTTGTGTTAATTAAAGATAATATTCATGTGGATGTCTTTCGTCGATTACGTGTGCGCTTAAAATTATCTCGTGGCTCTGATGTTGAGAAAGTCGCATAACATCACCTATATGCTTTAACTCTCTTTATTATATTGCGATAATCTAGATTGATTACTCATCTGGATAGTATAGCTCAATGCTGATTCGCCAATTTCTCTCTTTGTTGATCTGTTTTTTTCTTATCTCTTCGGTTTTTGCAGAAGATGGAACAGAAGAATATTTATCCAATAGCGATGAAGATTGGGGCTGGGAAGAGGAGGAAGAGATTCAGGAAAATACGATTTCCTGGGGCTATTACTACAATCTTGATCTCTATTATGCGAGCGCAGGTGTCATTGTTAATCTTTCCGATAATGCAATTCCCGATATTGGTGAAGTAAGCGAAGATAATGTCTACCTAGATCTGTTTAAGCGGTCTGGCTTGCCGCAATATGTATTATTTGAATTGAGTCTTTATCCCATGCCTGTCGCCGGTGTTTATGCTCGTGAAGAGCATGCATCTTTCTACCAGGATGCGGAAATAAATCCGAACTTTAATCTACTCGAATCGGTAACAGCCGGTTATGACGAGCCTTATGCATTTTCTATTTTCCTGAATAATATGGTTACCTATGGCGTTAATGGGGATTTGGAAAATAGCAACCGTGGATTTATGGGTTATCTATTGACGGTTGGTGATTATCATATTCAACGTAACCGATTAATAAAAGACAACTGGATGGAGTTGGAGTGGAAGATTAAGGGAGACATTGTTCGAGAGCATGAGAAGCTCAGTTGGAGTTTTCGAGTTGGCGGTAAATTTCACGAACATCCTGAAATTGTAGACAACTACTATATTGTTCTAAAACGGGATCGAATTGCTGCGAATAAACCCATTTGGTCGTGGTTGTTTAATTCGGGGGTAGAGTTTACTTATAGTGTGGATCAGAAAGACTTTAAGAGTATTGGTTTTCAAGCGTTCCTAGAGAAAAACTTTCCCATTAAAATTGGCAAGACAGTTGTTTCTCTAGGGTTTGGTGTAATGCATGAAAATACTAATAAATATCGCGGTGCTTTAAAAGAAGCACAAGAGAAAGAAAACCAGACTTTTGTTGTCATACGGCCGGCAATTCAGTTTTAAAACTCTTCAAGTAACTTGAATTCATCTTCAATCTCTTTAGGAATGGGGATTAACGTCAATACACCGTCTTTTATTGCAATTCCTGCTGCTTCTACCAATTTAAACTCTTTGACTAAATCAACTTCACCAAGGCCGGCTTCTTTAGTGAATGTATCAAATTCACTTTTTAACATAGATTTGAATTTAGAGACCTCTTGTTCCAGTTGTTTTTTAAACGCTTCCATTTGCGATTCAATTTGATCTTGGTAGATTTTAAACTCATCCTCTAATGCAGTAATCGTAATATTCCCTTCTTTCAGATAGACGTTGTAATCATCACCTTCATCCGTCACGATGAATTTTGTTCCTCTAATACCCAGGATAGACATTTTAACGCCTACTTGCACTGGGCGTGGGCGTTCAAGTTTTGCAATGTCAAAAATCACTTTTCCGTTATCCACATTGAAGTGATCAACTTCTTTAATGCTCAACTGAGACTTTTCTGTCACCACAATTTTAGAACCATCTTTCCACTTGATATAGGCCGTAGAATTCTTTTTGGTTCTAAGCTGATTACCGACTTCAAGTGGAGAGGAAGCTTGCTTGATCAGCAATGGTTTTGATTTACCGTCTTTGCGATAAAGAATGTTTCCTTCGTATTTGGATATTTGCCCGGCATGAATAAGCGGCTCTTTTGACGACGAAGTGGAATGTGCTGGGAAGGAGGAAAAAATCAAGATCAGTAGAGATGATAAGAGCATGGAATTGTAGTGAGTTTTCATGATTGGCTCTGATGAATTTTTGGCTGAAGAATAGAAAAATCTTACCAGTTTTAGTACTGATAGAGAATTGATTTTAATATAAATTTCCTGCTGTACTTGTGAGAGGGGGCCTCTAGGGAAATAGAATCGAAGTTTTCCGACTGGTTCATTGGTCGAGTGCGCACTATATCGATAAATGACATAGCTATTCTCCGTGTACTTATATCCATAATGCTTATTAGATGAGCATTATACATGTTTGTAAGTACTTCCTTATGCGGTGTCTAAAAGCTGCCACATTTTCATTTCTTATTATTCAATGGCTTATAAGGAGTCGTATTCAAAAGCCACAAATTATTCTCAATTTTGTTAGAAATAACTTCCTTTGTCTCGATGGTGGGACGATAATCCCATCATGAAGGTGGGATCTTAGTCCCATCTAAAGATGAGGTTGGGAAAGCAAGCTCCATCGCAGTTGATCGGCATGGGATTAGTATCCCATTGGTTGGGTTCGATAGGGTGGTTATTGAGTATCAGTTCTCTTTGAAATTAGTGATGTTTTAAAGAGGGTGGAATAAGCGAAATTAGGAGTACAGAGATGAAAACAATTTTTGGCAAATCTACTTTGGCATTAGCGGTTATTGCAGCAATAGGGTTGTCTGCATGTAATGATAATTCAAATGAGTCCACATCTAATCCAACGACACCAGCCGCAGTTATTAATAAAACAACCTCAGGGGTTATAACAGGGTTTGGTAGTATTTTTATCAATGGTGTGGAATATGAGACGGATAGTGCAAGTTTTGTAGTTGATGGTGTAGAAGGTGATGAGTCACTTCTAAAGCTGGGTATGGTTGTCACATTGTCGGGAGATGCCGCTGCTGATGGAACAGGTGAGGCGATTGCTGTCGAGTTTGAAAACGAAGTCGAGGGGATCGTGATTGATAATTCAAGCTATCCGGTTGATGGTACTCTTAATATTATGGGTTTAACCATCCATACAGATGAAGATACGGTATTTGAAAGTTCTGATGAAACAATGATCTCAATTGCCGACGTTCTAATAGGAAACGTCATAGAAGTAAGTGGTTATTCTTCAGGAGCCGGAAATGTTTGGGCTACCCGCTTAGAAGTGAAAAAATCCCAACACGATGAAGGTGATGAGATAGAAATGAAAGGCTTAGTATCATTACCTATTACTGATAGTACATTCATGATTGGTGATTTGCTTGTTAATTATGATTCTGCCGAATTCGATGATATGACGTCTGATATGTTGGCGGAAGATCTCTTGTTGGAAGTGAAGAGTGAAGTGGGTTTTAATGAAAGAAACGAACTTATCGCTTCAAAAATTGAATTAAAAAATAGTGGAAAGAAAGAACATAGATACGAAGATGATGACGAAGAAGTAGAAGTTCAAGGTGTGATCACCGCCGTTACCAGTACGACAAAAATTGAAATAAATGGTGCGACAGTCGTATTGAGTGATCAGACAAAAATGATACATGGTTCTGCTTCTACTTTAATGGTTGGACTAAAAGTTAAGGCAAAAGGAAGCATTGACGCTGATGGAAATTTTGTTGCTGAAAAGCTTGTGTTTAAACCTAGTGGTGACATAAAAATGCAAGGAAAGATTGAAGCAACAGACATCGTGAATAATACCATTACCCTATTTGGTCATGCGATAACCATAAATAATTACACTATGGTGGAAGATGATCGAGATGATGTAGAAGAGAGTGATCTGGTCAAATATAATTTTGGTGTAGATGATTTGGCAATGGGTGATTGGGTAGAGATTAAAGCATTTAAAAATGTTTCTGGCGGATTAACTGCACTAAAACTTGAGCGTGAAACTTGGGAAGAGGGTGACGCTGATGCGTTGGAAGGTAGAATAGAGTCTGTTGATGCTGTTGCCTTAACCATGAGTGTATCAGGCGTGATGGTTAACTATTCATCGCTGGAAGAGTTTGTACCAGAAGTTAATATGAAAGCTGAACTTGAAGGTAACTTTGCTGATGGTTTGTTCACAGCGAGTGAAGGGGAAGCCGAAACAGACGACGAGGTATATATCGGTGGATCGGATGCAGATGAGGATGACGAGCGTGACGAAGACGAGAATGAAAATGACGATGATTCTGCACATGATGAAGATGGTGAATCAGAAAACGATGACACTGAAAGTGACGATTCAGAGTCTAATGATACTGAATAATAAAGTTCAGTGATATTGAGTTTGCACGAACCCTAATCCTGGGTTCGTGCTTTGTTGAAAAGGTAATTATGAACCAGCAATCAATCTTGGTAAAAGCGATACTTCGGGTATTAGTACCATTAGCGAGAATGTTATTGCGGAACAATGTTCCCTATGGAGCGTTTACGGAGTTAGCTCGTAGAGCTTATGTTGAAGCAGCAAAAGGTTTTACGGTGGACGGTAAAAAACAAAATAATTCTCGAATTGCAACAATTACAGGGCTTTCTCGTAAAGAAGTAAAGCGTATTGTTGAGCTAAAAGAGGAAACTGACGAGCTGTCTATCGAAAAATACAATCGTGCAGCACGTGTGGTCTATGGCTGGGTTCACGATCCTGTGTATCAAGAAAACGAATCACGGACTTTAGTGCTTCGATTTGATGGTGTTGAACCATCGTTTATGGCATTGGCTAAAGCCTATAGTGGTGATGTGCCTGCGAGAACTATTCTCGATGAGCTGGAAAGGGTTGGTGTGGTATCGGTGGACGAAGATAAAAAAATACATCTTTTATCACGAGCATATATACCAAAAGCAGGATTAGACGAAAAAATATCTTATATCGGTAGTGATGTTGCAGCATTACTGAACACGATGGATAGAAATATCTATCAACCTGAATTGTCACCCTATTTTCAACGCAAAGTTTACTATGATGATTTACCCAATGAAGTTATTGATGAACTTCAAGCATTGATTGCCAATAATTCCCAGAAGTTACTAGAAGAAGTTGATAAAGCAATGGCAAAGCATGATCGGGATGCAAACCCTAAATCGAAAGGCACCGGACGAAATGCGATTGGTGTCGGGGTTTACTATTTTAAGAATGACGAGATTAAAGGGCAAGACAATGCCGAATAAGATGATGAAAAACTCAATAGTTGTTTTGTGCGCTGCAATGATCCTAGGGTGTAGTGCGGGTGGTGGCGAAACAGGTACGGGATTTGATGGTCCAGTTGATGATCGAGTGACAGTTGGTGTAATAACCGGTTTTGGCAGTGTTTATGTTAATGGTGTGAAGTACGAAACAACAGATGCTGATATTTCTATCGGTGGAACTTCCTCAGTAGAGACGTCTTTGGGAATCGGTATGTTGGTCAACCTCACGGGCAGTTTGTCAAATGACGGTATTAGTGGAAAAGCATCATCTATTAGTTATGAAGAGAATGTTGAAGGTATTGTAATTGAAAATAATATGGCCACTAGTGGTCGGCTAGACGTGATGGGGCAAATCATTGCTATAGACAACGATACAATATTTGAAAGTAATCAAACAGGTGTTGCTGCTATTGATGCAATTCTGCCTGGGCAAGTTGTGAATGTCAGTGGTTATTCTTCAGGGGATGGAGTGATATACGCTACGCGTGTGTCATTGGAAAAGTTAACTTATACCGCAGGGGAAGAGATTAAAGTAAAAGGTGTTGCCAGCTCTGTTACCAGCGATCAGTTTACGATAGGGAAACTAACGTTTTCATATTCATCAAATAGTTTAAAAGATTTTGAAGATGTGGTTTTCTCTGACGGTCAGTTTGTATCTATTAAATCGATAGGCGATTTAGATGCAAATAATAACTATATCGCGACGAAAATCAGTTATAAAAAATCTGGTGTGAATGGTTTAGTGGTACCAACTGGTCAAGAAATCGAGTTGGAAGGATATATCAATGAGAGCATAAATTTAGTTACGAATATTTTTTCTGTGAACGGACATAAAATTAAAATCGATAATGAAAATACGAAACTTTCTTTGGGTAGCAAAGATCAATTAATCAAAGGTGTAAAGGTCAAGCTTGAAGGTGTGGTTGGTGCACAAGGGGAGATTGTTGCGAATGAAATTGAACATAAACAAGAGAGTAATCGACAATTTGAAGGTGAAATAACATCGATTAACAAAGCAGACAATGCAATCACGGTTTCTAATCAAATAATTCTGATTAACAGCTCTACCCGACTAAAAGATGAACGTGATGATAGAGAGGAAGATGAAATACACTATTTTAAGTTTGATGATTTAGTTGTTGGTGATTTTGTCGAATTGAGTGCTTATAAATCAAATGATGTTCAATTTACTGCGACACGTTTAAAGCGCGATGAACAAGAGTCTTTTAATCAAAATGGTGATTGGGAGTTAGAAGGGGAGGTGACTCGTCTTGATCCACTTACGATTGATGATCAGGTGGTGACTTTTTCTAACGGGGAATTTACTGGTCGATTAGGTGATGAAGTTGAGCTACATGGTGTGTTCGATGTTAACGGAGCTTGGGTTGTTACGGAATATTCGGCTAATGAAGAGTGGGAGATTGAAGAAGGCGTTATTGAGTCAATTGATTTAGATGCTGAAACAATTATTGTTGCTGGCAGAGAAATCGATATATCAAATATTGTATTTGATGGTGCTTTACAAGATGTCGTCGATATTGAAGGTATAACTATCGAAGGAAAAGATTACGCCATCGAATTGGAAGTGAAAGATAAGGTTAATGATGAAGATGCATCTGACGAAGATGAATCTGCCAATGAAAGCGCTAATAAAGAAAATGATAACGAAGAAGACGAATAATCATAAAAGAATTTTTATGAGAGAGCTGGGGGTAACTTGTAATAGGCACAACAAAGTTCCTTGTTGTGATGGTCAAGTCTGAACTAATACAAATAAGTAGCGCTTTTGGAGAATCGATGTGGCCGTACGAACCACCAGCAGAAGTGTTGATGATGTTGTAAGCGTTATGGTTTGTAAGTTGGAGGGATTAATACTGTATTCTTCTGAAAATTGACATTGTCTTTATCGGGGAAATCGAGGGTGTAGTGTAGCCCTCGGCTCTCTTTTCTTGAAATTGCCGAATTGATAATGAGTTCTGCTACTTGTACAAGATTTCTCAGCTCCAGCAAGTCACTGCTTACTCTAAAATTACTGTAATACTCTGTGATTTCGTGATTGAGTAAATCAATCCTTCGCTTTGCGCGTTCTAACCGTTTATTTGAGCGCACAATTCCAACATAGTCCCACATGAATCGTCGTAGCTCATCCCAGTTGTGGGCAACAACAACCTCTTCGTCAGAATCGGTTACCCGACTTTCATCCCATTGCGGTAGATTTTCAGGTATTTCTACAGAACTCAGTGATTTCTTGATGTCTTTTGCTGCGGCAAATGCAAAAACCACGCATTCCAAAAGTGAGTTGCTGGCCATGCGGTTTGCTCCGTGCAACCCGGTAAAAGCTGTTTCGCCAACAGCATATAGGCCTTTGATGTCAGTACGTCCGTCTAGGTCTGTCATTACACCTCCGCAAGTGTAATGGGCGGCGGGGACAACGGGTAGCGGTTCTTTTGTCATGTCGTAACCGAAAGATTTGCTACGTTCATAGATGTTCGGAAAGTGATTAAGAATGAAATCACGGGATTTGTAACTGATGTCTAGTAGAAGATGGTCGACTCCTAGTCGTTTCATTTCGTGGTCTATCGCGCGTGCAACTATATCCCGTGGTGCAAGTTCGCCCCGGGAATCAAAATGTTGCATGAACGGCGTGCCGTCGGGTAATAATAATTTTCCACCTTCTCCACGAACAGCTTCTGATATGAGAAATGATTTTGCTTTGGGGTGGTACAAGCACGTAGGGTGAAATTGAATAAATTCCATATTGGCGACACGGCATCCTGCGCGCCACGCGATAGATATTCCGTCACCGGTGGATACGTCTGGGTTGCTTGTGTATAAGTACGCCTTGCTCGCACCGCCAGTTGCGAGGACTGTAGATTTTGCTCCAAATACGACGACTTCTTTCTTTTTACGATCAAGTACGTATGCACCGAGACAGCGTTTGTTTTTTAGCTTTAACTTTTTCCCGGTTATTAAATCAACGACATTGTGGTGTTCAAATAGGTCTATGTTCGGGTTTTTTCGTGCTTGTTTTTCTAAAGACTCCTCAATTTCTTGACCAGTAGTGTCCGCAGAATGTAGGACTCGCCGGTGGCTGTGCCCACCTTCTTTAGTTAAGTGATATTGTAGGGTACCGTCAGGTTGTTTTTGTGTGGTAAAATTCACGCCGTTTTCAATAAGCCAATCAATTGCTTGCTTGGCATTTTTAACAGTGAATTGGACGGCTTTTTCGTCGCATATTCCCGCACCGGCGGTTATGGTGTCATGAATATGAGAATCGAGCGTGTCTTTTTCATCAAGTACGGCGGAAATTCCACCTTGCGCGTAGAGGGTTGATCCTTCTTTTAGATCGCTTTTGGCTAAAACAGCGATGCGAGCGTGTTTCGCTAAGCTTAGCGCTAAACTGAGGCCGGCTGCACCGGCACCGATGACGAGAACGTCGTATTGATATTGGATTTTCATGTTATTACTTGCAACTGTGCGCGAATTTCGTTTATTTTCGCCTAGCTATCCTAATTTAATTCGATTTCATTTATTAATTGGCAATATATAAAAGTATGCAGGATCAAAATAGTTGGACGTTTGAAGAACTTATTATAATGCGTGTTGTCTATCCATGTGGCAAAAAAATCCTGTCTCGCAATAAATGGGGGCGACCCTAATGGCAGGGGCGAAGAACACCGACCAAGAATTGGTCGAACGTGTACAAAATGGCGACAAAAAAGCATTCGATCTTTTAGTTCTTAAGTACCAGCATAAAATCGTAAAGTTGATTTCCCGATATATTCGGGATGAGGCGGAAGTGTTTGATGTTGCGCAAGAGGCTTTTATCAAAGCTTACCGCGCATTGCCTCGCTTTCGTGGAGACAGCGCTTTTTATACCTGGTTGTATCGAATTGCGGTTAATACAGCGAAGAATTTTCTGGTGTCCCAAGGACGCAGGCCACCTGAAAGTGATATTGATGCTGATGAAGCGGAACAATATGTCGGTGCCTCTGCTCTAAGAGATATCAGCACGCCGGAGCGCATATTGCTTAAGGATGAGATCGAAAATGTCGTTTATAAGGCAATAGAGCAGCTACCTGAAGATTTGCGTACTGCGATTACTTTGCGTGAAATGGAAGGGTTGAGTTACGAAGAGATCGCGTTAGCGATGGATTGCCCAGTAGGTACCGTGCGGTCCAGGATTTTTCGAGCTCGAGAAGCGATCGATAAAAAGCTAGCTCCATTAATTAGTTAATTAAATGGGCTATAACAGTATAAGGTGGAAAATATGTCTTTAGAAGTAAAAGAAAAAGTATCATCTCTCTATGATGATGAGCTGGATGCTTCTGATCATGATCATATTATTACTCATTTAAAAAATGACACTGATGTACAAGATACCTGGCATCGTTACGGGTTAATTGGTGATGCTCTTAAGAAGAATCTGCCTGACAATGTTGAGCATAACTTGTTTGGTCGCGTTCAGGCTGCCATGGAATCTGAGCCAGCGCATTTGATTTCTTCAGCTGAATCTACCACAAAGCCTGATGTGGCTGACGTTGTAAAAATTACAAAGAAGTCTTCTGATAAAGTCTCTCATCCCGCATGGGGGTTTGGAATTGCTGCGAGTGTTGCTTTAGTTTCAGTACTTGGATTTCAAATGTTCTCTACTGGTGAAACATCTTTACAACCTGAGGTTGCTTCGATATCTCCTTCGGTTGTTACTCAGGAGTTAAATATTATTGCTGTAGAAGATGCGGCAATTATTAGTGTTGCTGAAGACGCGACAGCTTCAGCGCCCACCTTTGCTGAGCAGAGTGTTTTGGATGATGGGCAGTGGACGCGTATTACTCCAATGGATAGCTCTTCACTTGAAAGTGACTTATTGCTGAATAAGCCAGAGTCGCGAGCAAGTATAGATTTTGAGGATAATTCATCTTCGCTAGCGCGTTCGGTAAGTTTGGGTAAGTCTTCTTCAGAATAACCTAAAACGATTCAAATTCTAAAAAGCCCATGCGGTATATTAATCGCATGGGCTTTTTTTATGTGCAGACTTTTCAGTATGTGAAACTTCCGAATAGTGATTTTTTGGGTGATTTTTGATCGCGTGATTATGCTGAATTAAATGAATACGAATATAACGATGTTATGTAGTAATAGATGAATGGTTATATAGTGACTTTTGTAAATATCTTAGTATTATGACTGAACAAGTGTCGTGATTTTGAGTCAATAGTTTAGTGGTTTGAATTGATTAAATAAAATGATTGAAGAAGAAGCAACAATAGTTGGTGTAACAGAAGATTTTGCATGGGTGGAAACTCAGCGGAAATCTACCTGTTCGTCTTGCCAAGTCAATAAAGGGTGCGGAACATCCTTGCTATCCAGTGTGCTCGGGCAAAAAAGAACACGGCTTAAGTTGCATAATCCTCAGGGCTATCAGCAAGGTGATCAGGTTGTTTTAGGTTTAGAGGAGAGTGCGTTAGTGAAAGGTTCTCTATTGCTATATACCGTTCCGCTGCTTTCCATGTTTGTTTTTGCTGTTCTTGGGTATTGTCTTTTTTTCCTTTATGAATTGATTTACAGCGAAGGCTATAAAATTTTATTTTCATTTGCTGGTCTAATCTTTGGTTTCTGGTTTGTATCCAAACGCAGTGGCCAATTGAGTTCTGATTCTCGGTATCAGGCTACTATTTTGCGTAGAGTGGATTTAGTAGCACCAATTACCTTTAAACAAATTAATTAACAACTAGGTATCATTAGGAGTCTCTTTTCATGGCATTTGTGCTAAATAAAAGTCGATTGCATATTTTGTTTTTTGTTTTATGTTTTCTGAGTGTAAATTCTTTTGCTGCAAATCGCGGTCTTCCTGATTTTACAAATCTTGTTGAAGCTTATGGCCCCGCTGTTGTTAATATTAGTACTGTCCAAAAGAAAAAATCGAAAAAAAGCTTTAAACATGGATTACCAGAAATGCCAGAAGGCGGCCAAATGCCGGAGTGGTTTAAGCGCTTTTTTGGTGAAGAAGGGGAAGATGGTGGATTTAATGGACAGGATCGTAAAGCGCAATCATTAGGCTCTGGCTTTGTGTTATCTAAAGATGGATATGTCTTAACCAATAATCACGTTATTGAAGATGCAGACAAAATTATAGTCAGGTTAAGTGATCGTCGTGAGATTGAAGCGGAATTGATTGGTACTGATGAGCGCAGTGATTTAGCGCTGTTAAAAATCAAAGCAGATAATCTTCCCGTTGTTAAGCTTGGTAGTTCAAAAGCGTTGAAGCCGGGTGAATGGGTGCTAGCAATTGGTTCACCGTTCGGGTTTGATTATTCCGTGACCGCTGGAATTGTGAGCGCCAAAGGGCGAAGCTTACCCAGGGAAAATTATGTACCATTCATTCAAACAGATGTCGCGATTAATCCGGGAAATTCTGGTGGCCCGTTATTTAACTTGGATGGTGAGGTAGTAGGAATAAACTCTCAAATATATAGCCGAACCGGTGGATATATGGGGGTTTCATTTGCTATTCCCATTGATATCGCGATGAATGTTGTCGATCAGCTTAAAACGGACGGTCATGTAACTCGTGGTTGGTTAGGTGTGTTGATTCAAGATGTAACAAGAGATCTTGCTGAATCATTTAATATGGATAAACCGCATGGAGCATTAGTTGCGCGTGTGCTACCGGATAGCCCGGCAGAAGCGGCTGGTTTTGAAGTCGGTGACATTGTTGTGAGATTTAACGGAACCGAAATAGATCACTCATCTGACTTACCTCCAATGGTTGGAGTGACCGCAATAGATAAAAACACGCCCGTCGAAATCATTCGCAATGGCAAGGCAAAAGAGTTGGTAGTCAAAATTGGTGAGCTACCGAAAGAAGATGATATTAAAGTCTCTTCGAATAACCGAAACGGTGGCTCTAAAATAAGCAACAAACTTTCAATTGTTGTGAGTGATATCTCCGATGAGCAGCGCGAGAGATTTGATCTATCATCAGAAGGTGGCGTTTATGTTAAAGAGGTTAAATCCGGGCCTGCATCAGATGCGGGAATTCAACGTGGCGATATTATTATGATGCTCAACAATAAAGAGATTCAGAGTAGCGAACAATTTGAAGAAGTAGTTAAGGAGTTGCCTGAAGATAAATCTGTTCCTGTGTTGGTGCATCGCAGAGGCAGCCCGATCTTTTTAGCCATGAGGTTACCTGAAGAAGAGGATTAGTTTTCACTCTTGTTATGAGAGTTGATTGAAAAACTGCGTGAAATAGTTATTTTGCGCAGTTTTTTGTTTGTGGAAGTTGGATTCTTTTATGTTGTTAATCAATAGATGAGTTATAAAGGTATTATTCTAGCGGGAGGTTCCGGCTCTCGACTTCACCCATTAACTTTATCCGTTAGTAAGCAATTAATGCCGGTTTATGATAAACCGATGATTTATTACCCCATCTCAACGCTTATGCTAGCCGGCATACGAGAAATTTTGATTATTACTACACCAAAAGACAGCAAGCTTTTTCAATCGATGCTTGGTGATGGGAGTCAATGGGGTGTTAGGCTTGAATATGCCATACAAGAGAAGCCAGAAGGATTAACGCAAGCTTTTTTGATTGGTGAAAAGTTTATTGGGAATGATCCGGTTTGCCTCATATTGGGGGATAATATTTTTTATGGTCATGGATTGGAAGTGACATTAAAAAATGCGACTAGGAATCTGACAGGTGGAACCGTATTTGGATATTATGTGAAAGATCCGGAACGTTATGGTGTTGTTAGTTTTGATGAAGATGGAAATGTAGCTGATTTAGAAGAGAAACCCGAATATCCAAAATCTAACTACGCGATTACCGGGTTATATTTTTTTGATAGTAATGTCGTCGATATCGCTAGGTGCATAAAGCCTTCAAAGCGAGGCGAGTTAGAAATCACTGACGTGATAATGCAGTATCTCAATCAAGAGCAACTGAAAGTTGTAAAATTAGGGCGAGGTTCTGCTTGGCTTGATACTGGAACTCATCAGTCATTACTTGCCGCTGCTAACTTCATTCAAGTGGTAGAAGAGCGGCAAGGGTTAAAAATCTCATGCCCTGAAGAGATAGCCTATCGGATGGGATATATTGATGAAAAAGACCTGGAAAAACTTGCTCAGCCACTTTTGAAAAATGGCTATGGCAAATACTTGATTAACGTCTTAAAACGTCCGATTTAAATCCGCCTATGAAAGTACGAAATACCGTGTTGACTGGAGTTGTCGTTATAGAGCCAGATGTGTATGGCGATGAGCGAGGTTGTTTTCTCCAAACATTTCATGAAAAGCGATATGCCGAGATAGGAATTAATTATCCGTTCGTGCAAGATAATCATTCAAGATCAAAAAAAGGCGTGCTGCGAGGGTTACATTACCAGTTAGTGCGACCTCAAGGCCAATTGATGAGTGTTGTGCGAGGCGAGATTTTTGATGTTGCAGTGGATGTGCGAAAAGGATCAGAAACTTTTGGCCAATGGGTCGGAGAGGTGTTGAACGATGTGAATCATAAACAGCTATTTATTCCGCCAGGGTTTGCGCACGGTTTTTGTGTGCTTTCCGATGAAGTGGATATGATATACCGTTGTACCGATTATTATCACCCTGAATCTGAGAAGACTATTTTATGGAATGATCCTGAATTAAATATTCAGTGGCCTATAGGTAACGATGTAATTCTTTCAGAAAAAGATCGTTTAGCCCCATGTTTGTCAGAAATGGATTCACTTGATTTTCCCTCTCTTTTGGTGGGTGTTGATACCAAATGAGTTACCAACCGAAAAATATGCTTGTAACTGGTGGAGCCGGATTTATTGGTTGTAATTTTATCCGCTATATTCAAAAAACTGACGAAACTGTTTCTATTGTGAATCTAGATAAGCTGAGCTATGCAGGTTCATTAGATAATTTAAGAAACTTACCATCTCCCGAGCGCCATGAATTTATTGAAGGCGATATTTGTGAGGCGACGTTGGTTGATTTTATTCTTCGCAAATATGAAATTGATACAGTAGTTCATTTTGCTGCCGAGAGTCATGTAGATCGCTCAATCTCAGGACCCACCCCATTTGTTCAATCCAATTTTGTGGGCACTTTTACCTTATTAGAATCCGCCAGAAAGTTTTGGTTAGAGGAAAAATCCTGGAATAAAGTACAATGTCGTTTTCATCATATCTCGACTGACGAAGTGTATGGAGCATTGAGTAAGAGTGATCCAGCGTTTACAGAAAAAACACCTTATGCACCAAATTCGCCTTATTCTGCTTCAAAAGCAGGCTCCGATCATATGGTGCGCGCTTATTTTCATACCTATGGACTACCAGTAACTACCACCAATTGTTCTAACAACTATGGTCCTTTTCAACACAGTGAGAAATTCATCCCAACCATCATTCAGTCTTGCTTAAAGCATGAGTTAATTCCTGTATATGGTGATGGTAGTAATATTCGAGATTGGCTGTATGTGGAAGATCACTGCCAGGCAATTGATCGCGTTGTTCGTGAAGGTGAATTGGGCGAGACGTATAACGTCGGTGGTGACAATGAATGGTCAAATATTGATATTGTAAAAACAATTTGTCGACGGCTTGATCAAAAAAGGCCTATGGAATCTTCCTATGAATCATTAATATCTTTTGTAAAAGACAGGTCGGGGCACGATTGGCGGTACGCAATTGACGGGAGAAAAATTTTAAATCAACTGGGGTGGCAGCCGGAATTGACCTTCGAGAAAGGAATCGAGCTAACAGTTGAGTGGTATTTGAGTTGTTATAGAGAGTCAAGCAGTTAGCGGCGATTTGTTGGTAGAGCGATTTGAAAAAGTGAAATGTTTATGTGTTTATCCAGCGTAGCAATAAAATAATGAGTATTTTACAAAGCGGTATATTAATTTAATGGATAAATAAGAATGCTATCTACAAATGCATTTAACTCAAGAACAACAAAACATTATCAAAGAGCTTACAAAAGAAGTGTTTGGCAAAGAAGCGAGTGAGCGGTTGTTTGGATAATTTTAGTTTTTAATACATGGAATAAATTTGTCATGCATAACAAAATAGCACTGTTGCTTAGAAAGATTTTTAACGATGACTTATTGGCGATATATATTTTCGGCTCATCGGTTACTGAGTATCAAACAAAACTGAGCGACATCGATATCGCAATAATGTGTAAATCCAAAATTAGCAAGTTAGAACTATGGGAGACTGCACAGGAAATTGCTATTGCGCTTAAACAGGATGTCGATTTGTTGGATCTAAAAAGCACATCAACAGTTATGCAAATGCAAGTCGTCGCAAACGGCAAGCGAATTTATAGCAGCGATGACATGTTTTGCGAAAAATTTGAAGACTTTGTATTTTCATCTTATGCACTATTAAATGAAGAACGTAAAGACATACTCGAAGATATAAAATCTAGAGGTAGCATATATGGTTGATGACGTATTAATCAGTAAAGCCAGGAGCATTGAGCGCTGCTTACAAAGAATTAATGAAGATTACTGCGGTTATGAAAACGAAATTGAGACTAACTTCACTCGAAGAGATGCAATTATATTGAATTTGCAAAGAGCTTGTGAAACGTCAATTGATGCAGCTATGAGAATAGTACGTTTAAAAAAGCTTGGTGTGCCAGAAGAAAGTAGGGCAGCTTTCGAGCTACTGGAAGACAGTGGAATTATCTCAGTTGATTTAAGTCAGAATTTAAAGAAAATGGTCGGGTTTCGAAATATTGCCATTCATGATTATCAGAAAATTGATACAGAAATATTAAAATCAATATTAGAAAAACATTTGGATGAATTTAGAGAGTTTGCCAAGGTTTTGTTGAAACTCGATAGTATAGCTGGATGAAGGCGTTGATTTCTGGTTGGTATATATTTTTCCTTATTCTTCTTAAAAAAGGGGTGCAAGGAAAACGCAGGAATAATAAGTGAGAAAACAAGATAAAATATACGTTGCCGGTCATCGAGGACTAGTTGGTTCGGCCATAGTAAAAGTGCTTCAAGAAAGTGGGTATACCAATATCTGCACCCGCACTCACAAAGAGTTAGACCTAACTAATCAGAAAAAGGTTGTAGATTTTTTTAACAAAGAAAAACCAGCGTACGTGTTTTTAGCTGCTGCAAAAGTCGGTGGCATATTAGCTAATAATGAATACCCCGCAGAGTTTATCCAACAAAACTTATTGATTCAGACAAATGTCATTCATGAAGCCTATCGATCGGGAGTCAAACGACTACTCTTTATGGGGTCGTCATGCATATATCCAAAAGATTGCTCCCAGCCGATAAAAGAAGAGTTTTTGTTAACAGGGCCGCTAGAGCCAACAAATCGTCCTTATGCGCTTGCGAAAATTGCAGGCATTGAAATGTGTTGGTCGTATAATCGACAATATGGAACCGAGTTTTTTGCTGTAATGCCTGCAAATCTTTTTGGTCCAGGTGATAACTTTGATCTTGAAAGCTCTCATGTCTTACCAGCGCTTATTAGAAAAATGCACGAAGCGAAAATACGAAACGATAAGAGAGTTATTGTTTGGGGGACAGGTAATCCCCGTAGAGAATTTCTCCATAGCTTAGATTTAGCAAATGGTTGTTTGTTATTGATGAACTTAAATAATGATGAATACAAGCAAGCGTATGATAAAGAGGAACCACCAATAATAAATATTGGAACTGGAAAAGATATTTCTATTAATGAGTTGGCTCGAAAAGTAGCCGATATAGTGGGATTTGATGGAGATATTGAGTTCGATACTGCCAAACCTGATGGAACACCAAAGAAGTTGCTCGATATTGAAAAGATTTCTACACTGGGTTGGAGTCCTGAAATCGGACTGGCAGACGGGATATCTAGAGAGTATCAAGCATGGGTTGGTACGAACTGACATAATTTTTTACTGGCTAATATTTTGCTGTGAAGATGGAGAAATAAACACATCTCTTAGCGAATTATCGGGCGGTAGAAAATAGTGAAGACAGCATTAATTACCGGGATTACCGGGCAGGATGGAGCTTACTTAGCAGAATTTTTGCTCAATAAAGGTTATGTTGTACACGGGATCAAACGAAGAAGCTCTTTGTTTAATACGACAAGAATTGATCATTTATACCAAGACCCGCATGTTAAAGAAAGACGGTTTATTCTACATCATGGTGACATGACCGACTCATCGAGTCTCATTAGAATCGTACAAAAAGTACAGCCTGATGAAATTTATAACTTGGCGGCCCAAAGTCATGTTGCTGTCTCTTTTGAGCAGCCGGAGTATACTGCCAATTCGAATGGACTGGGGGCATTACGTTTGCTTGAAGCAATCCGAATTTTGGGGATGGAAGAAAAAACTCGTTTTTACCAAGCGTCCACATCTGAATTGTATGGCTTAGTTCAAGAAATTCCTCAAAAAGAGACAACCCCTTTTTATCCTCGATCCCCCTATGCAGTGGCGAAGTTGTATGCATATTGGATAACGGTGAACTATCGTGAGTCTTATGGTATGTATGCTTGCAATGGGATACTTTTTAATCATGAGTCACCAATAAGAGGTGAAACTTTTGTCACAAGGAAAATCGTACGAGCGTTAACTCGAATTAAGCTTGGTCTCCAGGATTGCTTATATTTGGGAAATTTGGATGCCAAACGAGATTGGGGGCATGCAAGGGATTATGTGGAAATGCAGTGGTTAATGTTGCAGCAGGCGCAGCCAGACGATTTTGTAATTGCGACAGGTGAACAGCATAGTGTTAGAGAGTTTGTAAATACAGTTGCTGTTATTTTAGGCATGAATATATCGTGGGAAGGTAGCGGCGAAAACGAAATTGGTATGACTAAAGAGGGAAAATGTATTGTCAAAGTTGATCCGCGATATTATAGAGCCTCAGAAGTGGATGCTTTATTGGGAGACGCTTCGAAAGCTAAAGAAAAGCTAGGGTGGAAACCTCGAATTTCTTTTAAAGAGTTGGTGGAGGAAATGGTTAAAGAGGAGATGAAAGAGTCAACCAAGGATGAGGTTGTAAAGAATCATGGGTTTGATGTGCATGAACGCGTCGAGTGAGTCTACGTTCCAGGAAGCGTTATTTTCAGAGAAATATTTGCTATTACACCTCAATAATTCTAAAAATCACCAGAAATTCCTTCAAATAAACGTTTTTTAGTAGAATCTCTGTCTAATTTTTCTCACTGATCCGCATTTTCGCGGTTCAGTGACGGATTTATCCTTTATCATGTATTTTTCGCGGTTAGTAAGTTTGCAAAGCCAAGCAATAAACTTAGGCGGTTAGTATTTTTTGCCATACCTTTGTAGCGTGTTTGATCGTAACCAAATTGTCGTTTCACTTTAAGAAACGGATGCTCAACTTTAGCGCGTATTTGAGCCTTTACTTTTTCAAGTTTAGCGACCGCAATATTCTTTGGAAAAGCCTTCAAGCTTCCCGGCCGTTCAGCAATAAGCCACTCTACATCGTGGTCGGTATGCTCATTGCGTTTTTTAGTTTGGTGTATTTCTGGACCCTGCTGCGTGATAAAATGCATAAATTTTCGGCAAGAAAATCATATTTGCATTCGAGCTTCCGAATTACATCGATAAATCCAATGAGTTTGGTACGTTTTTTCTGCAATCAACTATTTTTGCAACTGGTTCGTTTGAGTGAAAAATGTTCTATATTCAAATTTCCAAAACACGTTTTATATTATAAATCAATTTTGTAATTGGAGAGTCCTTGTAAAATTGTCGTAATTCTTGACATAACTCAGTGAATGATCTTTAATGTTATCTTTGTTCAAGTGTTGAACGAAGTTTAACTGAGTTGGCTTGTCGGTATTCGTGCAAAATATGTCGGAAGAAATTCGCTATAAAATTCTCAAAATCCTTTCAGAAAATCCTGACATCAGTCAACGTGAACTGGCTGAGCATGTTGGCGTCAGTCTCGGAAAAACCAACTACTGTCTTCAGGCGTTAAAAGAGAAGGGGCTGGTTAAAGCGCGTAATTTTAAAAACAATCCTGACAAACGGCGTTATTTTTATGTGCTCACACCCAAAGGCATTGAAGAAAAGGCGACAGTCACCGCACGTTTTTTAAAACGTAAAATGGCCGAATACGAAACCTTAAAAACAGAAATTGAAGAATTAAAACGTGAAGTTGCGCCACGTGATGGCAAATAATAAACATGAGTAAAACGATTTTTATAACAGGTGGTGCAGGATTTATCGGATCAGCACTCGTGCGTTATCTTGTTAACGAAACCGACAATCGGGTTGTTAATATTGATAAACTGACCTATGCGGGAAACTTGCTGGCTCTCGAATCTATCGCGAATAACCCAAGATATTTTTTCTCGCAAACCGATATTTGTGATAGTGAGAAAATTAGTTCACTCTTTGCTGAATATAAACCGGATTATGTTATGCATCTGGCGGCAGAATCCCACGTTGATCGTTCTATTGATGGTCCTGCTGATTTTATTCAAACCAATATCGTTGGCACATTCACATTACTGGAATCCGCGAAAGCTTATTATTCAACGTTAAACGAAGAGAAACAAAGAACATTTCGCTTTCATCATATTTCCACTGATGAAGTGTATGGTGATCTGCCAGATGATGGCTCTCTTTTTACCGAAGAAACACCTTACTCTCCAAGTTCGCCTTATTCTGCGAGTAAGGCGGCATCGGATCATTTGGTAAGAGCATGGGGGAGAACCTATGGCTTGCCTGTTGTTATAACTAACTGCTCAAATAATTACGGCCCATTTCATTTTCCAGAAAAATTAATACCCTTGATGATATTGAATGCGTTAAGCGGCAAGCCGTTACCCGTGTATGGTGAAGGCAATCAGGTTCGCGACTGGCTCTACGTTGAAGACCACGCACGCGCACTCTATCAAGTGGTTTCTCAGGGTAAGGTGGGAGAGACGTATAATATAGGTGGTCATAACGAAGTGAAAAATATCGATGTGGTTAATAAAGTATGTGAGTTGCTTGAAGAGTTGGCGTCGAATAAACCTGAAGGTATAAATCACTATAGGGATTTAATCACACATGTTACCGACCGGCCGGGTCATGACATGCGTTATGCAATTGATGCATCAAAAATCCAGCGAGAGCTTGGATGGGTTCCACAGGAAACATTTGAAACCGGGTTGAGAAAAACAGTACAGTGGTATTTGGAAAATCAGGATTGGTGCAACTCGACAAAAGAAAAATATAACCAGGAACGGTTGGGGGGGTAGATTGTGAAAGGGATTGTATTGGCAGGTGGGAGTGGAACTAGGTTGTATCCGATCACTCAGGGTATCTCTAAACAGTTATTGCCAATTTATGATAAGCCAATGATCTACTATCCCCTATCTGTGTTAATGCTGGCAGGCATTCAAGATATTTTGGTTATTACTACGCCTGAAGATTTGGAGAGTTTTATTCGCTTGCTTGGTGATGGATCGAGATTTGGTATTAATTTGTCATACGCCGTTCAACCAAGCCCTGATGGGTTAGCGCAAGCTTTTACAGTCGGCGAATCTTTTATTGGTAATGATTCGGTTTGCTTGATTCTTGGGGATAATATTTTTTATGGACAGGGCTTTACTCCGAAATTGAAAGAAGCTAAATCGAGAGCAGGTGGTGCAACGGTATTTGGATATCAAGTAAATGATCCAGAAAGATTTGGTGTTGTGGAATTTGATGAATGTCATAAAGTAATTTCCATTGAAGAAAAGCCGTTGAAACCCAAGTCTCATTATGCAGTTACAGGGCTCTATTTTTATGATAATGACGTGATTGATATCGCTAAGAATATTGAACCATCTAATCGTGGGGAGTTGGAAATAACCTGTGTTAATAAAGCATACCTTGAACGTGGAGACTTGAACGTAGAATTGCTGGGCAGAGGATTCGCATGGCTCGATACGGGAACTCATGATAGCTTGTTGGATGCAGCGCAATTTGTAGAAACTATAGAAAAACGGCAGGGTTATAAGATTGCATGCTTGGAAGAAATCTCGTATCGAAATGGTTGGTTGAAAAAAGAAGATCTTGCAAATGTCAGTAATTTATATGCAAAAAATAGCTATGGTTCATACTTAAAGTCGTTGATTAGAGAGTTTAAATAGGAATTAATTGTGTCTGATAAAAAGATATATGTAACACAGCCTTCATTGCCTCCATTGGAAGAATTTATTCCTTATTTGGAAAAAATTTGGGATAACAAGTGGTTAACTAATAATGGGCCATTTCATCAACAATTGGAGAAAGAGCTGGCTGATTATTTAGGTGTTGAATATATTTCCTTATTTACTAACGGCACTGTCGCTTTGGTAACTGCTCTGCAGGCGCTACGTATTAGCGGTGAAGTGATTACAACGCCATTTTCATTTGTCGCCACTGCACACTCACTTTTGTGGAATAATATTGAGCCTGTATTTGTTGATATAGATCCTGATACATTTAATTTGGATCCGCGAAAAATTGAAGATGCCATCACTCCAAGAACTTCAGCTATTATGCCTGTACATGTTTATGGGCGCCCATGTAATGTTGAAGAGATTAAACGAATTGCGGATACATATGGATTAAAAGTTATTTACGATGCCGCACATGCTTTCGGAGTGAACTATCGAGGGGAAAGTGTTCTCAAATTTGGCGATCTTTCCGTGCTTAGTTTTCATGCAACCAAAGTGTTTAATACATTTGAGGGTGGGGCTATAATATGCCCAAATAAAGAAACAAAACAGAGAATAGATTATTTGAAAAACTTTGGTTTCGTGGATGAGACAATTGTTGTGGCGCCAGGAATAAATGGAAAAATGAACGAAGTTCAAGCTTCCTTCGGATTACTTCAATTGAATTACATAGAAGACGCTATCATAAAGCGAAAACGAATTGACGGGCTTTATCGCGAAATGTTAACGGATGTGAGGGGAATTGAATTGCCGTTTTTGCCAAAAGACAGCACACAAAATTACTCTTACTTTCCAGTTGTAGTAGGTCAAGATTTTCCAATCACGTGTGAGCAGTTATACAAAAAATTCAGAGAAAATGATGTTTTTGCTCGCCGTTACTTTTTTCCGCTAATTAGTGAATTCCCCATGTACCGCAGACTTCCTTCTGCTAATATCAAGAATTTGCGCATTGCAACGAGTGTTTCTGAAAGTGTGATTTGTTTGCCAATTTACCCTGACTTGCAGCAAAGTGAAATCGAGGAAGTCGTAAAAGTAATTAAGTCTTGCTGAAGATGATAAATAGGAAAAAATTGTGAAAGTAGCAATAATGCAACCCTATTTTCTTCCGTATATAGGGTATTTTCAGTTAATTAATTGTGTAGATAAATTTATTATTTATGACAATATTCAATACACGAAAAAGGGATGGATAAATCGCAATCGTTTTCTTCAGAATGGTAAAGATGAAAAATTTTCTATTCCAATCAAAAAAGCATCTGACTATTTAGATGTATGTGAACGTGAAATATCGAGTGACTTTAAAAAAGAAAAACTGCTTGGACAATTAAAAAATTCTTATCTGAAGGCTCCGTATTTTGCCCAAGCTTATCCACTCATAGAGAATATTGTGAGATGCGAAGAAACTAATCTTTTTAAATATATCTATAAATCAGTAATTTCCATTTGCCACTACTTTAATATCGAAACAGAAGTCATAGTCTCTTCTCAAATTAGTATAGATGCCTCATTGAAGTGTCAAGATAGAGTTATATCGATGTGTAAAGCGATCAATACAGATACATACATTAACGCAATTGGAGGTCTAGATTTGTACTCGCCTACAAAATTTCGTGAAAATAATCTGGGATTGAAGTTTTTGAAAACGAAAGATTTTGAGTATAGGCAGTATAATAATGAATTCATCCCCTGGCTTTCAATTGTAGATGTGATTATGTTTAACTCAAAGGAAACAGTGTCTGAATTCTTAATGAACGGCTTTGATCTTATAGAGGGCGCGAAATGAAGAAGTATTCGGTGGGAATATTGGGTTCAGGAACCATGGGCAAGCAGTTGGCATTGCTTGTGGCAGCTCACGGATTCGATGTTAAATTATGGAATCATAAAGATCAGACGAACTTGCTGCTAGATTTAAAACGTAATCTAAAGCTGTATTCAAAGCAAGGGTACATTGAAAAAGAACAGATCGATAGCATTATATTAAGAATCGACTTCTCGATTGATATCAATATAGTAAAAGATTGCGGATTAATTATTGAAGCTGTTAAAGAAGATGTTAGTGTTAAGTCTGCCATAATTAAGCAGGTAGTTGAGCACTGTTTAGAGTGTGCGGTAATTGCGACAAACACATCTACTTTGAGTATCACTGAGCTGGCTGCGTTAGCTAAATCAGAAGATAAGTTTTTAGGAGTGCATTTCTTTAACCCGCCGATGTCAATGAAGCTAGTGGAAATCATTAGAGGTGAGTATACCAGTCAAGATACACTTGATTTGGCTGTGGAATTTGTGGAGCAGCTTGGAAAAAATAGTGTGATTCTGCCGGAAACCCCAGGGTTTGTTGTGAATAGATTGCTTTTCCCTATGATCAACGAGGCTGTGTTTCTTCTTTCCGAAGGTGTTTCTGATTCTAAAACAATAGACTCTTGCATGCGTCTCGGGGTGAATCACCCTATGGGGCCGTTGGAGTTGGCTGATTTGATAGGTCTCGATGTATGTTTAAGTATTCTTGAAACGTTAGTTGATGAAACCGGAGATGGCAAATATCGTCCAGCGCCTCTACTTCGAAAATTTGTAAGAGCGGGAAAATTAGGAAGAAAAGTCGGGATAGGTTTCTATTCGTATAAACGATCCTAGTCTATTTTGGTGCTTACTTAAATTTTTTAATCTAACGTAACGGATATTGGTATGTTTAATTGGGAAAAATTAGGGAGGGTATTTAATCCTCTAGAAGTGGAAAATCGATGGTGGCTAAAAGAGTTTGCTCAGGCTCCTGCCACTTTAATATTTGATAAGTTTGTAAGAGTATATTTTTCTTGTAGGCCAGAAAGGGATGCGAAAGGTCAATATGTAAGTTACACAGGATTTGTTGACTTAAATAGAAAGAACTTAAAGGAAGTTGTTTCCATTTCTGATGAGCCAATCTTGCAGCTTGGTGAGCTAGGCAGGTTTGATGAGTTTGGTATTTATCCCACTTCTGTAATTCGTCATGAAGGGGAGGTAATTGCATATTATGGCGGTTGGACTAGATGTGAATCTGTTCCATATAACGTTGCGATAGGTATGGCAAAAAGCCAGGATGGTGGAGTTACTTTTGAAAAAGCAGGAGTAGGCCCAGTTATATCTTATTCGATTGATGAGCCGATGACTGTTAGTGGGCCTAAAATAAGACGGTTTAACGACAAATGGTACATGTGGTACGTTGCAGGAACAAAGTGGAAGGTTGTAGACGGGCGGCCGGAATCCATTTTTAAAATTCGTATGGCTGCTTCGCTAGATGGGTATAAGTGGGAAAAACTTAATTTGCAGCTTATTGAGGATAAGTTAGAAACTGATGAGTGTCAGGCAAGTCCTGATGTGTTTTATTTTGACGGTAAATACCATATGTATTTTAGTTATAAATATAGTTCGGATTTTAGAAACACTGATCGTGGTTATAGAATAGGGTATGCATATTCAGAAAATATGATAGATTGGGTTAGAAATGATGAGATGGTAGTTTTTTCACCTTCAGTAGGCGAAGATTGGGATGGGCAGTCGATGGCATATCCTCACGTGTTTGAGCTAGATGGCAAGGTGTACATGATGTATCTAGGGAACGAGGTCGGAAGGTACGGGTTTGGTCTTGCCGAGTTGGTGAAATAAAAGTTGAGCGAATACAGTAATATGAAATGGAAAAAGTTAGGCAAGATTTTTGATCCCACGGAATATACTTTGGCAAACAATTGTAAGGAGTTTGCTCAATCACCTCAAGTTTTGTTATTTGATGATTTTTTACGTGTGTATTTTTCAACACGAGAAAGAGATAGTAATGGAAAATTCTTAAGCCACATTTCTTTTGTAGATATGAATAAAGATTTTACTGTCCGTGGAGTATCAATAGAACCGGTAATTGAATTGGGTAAGCTAGGGTGTTTTGATGAACATGGGATTTTCCCATTAAACACTTTTCGTGTTGACGAAAAGGTTTATGGGTACATCGGTGGGTGGAATAGAAAAGTTTCTGTATCTGTTGACGGTTCCATTGGCTTTTCAGTAAGCAATAATAATGGGTTGTCATTCGAACGAGTTGGAGATGGGCCCATAATTACATCTTCTATTAATGAGCCCTTTTTGGTTGGTGATCCTTTTGTGCAAAAATACGATGATGTATTTCATATGTGGTATATCTTTGGGGTTAAATGGGAAAAGTTTGCAGAGGGTTCTCAGCCAGATCGAGTTTATAAAATAGGTCATGCAGTTTCAGATGATGGTATTCACTGGGTAAAGCAGGATGGTAAAAAAATTGTCCCTGATAGTTTAAGTGAAGATGAAAGTCAGGCATTACCGACAGTCATAAAAATTGAAGATAGATATCATATGTATTTTTGCTATAGGCAGTCGTTTGACTTTCGGAAGAATAAAAACAGGGGGTATCGTATTGGGTATGCTTATTCTGATGATCTCGTAAGCTGGAAAAGAGATGATAGCAATGTTGGAATTGGTGTCTCTGATGGTGAATGGGACTCTGATATGTTGTGCTATCCTCACGTGTTTGAGATGGATGGTAAATTCTATCTAATGTATAACGGGAACGAATTTGGGCGTTATGGATTTGGTGTTGCGGTTCTTGAAGTCTAAAAATATTTGAGGTGAGATAGTTGAATATAACGGGAAAGGTTGTTTCTTTAAGGGCTATAGAAGAAAGTGATTTAAAGTTTTTGCATAAATGGGCTAATGATCCAATTACTCAAGATGGAATAGGAGAGATTCATTTTCCCAGTTCAATGGATTTTCACCAAAATTGGTTTACAAACTTGAAGAATGACAAACTAAATCATCGTTTTATTGTGGAATCGGCAGAAAGCGGTGTGATCGGGATCGCTAGTCTCATGAGTATAGATTGGAGAAATAGGCGCGCATGGCATGGATTAGTTATAGGTGAACCCACGCAACGAGGTAAAGGGCATGGGATTGATGCAATCATGGCGATTATGAGATACGCGTTTGATGAGCTTAATCTAGAACGCTTGGAGGGGTCAATGATTGAGTATAATAAGCTATCTATTTCTACGTATTGCGGCAAGAGGCTAGGTTGGAAAGAAGAGGGTAGGAGAAGAAATTATTTCTATAGGAAAGGTAGGTATTGGGATCAAATTCTTGTTGGAATAACTCGCAAAGATTATGAAGATGTTGTCGAGAAGACCAAATATTGGAGTGACTTGAAAGAATGAATTCTAGTAGAAACTATAATTATGAATTGAGGGATGCTGATGGATCTAAGTATGCGTACGGGTTCGATATCGACGTTATGCATCCATATATGATTGAGTCGTTTAAACCTTTTTTTGGAAAAGGAAATGTACTGGAGTTGGGTAGTTCCTGCGGAGATTTTACAAAAAGATTTTTAGATTATTTTAGTGATATTACATGTGTCGAAGCATCTGATGAAGCAATACGAGAAGCTAGAGTTAAACTCGGAGATCGTGTAAATATTCTGAATGCTCGTTTTGAAGATGTAGAACTTTCTGGAACTTTTGAGAACGTTGTAATGACTCACGTGCTTGAGCATATAGATGATCCTGTGAAAGTATTAAAAAGAGTTAATGATGAGTGGCTTTCCGAAACTGGGCGCTTTTTCTTGGTCTGTCCAAATGCAAATGCTCCGTCAAGACAAATTGCGGTAAAAATGGGTTTGATAACTCACAACTCCGCTGTTACTCCTGCAGAGGCTGAGCATGGGCACCGGTGTACTTACACGTTAGATACGTTGGAAAGGGATGCGAGAGCAGCAGGTCTAAAAGTTGTTCACAGGTCGGGCATCTTTTTTAAAGCACTTGCGAATTTTCAATGGGATCAGCTACTAAATACCGATATTATATCAAAAGAATATCTTGAAGGCTGTTATCAACTTGGTCAACAGTATCCCGACTTGTGCTCTAGTATATTTTTATTGTGTGAAAAGGGCTAGATTCATTTTTTCTGCTAAGAGTTTGTTTCTTTGCTTGTCGATAAATAGTACCTGCTGGCTCATCGACTAGTAAGTTTGCTGTTTTATTTAAGGCGAAATATTTCTAGATGAGTGATTGATGACATTAAAGAAAAACATCATAGCTAATTACATTAGCCAAATCTACGTGGCATTGGTTGGTGTGGTTATGCTACCAACCTATTTGAGCTATATGGGTGCAGAGGCATATGGTTTAGTCGGGTTTTATGCCATGTTGCAGGTATGGTTTAGTTTGCTTGATGTAGGTCTTTCCTCAACGTTTTCTCGGCAAGTGGCTCGTTTTCGAGGGGGGGCACTGTCTGGTATAGAGTTGCGTCAGTTGTTGCATGGATTTGAGGCCATATTCTTCATCATTGCAGCTTTAATTGTAATTGTTACTTACTCGTTGTCGAATAATATTGCACTTCAGTGGTTGAATGTTGAGTTGCTAGATGAAAACGAGGTTGTCAGTGCTATTCAGATAATGTCGTTTATAATTGCACTGAGGTGGTGCACTAGCCTTTATCGTAGTACGATTTCAGGGTGTGAGCGATTTGTTTGGCTAAGCGGATTCAATAGCTTCATCGCAACGCTACGTTTTGTCCTAGTGATTCCAGTTTTTGTTTTTATAGGTACATCTCCCACAGACTTTTTTATATTTCAGTTGGCCGTTGCTACTATTGAGCTAGCGGTGCTTTTTGTTATGAGCTACAGGCTAATGCCGAATGTGCAGAGGTATCAGGTCTGGAACTTTAAACCCATACTCAAGGTGTATAAATTTTCTCTCACTATAGCGTTTACTGCAGCTGTTTGGGTTGTTGCAACTCAGGTTGATAAGTTGATTCTTTCCAACTTAATTAAATTAAGTGAGTATGGTTATTTTTCTATCGCAGTATTGGTCGCGAGCGTGATCGTCAAATTGGGAGCTCCTATTAGCAATGCAATTTTGCCTCGCATGTCACGACTCGAGGCCGAAGGTGATAGTGATGGAGTGATTCGGCTCTATAAGCAAGGGACGCAATTAGTTACGGTGGTAACATCTTCGGTAACATTAACGCTTGTTATGTTTGCTGAAGAGCTACTTTTGGCTTGGACAGGCGATAAAGATTTGTCTCAGTATGCAGCATCAATTTTGATTCTTTATGCTGTTGGTAATAGTTTGTTAGTGTTGGCCGCATTTCCTTATTATCTGCAATATGCAAAAGGGAATTTGAAGTACCATCTTATTGGGAATATCTGGTTTGTTTTGGTTCTGATTCCTTTGATGATTTGGGCCGTGAATACGTTTGGTGCTATTGGTGCTGGGTACTGTTGGTTAGGTGTTAATATTTTTTTTATAGCTGCCTGGGTTCCTATTGTTCATTCAAAGATAGTTCCAAATTTAAATAGGCAATGGTTTTTGAACGATATATTGAAAATTGTCCTGACAGTTATACCCGTTGCGTGGTTAATTTCGATCCTAGTACCTTCAACTGATAGTAGAATGGTTCAGTTGCTTTTGGTGGCGATTAGTGGAGTGGTTTTGTTTGCCGTTGCTGTATTTGCTTCTTCAACTACCAGAGGCTTTGTTAGGCGTTGGTTGTAGATTTTTGTGTTATTTATTTTGTTAAGGATATTATGAGTTCTCCGAAAGTTTCTGTTTGCATTATTACGTATAATCATGGTGAGTATATTTCTCAATGTTTGGAAAGTGTTCTGAGTCAGCAAACAGACTTTGATTTTGAAATAATTGTTGGGGATGACTTTTCGATAGACAATACTCGCGAGATACTTCTCGATTATAAAAAAAAGTATCCGAGTCTAGTTAAACTTATATTCCAAGAAAAAAATACCGGAGGAACTCGGAATTATCTTGATGTTCATGAGGCTGCTTTGGGGCAGTATGTAGCACATTTAGACGGTGATGACTTAATGTTGCCTAGTAAATTGCAATTTCAATCTGATTGTTTGGATTCCAATTCTGATGTTTCTTTTGCTGTGCACGCGGTGAGGTATATTGGTAAAAATGGAGTGAAAAGCACAGAACAAGAATATCCAGTAAAGGGGACAATACTAGATCTGCTTAAGCTGGGTGCTTACTTTGTGCATAGTAGCGTCATGTATCGAAAAAAATATGAGTTTGCTCATCCGACAAATGTTGATTTGGTGGATTACTATTTTTATATAGAAAGAGCGACTAAGGGTAACATTTATCTGGACAAGAATGTACTGGGTTGCTACAGAATTCATGGTCAAGGATTGTCAAAAAACGCGGAAAGTCGAGCTCGCGTAGAGAAATGTTATGAAACCGCATTTGATCGGGCTATTGAGCTTGGCGTGCCGTTAAGAGAGGTTCAGCAAGCGAGAATGTGGAGAAGAATGGCATTTGCTTATCGTAGATTTTTAGATGGAGATATCAGGGGGTTCAAGCAGAAAGTAAAGCTGGAAAAAGCTGATATGAAATTTGCTTCTTTGCAACACAAAATATTACATTATTTGCGTTTTTTTCCGGCTGTGGTGGGGCTTTACGCTCGTTACAAAGGTGCATTGTAATAGTTTTGTTAGAGGTGTGGATATAGGAAAATGATGTAAAACTTCTTAGGGATAAATGAGTTTATGTGTGGAATAGCCGGATTTATTGATTTTAAATGTCAGTCTACTGAGAACTTTCTACAGCATATGACCGATGTGTTGTATCGCCGTGGGCCTGATGATCAAGGTTGTAAATTTGTTGTCAGCGATAGTTATCAGATTGGGTTGGGGCATCGGCGGTTGTCTATAATTGATCTGACTAGTTGCGGCCATCAGCCCATGAGTTATGACTCGATGACATTGATATTCAATGGTGAAATTTATAATTTTAGGGAAATTCGTTCATCGTTAGAAACGATGGGATATACTTTTGATTCGAATTCGGATACAGAGGTAGTTCTAAAGGCGGTACATAGGTGGGGAAAAGATGCGATTCATAAATTCAATGGCATGTTTTCGTTTGTGTTGTTAGATGCTAAATCAGATACAGTGACGCTAGTTAGAGATAGGGCCGGGGTAAAACCTTTATATTGGTATCATGATGATGGTTTGATGATGTTTGCAAGCGAGTTAAAAAGTTTTCATGAGCATCCACGTTTTAAGAAAGAACTCGACAAAAATGGACTGGCGTTGTACCTTCAGTACGGCTATATCCCTCAACCTCACACAATCTATTTGAACACCTATAAACTTGAAGCAGGTTGTTTGCTAGAAGTTGAATTGAATAGCCAAAGGATTCGTAAAGAAAAGTATTGGGATGTGCTGGACTGGTATCAGAAACCTAAACTAGATATTAGCGAAAATGAAGCAATAGCTGAAGTGGAGCGAATACTTAAATCGGCATGCGAATATCGTATGGTTTCTGATTTGCCTGTCGGAATGTTTTTGAGTGGTGGATATGATAGTAGTGTAGTAGCTGCGTTGCTTCAAACTGATCGTACTGAAAAAATTAAGACATTCACAATCGGGTTTCACGAAAGTAAATACGATGAAGCTCCGCATGCAAAGCGTGTTGCAGAATATTTGGGTACCGATCATACTGAATACTATTGTTCCCCGAATGATGCGTTAAAAATTATTCCTAGTATTGCTGAAGCTTATGACGAACCTTTTGGGGATTCGTCTGTAATTCCAACAATGTTAGTGAGCCAGCTTGCACGAGATAAGGTTTCGGTGTCTTTAAGTGCTGACGGTGGAGATGAAGTATTTGGTGGATACAGCAAATACACGAGGGTTCAGAGAAACCTTAAACGGTTTGCTGCAATACCTGAAGTTTTTCATCCCTTAGTGAAAGGTGCTTTAGGTTCTAGAGTATCACATGCACTTTCAAAAAAAATGGGCATGCGAAATGCGCAAGATAGGCTGAATCGGCTTAAGCTTCTAGTTGGAGCTGACGAGTTTGCAATGTTGTCTGTAGGGTCTTCTACATTTACTATCCCAGAACTCGAAGAACTACTCATGGCGAATTCATTCAAACAGGAAACCGCGTTTGACAGGCGTATTTCGGTCGGCTGGCTGGATAATGTAATGGCGATCGATTATTTAACTTATCTGGTGGATGATATATTGACCAAAGTCGATCGTGCTACGATGTTTGTGAGTTTGGAAGGAAGAGAGCCACTACTGGATCATCGAATTGTTGAGTTTGTTGCAAGACTAAATCCTGCTTTGAAGATAAATCAAGGTAATAAGAAGTACTTACTTAAAGAAATTGCCCACAAGTATTTACCTCGTGAAATAATGGAAAGGCCAAAAATGGGTTTTGGCGTGCCAATTTTTAGTTGGTTTAAAGATGAATTGCGTGAGTATTTACTGACTTATTTAAGTAGGGAAAGACTTATCCAGAGCGGAATTTTTAATGCCGAAAAAGTGATATCAGTTCGTGATGAGTATTTATCTGGGGAATCAGTGAACGTAGATAAACTTTGGTATCTTTTGATGTTCGAAATGTGGCGAGAAAAATGGGCTTGACAACTAGATAGTTGAGGTGTGGCTTGGATATTAAGTACGAGAAAGTAAAGGAGGTCGGATTAAGCTTAGATTTCAAAACTATATTATTAGCTTTTGCACTTTTCTTCTATTTGTATAGTGTTAACTTTGCTTTTTTACCCACCTATACAGCGCGTATAATTGTAGGTTTGGGGCTTGTTTATGTATTTTTAGTCGCATTTCAAAACCGATTTCCTCGCTTTTCTTCTGAATTGCTGCCCGTATTGATATTGTTTTTTGTATACTTTCTTTGGGCATTTTTGGGTGCTACTTTAGATGGGTTTTCAGATCCTTCGTTGGTAATATCTGCCGCGCTATTGTTTTTCCAGTCATTTATTGGCGCTGTTGTATTTGTCGTAGCTTTTTTTAATCTGAAATATAGCTTTCGGGATGTGATCCTAATATTGCAAATCACTGTTGTAGTACAAGCTTGTTTTGTAATTTTATACTTCGTTAGTTGGGATTTCAGAGAGTGGACGTTTTCCAATGTTCCTATAGGGGGTAATATAGATCCCACCAAAAATTTGTTTAGATCGCGTGGGCTCACTCACAGTGGGGGAGCCACACTTGCACTTATGCAGGCAATTGGACTTTTATTTACGGCTTACTTAGTAACGAATGTTCGTTATCGTAGAGGTCAGTTTTTTTATCTCATATTGAGTTTTGGGTTAATATTTATCTCGATTTTTTTAACTGGGCGCACCGGTTTGTTAATGTTGCCAGCAGTTTTTCTATTTTTTTTCTTTGTAACAATGTTGAAAGGGAGATTGTTAAAGAATATCTGGTTTTTCGTTTTAATAGTTCCACTTGGAGGCGTTATAGGTATTTTGCTATTGAAAGTCGCTTATTATCAAATATTAGGTGGTTTTAGTACATCATGGGGAAGTGACGGTTTCGATCAGTTGGTTTCTTGGGTGGTCTCCGAATTTGTTAGCGATGACGGCAAAATACAGTCAAGAACAGCGGACATATTAATGGATCATTGGTTTTTCCCAATGGATTCGAAGACATTTTTTTTGGGTAGTCCTTCTACCTGGAATGTAAACGCAATTCCTTCTGATATTGGTATTGTTAGATTGTGGCATGGCGTAGGATTGATAGGCATGCTGATGTTTTATGCGATTTTCTTTGTTATTTTTTTAGTAACTTGGATTAAGCAGGAAGGTTTGTCTGAAAAACTTTTGGTTTTATTCTTGTTTTTGTTTTTGTTTTTTACTGAGTTGAAAGAGCCATTCTTGTTGAAGCTCAATATAAATTCTTTTCTTTCTATATTGTTTTTTTACACGCTCATAAGATGGAGACGAATCAAAGAGAAGAAGGAAATTCTGCACAGCTAGAGTTTTCGTTATAGGGTTGTTTGTAGTTATAGGATGTTAAAATTGAGTGCTGGTAAACGAAAAATATTATTTTTACTTCCAAATTTAAACTCTGGAGGTGCGGAGAAAGTAGCTATGAACTATTTGCGATCCCTAGATGCTCGTAAATTTCAAGCAACGTTGCTAGTGTTTAATAAGACTGATCAACTTTTAGAGCTCGTTCCTGAAGAAGTTGATGTTATTGACATGAAGACTAAAAAAACAAGTCACTCAGCTTGGGGGGTGTTAATGTATTTGTGGCGAGTTAAGCCTGACTTTGTCTATACAACACACTCTCGTGTAGCTTCACTTCTCATGGCTATTAGGCCTTTTTCTTCTAGGTTTAAGCATATAGCTAGAATGCAGAGTACACCATCATTGGAACTCAAATATTCTGAATATGGGATGTTTAAAAAAAAGCTTTATTCTTGGGGATTTAATTGTGCAGATGTCGTATTGGCGCAAACCGAAGACATGAAAAAAGATGCTGTAGAAGTTTTTAAAATACCTGATGCAAATATAGCAGTTCTACATAATCCTTTAGATTTATTGCATATAAAATGTAGTTTAGCGGAATTGCCATCTCCATATTCACAGTCAAACATCAACATCGTTGCGGCAGGAAGGCTTAGTAAAGAAAAAGGGTATCGATTAATCATCGAAGCGATACCAACGTTGTTAAAAGAGTATCCCAACATAGTTGTGCATATTTTAGGAAAAGATCAAGGGGAAAAAAAGGAATTACTTGAATTGGCTGAGGAACTAAATGTTGTCAAAATGATTAAATTTCACGGTTTTGTTGCCAATCCGTATCCGTTTTACGCCTTCAGCGACCTTTTTGTTTTATCTTCCTATTGGGAAGGATATCCGAATGTGTTGTTGGAAAATTTTTATCTTAATACGCCTATAGTAGCGACTCGCTGTATTCCTTCTTTGCAAGAGTTAATAGATGTAGGTGTCAATGGATATTTATGTGAAGTTGGGAATGCTGTAGATCTAGCGGATAAAATTCTCTTAGGAATCACGTTAAAACGAGATAATATTCATAATCCTTCACTTCCAGTTGAAAAATTGGAGTCAATTTTAGAGAGGTGGATCAACTAATGTGTGGAATATGCGGTGTGGTTGGCAGTGAAACACCAGCCGATATTGAAGCAATGATTCAGACGCTATATCACAGGGGGCCAGATTATCAGGGAACTTGGAAAGAAAAAAATGTAAAGCTAGGTCACGCCAGGTTATCAATTCAAGATTTAAATTACCGGGCTAATCAACCCATGATAAGTCACTGTGAGCGTTATGTCATAGTTTATAACGGTGAGATTTATAATTTTGAATTACTAAGAAATGAGCTTCAGCAGTTGGGAGTCGAGTTTCGCACACAATCTGATACGGAAGTGGTTTTAGAGGGGTTTGCAAGATGGGGGCAAAGCTTTTTTGAAAAACTGAATGGAATGTTCTCGTTTGCTATTTACGACAGAAACGAACGAAAAATAGTCATTGTTCGAGATCGTTTTGGTATAAAACCGTTGTACTATTGTTCCGTGTCAGAAGGGTTTGTATTTGGTTCAGAAATCAAGTCTATTCTAGCTTCAAGTATGGTACCTAAAGAGATTGATTTTCAAGGTCTGCATGAATACTTATTGTTTTCTACTACCCTTGGAGAAAGTACTTTTTATAAGAAAATAAAAAAATTAGAGCCAGGTAACTATATTGAATTAGACTGCCAATCAAATGCTTTTCGGGTAGCCCCATTTAAGCTTAATTATGACCTTCCATCGATAAATGATGGAATAGAGAGCTCTATTATAAAAATTAGAGACCTTTTCGAACGTAGTGTTCAAAGTCAACTCGTGGCAGATGTTCCTATTGGGGTTTTTTTAAGTGGTGGTGTCGACTCGACTGCGATAACCGCTATTGCCTCTAAGCATTATAGGGGAAAATTAAAGACATTTTCTGCAGGGTTTGATTTCGACAAAGGTGTTAATGAATTGCCTAATGCGAGATTTGTATCAAAGCACTACTCAACTGAACATCACGAGTTCAATATTAAGGGAAATGATATTCCTCAAGTACTCAGTGAACTCAATGATTTTTTTGATCAACCTTTTGGTGATGCTGCAAATATTCCGTTGTATTTGATGAGTCGAGAGCTTAAGGGTGAGCATAAAGTTATATTGCAAGGGGACGGAGGTGATGAACTGTTTGCCGGTTACGGTAGGTATTCACGGATAAAGCACCAATCTTTGTTTAGGATTTTGTCAAAAATTGCTGTAAATGTTTCACCTCTGATTCCTAGCTCCAGTAAGTATTATAGAAAATTGCGCAGTATGTATGCGGTTGCTCAGGATAAACCAGAATTAGTTGCAGCTTTGCTATATTCGCAAGAAATGATTAATGAACCTCCTCATATGCTATTTAAGGACGATTGGCGTGAGAAGTTATTGAATGTTGATCCTTATTATAGGCATAAACGTTTACATGAGAAGTTCAAACATTTAGACCTTTTGCAAGAAGTTCTATATACAGACGTAAACGTTATTTTACCTGATCAATATCTCGAAAAAGTTGATAGAGCTACTATGGCGAATAGTTTGGAAGTGCGGGTCCCTTTTTTGGACAATGAATTGGCTGAGTATGTAATGGCGTTGCCGTCGAAATACAAAGTGCGAGGAAAAGAGAAAAAGTACTTGTTGAAAAAAGCGTTTGAAGGATTAGTTCCAAATAAAATACTGTATGGACCGAAGAGAGGGTTTGGTGTTCCATTTTCTTATTGGTTAAAAACCTCAATGAAAGATTTCATGATAGATACAGTTCAATCTAGCGATTGTTATACAGATGATGTAAAAAAAATGATGACTGAACATATTTCCGGAAAGCGAAATCATGGTTTTATTTTGTGGAAGATTTTGAATTTATCTATGTGGCTACAAAAAAATGGCTAAATTTTTATTAGTGGTGCCACAGGATACTGGGAGAAGCGATTTTAAACCGGGAGGGCAAATAACCGCTGCCAATGGGTTGATTCACTATCTGAAATCACGCGGTGATGAAGTCGTTATTGTTAACTCTATTTACTCAGGTCGGGGTAGAATTGGGAGGGTTTCAAAAATTGGGGGAATACTTAGTAGATTAATGAAAGTGAGAAACTTTGCAAAAAATGCTGAGTTAGATTTTATAGTTTTTTTTACAGGATCCGTTGTCAGTATTTTTGAGCGAATTTTGATTACTTTTTTTGTAAAAAAAAACAGAGTTAAGTTGGTTTTTTTCTTTAGGAACGCTCGCATTCTTTGCGTAACACCAAATAGTTTATTTGGAAGGGTAATTGGTAAGTTTCTTAACAGAATAGACTTTTTGCTTGTGCAAGGCCAAGCTTGGAGCTTACATCTTCAGCAGTTGGGATTGAATACAAATAAAATTAAAATCATTCCAAATTGGCTACCAGTAGACTCAGAAGTAGCTAAGAAGCCAATTAGTATCGAGAATACAGACGTTATTAAGTTTTTGTTTGTTGGGCGAATCGAAAAAGACAAAGGTATATTTGAGTTGATAGAAGCCAGTTCTATTTTGGCAGAGTGCGGTAACAATAAATTTGAACTATGGGTTGTGGGAGATGGTGGTAGCTTTAGCGAGGTTAAAGCTAAGGTTTTGAAAGCTGGATACGGAATCACAATTTTGTTTGGTTGGAAAAATAAAACTGAAATTCACGATATTATTCGGAAGGCACATGTTCTTGTTTTGCCATCATATAGCGAAGGGTTTCCTAATGTTATTTTAGAAGCTATGTCTCAGGGATTACCCATTTTGGCATCAAATGTGGGGGCAATTCCAGAAAGTGTGATAGATGGTTTAAACGGGTATCTTGTAGAACCAAGGTCGACAGAGAGTTTGCTTGCTGTGATGCAGCGCTATTTGAATAACCCAAAGCTTATCCCTATTCATTCTGAACAATGTTTGAGAATCACAAAAGAACGGCATAACAGGGAGAGCAATTGTCAGGAAATTGTTGAATTTTTGTCTATGGATGAGGAATAAACTTTGAAGTATTTATTTATAGTTGGCGTCGGTCGGTCTGGAACTTCCTTGCTACAAAGTATGCTCTCGGTCCATCCTGACATTGACATGCTCCCAGAAACAGCATTTTTACGCCGCTTTGCGGTGAAGCATGATTTATTAAATGATGAAGAAGTAATAAATGACTTGTTGAATGATGATCATCTAAAAAGATTGAAAATAGAAAAAGACGTGCTTCGAATGCATCTTCAGAGTGAAGCTAGTCTAAATAGTATTGAGTTTTATCAACTACTTTTAGATAACTGTTGTTCTTTTGAAAAGGATAGGCTTTATGTTGGAGATAAAGATCCGAGGCTGATTGAGTATCTGCCGTTTTTATTTAGTCATTTTGAGTCTCCTCAAGTAGTTAATGTTGTTCGAGATCCTCGTGATATATTGGTTTCTAAGAAAAAAGCGGATTGGTCAAGTAAAAGGCATCCGTTACTTCATATTTTTGCCAATATAGTCCAGATAGAGTTAGCGAAGGAGTATATTGAAAAGAATCCGAACGTCGATTTGCACACTCTTGTATATGAGGAGTTATTATCTAATCCTGAATGTACGTTGAAAAAATTGTGCGATGATCTCTCTCTTCCATTTGTTACACAGATGATAAATAATTTCGGTGAAGGTGCCAAAAAGCTGGTAGATAAAGCAGAATTATCCTGGAAAAAAGAAACTTTTGGTCCGTTGCTGAAGAACAATACAGATAAATGGAAGAGGGAATTAGATGATTGGGAAATTGCTTTAATAGAGAGATCTTGTAAAACAGTGTTCACTCTCGGTGGATACAAGGTTTCCGGAGTTTATTATACGTTACCTCTTAGGAAAAGACTATTTGTTTCCTTAATGACAATTGCTTTCAGTATTGCTGGGCCGCTTTATAAGTTTTATCGAAATTACACTATGCGAACACGTAAAAAATGAATAGTGAAGATGCAGAAAGTTAAAAATATTGATCGATTGCTTCACATTAATGGAAAGTATCAATGGGGAGCATATAAAAATTCAGTTTATAAATCCTTAGATGGAGGGTTGACCTGGCATTTTTTTTCGAAACTTAAAAGTTCTACGCTGTCATCTATTGTTTCAAAGTTTAGGTTGTTTGCGAGACTGCTGAGGCTTCAGATTGACTATTTAATTCCGATTGACAATAAAGTGGTAGTATTCGCCTATAAAAAAATTTATGTATTTGATGAAAACGCGAAAGAGGTAAATGAGTCACCAATAGTAGGTTCAAAACCGCTTTCAGTTTGTTGCTCTGATGGAAAGCTTTATTATGGAGAGTATTGTTCTAATAGAGAGCGTAAAGAAATCAGAATTTTTTGTAGTGAAAACTCTGGTATCGACTGGGAGGTTGCATGGGAATTTTCTTCTGTTCGCCATGTACATGGTGTTTTTGTTGATCCTTATGATAATTCGATCTGGGTTACCACGGGAGATAGTAATGACGAAGCTGCAATTTGGCGAACAGATGATGGTTTTAAAACGTTAGACAAGATTCTAACTGGCTCTCAGCAAGTACGAGCTGTTCATCTACTTTTCGATGAGCAATTTGTCTATTATGGGTCTGATGCGCCCGCTGAAGAAAACTACATTTACCGGATGTGTAAGAGTACTTTTGAAATTCAAAAGCTGACTGAAGTAGGAAATTCTGTTTTTTTTGCTTGTAAGGTTGGAGATAACTTGTTTTTTTCTACAGCGGTAGAGCCTAGCGAAGTAAACCTTAGTAAGCATTCTGAAATTTGGCATTCTAGAACTGGACAAGACTGGAGCAAGGTATGTTCTTTTAAAAAAGACAGACTTTCTATGAAGTATTTTCAATACGGTCAAATTTCCTTTCCAAATGGAAATGGTGATAATGAAAATTTATGGTTTACGCCAAACGCATTGAAGTACGATAATTGTACGTTCAGAATTCCAATAAATAGCCTTTAGAAAAGTATTTTGAAGATAATTTTCAGATATTTTAACACTATTAAATACCTACGGCTTCAACAAGTTGTCTGGAGGATTTTTTATCGCTTTTATAAAGTGAAGCCCAATATTGGTCCCGCACCTTTTCTACGTAAGATGAATGGAAGATGGAGTTCTCCCGTCCGTAAATTTGTTAGCCTAAAAGCAGAGAATCAATTTACTTTTCTTAATGTTACCCGCGAGGTGAGTTTTCCTGCTGATTGGAATAACCCTTTGTTTGAAAAACTCTGGCTATATAATCTTCACTATTTTGATTATATCAATCCTGAGAAAGCGCACTCATGTACTTCAGCTTCTTCAAAGATAATATCTCAGTGGATTAAGGATAATCCTCCGGGACTGGGGAACGGATGGGAGCCATATCCCCTTTCGTTGAGGATAGTAAACTGGATCAAGTGGGAGTTGTCGTGTAACTCTCTAGATGATCTTGGAGTTCATAGTTTAGCTATTCAAGTTCGATTTTTGGAACAAAAACTTGAGTGGCATCTTTTGGGAAATCACCTGTTTGCCAACGCAAAGGCATTAATATTTGCAGGACTCTTTTTTGACGGAAGGGAAGCTGACCGGTGGTTTTCTAGGGGAAAAAGAATTTTGGAGAAACAGCTCCCTGAGCAAGTGTTGGTGGATGGAGGAAATTTTGAATTAACTCCAATGTATCATGAGATTTTTTTGGAAGACTTGCTGGATTTAAGTAACATAGCGAGAGCTTATCAGTGTGATGAATTAGACAATCTACAATCCGTAGTGTCGAAAATGAATTACTGGCTTAAAGCTATGACTCATCCTGATGGGCAAATAAGCTTTTTCAATGATGCTGCAAAAAAAATTGCTCCCGAGCCAAATGAACTTTTTGCCTACTCTAAGTCTCTTGGAGTTGAACCGCTTGAAATTGGTAAAGGACTAATCGCTCTTGAAGATAGTGGGTATATTCGTGTCGAAAATGAAGCAGCAGTAGTTTTAATCGATTGTGCACGAGTTGGCCCTGACTATATTCCTGGTCATGCGCACGCAGACACTCTGTCGTTTGAATGTTCACTATTTGGAGAAAGATTGATCGTTAATAGTGGTACTTCGTGTTATGGCATTAGTCTCGAGAGAGAAAGACAGCGTTCAACCCCAGCACATTCAACTGTTACCATAAATAACGAAAGTTCAAGCGAGGTTTGGGGTGGGTTCCGCGTGGCGAGACGCGCATACCCCAGAGACCTATCTGTTAGAGTGGAAGCAGACGAGTTTTATATAAAATGTTCTCATGATGGATACAAGCGATTGAAGGGGCGGCCTATCCATACTCGAGAAGTTAAGGTAGATAATATGTCAATAGAAGTAACTGATAAGATCAGTGGAGATTTTGATAATGCAATAGGTAGGTTGTATTTTTCACCGGAGGTTGAAGTGAGATTAGAAGGTGATAATTATGGCAGACTGGTTTTCGATGATCGTGTTGTGGATTGGAAGCTTTTAGGTGGCGAAATATCACTTAAGGATTCAACATATCATCCTGAATTTGGAAAATCTGTGCCAAATAAATGTATTGAATATAAAATCATTGAAAGAAAGTCACAATTCAAAATAGGTTGGACCTGAAGTGCATATACTGTTTTTGACCGATAATTTCCCTCCTGAAGTAAATGCCCCTGCAAGTCGCACATATGAACATTGTAAAGTTTGGGTAGAAGCTGGCCACAAGGTAACAGTTGTAACATGTGCGCCAAATTTTCCTCAAGGAAAACTATTTCAGGGCTATAAAAATAAACTCCATCAAGTCGAAGAGATGGATGGAATCCGTGTTGTAAGAGTGTGGACTTACATAACGGTCAACGAAGGTATGGTGAAACGAACACTTGATTATTTAAGTTATATGTTTTCGGCAATTTTGGCTTCGGTGTTTGTTAGAAAGGTAGATGTTGTTATCGGAACATCCCCTCAATTTTTTACTGCTTGTGCAGCTTATGTCGTGAGCCGATACAAACGTATTCCTTTCGTATTTGAGCTTAGAGACCTCTGGCCAGAGTCCATTCGGGCTGTTGGGGCTGTGAAGGATTCTTTTTTGTTAAGGAGCTTTGAAAAATTAGAAACGTTTTTGTACAGAAAGGCAAATATTATTATTTCTGTTACTAATTCATTTAAGAAAGTGTTAGTCTCGCGAGGGATTGACGAGAAAAAAATACACATAGTTACTAACGGAGTTGATTTGAAAAGGTTTTCCCCGTTAGAAAAAAATGAAGAGTTGTTAAAAAGATATCAGCTGGAAGGAAAGATAGTTGCTGGATACATAGGAACTCATGGTATGGCTCACTCCTTAGAGACAATTATTTTAGCCGCGGAAATATTGAAAGAACAAGGAAATAATGAATTTAGATTCTTGTTGTTAGGATCTGGTGCGGAAAAGGAAAGACTGAAAGAATTAGCAGAGCAACGAAAACTAGAAAATTTGCTGTTCGTCGACAGCGTTTCGAAAACGGATGTTCCAAAATTTTGGTCAATTCTAGATGTGTCTATTGTCCACTTAAAGAAAACACCTTTATTTAGGACAGTAATTCCTTCAAAGATTTTTGAGTCAATGGGGATGGGCATACCTATTCTTCATGGCGTGCAAGGGGAATCGGAAGATATTATAAATAAAGAAAATGTTGGAGCTGTATTTGAGTCGGAAAATCCCAGCCAATTGTGCGAAAAGCTTACAGAGTTGTTTTCTGATAAGGATCGTTTTTTAGAGCTAAAAAGAAACTGTGTTTTATCGGCAAAAAAATATGAAAGGAGTCGATTAGCACATCATATGTTAGAAAAGATAGAAAAGATAGAAAAGATAGAAAAGATAGAAAAGATAGTCGGGTGAGTGTAGAGCTTGTTTTGGATGTTTGTAAATGGTCAAAGGGTGACCTAGTGCTATACAACCTAAACTGATCCACTAGGCCAATAAAATTAAAACTATCAATATAAGGCACCTGTTGTGCTAGTTAGTTGATTGTCCAGTATCTAAGATTAGTTAGCCATATTTCCGTTTTGATCCAATTTTATTACCTGAATATCAATATCTCCTCCGTTTGGTTTGTTTTTCAAAAGCAGATACCCGCCATCAGAAGTAGAGATAATGTCTATTAAACTGTGGTACAAATCGGTGTCGTTGTCAGAGTTGATCAGTTCTGACTCTTTAATCCCATCAATGGAATAATTAGGACACCCAAAGAGTTGACATAGATATCAATCACATCTAAGATTATTCATAATTAACAAACCAAACGGAAACTCGAATGGCCACTATTGATTCATTAATCTCAGGCATTAAACCAAACCGAAACAAAGCCCTGATGCTTGCAAAAAGGGAAGTTGGTGTCTTGGTGCATGATTCTGTGTTGCTCGAAGACATCAATTTTACATTGCCCGAAGTGAACACGTTGCTTGAAGGGATTACTGTCGGCGGTCACAAACTCAGTGATCAACAAATTGCAGTTAACCAGGGTAACGCCTGGCGTTATTTGTTTTCTGCGGTAAAAAACGGTGGTTTCTGTCTTTCTGTAGAGTTTGTCTGTGCGTTACATGCGTTGGCGGGTAAGGAGGAGGCGCTTGAGTGGGGCCGATTTCGGTCTGGCATGGTGACTATTGCTGGCTCGGAATATTTACCACCTAAAGTCGCTGATTTGCCAGCAAAGTTTAAGGAGATGGTCGTCTCAGCCAATAGCATTGACGATGTTTACGACAAGGCAATCCATGTGTTTTTAGCCATGGCTCGTAATCAGTTTTTCTATGACGTAAACAAGCGAATGGGGCGGTTGATGATGAATGGTATTTTATTGAATGCTGGCTATCCTGCTTTAAACCTGTCCGCTAAACGTAAACTTGAATTTAACGAATTGATGATGCGCTTTTATGATTCAGGTGATGAAACAGAAATGAATGTTTTTATGCGTTCATGTATTGATCGGCGAATGGTAGAGATTATGAGTGAGTAATAGAATAAGCGCCCGTAAACATTATTTCAAAACCAACTTAAAAGATGACCCCATGACAAAAGCCCGAGAACAGCAAATTCATTTATCCGAAACGTCCTATTACCACTGCGTAGCACGCTGTGTACGCCGTGCATTTTTATGTGGTGAAGATACTTCATCTGGTAAAGATTACTCACATCGTAAACAATGGATTGTCGATAAAATTAAGGAATTATCTGGCATATATGCGCTTGATGTATGCGCCTATGCGGTGATGAGCAATCACTACCATATTGTTTTACACATTGATGTAGAAGCAGCAGAAAGCTGGTCTGATGAGATTGTAATTGAACGGTGGTTGCAATTATTTAAAGGTAATATGCTGATAGATCGTTTCCAGCGGGGTGAAATTAAATCAAAGGCTGAACTTAATGTGGTGGCGGAAATTATTGCTACCTGGCGTTCACGTTTAATGGATATTTCCTGGTTTATGCGTTGTTTGAATGAGGCCATTGCGCGAGAAGCGAATAAAGAAGATAACTGTAAAGGTCGTTTCTGGGAGGGGCGTTTTAAAAGCCAGGCTTTATTGGACGAAACGGCGTTGTTGACTTGTATGATGTATGTTGATTTAAACCCGATTCGAGCGGGTATCAATAACTCTTTGAAAGGTTCTGATTTCACGTCAATTCAGGATCGACTTTTTGATTTTGCACAGAGAAAAAACAATAATGCGAAAAACGATGTCATTACAGATAATAATAAAACGAATTGTGAATTGCTTTGTTTTAAAGGTGATGAGTCGTTAGCGAATGATGCCCAAAAAGGTTTACCCTTTTCTTTACAGGACTACTTCGAGTTAATTGATTGGACAGGTAGGGTGATTCGAGATGACAAAAAAGGTGCTATTCCTGCTGGCGTGTTGCCTATTTTACGAAAGCTTGGGGTTAATGAAAAAGAGTGGGTTGGTAATGTGAATCATTTTGGCCGACGCTTTTATCATGTGGTCGGTGCTGTAGAAATGATGCGGCAATACAGCGATAAAATTGGTCAGTGGTGGATGCAGGGTATGGGTTGTTCTCGTAAGTTGTATGTTTGATGCAAAAATTGTATTTACACAGAGGCAATAGCGCCATAAAATTAACCAATATGATAAAATGGAAAAGTAGATTAATTTATGCGAGTTATTGGAAATAGATTGATCAGACCTCTTCAGTTTCACGCTTCCAGTTCCTTATTTCTTGAGGGCTGCAAATTTAATGAGCAAATTCACAAGTTACCCACTGGTAGCGATACTTGCATCTTGAAAGGTTTGTATAGGTTTAAAAGTCATGAACAAGCTAATCGTCATTGGGATAAGTGTTTGGCTGATAAAATGTCCTATAGGATGATGGATAGTGAGTGAGCAATATTGTAGGCCAGCGAGTTTTGAGGATGTCGTATCTCTTGTAAGAGCTTTGAATGAAAACGAAGTGCCTTACTTGTTAATTGGTGGTTATGCTCTATTTGCTCATGGTTATCACCGTGCGACAGAAGATATTGATATCTTAGTTCCTACTGGAAAAGAAACGGCTAAAAATCTAATCAAGGCGCTGATGGTGCTTCCTGATAAAGCAGCAAAAGACTTACCAATCGAATGGTTTAAAGAAGGTGAAGAAGAAAATATTAGGTTGGCAGATGCGTTTGTCGTTGATCTTATGTTTAATGCCTGTGGTGAAACTTATAAAACATTATTGCCCTATGCGGAATCTATTGAAATTGCAGAAGGTGTAACGTTAAGAACGATTAACCTTGAAGGTCTATTGTTAACAAAACAAACAGTGAGAGAAAAAGATACAATGGATCGATACGTTATTGAACGAGCGTTGCAAGTTATAAAAAACAGTCAATGAGTTTAATTGGAGGCTGTAAATAATTCTGTTTAACCGGGTATTTACGCCCTAGATGTTTGCGCTTACACAGGGGGGGGCAATGTCACTAACTTAACAATTACAAATATCATGCAGTTAGCGTTATAATCACCAGAAATAATTATTAACGAAGGAGCAATAATGTCTACAAATCAAACAAAGTCAACAAAGAGCTGTTCAATATTCAATTCAAATTGTGCGAAATATAAACAACATATTCATATCGCCTGAATTCGTTTCTCGACATCGTAAAAATAAACAAGACTTCACGCGTAAACGATCTCTTCCACTTCCTCACCTCGTCAGCTTTCTGATGAACATGGTAACCGGTTCAATTCAAAGTGAACTCAGTCGTTTTTTTCAAACCATTTAGAACAAATCCTTTACGATTAATCAAGCCACTACTGCCGATTTTTGCAAAGCAAAACTAAAATTTTCCTTTGCCGCATTTACTGAATTAAATTTCTGCTTAACTAAACACTTGTATCAGTCTGCATTTACTCAGCAATGGGGTGGGTTTCGATTATTAGCCGTTGACGGCTCTAAGTTGGCGCTACCAGAAAAAGCAGTACTGTTTGATCACTTTGGTAGTCCTAGTCCGCATGCGAACTACCCGAGTGCTCGACTCTCACAGCTGTATGATGTTATTAATAAGATTTCGATCGATGTTCAAGTAGCGCCTGTTAGTGTTGGCGAAAGGACATTGGCTTCTCGGTATCTTGAATACGCAAATACACATGACCTAATACTCTATAATCGAGGTTACCCCGCCTTTTGGCTATTTGCATTACACTAATACAAGAATATTCAATACTGTGCACGTTTACCTATCGGGTTTTCTACTACGATATAAGCGTTTGTCGAATCACAAGCGAAGGAAAAGATCATTGATTTATCTCCAACAAAAGTGTCTATTAAAAAATGTTAAGAACTCGGTATTCCAGCATCCAATGTAAAAGTTCGTCTTATACGGATAATTCTTGACGATGGTAATTTTGAAGTTTTGGCAACTTCATTAGTCGATATTAAAAAGTTTCCGCGTAAATCATTTCTCAATTTATACCATCAACGTTGGTTTATTGAAGAAGATTACAACATCATGAAAAGCCGACTTGAAGTCGAGAATTTCTCGGGGGTTTCAGTCGAAGCCATTCAGCAAGATATTCATGCAAAAGTACTAACAAAAAATATTGCTGCTATTGCCATTCTTGAAGCGGATGTTTTAGCCAAAGAAAAATATCGGCAGCGAAAAAATAAAAAAATAAGTCGGATGTATGTGCGTTACATGCGTTGGCGGGTAAGGAGCAATGTCATTAACTTAACAAAAACAACACGAAATATCATATAGTTAGCGCTACAATTGTCAGAAATATATCTTAACAAAGGAAACGTAATGTCTACAAATCAAACAAAACCAGCAAAGAGCTGTTCAATATTCGACCCGAATTGTGCAAAATATACACATCGCACTCACATCACCTGAATTTATTTTACGACACCGAAAAAATAAAAAAGACTTTACACGCAAGAGATCTCTTCCACTTCCTCACCTTGTTAGCTTTCTAATGAACATGATTACTGGTTCAATTCAAAGCGAACTCAGTCGTTTTTCCCAAACCATTCAAAATAAATCCTTTACGGTTAATCAAGTCACCACTGCTGCTTTTTGCAAAGCAAGATTAAAATTTTCTTTTACCGCCTTTACTGAATTAAATACCTGTTTAGCGCAACACTTGTATCAATCAGCCTTTGCTCAACAATGGAATGGATTTCGATTATTAGCTGTAGACGGTTCCACATTGGAGCTACCAAAAAAGACGGTGCTGTTTGATCACTTTGGAAAAACGAGTCCACATGCGAACTACCCGAGCGCGAGACTCTCACAGTTGTACGATGTTGTTAATAAAATTTCGGTCGATATTCAAGTCGCGCCTGTCAGTGTTGGTGAAAGAACATTGGTTTCTCGGCATCTTGAATATGCAAATGAACATGACCTCATACTCTATGATAGAGGCTACCCCGCTTTTTGGTTATTTACATTACATCAACAGAATAATATTCAATACTGTGCGCGACTGCCTGTTGGGTTTTCCGCTACGATAAAAGCGTTTGTTGAATCAAAAGCGAAAGAAACGATCGTTGATTTATCTCCATCAAAGACATCTGTTATAAAATTCCAAGAACTCGGTATTTCCGTATCCAATGTAAAAGTTCGTCTCATCCGTATCGTGCTTGACGATGGTAGCATTGAAATTTTGGCAACCTCTTTACTTGATGTTAAGAAGTTCCGTCGTAAAGCTTTTATCAATTTATACCATCAACGCTGGTTTATTGAAGAAGATTACAAAATCATGAAAAGCCGACTTGAAGTCGAGAATTTCTCGGGGTTTTCTGTCGAAGCTATTCAACAATATATCCACGCCAAAGTATTAACAAAAAATATTGCTGCGGTTGCTATTCTTGAAGCGGATGTTTTAGCTAAAGAAAAATATCGACAGAGAAAAAGTAAATACAAAATTAATTTCAATTACACACTGAGCCAATTTAAAGATAATATCATTCGCTTTATTTTATGTATGATTCCGGCAGGGCAAAATTCTGAATTTATTGAGCAGCTGAGTAATGTGGTTAATGCGTTTAGGCCAGGACGAAAATTCAAGAGAAATATCGACAACATAAATCCCAAAAAACACTCTACAGGTTACAAAAGGGTCGTTTAAGGCTTAAGTTGATGACATTGGGGTAAGGAGGAAGCGCTTGAGTGGGGGCAGTTTCGGTCTGGCATGGTGACTATTGCTGGCTCAGAATATTTACCACCTAAAGTCGCTGAGTTACCGGTTAAGTTTAAGGAGATGGTCGCCTCAGCAAATAGCATTGACGATGTTTACGACAAGGCAATCCATGTGTTTTTAACGATGGCTCGTAATCAGTTTTTCTATGATGTAAACAAGCGAATGGGGCGGTTGATGATGAATGGTATTCTATTGAGTTCTGGTTATCCTGCTTTAAACCTGTCCGCTAAACGTAAACTTGAATTTAATGAATTGATGATGCGCTTTTATGATACTGGTGACGAAACAGAAATGAATGTTTTTATGCGTTCATGTATTGATCGGCGAATTGTCGAGATAATGAGTGAGTAATATTGTGAACATCCGTAAACGTTATTTCAAAACCAATTAAGAAGATAACCCTATGACAAAAGCCCGAGAACAACAAATTCATTTATCCGAAACGTCCTATTCGGCAACTGCTCCATGCGTTGCTCTACCTCCTATATCCGTATAGTCGTACCACTGCGTAGCACGTTGCGTACGCCGAGCATTTTTATGTGGGAAAGAATGCATCGTCTGGCAGAGATTATTCTCACCGTAAGCAATGGATTGTCGATAAAATTAAGGAGTTATCCGGCATTTATGCGCTTGATGTTTGTGCCTATGCGGTTATGACCATTTTTTGCTCCTGCAAAAATGGCATACATTACATCCCTGTAAATAAGTAATCATTACCATATTGTTCTGCACATTGATGTTGAAGCAGCAGAAAACTGGTCTGATGAGATTGTAATTGAACGCTGGTTGCAGTTATTTAAAGGTAATATGCTGATAGATCGTTTCCAGCGGGGTGAAATAAAAACAAAGGCTGAACTTAATGTGGTGGCGGAAATTATTGCTACCTGGCGCGCTCGTTTAATGGATATTTCCTGGTTTATGCGCTGTTTAAATGAAGCCATTGCACGGGAGGCTAACAAAGAAGATAACCGTAAAGGTCGTTTCTGGGAGGGTCGTTTTAAAAGCCAGGCTTTGCTGGATGAAACGGCGTTGTTGACGTGTATGATGTATGTTGATTTAAATCCGATTCGCGCGGGTATCAATACTACCCTGGAAGGTTCTGATTTTACGTCAATTCAGGATCGACTTTTTGATTTTGCACAGAGAAGAAAAAACAATAAATCGAAAAGCGAAGCCAATACAGATAAAAATAAAACAAACTGTGAATTGCTTTGTTTTAAAGGTGATGAGTCGTTAGCGAATAATGCACAAAAAGGTTTGCCTTTTTCTTTGCAGGACTACTTCGAGTTAATCGATTGGACGGGTAGGGTGATTCGAGATGATAAAAAAGGTGCTATCCCTGCTGATGTGTTGCCAATTTTACAAAAGCTTGGAGTTAACGAAAAAGAATGGGTCGATAATGTGAATCACTTTGGCCGACGTTTTTATCATGTTGTCGGTGCTGTAGAAATGATGCGGCAATACAGTGATAAAATTGGTCAGTGGTGGGTGCAGGGAGTGGGTTGTTCTCGTAAGTTGTATGCTTAGAAGATGTATTGCGTGTTAAAATACACATAGCAAATGTGCCTTTTCTAGAAAATCTACGTGTTATCACTTTGTTAATGATTGGGCAGTGGTGGATGTGGAATTGTGTATGTGGGGGGGGTATCTGTCGTTCTTCAGATTTTTATTGGCTAATATTTATTTGTATAATTCAATACAGCTTATTTCAGAATGAGCCAATAGTTTTTCAATTTCGTCTTTATTATTTGTCAGTATGTCAATTATTGTTTTGTTATCTGTGTTGCCAATTTTAATCCAGATAATCTGGGGCGGAGTTCCCTTTAGAATACTGAGTTCTTCAAAATCTGAATCTTTTGTCACGATGTTGAATTTATTTTTTTTGGCAAATAGCCAGATTTTTTCGTCTGTTGCCGTTTCCAGTTTTTCCAAAGCAACATGAGTCGAACCAGGGAAGTATGAAGATAAAGATGGCAGTATTCGCCGAGAAAGGTTTTGGTCTAGTAAAAGCTTCAAGCGACACGTAGTCCTGAAACTTTATGTTCACGATCTGCAGCGAAAGAAAGGCATGCTCTAATGTCTTCAAGCTCAAGTTCTGGATAGTCATTGAGAATATCTTCATTACTCATTCCATTGGCTAGCATATTGAGTACGTCGTAAACCGTGATTCTCATTTGTCTAACGCAAGGTTTCCCGCCTCTTTTCCCTGCCTCTATAGTGATTCTATCAAGGTAACTCATAGATTTTGTATGACTCTTTTACTAGGTGGTATGGATCGAAGAAGATTATCTTAGGTAATTATATAAATCCAGTATTTTCTATTTTTACTCGGAAGTAGTGGTTTTCTGGGGTGCCCTGCAACTTTTGCTGCGGGAAACTCTATAGTCATCGGTATAAGTTGGTTTCCATTCTCACATAGGCTAGAGCAAGCATATCATTGTCGCAATTGCTCGCTTTAGTACTAAATTAGTTATAGCTCTGCTTGAGCTGGCATCATTTCATTAATCAATGTTTCAGGGGCAATATCCTGCTCATGAGGCCAAGTTGCAGCTCCGAAGAGTATGAGGAATTAAAAGAAAATTACGCGACGAATAAAGAAAAGATAGCACACCGTATTTTTCCGCTACGAATCCACTGATCCTTTTGCATGCTTATTATCCAAACGAATAACCTTCATAACCCGCCAAGCATGACTCATCCCCCAAAAATAAAGCGCAAACAAAAACAACATCCCAATAAACATCAATTGCTCAGGCAAATTAGCATTTAACGTAATCAACCCAACCACAGAAAGAAAAGCGGCAACTCCAACCATCACCCAAACACATTGCTTAACAGAATATCCCGCAACCAATAGTATATGATGAAAATGTTCTCTATCTGGCGCAAAAGGAGACCGGCCTTTAATAACTCGGCGAATCATAATACAAACCGTATCAAGCAGTGGTAACGCAAATACCCAAAGCGCAGTAACAGGTGTAACTATTCGATCTTCCCCTTGCGCTGATTGAATGAAAATCCAAGCGAGTAGAAGACCAAGAAACATGCTGCCACCATTCCCCATAAATATCCTTGCCTGGGAAACAAGTGGTGATCGCATATTGAATAATAGAAAAGCTGCCAGCACAGCGATAACTAGAGGTAAGAAGTGCACCATGGTTGTAGCATTGGCAGTTAAAGCAGCGATGAATAGTGCTGATACACTGACTAAAGATAAACCACCAGCTAGCCCGTCCATTCCGTCAGACATGTTCGTTGCGTTGATTACACCAACGACAGCGATTAAAGTGAAAATGGTTGAGAACCAGTGAAGCTCTACAGGACCGGTGCCAAATAAATTCCCAAGATCTTGCAGTGCTGTTCCGTCAACAAATACAATAATTAATGCGGCCAAGATTTGTGCAAGAAATCGTGCAGATGCTCTCAAGTCTAAATAATCATCTATCGTTCCTACGATGAGCAGAATACCACCAGCTATAAGCAAGCCTTTAAACTCACCAATCCCATCACCCGAAACCAATATGCCGACGAGTAGACCGAGGTACATCGCAATTCCACCAATTAATGGAATGCTACCATGGTGTTTTTTCCTTCCACCAGGTTGGTCAAGCAGTTTTACTTTGTGGGCAACCGGGGTCAATGTCCAGATGAACAAGCAGGTCAAAAGGAAAGCAATAAGAACGCTAATAAATAACATATGAATCGGTGATACCTATATCTTGAGTGATTACTATTCTAAATTGATCTTAAAAATGTCAGTTGCTACACGAGTTAGCGCACAATCATTTGCTTTGTCTAACTAACCAATGAAGAAGGTTTGAGTTACCAGTAAGGCAATCGCAAACTTTTTCACTGCGCTATTCAAACTAATTGCTTGTACCTATATCTCGCGTTCAACGAATCTTTATTAAGATTAGAAAACACAAGTAATTATGTCGCGTAGGATACATCAATATTAATACTACTTCCAGAATTGGGTATAAATAACAAGCGCACGCTGTAGGTTTTGTAATCTAGTTGTAGTAGTTATATGCTAATTGCCTAAATTGTGACTCGTGTATGATCAAAAAATGTCGTCGCTATTTTTTAAGGGAGTATGTTTTTTCAATTATCTTCCGAAATTTTTCTTCGACATTCTGACGATTAATCACTCCTTTAGCATTAATCAGGCCGTTCTGTTCTGTCCATGGCTCTAGGGTGGGAATAACGATTTCGATGGGTTTGTGGTTAGGGACTTGTTTTATGATGGTGTTGATTCGTACAGATATGAGTTTGGTTAGTGAACTATTCGATACCACGTCTTCATCAGTATCTGCATTAAAAGGTTGCTGTTTTAGTTTGTTTAACTCGTGTCCATTCAAGTTGCAAATAACAGTTAGTTTGGTTCGGTTCTCTCCATATAGCATGGCGTATTTGAAAAGATTATCTTGTCGAATTCTTTGTTCAATCGGAATTGGTGATACTTTTTCGCCAGTTAATAAGTGTATATTTTGATCTTTTCGATCGGTAATATACAAGTTCTTGTTTGAAAAATGGCCTATGTCTCCGGTGAAAAGTTCATGGCGCTTGAGCGCTTTTTCTGTCAAAGCGTCGTTTTTCCAGTACCCCATCATCAGGCTGTTTGATCTGATGAGAATTTCACCATCGTCAGCAATAGTAATTTTTGCACTCGTCATGGGTTTGCCGACGCTCCCATAGCAATTCTGATTCGGCAAGTTGGTGGTAACAATGCCCCCCGCTTCGGTTAAGCCATAACCTTCCACAATAGGAAGTTTTAACTCTTTGCTTAGAGAAACAATATGTTCAGGGAGCTTTGCACCGCCGGTGAATATCACGCGCAAGCTTTCGAGATATGATTCTTTAATTCGATTTTTTAACCGGTTCTTTTGGTAAAAGCCTAACAGAGAATTGAAGCTCGACAATTCCCCGTTATCTGTTGTCTTTTGATAAGCTATATCAAGTAGTGCTGGTGCGGTGATCAGGATAGTTGGTTTACTTTCTTTAATCTGCTGTTTTAGATCTCCTGCACTATTCGGGAAGGAAACGCTCGCGCCAGCAATAATAGGTGCGTAATACCCTGCAACTCTTTCAAGGCAGTGGGAAACAGGTGTGACAGAAAACAGTCGATCCTTTTCATTGAGTTTGATTTTTTCAATGCAGGCAAAGGCATTGTTCAGCAGTGCTTGATGGCTCAACATAACACCTTTAGGTTTGCCTGTTGTGCCCGAAGTGTAAATGATTGTGGCGAGTGACTCAGGTGGGATTTGAGGCTTTTCTGGTACAGGGTGTTTAAGGTTTTGTGATAGCCATAGATGAAAATTGTACTGTTGTTGATCATGTTGGAGATTATTCAAGGCTAGAAGTTTAGTTTTGCCGCTAGAAAAATAGCCATGATTTTTTAGTGTTGGAATTAAACCGCCGCTTTCGACGACAACAAGTTTAGCCTCCAAATCCTGGGCAATATAATGAATTGTACTCGCTGCACTATTTGCAGAAAGTGAAACGGGTATCACTCTCATTTCATAGGCTGCTTGCTCCATCAATACCCATTCGAGCGAATTGTTAACGACTAATAAAATTCGTTCGCCAGCTTGAACTCCTGTCGATGCAAGCGCATTTCGCACCTGTAATATTTTTTGAAACAACGTCTCCCAAGAGATCTCGTGCCACTGGGAGTCTGAGGTGTTTTTGCATAGATAAGCAGTGCTCTTTGGCGTTTTGTTTACACGTTGTCGAAATAGCTCATCCAGCGTTGATACTTCACCACGCTGAATCAACATTAAGCTTGCTGGCATACAATTATTCTCAATTATTAGGGAATATAAAAGTTCATCGACAAAGTTTAGTTTAAAGTTGAGAAGGTTGATTTACACCCGATTTATTAAGTCGCTTTTGAAAAGATATACCTGAGAATTACGTAATATGTTTCAAAATGTCATCGAATTTCGTTAAAATGGCAACAATTTTAAAATAATAATGATTTAAGGAAAGCTAATGCCTAAGCCTGTACGAAAAGCCGTCTTCCCTGTTGCCGGAATGGGAACGCGATTTTTACCTGCCACAAAAGCCAACCCAAAGGAGATGTTGACTGTTGTCGACAAGCCCTTGATTCAATACGCTGTAGAAGAGGCAGTTGCGTCTGGGTGTGAGCAGTTAATATTCGTAACCAGTTCGAGTAAAAGAGCAATTGAGGATCACTTTGATAAGAACTACGAGTTAGAAGCCTTATTAGAACAAAAGAACAAAACCAAGTTGCTTGAAATTGTTCAAAGTGTGTTACCTGAAGGGGTGAGCTGTGTATACATTCGCCAAGCGGAAGCGTTAGGGTTAGGGCATGCAGTTTTATGTGCGAAAGATGTCGTGGGTGATGAGCCATTTGCGGTTATTCTTGCGGACGATATGATTGATGACGACAACAAGGGCTGCTTGTCTCAAATGACAAGCCTCTATAATGACCGTGGTTGTAGCGTGTTGGGCGTTGAGACTGTTGATCCTCAAGATACTGACAAATACGGTATTGTCTCTTCAAAACCTATTTCTGAACGTGTGAGCAAGTTGGAAGCTATTGTAGAAAAGCCTAAGCCAGAAGATGCACCATCAAACTTGGCTGTAGTCGGGCGTTATATTTTATCACCAAGAATTTTTGAACTTTTGGAAAATACACAACGTGGTGCAGGAAATGAAATTCAATTGACAGATGCCATCGCAACGTTACTTGATTATGAACATGTGATGGCTTATGAATTTGACGGTAAGCGATATGACTGTGGTAGCAAGTTAGGCTATCTCAAGGCGACTGTTGAATATGGCTTGAAACATGATGAACTCAAAAACGAGTTTAGAGAATACCTCAGCTCTTATTGTATTCCGGAAAACCCCAATAATGACTGAGTTTAAAACACTAGAGGCGTTTGTTGGTAACACGCCTCTTGTTAAATTGCAGCGTTTACCTGGTGATACTTCCAATACGATTCTTGTTAAGCTTGAAGGCAATAATCCTGCGGGTTCTGTCAAAGATCGTCCGGCGTTGAGTATGATTCAACACGCTGAAAAACGTGGTGACATCAAACCGGGTGACAACCTTATTGAGGCGACTAGTGGTAACACTGGAATTGCACTCGCGATGGCGGCGGCGATGAAAGGTTATCGTATGACACTCATTATGCCCGAGCACATGAGTGAAGAGCGCCGAGGAACAATGAAGTCTTTCGGTGCTGAGATAATATTGGTGAGTCGCGAATCCGGAATGGAAGGCGCTCGTGATTTGGCGAAGCAGATGGAAGCGGAAGGTAAAGGTGTGGTGCTAGACCAGTTCTCCAATCAAGATAATCCGCTTGCGCATTACGAAGGAACTGGTCCGGAAATATGGCGGGATACACAAGGTAAAATTACCCATTTTGTTAGTGCTATGGGAACGACGGGAACGATCATGGGAAACTCTCGTTTTTTCAAAGAGCAAAACAGCGATATTCAAATTGTTGGGGTTCAACCAAAAGAGGGGGCGAATATTCCAGGCATTCGTCGCTGGCCAAAAGAGTATTTACCAAAAATATTCGACGCGACGCGTGTGGATGAAGTTATCGATATTGATCAAGAAGAAGCTGAAAACACCACTCGTATGCTTGCTGCTAAAGAAGGAATATTTTGTGGAATATCGTCAGGTGGTGCTGTTGCTGCTGCGTTGCAGCTGTCTGTCCGTGTGGAGAATTCAGTTATCGTTTCCATAATCTGTGATCGTGGAGATCGTTATTTATCAACAGGTGTTTTCCCCGCCTGAATTGTTATACCGTAGAAATTAAGAAAATAACAAACAGCACGACAAACAAAATTGGGATAAGAGCACCTTTCCAGTCTTTGTTTTCAACTTGTGCACTCGCTTCCATCATCATTTTTGCTCTAGGTACGAGATAAACCAGCATTAGCACAAGTGCAATTGCTGAGATGATTTTCATCCAATCGCCATCCATATAAACTCCTTACGCTCTAAATTCAATGTTGATGTTTTGTGCGCTTAGAGAGTGCTTCAGAAAAAAGAGTTAGAGAAGCAAAAACATAAAGCGCTAGGAGGCTGTTCGAGAAAAGAAAGCTTACTGCGGAAAATTCATTTTGATCAGTTTTTTCGATTCTTTTCGACGAATAGCTACGGCTATTTGTCTCAAACGATCAAAAAGACTGCTTCAAAATGACTTTCCCTCGCTACAACTCCTATTCTCGGACAGCCTCCTAGGGAATAAAAAAGCCTCGACTAATGTCGAGGCTTTTATGTAGAGAAAATATCTCTTAATCTTCGTTATTAAAAATACCTAGAATCTGTAGCAAGCTGACAAAAATGTTATAGATCGCTAAGTATAGACCAGCAGTTGCCATGATGTAGTTTGTTTCACCACCATTAACAATGCGGCTAGTGTCGACGAGAATGAAGCCACTCATGATTAAAATAATAGCTCCTGAAATTGCGAGTGATAACGCAGGAATTTCAAGAAAGATGTTAGCTAGTGCTGCGATTAATACAACAATGAAACCAGCGAAAAGCATTCCACTGAGAAAGCTGAAATCTTTTTTGGTCATCAATGCATAACCTGACAAACCGAGGAAAATTGCGCCAGTTCCGCCCATCGCAGTCATAATGATCTGACTGCCACCTGGAATAGAAAGATATGAGCTAAGCATTGGTCCTAAACCGAAACCTAGTAGACCAGTAAAACCAAAAACAACAAAAATACCTGTTGAAGTGTGAGCTGTTTTAGGAAGAACAAACCATACCAATAAGAGAGCACCAATCGAGCAAATTAAGCTAGTAAAAGGTGGAACAGCAATAGCCATGGAAGCAGCTGCCATTAAACCACTAAATAGTAGTGTTATTGACAATAGCTTATAAGTATCGCGTAAAACTTTATTTCTCACTTCTGCTGATACAGCAGCGCCAGTAAAAACAGTGTTCGGATTCATAATCCTAATAATCTCCTTAGGGTTTCAATATACTCTATGACATAAAATGTCCTGTATGGTTCAAAGCATATCATTTCGGTAAAGAATGGCAAGATTTTCCCTGAAATAAATTGTTTTGTCGGTTGCAAAACAAAGATTATGAAGCTTGTTTGTTGGTTATTTGTTCGTTTGGTGGAATATTTTAAACTTATGCTGGATTTTTCAAAGTCTTTTGGTTACATTATGCCGCCTTCGCACAGGGCAGGTCCTATATCTGTCTGAAAACTAAAGGCGAAGACAGGAGAGGTGGCTGAGTGGCCGACAAATCTGTCAGGAACAGATTTGATCAGGCGATAGCCTGACCCCGAAGGGGCGAAGGGCACGATGCCCGGAGTAGAGCGGTGGGACCGCCGCGTTGCTGATTTAATATTCAGTAACATCAGGTTCAAAACAATTAGTGTATGGAGAGGTGGCTGAGTGGCCGAAAGCGGCGGTCTTGAAAACCGTTGAGGGTTAAACCTCCCAGGGTTCGAATCCCTGCCTCTCCGCCATATTTTTACTATATATATCAACAACTTACTAATTTAAATGCTTGCTAGGGACCATTTTTGGGACTGCGCTGGGAGAACTTAGGGGTTGTTGATTAAAAAGTAATCAAGAAATAAAAGGCTTGGTCTATTTTAGGCCGAGCCTTTTTTCTACTAGGCTGATCATGTCAGGTGCATCTTCTTTGATCCACGTCCCATAACGTCTGCGAATCATTTCAACGCTTGTTCCTGCCTGTTTACTTATCCATTGCAAATCCATTCTTGCGGTTAGCATTTGTGAGATGTAGGTGTGGCGGCATTGGCCGGGGCTGCGATAGCGGACGCCTGCAGCGGCTAGATGGTTAATGAAGAAATGTTCACGGAAAGACTTGTCACTAATGTGTGGCATTCCGGTTTTGGTGTTCATAAACACTAATCGAACGTTTTCTTTTTTCTTGGTTCGATTGTCTCGTTGAGTAACTTCAATTTCGGTGGGTGGCAATTTTCCTGTAATTTCAAATTGACGTTTTAATGCATCGGCTGCAGGGCCGATTAGCTCATGGTCTCTTGTTGAGCGTTTTGTTTTCGTGCATTTAAACGGGCCACGGACTCGCGCTCGTTTGAAATTTACGGTTCCCTGTTTTAGGTCTATATCTTCCCATGCTACTGCGATCGCTTCAGAGAATCGCGGCCCACACCATAAAAGAAATCTTGCTAAATTTAACTCTTGTTCGCGATCGTCAAATGCAGGTGTGTTGGAGATTAGGTTTATTTCATCAAGAATAAATACGTCCGGGTCTTCATCATCAGGAAGTTGGATCTTCAATCCTGCAGTTGGATCAACTGTGTTGGGGTGACGAGTTCTATACAGTGCGTAGATTTGTTTTAGCAGCGCTATTGTTTCTTTTATTGTTTTCGATGCTAAGTTCCCAAGATCTGTGCTCATCCATTGTTTGATCTCAATTTGGTCGACAGACTCAGGTGACTTTTTAGAAAATTTCGGTCGTATATAGCGATTAATAATTCCCACATAGCCTTTGTATGCTGAGGCCGCTAATTCCTGTTTTTTAAGATCTAGCCAAATATCAATGTAGTGGCCAAGCGTGTTCTCAGTGACTCGCTTTGAGTTGGGAAAGTGGTATTTATAGTCAAAAGTACAGGTTTTGATTTCATGGTTGATTTGCGCGGCTTTTGCTTCGCCATAGGTGATATTCTCCGCCGTGGCCGCTAAGCCCAGGGGTTCCCTGCATTTCTCACCTTCATAATAGAAGTAAATGCGGAGTTTGTTACCGTGTTTTTCGACGCCATTTGCCATAATTCAAAAACTGTAACAGAATGTTACAAATCATTATATATGATTGTTTGAAAAATAGTCATATTGAATTACTAGGAGAGAAAAGTGAAACAATTGCTAATACTCATAATGCTGTTCCCAATCACTCTATTGGCATCACCCAGTGAGAAAATAAAAAAGTCGCTCGCATTGTGGAATCCGTTATCAGTACAGGTTAATTCAGGAAAAATTAAAATTGTAACTGATGAATTTCGCGTAACTGATTCAATCTACAAAGCCATAATTAAATATGGTATTTGTATGCCTGTATGGTCAAAAAAGCCGGAATCGATAGAAGGTATTAATGAAATATCTGTGTTGAACAAATTCGAAAAGAAAGGGTATGTTTTTAAAGGTGGAAGGGAGTTGTGTATAGCAATGGGGAAGTTACCAGACAAGGAAGCGGATGGTTTATTGATGGGAAATTCGAGACTTTATTGACTCGACTCTACAGGTGATCAAAAGGTAAATTCACATGTGCGGAAGACTAAACGTAACCGATTCACCCGCAGTACAAATCGTGATGGATATAATTGGGATGCCGCTTTACCCCAAGCGGCCACCGAGGTTTAATGTTGCTCCTAGTACTGTGTTGCCAGTACTTTCAGGGAATGAATTTATCGATATGGAATGGGGGATACAGTTTGGAAAGTTTAAACACCCAAACACACGGACGGATACGATTAAACAGAAACCCTATTTTCAAAAGTTGCTGAAAGAGAATCGTGTGATTGTTCCGGCTAACGGTTTTTATGAATGGCCAGATAAAAAAGCGCGGCCTAAATATAAGAACATCAAAACTCGTTTCTACATTCACACCCCTGAGAATGCCATGTTATTTGGTGGAATCTATCGCATCAGTACCGATGGTGTGATGCAGTTTAATATCATCACCACTGAACCTAATGAAGAGATCAACGATTTTCACCATCGTATGCCGGTTATCATACCACCAGCAAAAGCTACTCAATGGCAGGCAGCGAAGGACGTTGAAGAGCTATATGATTTGTTAGTTCCTTATACTGATCCACTTACGATTTATGAGTGCGATCCATATGTGGACAACGCAAGACATGAAGGACCGCAATGTGTCGAGCCATTGAAAGCAGTGGGTGGGCAAGGATCATTGTTTTAGTCATTTATTGTTACCGATAACAGCCTCACCAAACCTAAGCTCGTCAGCCAGCATAAAATTTTTCTCCTTGTACTCGATGACGGGTAAGACGAACGTGAAATGACTTTCTTTCCCACAATTTGAACAAGCATGTTTCCATTGCCTAGGATTTGACAATAGAGGCTTTTCATCCGTTATCCGCATCACCCCTTTGCCGCACTCGTCACATTGGTACTCAACAAGTGTAGCGTTAATAGTTTTTTCTCTTTGCATCGATCTGGCTCACTCTAACCCCAATACTGTTTATATATACAGTATATGTAATTTGTATTGCCATGTACAGAATGGTAGCGCCATATATTGAGCACACAGAAAAAAAGGGCCTTTCAGCCCCTTTACTTAATTAATCGTCCAGCACTTCATCCAAACTATCGATAATCGGCGACCTTCGCCAGCTCAGGCGATTTAAGTAAGGGTGTTATTTGTATCTACCTATATGGGTTGTCGCCTGAAACACAACCAGGCATTGTGCTTTGTTTTAGCACTAACATATACAAATCCCATTTATTTGCTAGCACTAATCGCTCGGTGTCGCTTGCGGTATCCGCTGCCCTTTCTGTTTCTCTTAAATCATCTCTAAGCAATTTTGCTATGTGATTGATTTCATCATCAGTTAAATTTTCTATCTTATTGCTTCTCATATTTAGTTACCTTTTCCTTGATTACTCATAACAACATCATACCGCATACTGATCAATTTGATGAGTTTGTGAAGGTGGATGAAGCCGCAAATTCACGTTCAGGATTATTTGTGAATGCGGCTGTGGAATATATACAGAAAAAGCGTTCTGCTTAGTTTTAATAAATACTAGTTAATAAAAAAGGGCCTTTCGGCCCTTTTTTATTTGTCTTCTTTATTCTCAATAGTTTCTAAAACTATTTTATCTTTTAAACGTTCATCGAGAAATATGTTTTCTTGGATATCCGTTAACTTGTCTTTTACCAATCCTAAAATGCAGGCCATTTGATAGCCGGTGATGGTTAGGTCTGATCGATCAAATTCACCCGTTAAACCAACAAGGCCTTCTAGCGCTGATTCTACTTTGAATAATTCGTTGGCGTGGTCGTGTTCGCTGCTCATTTGCTTACACTACTTTTTTCGATTAACTCGATGCCTTCCATTCTTACTTCTTCAATGAGTGCTTCTATTTTGCCTAATACCGAATCAAGGATATTTTCGGCATCTTCGACGCTGAGTGTGTCACCAATTGATTTCATTGCTGATATCAAAGAATCTCTGGCTTGGTAGTTGGCTCCATCTAGTTCATTGGCAAGAAAGAGGATTCTATTTTCAAAATTATCAGGGGAATTAGCAGTGATGGTGTGTGGATTTTGAACGGATTGATTTGTCATGATTGATTCCTTTTGCTTCGGTTATTTAACCGCCACCCAACCGGTATCAATCAGTATAAGGGTGGCGAGCTGCACAAGGTTGATACTACCGCGCAAAAGGAACGGCCCTCCGAAGAGGCCTCATGCAGCCCACCATAAATCGTAGGCACAAAAAAAACGCTCTCTCAGGAAGACACGTTTCGGTGTCTTTTGCTAAACGGGGTATCAATCCCGGTCGTAGATTTTGCTACGACAACACAAGCATAGTCTGAGAGCGTGGAGAATGCAACAGTTTGCTACAAAGCGTTACAGGACAAAGAAGGCAGCTATAGTTCGAGAGGCTCTTGTTTGCCGATATTAATATCAAGGTTGAACTCGGTGTTCGCTAGTTTCGCAGCACTTCGTTTGAGTTCGGCGTTCTGAATTTTGTCGATCTTTGCAATGATGTTGATTGCTTCTGACTGTTGAGCTTTTGTGGCAAAACCGTTGGTTTCATAAGCATGAAGTGCATTGTCCCACTCGTCGTGTTTGCTCTCCAACCAATCTGCGGCGTCATGATTGCCTTTGCAACGTATCTTTTCAGGGTTTAAGGTATTCAAATACGCTGTAACTCGATCGACTCGGATACATATATAGGGTTTATCACCCCCTCTTAAGGGGGTCACTTCTACACCTAAGCGCTTGTGCAGGTACTTTCCTTCCTCCAATTTTCGTGTTTGGCTTTGCCAATTTACACCGATTTCATCAGCAATTGGTTTTAGTGGAACGCGATTGTGTCCGTCGTCACATTCAACAACTGGTAGAATGGCATCACCAAATGCAATTGAAATATGTATACGGTTGTTAGTCATAACTTTCTCCTCTTTCCCGGATGGTATTAACGTTTACTTCTTATTTAAAAGGGGTAGCCGTGCCCCTCTAAATTCAGGCAGTATTGCCTTCTAAAATCTGTACGGCTTTCAGTTCCAACTCTACAAACTGTTCCTCATCAAGCAATAATTCAGCGGCGGCCATGAATGCTTCGGGTAGGCCTGCTTTTTTGGTTGTGGCTCGATTTAGAGCGGCTTTGTTTTGGTTGAAAGTGTTGATTAGGCTGCGGACGTGGTTTGCTTCGTCCTTTAAATAAGCCTGTTTATTCTTTAGGCTATTAATCAGTTTCGAGCGTTTCTTTGTGTCGATGCCGGTTTCGGTTTTAGGATTGCTTGAGAATTTCTGCAATTTCTTCTTGATTTCACGTTTATCGGTTTCGATTTCATTTAGTAGTGCAACCAGTTTGGGTTTGTTACTGCGGATTTCTGAAACGCGCAATACGAAATTTTGATCAAGCATTTTCATTTCCTGCAGTAAGATACTTATTAACAAGACGTTCTAATTCAGCTTTATTCGGGATTGGTTTGCCTCGTAAATACCTTTGAGTATCATCAAAATCAAACTCAGCATGCAGGTATATTTTTGGTATAGGTTTTCCTATTTCGAATATCTCGTCCCCGTTACTGGACTCTTTCAAGGCCTTGTTGATTGGAGTTAAATCAAATTGTGCAGGGGTTACAGTGAGGGCAGCTTCAAGCATGATCATGCCGTCTTCGTGAATTATACCTCCAGGAACGCAATATACATCCACATTGTCTTCTTGCTCAGGGATGTCGATAGCTGCCTTTAACTCTTTTCCATCCACCCAGGCTTCAACAACTTTTCCGATAATATTTTCGCGATCGAAATTTAGATTAACAGGTACTCCAGGGGCTGTCTTGACCATATTGTTGAAGTCCTTCTCTGTGAATGCGTAGGGCTTTTTGTTCATTTCAAAAGGGGTTAGTGTAGCGATTGTTGTTGTGATTTCCATTATTTACCTCTCAGTGCTTGAGCGATTAATTGTAAATTCAATTCTGCATCTAATGAGTTTTGAACGGTTGCTGTTGCGGTTTTCAAGATAGCTACCATGTCGTTACTGTTAATCTCACGCTTTCTCATGTGGGCGATTAGTGATTTTGTTTCATCTAACATTTGATCGTGTTCCATTTAACGCTCTCCCTATGTCTGTTCCTTTAATGAAAAGACGCTCATATGATTGAGCGGCTTGGATTGCTTCTTCGGATGTTGAGAAGCGGTTGATTTCTTCGTTTCCAAAATAGACCGAATACGTCGGGCCAGGGTTTATAAAGCCCATGATTTGAAGACGGATGGTGAATTTAAAATACGTCCCTACACGTAATGGGATGCAGTTAGCATCAACGGTGAATGTTTTATCCATGGCTTAAAGCAGCTCGAACGATCGGCGATTTATGTAAAGCGGAATAATGCCGAATAGGAACCACACTTCGTAGATATACTTCAAATTCCCTTGCCGGTCTCGCTTTGGCCATGTGCGTTTCATTATCATAATTGCCCAGCCTCACGCATTGCGAGGATGTCGTTTTTCATTATTTCGATTTTTTGTGCAACGTCGATGGGTAGTGGGGGTGGTGTTGCTTCGCTAGGGGCATACATGATGATGCCTGTCCAATCGAAGGCGGCTTCGGTTTCTGCAAGTTCGACTCGACCGTTTAACCATGCGATCCAAATGTAGTCGGTGTCGTCATAGTTTTGCGGTGGCTGTTCGTCGTCTATCATTATCCAGGGTGTGTGGTTAGGCATTTTTATTTCCCTCCTTATTAATATCTTTATGAGGCACAACAAGGTCAATTAGATAACGCGATTGGTACTTGTGCATAGACATAGCCTCGGATATCTGTTGTATCTTTTCTAAGTCTTTGAAACACCCATCATTTATGATGTAAACGTCTCCATGGAAGCAAGCCCAGTTTTTTCGTGACTCTTGAAAGAAATACATGTTTCTGCCGCTTAGTAATGGAATGTGTTTTTCTGTGTATTTTTTTAATTCGCCAAACCTTCGAACTACATCGTTCTCGATTGCTTGTATTAATCCCATTTTATAGCCGACAGGTTTTTCGCCAGAAAAAATAATTATTTGGTCGCAGTTACTCGTTGAGGCTCTACTTACGATTAGATCGATAATCTGATGTAGATTAAGTGCTACGTGGTTTTTATTTTCATTTCTAAACCAACCAGCTCGATTCATTTCTGCTTCATTCATGGTTTTGATCGTGGCGTCACCTTCGAGATGTATCATCATCGTGCGGTTGTTTTTATCAAAACCTTTTATTTTGCAGAGTCGTTTGAAGGCTGCGTGGATTTCCTCCCAATCGAAACCGCGTGACACGATTACTTCACCGGGATTTATATCGAGCCTTTCGAGTTCGGTATAGGCTTTTTCGATTTCGAGTTGGCTTTCTTTGTAGGCAATGTGTTTTAACCATATTTCTTTTGATGAGAAAACAATTGCTAGTATTATTATTGAAATGCAATATATAAAAACGGTTGTGATTTCATCCATTACTTGTCCTCCTGATTAACTTCATCCCACCGTTCTAAGGTGTCTTTTTTCATTTGTTCGAAATTCTCTTGAATGTGTTTTCCTCCTAGGGTTGTGATGATATTTGCGGGGAATTTTGGTTTATCTAGGAATTCGCATTTCACTTCAACCCCGAAGGATTCTGCAACACCTTTGGCGAAGTCGATTCCGAACCAGATTGGTTTGTCGGGTGTGTGTTCAAAGCCGACGATGTTTAATCGACCGTGTATTAGGAAATTAGCGGTGTTGACTAGTGCGGCTATGGCGGGGCTTGAGCTTATTCTTGATACATTATTCTCGCCCTTGATGTATGTATTTGAATAGATATCTGTTTGGTATTCGCAGAACATATCAAGCGTTTGGTGTGTGAGATCAGCAGCTCGTTGTAACAGGCATCTGCCGATTTCCTTTTCGTCCGCATAGAAGAGGATATCTTCAAGCGATGTTTCTTTGTTGGCGATTATGGGCATCATGAGAGTTCAGCTCCTATTTTGTTTTTACATTCGGTGATTGATAGTGAGGCGATCTCTTGTTGCGTTGCGCCTACGAAATCAATCTGTTTGGGGGCGGTGCTTTCGCAGTGGTCGGTGTTGGTGGGTTCGCCATCAATTAACACATTTGCGGCATTCACTAAGTGGGCTATGTGTGAATCGTTGGAGATCACATTATTTTCGCTGAACAGGAAAGTGTCGTCTCGGGCATTGGTTAGGAATACATTCTCTGCGTTGTATGGTATTTCTAATCGCTCAGAGACGATCCTAAGTAACGCTGTCCCTATCGTTGCGTCATCCACTTCCACATTCACTAGGTGTGTGTGCTTTGCAAGTATGTTAGGCATGATGGTTTACCCCTCTTTTAAAATATACGTCCGAGCATTCCTAATAGCTCTATCCAAAGAAAGAATGCTGAAAAGAAACCTGCTCCAAATAAGAAACCGATAAAGGTAATTCCAAGTGCTCCTGTCTTAGTCAATTTCTTTTCTATGGCTTGCTGTTGATTCATGAGTTGTCGCCTCTGACGTTTGTTGATTCCGGTTCTTCGTTACAGGCATCGTTCAAGAACTGCTTGATTTCCTGGTTTAAGCCTTCGAGCATTGCGACTTCTACTTGCTCAGGTTTTTCTAAGGTCGTTATGTGTAGCAACGTTTTATTGAATGATTCCGCACCGGCATAGAATGCGAGTTTCATCTCGCGTATTTGTACAGGTGGTGCGTTTGGTGGGATGACCATTTTTTGGAAAGATTCCCAGCGCTCTTGTAACGTGTTGTTCCTCATGTTTACTGCTCCTATTCAATCCCCAACACTAGGGCGGCCTTTTGAAACTGCTTTTGTGGGGCGATTTCTTTTCCGGCTGCTTTACGTTGGGTGTGGTTTATGATGAGTGAGACGTTTTTCGGCGTGATGCCGTTTTGTTTGCCCCACTCGGCTTGGTTTAACTTTTGTTGTTTGATCGATTGGTTAAGCGTATCGATTACTTGTTCTTCGAAACTGAGGTTCGGTGTTGTGCTGTCTTCTTGTGGTGGTGAGCCTAGGTCGTCGAAATCAGGTCCTTCGTGTATTTTGTTGAATCTAGAGTTACCGGCAAAGGTATGAGTGTTGTAATCAATTTTCTTTTTCTTCTGTTCAACTTCTTTTTTCGATAGCAGGCGGATTGCTCGGATACTGATAAGCCATACGACGATTAGTGTGATCGCTTGTACTGCGGCGATGATGTAGGTTTTTAGTGCTTGTGGTGGCGCTTCTGCTTCGATGAGGGCGGTTAACTCTGTACGGGCTTGGGTTACGTTATCGGTGGCTTTTTGAATGGCTGGTTCCCATCCTCCACGGTGTTCGCTTCTTGCTTTTACATCTTTTAAGAGTGCTTGCATGTCTGCAATTTGATTCTCTTTAATTTCGATTAGGGCAGGGCGGTTTCTTTCGTCGATTTCGTGTTGTTGCATGGTTTCGAAAACGGGGCTGGCTATGTGGTAGAGGGGACCTGCTAACACCATGATGGATGCAATAGTTGCGAGAGATATTTTCTTACCACAATTAAACCACCAATAGAGTGTTGCGGATTCGATGGCGACGGACCATAGTATTCCCCAGTAGTCACCGCCTAGGATATCGATCCAAAAGCGGATGCCGTGGTTTTGCATAAGTGCTACCGTCATTAGAACGATAATGACTGAGAACACTTTATTTGAAGTTGTTGCGTTTTCCATTTGGCTTTTTCAACCTTCCGAATTTTACGTGGAACATGAATTCAACGTGTTTTTTCACCAGGTCCCGCATTTCCTCGGGGACACTATCCAATACTTTTTGCCTATCCTCTTTGTGGTATAGGCTCATTATTTCGTCAGCGTATTGGTAGGCGAGCTTTTGTCTCATAACGATTGCTCTGCTCTTAGTGCTCTTTTTTGAAAACCCAACATCGAATTGACTTTTTCTTGTTATCGTCGTTTGGGTTAGGGCTATCCTTGGTGTAAAAAATAGAGGAGGCGACTGTTTTCTGTTCGATGTATTTTCTACTCTTGCTTAACTTCAAATGTTGTTTTAACTCTTGAAGCGATGGAACTTGTTGCTTGTGGTCGGCTGCGACTTTTACAAAATGGTTTAAATTAATCCATATCAACTTGTCGTCATTGGCGTGGTTAAGTATGGGCAAACCTTCCGAATTTCGTGTCGGTGGGTTTAGATATTCGTAGGTATCCCAAAAGTCGCGCACGATTGGATGATCGGTATTAATTGACTCTTGCCGCTCGATCGCACACTCCATGATTTTTTCATGTGTTTTGTTGATGGTGCTTTCTGGCATGTCGATTACCGTGGCCATTGCATCTACCAATGCCATGAGTTGTGCGTGGGTTTCTGCAATTCGGATGCTGTGAATGCCATCGGTATTCATGAGGATGTCGAGATAAACAGGAAATTTATCCTTAACGATCGCTAATACTTTGTGTTCATTCAAAACTGATTTGAGGATGAAGCCTGACACCTCTTTCATGGGGATGCGTCGTAACTCGTCGGCAATGGCTTTTGTTTGTGCGTTTTGCCCTTCTTTGGTGTAGAGCAGTTGTATCAAACGTTCTAGCACCGCTATGTCGGCAACGATGTCATTGTTTTGCTCGATAATGACAGAGCCACGAAAGGGTGGTGTGTAGGTTTCGGTACCTGAGTTTTTCACACCTCGTGCGGCCATGCTGCGCCCGTTGTAGAGTGGCTTCAGTAGGTTGTGCTCAAAGCCTTTGTATTTCGAATCTGTTTCGCTTCTGTCGCCTTCCATCAACACCACCGGTAAGTTTGATGCTTGAGCGATGGTGCGAAAGAGGGCGGCTTTAGATGCGGAGCTGGGGTTAAAACCTTCGTGGTTTGCTCTGCCGGAACACTTCCATAAAAATTCGATAATGGTTGATTTACCTGTTCCTGGCTCGCCTATCATTGCTAGGAAGGGGAAGGAACCGTGCATCTCGCGGATTTGTTCTGCGAAGAAGCTACCAAACCAGTAAGCTAAATTGACCATGCCACGAAAACCGAAACAGCGTTGAATCATCGCTGGCCAACTACTGTTGTAACTCTCCAGGTTGATGTTGATATCCAGGTCTATGGATTTTTGTAAACTCTTGATGCTGGTTTTATCCATATCGAAATAGTCTTCGTGATTGATTTTGTAAACCTCTCCATCCTTCACTGCGATGTTGTTAAACACGTAACATTTATGCTCGCTTGAATAACCGAGGTAATCAATGGTTTCTACCACTTTCAGATCGTTTGTCATGTCTTCTACTATCCTATCCAGTTGGTTTTGGTTGCCTCTCCACATGGCTCCTACTGCGTTGGAGATAAGGCGTTTTTTGAATTCGGCTGATGCACTAATTTGCGAACCGGTGAAGGTCATTTTTGTGGAGTTGTTGTAGTGGGGGAAATCGACTTGTGCGTAATACCATGCTTCGTCGATGACTTCGTTTTTTTGGTAGTAGAGAAAATTAACGCTACAGTTAGCAATGCGACATGTACCGCCCGATTGCTCTAAAGCTGTATCGCGTAATTCATCTTCTGATTTTTCGTCGGCATCTTCTTTGTTGTATAGCACCTTCATGATTTTGTCTAACTTATCAAGGTCAAGCGCATACCAATACATTCGACGGTTGTAAACAAACCAGAAATTGTTAATGTTCTCGGTTTTATAGATGAGCAAGGCTTTTTCAATTGCAGATTTTGCAATGAGTAAACTACCGTAGTATTCATAATTCTCAATGTCTTTTGGGGTAAGTTCACCTTTTTTGTGCAGGTCATTCCAATCGACTTTGCTTTGTTCTTTGCTTGGCTGTGCGGCTTCAACATTAAGTTTCTGCGATCGCATTTCCTTAACATGTTTTAAGGTCTCTTTGCGTCCTGCTACATCACCATCGAGCGCCCAAACCCACGTGATGTTTTTATCTTTGTATTTTTCGATTAACTTAGTGGGGTAGGTGCCTGCTGAAATTGAGGCAATTGCTTTCACTCCATTTAGGTTTAATGCGATCGCATCCATACAGGCTTCACATATCCATATGTAATCATCTTCCTCTATGGTTAAGGTCGGTGGTTGCCACCATAGGCCGGTATACTCACCTTTACATCGTGATGGCCGCTTGGTTTTCTTTTTGGTCTTTTCATCAGTGACGATAACCGTCTCGACGAATCGCTCCATGAAAACGGTTTTTTCTTCATTGAGATAAAACTTAACTGTAGCTGTGCCTTTGTCGGCATTGGGATTGAAGTAATCACCCTGTTCATACCAACCTTTGATTTTTTTAAGATCAAAGCCTCGCTCGTGTTTCATGTAGGCATCGGCTGTAGCGTTAGGGTTTTCGTTAGTCGCTTTGTAACGTTCGTTGATGCTTTTAAATAAGTGCGGGTATTGTTCTTTGGTATCGAGGAAAAAACCACATGAACTACGGCCACACTTCACACGCCAAGGTTGATCGATTTTAGTGTAGAGTTGGTTCTCACCACAATCGGGGCTGGGGCATTTACCATAGCGCAACCAACCATTGCCGCTTTTTCTGAATCCGTCGTAGTCACGCGTTAGTGCGCTGATGACTTCGTAGGCGACGCCTGTTTCCATTAAACAATCTCCCCACGGCGCGATAATTCGTAGTCGGACATTTCGCAAGTGCCGTCATCATCTGGGCCGTTGAGTCCTTTAAAATCTGGGACGCGAATGTGGTTTGTGGCTTTCCTGCCGAGTGCTGCGGGTATGCGTTTGATGAACTCAGCTTCGTAGCTACCTTTACCGAATGCGAATTTTATTTTTAATTCTGTTCCGGGTTTTAGTTTTGATGGTCGCATGATTCCCTCCTTGTATTTCTATTCCGCTACTTCATCGATGTGGTTTAAGAACTCCATCAGTTTGGCAATGTGTGATACTGCGGCTTCGCGAATTTCTTTTGCTTCGCCTTTGCTTATCTTGCTGCCGTTTTCACTCTTGGGGTCGAACGCGCCGTGGATGCGGCTGCAGGTGAAGCCCATGGCTGATTGCCAATCGGAGAAGCGTGAGAGTAGCTCGACATCGCCGGTGAAGTGTTCTGGATCGGGGAGGGGGAAGCAGGCGTGGTTTAGCATCTCTGCGTATTTGTAGAGAATGGTTGGTTGCGGTAATTCGCAATCGATAAAGTAGGCGGTGGTTAAGCCGAGTTTTGCTGCGTTGTTTCCGTTGAGTTCGTTGTTTAAGTAGTGGGGCGATTTACCTATGCGTGGCCCCATGGCTTTTGCTCCTGACTTACCATCGGCTTTAAACGCTTCAACGGCGCTATGAGCGGCTACGGTTAATGGGTCCCAATGCGCTGGGGCTTTTTTTAATTGTTGTGCGTGTGACATATCCTTAAATCCTCACGTTTACGGTTTTGAGAAATGGGAATATTCTTATTCCGTAAAACCGAACTCTTTGGCGAGTTCGAGATTTGCTGGCTGTTTTGCCCAACGATCGAGTTGTTTTTCCAGCATGATTCTCGCGTAAGGGCCAGAATTATTGACTTTCTTTTCTGTGGCGATGTGGTTAAGGGCTTTTGCGTATTTCTCATTTTGAAAGCGAACCATAACGGATAGGCTGAGTGGTTCGACGTTGGGTTTTGGTTGTTGGTTTGACTTGGTAGCTTTATTGGCTCTTTCAGTTGTCATAATTTAAAATCTCCTTTTAACGAAGTGTTACGGAATGTAAAGCTCTGTTACATCCCTAAAGAGAATTAAAGCACAGGAATTGCAAAAAAGGAAGTAAATTGTTTACAGATAAATTAAGGTTCCTTTTAGGGAACAGGACAAGGCAGCATACTTGGGGAGTGGGTATTGGTCTAAAAGGCACCATGATCAATAAAATGTTTAAGGGTGCCTTTCCTGGCCCTGAGTATTTGAAAAGAATCGCTATTGCCGAAGGCGTGAGAGTGGATTGGTTACTCGGGCTTGACGATGGCCCACCATTTAAAGTTCGGCAGAATCTTCAAGATGAAGCGAGTGCCTTGCGGATTAGGGACTTGGTTGTTGAGGGATTTGAACCAGTTCTTTTGCTTGATGAAACAGGTCGAGCTTGTGTTGTTGCGACTAAACAAGAACATATTAAATATGATTCGGATAGTGAGGCGAGGTTTGTTGCGGTTGAAATCCTCCCTAATATCGGTGAGGAATCCGTTGAAGCATTGGAGAGCGTTAACACCCATTATTCCCTGATTATTCAATCAAGCGTTTTAAGTAAAATTGCCAAGGGCTGGATCTCACCTTACGAACTCACGCGTGAAGATGGCATTCTTAGTAAAAAAGATCGGGTTAAAAGAACAGGGGAAATTCAAGAACTTGTCGAGGAATATAGTGTTGATAACAGCACGACTGAAGATTTGATTCGGCGAACGGGTAAATTAAAACATGCGGAAGAAGAGGGTTCGCCACTCAATGAACTCTATGTATTGCTTGATGTGTTTCGATATTTAGAACCGGAGGCGTTGAAAGATCTAATGGAACATGCGCGAACTTTGGCAGCGGAACAGCTTGCACGGGAATATGAATCACCAGATTCGTATAAGAAAACAAGCTGATAGTTTTTACAGGGTTTCTATTTTCTTACTTATTTGCTATTGTATATTTTCTAGCCACTAATCGCTGGAACTAAAAATAAAAACCAGTCACCACAATTCGTGACACTTTCAAAAACTCTGAGGGGGGTTTATGGGTCGTGTTGTGAATTTCTGTATTGAACAAATCCAATTTCTTGCAAAACAAAACCACATCTCTGATCGGTCTATTATTTTGCAAGCCAGTAAATTGATTCATTCTAAATCTATTATTCAACCTTGCCGTTATAGTGATCAAGCAATTTCTACGGACGAGGTGAATTGTGGAGAAGCTATTAATCGTCGAGGACGACAAGGCGATTCGGGCGCTTTTGAAAAAAGTGCTGAAGTTAAAGCATTACGTGGAAACGACTGAACTTGTTGAAGATGCGAAGAATCGTGTTGAATCAGTCCCTTTTGATTTGGTGTTAGTTGATCAGAACTTGCCGGATGGTACGGGGCTTGAACTAGCAGCGTATTTGGATGCGGAGCAAGTGAGTTTTATGTTTGTATCCGCTGATGATTCACCGGAGTTAATGCGACAAGCAATGGAACTTGGTGCTTTAGGGTTTATCACTAAACCGTTTGACTTGGAGAAAGCACAAATCACTATCGATGGTGCAATTAACCAGGCGCTGGAGAAACGAAAAACGAATCGTGACCTGGTGGTGAATGTTGCGGTTGGTTTGATGATGGAACGTGGAAATCTGGCGCGTAAGGATGCGTATCTTAAATTACGTGATAAATCACGAGAGCGTAATCTAACTATTATTGAAGCGGCTGAAGAGTTGATTGTGCAGGTTGAGACGGTTAACTATTATTTGTCGTGATGTTAGTTTGTTTCCATTTCAATATCACTCGTTAATCCTTGGCTGCCTATTTTATGGGTGATCTCTTTTACGATCCACGCTTGTTCTACAATCTGTTTTTTCCACCCATCTAGTTCGACGGGTGTTTCGGGTATCATCTTTGGTTTGCCTACTGCCAGGCTTAAGCTGAATGTTGCTGAGCCTCTGCCTATTTTTCGCCATTCTGCTTCGGCTGCTTGCAGTGCTTCATCTTGTGTTGAGTGGACTTTGCGTAGTGTTTTTACTGTGCCGGGTTCTCCGGCCAATTCGTGTTTTGATTTTGCCTCTTCATCATCATACCAGTTAGCTTTTACGCCGGTGTATTTTCCTGTTCGTTCTGCAGAGTTGTAACTGTGGTCGTCGGCATCTTCTCGATTGAGCGTCACGGTTTTAAGTGTTTTACCGGATGCTGTTTTACTATCACCTGCGCGGAGGAATAATAGGGTGTTGTTTTTTACCGTGGCGATCGCATCATGCATCTTCGCCAAGCGGGTGAGGAAGTGGGCGTCGCTTTCGTTGGTTTGATCTTCATGTTTTATCATGCGGTTTGCTAGAGCATCGCTTACCCCTGATTTTAATTTATGTTTTGCTGCGATTGTTTTAATGATGTCGCTTATTGCAATATCGTCCCATGTTCTTATGCGTTGCTCTTTTAACGTTTTAAGATTGGCTGAACGTGCGCGAATGGTTAGCACATCGGGGGTGCCATCGTGGGAGACTTCATCAACGGTGAAGGTGCCTTTGTCTACAAGCTTACCTGCGAAGCCGATTTTTATTTGTATCTCGTTGCCTTCTTCGGGCAGGGTTAAGTTATCTTTACTGTCATCAAGCAGGATGTCGAGCTGGTCGGCTTCAAAGCCTCGGCTATCACGTAGTGTGAGTTCCATGAAGTGTTCTTGGTAAAGCGCGGTTTTGTCTTTACCGTTTACAATGATTTCGAAATCTGGTTGGTGGGTAATGTTGTCTGGCCCAAGCATTAGAATGCACTCAATGCTATTCTTGCAACAGCACCGATTTTTTCAATGTCGGTGCTGTCTGCGCGTTTTAATTCAACGCTAAAGTCAATTTTTCGTGGTGCGCCATCTTCAAACATGAACTCGTGTTTTTCTTTTACTCGGGTAACAATCCAGAATCCAAGCACGTATCCTTCGCCATCGATATAGGGCCAGCTTTCCCCTTCATCCATCATTAGTCTGAGTTTGTCTAGATTCGATCTTCCTCCTGTAAATTCTGGCACTAAGGTTCCTTCTAGTGTGATGATGTCGGAACCTGGACCAACGTGTTGTAATGAAGCGCGTTTGCCTGTTCGTGGATTCTCAGCCCACTCTTGTTGGGTATCACGCTCCCATGTTTCGTAGGGTGCGGTTGCTAGTTGAAAAGGGAATGGGCCGAGTATGGATAACATGAGTTGCTCCTACAGTGTGTCGTGCAATGCTGAACGTGCTTTGGCTGCGGCTTGGCGTTCTAGTTTTTTTATTTCTCGCGCAATGAGTTGTGCGAGTTGTTGATCGTCTTTTGCTTTGCTGCCATCCACATGGATGTGGAAGGTTTGGTTGATCTCAATTTTTTGCGAGCTGCTGGCAGCTTGTGCATTGCCTGCTTTGACGAATGACGGTTGTGCGCTTGCTGTTCCTGCTGCTAGGCCTAATGCCATTGCGGTGGGCAGTGCGCCGGGTAGTTTGTTGCCGAGCTGTTTTACGGCATTGAGTGCGACGTTTGATTTGTTCTCGATACCTACACCAACACCTTCGGCTACGTGGCCGCCGAGTTTGGCGAACACGCGGGAAGGGGAGCGGATGCCTAATGGTTTTTTTAACCATTCTGGCATTAAGCCACCGAGGGCACCGAGTTTTTCCTTGATCCAACCCAGGCCACCGTTAATACCATCCTTCAAACCTTGCATGATGTTGGTGCCGATGAGTTTGAATTTTTCACCCAGCTTGGTGAAGCCTCTGCCTAAGCCTTCCCATAGTTCTTTGAATTGTGGGCCGAGGGTTTCCCAATTGCTCCAGATTAATGCGGCGGCGGTAACTATGCCTGTGATGGCTAATCCTATCGGGTTTGCGATGAGTGCGCCGGATATTAGCTTGATGCCTGTAATCACTGCAGGCGCAACAGTACCAATTAAACCCAAACCTGTAACCAGGGTAAAAGCAACGCCAGCGACTAGGCCAATGTTTTCTATTAGGCCTGGGTTTTCGCTGGCCCATGCGCTGAAGCTTCGCGTGACTTCTGTGAGCGATTGAACAGCATTTGATAAGGTTGGTAGGAATACATCACCGACGGTTATTGCGAGATCTTCTATTGCTGATTTCCATTGTTTGAAGTTGCCTTTTGCATTGGCTCCCATTTGTTTTGCAACCCGTTCGCTTACGCCACCTGAGTTTTGGATTTCTGTTGTGTAGTTGCGTATACCATCTGCACCTTGGCTAAGTAGTTCTGCTATGCCTGCGGCGGGTTCTTCACCGAACAATGTTTTTAAAATTTCAAGCCGCTGACCTGAACCCATTCTTTTTGTTGCTTTGCCTAAATCACCAACGATGTCGGTGATGTTGCGCATGTTGCCTTCGCTATCGCGGGTTTGTATGCCTAGCTCTTTGAGTGCGGTTGCGGCCTCGCCTGCTGGGGCTGAAAGGCGGGTTAGCATTGAGCGTAAGGTTGTGCCTGCTGAACTACCTTTGATGCCGACATTGCCTAGCAAGCCGGTCATTGCTGCGGTTTGCTCTATGGATACGCCAAACTCTTTTGCTATGGGTGCGACGTACTTCATCGATTCACCGAGCATCTCTAATGTTGTATTGCTCGTGGTGAAAGTTTTGGTAAGTACATCTGCTACGCGTGGCATTTGATCGGCTGTTAAACCGAAACCGGAAAGGATGTCGCTGGAGATATCTGCCGCTCTGCCTAAATCTGTTGCACCAGATTTTGCGAGGTTGAGCACACCGGGCATGGCTGCAATGATTTGGTTTGTTTTGAAACCTGCCATGCCGAGGAACTTCATGCCTTCGGCGGATTCACTTGCTGAGAAGCTTGTGGTTCTGCCTAGCTCTCTGGCTTTGTTTCTTAGTGCATCAAAGTCTTTTCCGCTGGCTTGGGTGATGGCGGATACGTGGGACATGCTCGATTCAAAATCTGCAGCGGTAGCCACCATGGGTGTAACTAAACCAGCGGTACCGATGGCACCGGCTAGGGTGATGCCTTTGACTTTTTTCCAGACGTTACCGAGGGCGTTACCGGCTTTTTTTAACATGCCGATCTGTTTTTTTTGTACTTTGAGTTTCTCGGTTAGTTTGCCGGTTTTGGTGCTGAGGGCATCTTGGGCTTTGCCTAGGTTGCGTGTATCTATCCCTTGGCCGCGTAGTTGACTGCGGACTGATGAGGCATCAGATTTTAATTTGCGTTGTGATGATGCAAGATCGTCGATTTTTCTTTTTGTGGAGCCGATGGATTTTTCTAAACGCTTGGTTGACTTGCCAGCTTGTTTGGCCTCGTTGAATTCTCGCCATAGACCATCTAATTTTTTTCGTGCGGTATCGGATTGTTGACCGATAGAACCAAGTTTTTTGTTTAGGTTGCCAAGGTGTTCGAGCTGCTTTGACTGCTGGTTGAGTTCTTTTATTTTGCTTTTTGTGATGCCGATATCTTTGGCGAGTCGTCTGGAGACAGCACCGGCTTTGCCTGCCGGTGCTGAGAATTTATCGGCTATGCCTATTGATAGTGAGTAGGCTAGGTCTTTTATACCCATGTTTATTTTTCTTCTTTAGGTAATCGGTCGATTGCTTTGTCCCACCAGTTCATCAATTCCCCGAGATACATCTTGTCCATGGCATCTGGCGGCCAATGGTTGAGGGTCGCCAGGTCTGCCATTATTTCTTCTACTTCGTAGGGGACTCGCTCTTCTGATCCAAAAAAGTTGCGGTACCTACAGCAAGTGCGGTGAAGTCACCGGGATTCATTTTGCTGAGTTCATCTTCCGTTAGCGCTGGGTCACTAATGCGTGGAATGACTTTTATCATTGAATCCACATCTGCATTGGATAGATCAGTGAGGCGAACACCGCGAAGTTCACCGGCTGCAGGTTGGCGAAGGTTGATTGATTCGTGACTTTTTTCACCGCGTTTAATTGCTTCATCGATTTTGATAGTCTTTACTTTGCTTGGCTTGGCCATTGTGTTTTCCTTTTATTGTAAGAGGGTGTTTTGGTAGGGGTTAGATTGCGAGTGCTTCGCGTTGTAGTGCTAGTCGATCCACGCCATCAATCAACTCGACCATGTTGATGTGATCGATTTCAATAATCGGGATGCCGTTCAATTCATAGCGAAGGTAGACGATTTCGCCTTTTAATTTCATGTTGGATTCTTCTCCAGCTTTCGCTTCATCAAATCCGATTTCGCTGTAACGACCGCGCATGATGACTTCTATGCCGTCTACTGCATCGTCAATTTCATCGTTAACGGCAGCGCCTCTAAAACGAAGTTCTACACCATCTATGGTTTGTATTCCCCATTTGGCTAGTAGTTTCTTAGAATATTCATACATGACGATCTCGGTATCCATCGCCTCTGAACCCATGTCGGATTTAACCGGGCCGCTCATACCTCCGGCACGGTACTCCAACATTTTTCTAGCGAGTGTTGGCAAGCGAACTGATGCTGATTTACCTGCATAACTATCTGCACCCTCAAAGGTGTTAAAGTTTTTTAATTTAAATGGTAATGGCATGACCGTTACTCCTGTTTTTGGTTGTTAGCTATCGAATTGTTTACGGTAAAAGCTGATCGTAATATTCGGTTGTTATTTGCTGTATGAAAGTTGGGTTCTCAATTGGTGGAATCGGCGAAAAATTATAGGTGAAGTGTGGGTTACCCGCAGCCAAAATAGATTCGGTATTTTTGGCTGGGTCCATCCAACATTTACCGTCAACCAAATCACCGTTTGCTTTCCATTGGCGTATTTTTGCATTGACTCGATCTACCATTACGCCGAGTGTGACTTTAGTCATTTTCGCGGAGACGTATGGCATTTGCGCTTCTGCGATTGTGTCGGAGATAACATCGCTTGAGCGTGTTGCTGATTCGTAGACCCAATCAGGTTCAGCGCTGGTTGTTCTATCGCCCCAAAATCGAAATCCTTTTTCGTTAATCAGGGTGGTTATGTGGTTTTCGTTGAGAAAGTTTGCATCTGTGTTTGGATCTTGTAGATCCCAACTGATATCGCGATCGATACCTGATACACCATTGATGACTACGTTGGAGATTGTTTTGCTCCAACTTAGTAGGTTGTCGATTTTTGCGCGCATACCGAGAACACGGGCGATGGCATATAGCGTGTTGCCATCGGCATCGAGAAAATCACCGTGGATTAACATTAGGCGTTTGCTGCCAAATAGTGCGCGGTTTGCGACGGCAAGTTCTTTTGTTGCCGAGTTTGTCGAAGCGTAGCCGAATGCTTTTAGTGCATCGAGTATTGGGGGGAGAGCGGTTTTAACGGCTTCGGTATCGAGTTGTGGTGTGCCGATGATGCGAGGTTTTGCGCCGACTTTGGTTTTAGCAACACGGAATAATTCCAAGCCTGAGCGTTTGCCTTGAGCATCTATGCCGCCGATTACTGCAGCATCGTCAACTAATGACGCATCAGGGATGTTATACGAAAGGCTGATTGTTGTTCCGCCTGCTGCGATGCCGCCACCGTCGATTCGTTTGTATTTGTTGGTGACTATGTCGTAGGTGTAGTCAACACCTTCAGTGTAATCCGTTAGTGTATCTTGTGATTTGAGGTCACTTGCATAGTTGTATTCATTCGCCGGGGTGAATTCGTCTGTAACTGCATCGAATGTGTATTCAGTTGCTGCAATTGGTGCGAAGTGCACGGCGGGATCGAGTACGTTAATGAAAACACAGGTTGCTGAGCCTTGATCGAAGATGCCGTTTAACGTGTCATCCACCGAGCCAACACCACTGCCGAATTCTTTGACGCCATCGGCTTTTGAATTGATGAGTACGTTTTCATTAACTCTACCCATGGGGGCGGTGATAATTGTGCCGATTACGCTGGTTGATATCCCTTGAATTGGGGGAGTGCCTGCGTTTTCTTGTTTTGATGTTACGCCGTGCATGAATGGCATGATGGTGTCTCCTTTGCTGTTATTGTTCGGTTGGTGGCTTGGTGATAAAGGGTTCTATTGCTAATAGACACTTTGCTGATACGTCGAGTTTTTGAATTTCCTCTTCTGATATTGAGAGGGTTTCGATATCGACTTGTTGGTTGAGAATTTCGTTGATCTCTTTTTGAAATGCGGTTCTTGCAGCGTTGTATTTTTCGCTGCACTCGGTGAATTTTTTTTGTTGCACAGGGCTTGGCTTTTCTTTGCCTGATAGTTTTTGTTTTAGCTCAATATATCCTTTTTCGAGATCTGCGATATTTAAAGTTTGAGTAAGTTGGTCGCGGGTTTTTTCGAAAACCTGGTAGTGCTTTTCTATAGCTTGAAAGGTGCGCATGAGGTTGAGCGCCGTAGTTCCCCGCATACGTTGCTCGATAATCTCCCGTCCGTCGATCATTGCGCGGGTGATTTGTTTGAAAGTTAATTTTTGTTTGATAACGTTGCTCATGGTTGTTCCCCCTAGTGAGTTTTTTCTAACGTTTTTAAACGCTGGTTGAGTTCATATATGTGGATGGCTTGGACCTCGATGGTTTCCCAAATACGTTGGGATAGTTCACCGAGTGAGTGTTTTTTGCGGTTCCATTCTTCTCGCGTTGGCATGGTGGGTAGGCTGCTTGTTTGTAGCCAGTGTGAGGAGAACTTATCGATATTTAAGATTTCTGGTTGTTGTAGGAAACGTTGTGCCTGGTGTAAGTCTTGTTCGTGAACTTCACCTGACACGTAGTAATCGAAGACGTAGTCAGTTAACAGGGTGTTGTCATCGTAGACGGCGACGGCGTTGACGGTGCCGAAGCCAAGTTTTCCGCCGCTTGGATTGCCGACTACAACGCTGCCATTACTCGCCACTGTTAAGGCTGTACTCCAAGCAATTACATCATCTTCAGCGCCGCTGGGTGCTATTTGGAAAACAAAGTCGTTTATTAAGTTTGGTATGAGCCTAGCTGCTGTGCCTGCACTCCATAGGGCAAATTGATTTGATGCGTTGTAGTAGGCGTTTCTATAGATGCCTGGAAAACCTCCTGATCCATCAGGTGATCCGATGATACCTTCACTGCCGAAATGAAAACCTGATGCCGATTGATTCCATGCTTTAGAACCATCATATCCAGCGCCGACACTAATGATTCCATGGTCTGGATTCATCCAGAGGTATGGAGGAGTCATAATGGATGTTTGGCCTGTTGAAATTATTAAATCGCTATTCTCTCGATTTAATATGGTTAAGCGACCGTTGTTATCTACGCTTATGTCGCTGCCATCGTCTACACCTAAACCTGTTGACGAGTTTTGTAGTGTTAGGTGTACATCTGTCGTGCTACTTCGTAAGGTTAAGTCGTTAAATGTTGGGCTGGATGCTACTTTTACCGCTTGATCTAAATAAGTGTCTAGCTGGGTGGTCACCCAGTTTTGTGTCGCCATTACAACCGTTGGATCGATGATCACTTGTACCGATGATGCATTGGCGTGCTGGAAGAAAGTTTGATAGTACTGATCGCGATCGGCATTTTCTGCCAATGTTGGTTTGTAAGATAAGGGAACGCTTGCGACTACAACCAGGTCGCCATCCTGATCTCTAAAACCCATGCCACGAATATCGAAACCGCCTTGGTCTGTGGGTATTCTGCCTTCAAGCACATAAGTGGCAGGTATGGTTGCATGTGGATAGACGGTGTTAGTTGGGCCTGACCATACGACGTTAGGCAAATTTTCATCTGCGATATCTGGTGTGTAGAAAACTCCTAATCCATCTGTAAATTCTACAGTTGTTAGCACGACTGCTGGGCCGCCTCCGTCTGCCGCCGAAAATTTCGCAAGGCCTATGGTTGTTTTTATTGCATCGAAAACTGACATTAGAATTCCCACCAAGATGGATAGATTGTGATTGTTTCAGAAATTAGAGTTGCGCCACCTTCGTAGTGGGTTCCCTGAACTGATTGGTAAATATTGACAATATCGAGGTGAGAACGAACGTTTTTATGCAGTTCTATCACTGAATCGATTTCGTTTTGTGTTTCTGCTGTTATGCCTTGTTCGTCTAGCTCTACTTCTACAGTGAATGTTCCTGGCACTCCTTGCGGGTCTTCTTGAAACCATTCAATAACGGTGATTGACATGTTCAATGCAGCTAGTGCTTTTTTTAGTGAGCCTGCTGTGCCGCGAATTCTGCGGGATTCTAGGTGTTGTTTTATGTAGGCGCGTTTTACTGGTTCGCTCCAGTTTGGATTCCAGTGATCTACTACTAATGTGTGTGCGAGTAGGTTTAACTGAGCTGCTGGGCATAGATCAGGGTTGTAGTAGTTTGAAACTGCGCTAACGTCTAACTCATCTATTTTGGTGACGGTTTCGGCTAGGTCTTTTTCGAACTGTGTTGCGTTGGGTGGTAGTAGATGTTTAATCAATGGTGGCACCTATCGCTAGTGTTATGCCTGTGCAATATGAGGCTTGGTATTTTGTGACGGGCATGTCTGCTGTTATTGCTCCACCTGTGTTGTTAAGCACTACGTTGTGGGCACCTTCGGTTTTTATTTCGTCACGGATTCCGAGTTCGGTTATGTCGCGCCCGAGTGCGCGTTGTTCTTCTACCCATAGATCAATTGCTGCTTGTGCGTTTGCGAGGATGGTGGCTTGATCAAAACCGCGATAGACATCTATGGTTGCGTTTATTGAGTAGGGGAGGATTGTTGCTGCGATTACATTGACTTGATCGGTGAGTGGACGAACGTCATCTGTTAATGCATTTGTGACTGTTGTGAGCAGTGCGGCATCGGGTGTGCCGTCGCCTATTCTTGAGAGTATGATTACGTCTACCACTGCTGGTGATGGGCTGACTGGTGCTACGTCTGTTACATCGCCTGATGCACTTTTTGCGTGGTAAATGTAGCCGGGTTTGCTACCTGCTGTTGAATATGTATCACCCGCCAACATGATGCGCGCCATGTAGTCTTCATCTTCTTCGTTGACTTGTTCTACGGGTGGCGTTGCGTTTAGATCTTCTACTACTATCACTAAACGTGGGGTGAGGTGATAGGTGTTGCCGATGTAATCCAGTGCTGGCCCTTTCGCGAACGGGAAGAATAGACTTTTTGCGCGATCATTGAATTCAACTGATTTTACAAATTCTTTATAAGAGCCAACTGCCATGTTGTTATACGATGGGTCTGTTGCTTCTACGCTGTACTTTTCATCCTTACCCCTTAGTAGTGCGAGGTTTTCGTCGAAGGTTTCGGTTTCCGTTTGTTGTGGGAACGCATCTTCTACGTTAAGTGAGGAAAGAGGGACAATAGGCATTAGGCTGCCTTTCTCACGGGTAAGTTTAGATTGATGGTTGTGCCTGCGATAATGTTATCGACATTCTCGGTTGTGATGCCGGTTATGACGATGGTAAAAACACCGTTTGCGATATCGCTATTTTTTTGCGCTTGGATGCGTGTTGGAATAAATTCTGGTACCCAACGGGTGATCGCCTCGACACATGATGAATAGAGTTTTAGTAAGTTGGTTTGGTTACCAGGTGCCGATATCATTTCAAAGGTGTAGGAACCGAACGATCTGTTGAGCACACAACTATCGATAGGTGTGATGATGGCTTTATCGATTTTTTGGGTTAGCCACTCTATGCCGGTAATTTTTTTGCCAGTGTGTGCGTTCATTCCGTATTGCATTAGGTAATGAACTCCGGGAATGGTGTTGGTACAGGTGGTGTTCCTGGAATTATTTCTGTGATAACACAGGGTATGGTTTTGACAACGTTTTGTGTGGCGTTGTAAAAGTCTAACCAACCGTCTGGTTTTGATTGATCGGTGACGAGTGCTTGTGCGGCGGCTATCATCGGTGCTAGTACAGCGGAACCATTAACGACTACTGAGACTACGGATGTGCCACCGTGTGCAGGTGCGCCTGGTGTAATGAAAGATGACCAGTAATTACAAAGCCCTTGTGCGATTTTGGTGATGGTTGCTGGTGTGTTGTCGCTGATGAATGCCGATTCTAATAGTGATAGTGTGCCACCTGCTGTGCAATCGGCACCGGGTAACGTGGCAGATTTTGCGTAGTCGTGATAGGCCAACGCGAAATCTTTGGCGATGTCTGTTGGTGATTTAATTTCTTCACCGTTATTGTGTTTGTTGATTTGTGCAATTAGTGCGTTATTAGCTGCTGTTGCTCCGGTGTTGGCATTTAACATTATGCAGCATCCACTTTGTTGGTTGGGCTGGTTAAGCCGCCGAGGTTGCCAATGTATTGCGCGGTGTTGTAGTTTTGGCGAAGGCGATCGAGTGCGCCTATGCTGTCTTCTACTTCTCCAGTTGCTTTGAAATTGCCATCAAGTTCTGTATCGCCTTGCATTGATATACCAGCGGGTGCGACAAAGTTAATTTTTCCACCATCTGGCAATATGAAATCTAGTTGATGAGTATCTGTATCGTATTGAAATATTGCACCGTCTGAAAACTCTTGTTGAATCAGAGTGGAAGAATTGGATTTCGCTGGGTGCGCGGTTTGATTTAGTCTTGCGACGATTACGGCGATTGACATGTTGCCGGATGGTGAAAGGAATAGAACTTGCTCACCTATTTTTGGTGGATTCCATTCGTTGTTTGCTGAGGCAAATTTTACGGTCCATTTTATCCAGCCTGTTAAGACTGGATCACCATTTTCATCTGTGTCGTATTGAACACGGGCTTTTGCTATTTCTAAATCAAGTTCCGCAATCGTACCGAAACGCTGCATGTTCTCTATGCGGCGTAATATTTCGGATAATTCGTATTCTTGATTTGCACTCATACATTCGATTATCGAATGCTTTTTTTGTTTTATCCTGCTTGTGAAAGAGTAGTGGTTGGCACTACTTGCTAATATGCTTTTGTAGTTGGGTTAATACGAGATCGCGATCGGCTTTGTTGAGACCTAGCAGTTTTCTGACTGCGTATTTGTGGAGCACACCATTTTTTGAGACACGTGCGAGTTTGCCGTAGTGGTGAATTTTTGCTATGGCTGCCGCTCCGCCATCCATTCCGACTGATAAGCCGTTTGCATCTGATTTAATTTTTAGATGTTTGATTTTTCGCAGCTTTTGGAACATGGCTTTGCGCTTTTTGATTTGGCCCTTTTTTTCTCGAAGGCGTGGCTTTCTTTTTTCGTATGGTGTGCCGTCTGGATTTTGTTGGGCTTTAATGCGTTTTATGTTTTGTTGGCGAAGTGCGACGGCCATGGTGCGGGTGAGTTTTTTAAACTCTGATGGTGATAGGTTGTCGAGTAGTGGTTTGGCCCAGGTTTCGACGGCTTTTAGATCATTGTCCATCATCATTCAGCCAGTTGGCGACCTCTTCATCGTTGGCTAATAATGTGAACTCGGGTGCTGTGAGGATGGCTGGTGCTAGGTCTGGTTCATCTGCAGCATAGATTTTTATTCCTTCTTCTGATTCTTCGACTTTTATATCTTCTGTTAGGTCGATTTCTAAGAGTACATCGGCTGTTTTTCCGTTGAGTTGTTCGGCTTTGAATCTGATTGCTTCGGGCTTGTGGTCTGGCTGGTGTTTTTGCATCCATACGAGTATCCAATAAAAAAGCTTTAAAGGATCACCACTAAAGTCTTCTAGCAGGGCAGTTGCTTCGTATTTTAGTTGAAAATGTTGGTTTGTTCCGGCAGGTAGTGAGTATACGTTGCCATCTTCTGCGAATGAAAAAAGTTTGTCGGGTTCTATTTCTAGTTGTTGTGGGATTGAGAGTAGATGTTCTCTAAACGATGCGAGCTTTTTCATGGCGATACCGTTTTGTAGGTTTGTTATTTTTGGTGGAAAGATGCCGGTGTTGCTGGTGAATGCGATGGTATCGGCTTTTCCTGCTAGGGTGTTGCCGTCTGGAAAGATCCCCGTGTTGTTGGTTGTTGTTAAAACATCATTGTTGCCGATGATTAAGTTTCCGTAGGCGACTGTTCCTTGGTGGTTGGTAATTGTTAACGTGAAGTTTGCACCATGGATGGCATTGCCGAAGGGGATGGTTCCGGTGTTGTTGGTGAAAGCAAGAATGCTTGCATTGCCGTCTATTCTATTGCCGTGTGCGACAGTGCCTTGGTTGTTGGTGATTGTTAGGGTGTAAGTTGTGCCTTGGATGGCGTTGCCGAAGGGTATTGTGCCGGTGTTGTTGGTTATGGCTAGTGTATCGGTTGATCCCTGTATTACGTTGCCGGATTGAATTTCACCTGCATTGTTTGTGAATGAGAAAGTGTCGGTGTTGCCGTCGATGCGGTTTCCGTAGGCTACGGTTCCTTGGTTGTTGGCGATTGTTAGGGTGTATGCTGCTCCTTGGATGTTATTTCCAAAGGGAACTGAACCTGCGTTGTTTGTGAAGGTGAAAGTGTCGGTGTTGCCGTCTATTCTGTTGCCGTGTGCAGCGATGCCTTGGTTATTGGTGATTGTTAGGGTATAGGTTGCGCCTTGGATGGCGTTGCCGAATGGAAGGGTGCCGGTGCTGTTTGTTAGTGCTAGGGTATCGGCGTTGCCGTCTATTCTGTTGCCGTGTGCGACGGTGCCTTGGTTGTTGGTGATTGTTAAGGTGTTGGCTACACCTTGGATGGCGTTGCCGAAGGGTAGTGTGCCGGTGTTGTTGGTTATGGCTAGTGTATCGGCATTGCCGTTGATTGTGTTGCTTTGTGTTGACGGTGCAGAGTCTTTTACTATGGTGCCGTTACTTAGGACTAAATAAAACCCTGAGCTTGACTCTATAAAGACATTTCCATCGCCGGTGACAAAACCCATTACACCAACACCGGATTACTAACGTAAACGTCCTTGTTTATAATGGCTAGACAGAGATAAAACTCAACCATCGCGTGTTTTCCTGCTGGTAGAGTGACTGTAGCTTCTTGCTTGTTTTCATTCACCATACCAATGGTACCGTTCCAGGTCTCTGAACTTACTGGGTAGGTGATTGGTATACTTTTAATGTTGGCCACTCTTGTGGATATAAACTGCCCTAATGTAGATGATTGACCGGGCGTGACGGCTTCAATCCATAGTTGCGTGTTGTTTAACGATGCAAGTGAATCATGCACAAAGGGTATTTTGTAGTCTTGTGATACTGTTAGGTCTATGGGAAATTCTGCGATTTTTATTCTTAGCGGTTTTATTATTTCAACTGCATTTGCGTTTGTTGAAAATTTAAGACTATAGTTTACGCCGAAAGCGGGGTAGCCGTCAGTCTTGTATATTCCTGTGTCTGTGATTACATCGCCTTCTTGCCGATTGTAGTTTGCGTTGTTTTTATTATCGATGTAGTCACATTCGATAAATGCTATATCGCCGATTTGCATGGGCGAGTTATTTAGTATTTTTGTTGCTAGTGGATTTAGTAGACAACGTAAAATGGTTGCGTGAACCGCCATTTCTGCTGTTGATGGTAATGACACTATATTTCCGGTTTGGGTAGATAAATCCACGCCTGTGACATCACATATTCCACCCTCTTGAAAAATAAATACGTCGTTTAGCGCTATGGTGGGTATAGCTCCACCTCTCCATATTAGTTTTCCAGAACGATGAAAGGCAATCGCATCGCCTGGTTGTGAACCTATAAAATCGGAATTTATTAACGTTAATGTCCAAGGGCCGCTGGGTGATGATGTTGCGCCGATGTATAGATAGCGATTCCCCCCTGCGTTTAATCCAACGTGTATTTGACAGTTCTCAAATATGGATGCACATTCTGAACGGGAGTCGTTAAAGTGCGCACCAGATTTTACGATCACACTGAACCAGTAATTTAAGCCTGTTGAGCGAATGTCAAAATTACCTGTGCTTTCAATTATTGCGGTGTCTGAATGGCTTTGGTTATCGACTATATCACTTGCGAGGGGTGGCCAATTTGTTGTTGTCGAATTTACGGCAATAATTTTTATTGGTTTGCTGCCAATTGATTGTGGGCCGGCGAACGTGGCATCTGCCCCGAGCAGCTCATTGAACCCACCGCCGTTTGAATTTCGTAACCATATCGTGTCGTCTGGCCCTGCGATTGCGTAAGCAGCCGTTAGCCGTTGAAACTCATCATCCCAACCTACGCCGCCGTTAGCATCACTTCCTGAAAATGAATCGACAGCGATATCAACCATTTTTTATTGTCTCCATTACTGAAACCGCGCTGTTTAGTTGTTTGAAAAATTGTTCACGGGTGCGTATTTCTGCGAGTTCTTGATCAGATAATTGAAGTAGATATTTTAGCTCTTGATCTGTTCCTAGGTTGAATAGGTGTTCGAACGCGTGTCGATAATCAAGTAGCTCTCCCCCTGATAAACCCATAAGATAATCAGCAACAGAAGTGATCGCCTTTTCGTATGTTTGGTATTCTGGAGAAATTAGAATGTTGCTGGTATCTCGAAACGGATTTACGTTTTTTTTGAGTTTACTGATGAATGAATCTATTTCGTTGTTCGCAAGTTTTTTATTCTGGGCGTCAATCAGGGCTAAGCGTTGCGGTTTGAACTCGGATTCGCTTAATTCACCATCTACAAGTAGTTTTCCTGTTTTATGTTCTAGCCCTAAGTGGTCGACAAATACATGTTGTATGTATCGTCGACCATCTCTTTGCCTGTGGTTGTCAGCTTTAGTGTGATGACTTTCTATCATGAGTGCCGTTTCTTTTATGCGGCTTGGAAAAAACCGTTTGCATGAACGATGTAATCAAAATCATCGGTGGTTAGATCCATGTCTGCACCTAGATCGATGTAGCCGATTGCTTGTTTACCGGCTGCTGTGTCGTTGTAGATGATTGCCCAACGTGCGTTTGTTGGGTTTGCGGCATCAATTGGGATGTTGATGTCGTTGGCGTTTAGCGAGACTGTATTTCCGGTCAAGGTCCATGAGACATTCACTAATGTGACACCGCCTGCAACGTAGTTGCCTCCTGGCACTACTTCTGATGCTGATAGATCAACTCCGCCCCCTACACCCCAACGTGGATCTGTTGTTAGTTCGGTGGGATCGATTCCACCGTTTGCCGCTGATCGAATTAGGGCTAGCTTAATTGTGTTTGCTGATAGATTGTGGACTGCGTTTCCTAGGTCCTCTTTTGTTTTTGCGAATAGTACGAAATCACCTTTTGCCATGGTGCTTGCTCCTGTTTATTCTATTAGTCGGATTTTTGAATGCTGTCGAGATTGTTACCTACTATTGATGCATATTCTTCGATGATCTTTTCTTCAGGTAGCTCGATGTTTTTGGCTCGAATAACTAACATGTCGATTTTGTAATAAGATGATCTGTTGGCGTGCCAGTTGTCGGTGAATTTCACGAGGGCGGATATACTGCCGAATATTCCTGCTAGGGACATTAGGATTGTTGAGATATCTTTTGCATCTGGCTCAGTGAATCCGAAGATTGCTACTTGGTTGATTAGTGCGGCTGAAGCTGAGAGAGAAATAATCAGGATAGAAATGAAGTAGAAAGACCACTTCCAAAACGTTGCGCGACGTTTGAATTTTCCGTAGCGTTTTTTTAATTCTTCTACTAGTTTTTGACGCTTGTTAGTTGTTTCGTTTTTCATTTCATCACCTTGGGATAGTTGTTCAGGATTCATTGGTTTCTCCCTTTTCTTTTTTTAAAAAACGTTCTTCGATCCAATCGTAGATTCTCATGCATAACCAAACTATGCTTAGCACTGACGCTATGACGGGCACCCATGTGGTGAGCCATGTGCCAAACGCTGCTGTAATTGCTGCAAGGTCTGTGATTGTTTTTGAGGCTTCTGCTTTTTCTGGTGACATTTTTAGTCCCATAAATTGTCGGTTTGAATTTCGTTCTTCTTTGGTGCCTCGGGTAGAAGTACTTTTGTGCCGATTGGGAGCACTGTTCCCAACGCGGCAAGGCCCGGATTGTTGCCGTATACTTGTTTTGTTACGTTTGCTGTGTAGCCGTATTTCTTGGAGCATATGCGTTCAACTGTGTCGCCTTCGACTGATGTAATTTCTTCACTCATTAAATCAACTCAATTGTTGATCGCGGTTTGCCGAGTATTTTTCTTATGGCTGTTTTTGCTTCTGTTAGATACGATTCGGTTGTGGTTTCAAATTCGTCGGCTCTTTCGTTGCCTTTGTCGGTTGTGGATGAATCGCGGTAGTAATCGAGTAACTCTGCTTTTGTGGTTGCGTATACTGCGCGTAAATAGCAGTGTTGGAATTTGGTTACGTCGCTGTAATCGTCGCTTGGGACTTCGGCTAAGGTTGCATAACCTAATGCGACTTGTGCGGCTTGCCATGTTACTAGTTGATCATTTACCGCGATCATTGCTGATCTGATAGATTCAATAACGCGTTGGTCTGTGACGGAATCTTGTAGGCGTACTGCTTTTTTGAAGACCGTTACAACGATGCTTGGGTAAAACGGTAGATTTGTGACGGTTTGGTCGCTGGTATCGTTGGGATTGTTGGTGGCTGCAAATGCCATGGTATGACCTTTTCAAAAAGTGCGGTAGTGATATGAGGAAGCGCGTTTTACGGCACCTCACTCACATCACACCGCGTCCGGGGGGAGGACTCAGTTAACGGTGTTTTCCGGGAAACCCGGTTCTTCCGCTTTTTGTTCTACTTCTTCTTGCTTTTCTTCTTCTGACTTCGCTTCTTGCTTCTCTTCGGGGTTGTTATGGGTTGCTTGGGCTTGTTGTTTTTCTAATGCGGCTTGTTGGGCTGCATCTTTTTTACGTTTGATGCTGTTCAGTTTTTCGATCTGCTTGATTACGCCGCTTTTTTTGTGGAGCTGAAGGGCGCGGTTTAGGTGCTCAAGAGCAAGATCGACATTGCTTTCGCCCAAGGCGGTGCCGATAGCTTTGTGGAGCTTGGCGCGGACTTCGTCGGGCATGTCTTTTTCTTTGGTGATTTCTAGCGTATGGATGAGTTGTTTAATATCTGGTTCATCCATGCGTAGTGCGATTTCAGCAACTTCTTCAGCAATGAGTGTTGCGGTGTCTCGATTGAATTGCTCGGGTGTTTGGAGATCGTGACGAAGGGCATATTCTGCAATTTCTAATGCACCTTGGATATCACCCACATCAATACGCCATAGCATGATGGTCATTACGATTTCATCTTGTGCGCCGCTATCAGCTTCTAAAGTTCCTGATATATAGGGAATATAATCAGGGAGGATTTTGGTTTTGATTTCTGCTTTGCGTTCTACGCTTTGTGTGCCTTTTAGCTGCTTTTTGTGGTCAACTAATTGGATCATCATGAGTTCGTGGAGATTGCCGTGAGCCACTATGTTGCCTGGATCTTTTCCGGCATTCATCATGGCTAATTGGCGTTGTCTTTTTTGTTGTAATGGCGTCATTGTGTCACCTGCTTATGTGTCGATTGGTTTTGCTGCCGATTAAACGAGCGTGATGTTGTCGATTAGACAAATGCCGTCGTAGTCTTCTACTACGTAGGCTTCGTTGACTGATTGGTAGTCTTCGATTCGGTCGCGCTTTGCTTCTTCGACGATAGTGCGTCTGCGAGAGCCATTCTGGTAGTAAATTGAAAGGTTGTCGAGGCGTGTAATTGCCATTGAATTTGCAGGAATATAAGGTGCTCTAACTGCTTGTAAACCACCGACACGTTTTGAAGAGATCATGGTATCCAGTGCTTTGTTTTCGCTTGGTGTTGAGCCATGAGTTTCGATAAGTGGAAAGTACTTATCAGCAAGAAGTTGTCTACCAAGTACGACAACTAGGTCTGTATCATCTTGTAGATGGGTAGCTATATAGTTGTTGACGGAATCATATACTAAAGAGTCAAGATTTTTATAGTCTCCTGTAGCACCTACATTTACTACACCTGATAGATTTACTATCTCGTCAATGTATTGCTGTGGCGCATTTAATCGGATTTTTTCAAACCAACCTACATTCACGTCTTGCAATAATTGGTTAACTGCACGGTTTGATGTGGCAGCGCGTGATGTGCCGTTAAAACCAATCATGATTCTATCTAGCGCCATGCGTTGCAGAATCATGTTTGCTACGCGAACTTGGAAGTCCTTAAAGCCAGCCCATAGGTCAAGTTTGGCATAACCAATGTGAGAGTCGAAGTTGGTTTTTGTACAGAGATAGCCGTGGCCATCAAGTACAGAAGGATCTTGTGTTTGGCGATCGCCTGCGTCGGTATCTTGTGTGCTTGCGAGTGTGCCACCGATACTTAAGCCGAGTTTTTCACCTTGTTGTTCGGGGACGCCGACGATATTAATTTGTTGTAAAAATGCTGAAGACTCCTGAATTTTGTCTTCCATCGTTTGTTCTAATGGGTTTGTAACGGCGAATTTTTTGGATGGGTCATCAATTCCGTTTAACTGCGCGATTCGTTTTAGAAAAGCGTTAAAAAGTAAGCGGGTATCATTTCTCATGATTGGTTTTCCTTGATTAACTGGTTTTTGTTGTTATTAACAGTCGGTTTGTACGTGACCGTCCCCGCCTGATGCCGGTGGCCTTTCTTCTCCACCTGGTTGGCCTGAAAGTTTGGTTACCAAGTTTTTATGCTCGGCTTGCAGTTGGTTGAATTTTGTTTGCAGATCAGAAAATTTGGTTTCGTTTTCTGTTTCCATCGCTTCCATGCTTTCGATGGTTTCTTGCTGGCTTTCTGCAATGGCTATTACACTTTCGTCCACATTACTGAAGCGTTTTTGATCTGATTTACTTTTTCCGGTGAGTAGTGCTTGGACTTTTGAGAATAGGGAAGGGCCTTTATCTTCTTCGGTTTCTTCTTCTCCGAAAGTCAGAACCGTTTCGATTGATTTACTTAGTTCCACCCCTTGGCCTTGGCTGAATGCTAGTATTTCAGTGCCAAGTGATGCCGGTGTGTCTGTTGCTGCAATTCCGAAAAAGTAAGCTTTACCTTTGCCTGCAAAATTTCGAAACATTTCGATTGATGAGTAAACCTTCTGACCTGCGCTGTGCATTTCGGTTAGCTTTGGCAGTGCTTTGCCGTGTGCGTATAGAGCCATTTTCCCGTCTAGGTCTGAACCATCATTGATGACTTCTGCGTGTAGTTCGTGAATATCGCCAAGCGCATCACCTGCGCCACCAGGAAAGAAACCACGAAAGTGTTCTGGCCAAATGCGAGCGCCGTAGACTTTGGGGTCATACGTTTGGGCCATTTCCTCAATGTCCTTTCTCGTGATTTCACGACCGTCGATTGTTTCCCCTTCGACTGCAACTTGACGAAATATTTTTTTCCCTTTTTTTATTGGCATTGGCTCATTCTCTTTGCGGTTTCGGTTTGCGATTGCATTTGTTATGAGCTTCGTATCTGTAGCTATTTGTTTCAACCGATCGAGAGAGTAGTGCTAGGCACTACTTGTACGGTCTTTTATATGGTGAAGGTTTTACGCTTAACCTTCGTTATATGGATATTCTTGAAGATGATGTGAGACAAAAAGCGAAGGCTCTTTATTGGGAGGGGCATCGCGTTGCTTATATTTCGAAAGAACTTAATGTTAAATCTGCTACGGTTCATTCCTGGAAGAAGCGGGATGATTGGGATAGTACTGCTGAAGTTCAGAGAACAGAATTTTCACTTTCTAATCAGATTAATCGTTTGGTTGCAAAGTTGGATAAAACACCGGGTGATTTAAAAGAGCTTGAATGCTTGATGAAGCAAATGGAGCGTTGCGCGCGAATCAGGAAGTTTGATCAGGGCGGAAATCAATCTGATTTGAATCCTAATTTGAAAGCTAGGAACAAGGACGGTAAGAAGCGAAAGAAAAAGAATTATCTTAGTGAGGATGATGTTCAGTTGCTCAAGGATGCTCTTGAGGCAAAGTTGTACGGTCATCAGCGGGTCTGGTACGAGGCGGGTCTTAAACATCGTATTCGGGATATTTTAAAGTCTCGCCAAATTGGTGCTACATACTTTTTTGCATTAGAGGCTATTGTTGACGGTGCAGAGACCGGACGTAATCAAATATTCCTTTCTGCTTCAAAAGCGCAAGCTCATCAGTTTAAATCTTACATTCTCCAGTTTGTTGAAGAGGTTACAGGGGTTCTATTAACGGGTGATCCGATTGTTTTGGGTCACAATGATGCGACACTATATTTTCTTGGTACTAATACAAAAACGGCTCAGTCGTATCATGGAAATGTTTATATGGATGAGTATTTCTGGATTCATGGTTTTCAAGAATTCAGGAAGGTCGCGTCTGCTATGGCTATTCATAATAATTGGCGTCAAACCTATTTCTCTACACCTTCCGCTATGAGCCACGAGGCTTATCCATTCTGGAGTGGTTCACATTACAATCGCGGTAGGAAAAAAGAAGATCATATTAAGCTAGATGTTTCTCACAATGCTTTGAAAGACGGAGCTGTTTGTGCTGATGGGCAGTGGAGGCAAATCGTTACTGTTGAGGATGCGGTTGCTACTGGATTCGATAAGTTTACGCTTGATCAAATTCGACTTGAATACAGTGGTGATGAATACGAAAACTTGTTGATGTGTAAATTTATCGATGATACGGCGTCGATATTTTCTGTTAGCACGTTAATGAAGTGTATGTGTGAGAGTTTGGTTGAATGGAATGACTTTAAGTCACTTTCATCTTCAACACCTTTTGGTGATCGACCTGTGTGGATTGGCTATGATCCTGCGCGAACTCGTGATAGTGCGGCTATTGTCGTGATTGCACCTCCATCGGTGGATGGTGGGAAGTTCCGAGTGCTTGAAAAAATTATGCTTCGTGATATTGGTTTTGATAAGCAGGCTGATGACATAGAGACGTTAACCAAAAAATATAATGTTCAAAAAATCGCAATTGATACAACGGGTATTGGTTACGGTGTTCACGATCTCGTTAAAGCGTTTTTCCCTACTGCAATAAAAATCAACTACACGCCTGAAGTTAAAACTCGATTAGTGTTGAAGGCGCAATCAACCATTTCTAATGGTCGTTTTCAATTCGACCACGAACACAAGGACATAGTTACTGCATTTATGTCTATTCGTAAATCCGTTACGCCGTCCGGCAATGCGGTTACCTATGAAGCTGTAAGAACTGAGGAAGCAGGCCACGGCGATGTGGCTTGGGCAATCATGCATGCGCTTGATCAAGAGCCGTTGCAGGGTGTGACTAAAAAGAATAGATCATTTATTGAGGTGTGCTGATGTTTCAAAAAATACGTGAACAGGTAATAACAAGTCTTGGTGGTGAGGTGTCCAAATCAAAGCCGGGAAAAGCGACGGGGTTTGCGTTTGGTGATGCGGAGCCAGTTATGGATTCTCGTGAAATTCTCGATATGTTCGAGAGTGTTTGGAATGGTCGATATTTTGACCCCCCTATTGATAGGGCCGGGCTTGCGAAAACATACAATGCCGCACCTCATCATGCTAGTGCTATTCAAGTAAAAGCGAATATTCTATCTAGTAGTTTTATTCCTAATAAATTTTTGTCTCGTCAAGAGTTTAAAAGTTGGACACTTAATAAGATTATTTTCGGTGAAGGTTATTTAGAGCGAATAGATAATCGCCTGGGTGATCCGATGAGGTTAAAAACCGCATTATCGAAGTACACACGACGTGGTGAAGATGATCAATATTTTTATGTCCCTAATTGGCAGACTGAGCACCCTTTCAAAAAGGGTTCGATTTTCCATCTTATGCAGCATGATGTTAATCAAGAGCTGTATGGTGTGCCTGAATATTTAGCTGGTTTGCAGTCGGCTTGGTTGAATGAGTCGGCAACTTTATTTCGTCGTAAATATTATAACAATGGTTCTCATGCTGGTTTCATTCTCTATATGACCGACGCGATGAATGATGAAGAGGATATCGAGAACTTAAAAACCGCTATGAAAAATTCCAAAGGGCCTGGGAATTTCAAGAATATGGTGATGTATGTGCCAGGTGGTAAGAAAGATGGTGTTCAAGTTTTACCGATTTCTGAAGTTCAAGCAAAGGACGAATTTTTTAATATTAAGAATGTAACGCGTGATGATCAAATTGCCGCACATAGGGTTCCACCGCAATTGATGGCTGTGCTACCGGGTAACGTGGGTGGATTTGGCGATGTTGAAAAGGCTACGTTGGTATTTAATAGAAATGAAATTGTTCCCATGCAGACCGATGCCATGGAGTTGAACGAGTGGTTTGAAGACGAGATTGTTAAGTTTGATCCGTATGTTATAGAGGAGATTGTTGAGAAACAGAAAGATAAGAAATAAAGAGGAGCGACATCAACGGTGCGCGAACACCAATGATGCCGCCGACATAGTGAGCTAGCACTATACCAGCCAAAGACTCCCCACCGCGTCGACACGGTAACGGGGATTATAGCTTGTGACAGTCTGTAACAAAAATTAAAACCGGAGTTTTTACTATGTCAAAGCCGATTTTCCCCTGGTTAGGTGGCAAGCGCCGTTTAGCCAAACATATCATTCCGTTATTGGGTGAGCATAAAACATACGTTGAACCATTCGCCGGTGGTGCAGCTATTTTCTTTTTAAAAGAACCTTCGAAGGTTGAGGTTATTAACGATATCAATGGTGACGTGATTAATTTGTATAGATGTGTTCGCTTTCATCTTGATGAACTTGTTCGACATTTCCGTTGGGCATTGGTTAGTCGTGAAGAGTTCCTGACTTTAAATTCTGTTGATCCAGATACGTTAACGGATATTCAAAGAGCAGCTCGTTTTTATTATCTTCAACGTTGTTCATTTGGTGCGAAAGTTGAGAGTAGAACCTTTGGTTATGCTCCATCTTCAAAGCCAAAGTTTAATTTAACGAGGATAGAGGAAGACTTAAGTGATGCACATTTGAGGCTTCAACGTACCTTTGTTGAAAATATCACATGGTCGAATTGCATTGAACGCTACGATCGCGAGCAAACAGTGTTTTATTTAGATCCCCCGTATTGGGGTACCGAGGGTTATGGTGTTGAGTTTGGGTTTGATAACTATGAACTCATGGCCAGCCTTGCTAAGTCAATCAAAGGTCGGATGATAATTTCAGTGAATGATATTCCTGAAATGAGAAAGGTCTTCAAAGGTCTGAAGATGAAGAGCGTTGATTTAACCCACACCGTGGGTGGTCGTGGCGGAACCAAACGAAAGGAGTTGATCATTAGTAATTGGTAACCACATAAACTAACCACTAGATGAAAGCCTAGCCAAGCGCTGGGCTTTTTTGTGCCTGCGTTTTGTCTATACCCTATAGGTCGTTCGGTCCGTTCATTACTTAACCGATCCACCCAACCGCAAGGCGACCACCAGCGATTACTTTTTGCACTAACTCTGTCGATTAAATAATGACCACTCATCACCACCTAGCACCCAGCGCGCGCAGTTCTCCCCCCTCCACGCCTGCGGTCTAAATTCAGTAAAATTTATGCAGGTGCATGAGTACCAAAAAACCAGCGGGGCCGGGGGCTGCAGAGGAGGTTAGCGGGTGATCAAATCATGCAGTTTCATGCACTTTGTTGCGTATTTTCACCAAGTAGTTTTTCAGCGCGTTTTGAGAGGGGAAGATGGACATCGGGGTGAGGAATTGCGGAGGGAGAGAGAGTTTTTACGGCTTCGATCATCATTTTAACTGTGTGGCCACAGTCAGGATTTGTGCAAATAACTTTGATTTCTTTGGTGACTCTAGTCAATTGCTCGGAGTGTCGACCTGTGCATGACCACTCGCAGTGTGGACATAATATATTTACTCGCATAAACCGAACCTCGCAAAAAGGAAATGGTAAATCATATCTATCAATCTGAATTATATAGCATATAAGCAAATTATCCATTTTATGTGTTGAGGGTTAAATTAGATCATTTCTTAATAAAGAAGCTGAATCTGGGGTCGGGTATGGGAAAAGTGTAATTACTGTAATTAGCCTGTTTTTTTGCTGTTTTTCGATCCTAAGTTACTGAATATTAAGAGGTTAGATAATTACAGTCAAAGTGTAATTAAGTGTAATTGAAAGTGTAATGTTTTGTTATGTTATTGATTTATATAGAAATAAATATATGTATAAATTACAAATATAAAGTGTAATTAATTACAGTCTGATTACATAAAAATTACACTTTCCCAACCCTGATATTCTTTTTATTTATCAGTTGGTTACCTGGGTTTTTGCGCCTTGATTACACTAATTACACTTTTCCGGGGGTAGTTCCTAGTTTTCGAAAAACCATCAAAAAACTCCCAATACCCATATATTGCAAAAAATCTTTGGGACTAACTTGGGACTAAAAGTTGTTGCCGTAAGTGTTATTTTATTTAATAACTTATTGAAATATATAGAATGAAAATGTAGATTTAAAGCGGATGCGGGTTCGAATCCCTGCCTCTCCGCCATAAATTAAAAAGCCGCTTTAGTTGAGCGGCTTTTTACGTTCTAAGTTTTCTCTGCTTATCTATATCAAATCGCACAGTTTTTTTACGCCTCGGTCAACTTTTTCAAATTCGCTCTTATTAAGTTTGAAACCTAGAGACCGCTTTATTCAATATTCCACTTGAAACTTTGCCATTATTGCTATTTCCTCTAAGGTTCATTTATCTATATTGGTTAGTGAATAAAAAATGATCATGAGAAAACTTATCCAATTAATAGTGCTCGCGTTGTTTCTGGTTGTTTTTTCAATTCAGTCTAGCGCAAATCCCAAACCTGGCGATCCTGAGTATGTGAATATCACGCCCAATAATCCTGAAATTCAAATTGGTGAAGAATATTCTGACTGGGCTTACTCAGCAGAATTTGCAAAACGATTTAAACTGGATGAGAACAAAGTTGAAGAGATGACGCCAGGGTTATTTGCTGTGGAGTTTAGGTTGCTGCTTTCGCATAACATAGGAAAAGCATACGAGTGTTCTATTGATTTGTATTTAGATAAGGATGTGAATATTCAATTTCCAGAAATGAATAGGTCTGGAAACCTCAATGAGGTAAAGCAGCTAAACAGAAAATTTCCATTTATGAATCGTTCTGAATCAGACAAAAGTACATACGTGGATGAGTTTCTCTATGATGTATCTGCGACTAACAAGTTCGTAATTGAACCATTCACTGATAATTTCGAAGGTCAACGAGTTATAAAAATAGAATCCTATAGGAAAGATGTTTTTTCTGGTATCAACTTCTTATCTTTAAGCGCGATGAACTGTTCGGAAGTACTTCCCCCGCAATATGGGTTTGATATTCTACTGAGAAAAATTGGGGTCATGAAATATCAAGCAGACTTTACACAAAAAGATGTAGTGCGGATTTCTATCCCGAAAGCGCTGCACCAGCGTATTTGTCCTTATATTGAAAAGGCGGCCTATTTATCTCTGAACAAGCTGTTAAAAAATACACCAAACCTCCGAGAGTTATATCGGGTATCAAAAGGAAAGATGAACAACTATCCATTGGGATGCCAATAAGGAGCATGCAATGCCAAGTAACTTAGAGTTAGCAGTGATCTCTGAAGATATTTATCACGATAAGTCGAAGCTCGGAGGCGTGTGGAAAAGGAAAACGGGTACTATCTTTAAGGAATCTTCAGGTTTTTTCTGGGGAGAATATGTAAACGAACAAACAAAGAAAAAGGTTGTTGCTTTTCGAGGGACGGAGCCTTCTGATTGGAGTGATATTGTAGCTGATGTACATATTGTGTTGAAAAAATCAAATATTCAATTCATCAAAGCGCTTCAACAAGGCAGTGCTTATGGTAGTAACGCTGTCTACACAGGCCACTCCCTAGGCGGTGCATTAGCAAAATTTGTCGCGGCTTCTCTCGGTTATCAAGCCATCGCCTTTAACGCGCCCGGCATCAAAGGGCTAAACAACCTCACAGCAATGCACAAAAATGCAAAGATCCACAACATCAACGCAGTGTTTGATCCTGTCAGTAAATATGGTGATGGATTCGGTACGGTAGAAACCGTTCATGTTGGCAGTATACCTTTGATCCCGGATACGGCTGAGCCCATCGCGGTTGGGGCGTCTGTATTTGCGACGCGAGGATTAGCTGCAACTGCGGTCGGGGGATATTACCTGGTTGGCCAACACTCTATCTCAAACCTGGTTGTAGAATTACAATCCCGTGAAAATTTAACCGCGGCAAACATGCCATATTATAATTTACCGAGGGTTCAAGAGACTAGCTAATTAGTCTGCACCTCTTATACCGTGTGCGGTAAATCACTACCTATTTTTAAACAGAGAGCGATGTTAAACTATCCTTTCTATGAGCACTCTTCAGCTAGCCTCTACTAACGAAAAACTTCGCCAGCAACCACTTTGGCGTCTGTTAGCCTCGCCCCACGCACCAATCACACTTGCTTTGTTGCAAACTCATCTGTTTGAAAAAGAGCGTCGACTTAGTAGTTCAGTATTGCATGATCGTTTAGGCCGCGACTTGGAACGGCTGCGTGAGCAGGGTTGGGATTTGCCACAAACTGTGCAGGCTTATGTCACACAATGGTTGTCGGCAGGTGTGGTGGAGCGAAGTTTTCAACAGGACGTCAGCGAAGAGGAGTATGAACTCAGCTCGGCGGCAGTGAGAGCAATTCGATTCATCGATAGTCTGACCGAGAAGCACAATGTTGCTACTGAAAGTCGTTTGGCGATGGTGATTCAACAACTTGCTTTGTTGTCAGAACAGACCGATAGCAACCCACAAAGTCGTATCGATAGCCTGTTGCAGGAGAGGGAGCGGATCGATGTTGAGATCGAAGCGATTCGTGGTGGTCGTTTGCAGACGCTTAGCGATGAGCAGGCGTTGGAGCGGGTGCGAGAGATCATTGCTTTGAGTGATGATTTAACCAATGATTTTCGTTCTGTGCGCGATGAGTTTCAACAACTCAATCGTCAGTTGCGTGAAAACATTGTTGAGAGTGAAGGTGGTCGTGGTGAGGTGTTAGAGGCGCTATTCTCCGGTGTGGATGTGATTGCCGAGAGTGAGGCTGGGCGTACCTTTCGCGCTTTTTGGCGCTTGCTGACAGATCCTGAGCAGAGCGCCGGGCTTGAGGTATCGCTAGATCAACTTTTTTCCCGTCAGTTTAGTGATAAGCTGGATCGCCATGAACGTATTTTCCTGTTGCGCCTAACGCGCCGCTTGTTGGATCAGGGTAGTGATGTACACGAGGTATTACAAAATTTTGCCCGCGGTTTAAAGCAGTTTGTGCAAAGCCGGGAGTACCAACAGCAACGCCGTTTGAGTCAGCTATTGAAGCAAGCGCAGAAAAGTGCCTTGGCATTAAGAGAACAAGTGAAGGCAACCGAAGATATCGGAATTCCACTAACACTCACCAGTAGTCGTATTCGCTCTTTGTCACAGCATCAACTGCACGATCCTGCAATAGACGACCTAGATGGAATTATCGCTCAGGCGGAAGAGGCCGAGATTTCACTGAATTCGGTGAGCGAACTGGTGGCGCAGTCTGAGATTGATTTTCGTCGCCTGCAAAAACATATCGATGATTTGTTGCAAGTGCGGGAGCAGATTTCTATTGCTGAGATTCTGGATCACTTTCCTGCTGAACAAGGCTTGGGTAGCGTGGTGGGATATATTTATCTCGGTGCTCGCCAGGGGGTGAAAACCGACATCAGCGAAACAGTGTCCTGGCTTGGTAAGGATGAAGTTACACGGCGGGCGAGGATTCCGTGTATCTATTTTCTTCGAAAAGAGCGCGATGTAAGATGATAAACTGTGAGACTCGAAGGTTGGATTACTACAGCCATGACTGAAAATATAGACAATGTAGAAGAAGAAACTCAAGATTCCGAGGAGGTGCCTGGCCTCTACCCAGGCGATACCGGAGAACTGCCTCTGGATGCTCGTCGTGTTCTTGTACAGTTGTTGATCGGTCCATCGTTGGATGCCAAACGTCATTCCAAACTTTGGCCGGTTTTGTTACGGCATGAAATGCAAATACGCTCCCGTCTGGCCGAACTGTTTTTAGAGTTGGTGTTAGATCGTGACGGCGAGCTGGCTTTTACTCGTCAGGTCGATACCGCCGAACTTGATACGCCCATTCTTTTACGACGCACTAATCTTACTTTTCTCGACTCTGTATTGATGCTCTACCTACGCCAACAACTGGCGGAAGCCGATGTTCGTGGCGAGCGGGCAGTGGTGTCGGCTAGCGAGTTGAATGAGCAGTTGGCTCTGTATGAAAACAGCATCAACACCGATCACGCCGGTTTTACTAAACGGGTTCGGGCCGCAATTGAAAAAGCTAGAACCAATAATATTCTCAACAAAATTAGTGGCAGTGATGATCGTTACGAAATCTCCGCTACGCTGAAATTGTTGTTCAGCGCTGAAGAGGTGGCGAATTTGACTCGCCGCTATCGTGCGATGTTAGAAGAACGCGGTGGAGAAAATGTTGATGAGTGATGAACAGCTCCGCATGTCGCGTTTGCAACTACTGAATTGGGGAACCTTCTCTGATTTGCACGATATTCCGATTGCCAAAGATGGTTTCCTGTTTGTCGGTGGTTCTGGTTCGGGCAAATCAACGTTGCTGGATGCCATCTCCGCGCTATTAGTGCCGCCAACTTTCTTAGGATTTAACGCTGCGGCACGAGAAGGGGATAGAGGGCGCTATGATCGTAATCTTGTCTCCTATGTGCGTGGAGCTTGGGCTGACCAGAAGGATAGTGGTTCCGGTGAAATTGCGACTCAATATTTACGCCCAGCAACCACCTTTTCTGCTTTAGCGTTGGAATATACTAACGACACCGGGAAAACAGTTAGTTTGATTCAGCTCTTTTGGTTAAAAGGTTCAACGACTCGAACGCAAGATCTTAAACGTCATTTCATGGTGGCGGAGAGACCGTTTGAAATTAAAAAAGAACTGGACGAATTTGCCAAAGATTTGGATCTACGCCGCTTCAAACAGGCAACAGAAGATGTCTACCATCACACGAACTTCAAGCCATATAGTGAACGTTTTCGCCGTCTACTACAGATCGAAAACGAAATGGCGCTCAAGTTGTTACACAAAACCCAGTCGGCAAAAAATCTTTCCGATCTCAACAGTTTTCTGCGCGAGTTTATGCTCGATAAACCCAAGACTTTCGACGTGGCTGCGAGCTTGGTGGAGGAGTTTGACGAGTTGGAGGCTGCGCATCAATCAGTGGTGACCGCGCGTGATCAACTTAGTGTATTGCGCCCAGCGCGAGATGATCATGAACGACTGCAATCTACTAACAAACAGATTAACGATTTGGAAGAGCTGAGTCTGGGTGTGGATGCATATCGTGATGAATGTCGGCTGCAACTATTAGAAAACGAAGTAGCAGGACTAACGGCGCAGGATGAAGGTTTGGAAGGTCAGGAGCTTCGTCAGCAAGAGTATCTGCAAAACCTGCGTTCACATCTCTCCAAGCTAGAGGCGCAACACCGTGATTGCGGTGGTGATCAGATAGAACAGTTGGAAAGAGATAAGTCTGATGCCGAGCAACGGCGAGGTGAACGCTTGGCAAAAGCGAAACATGCGGAGCTAGCTTGTCAAGCCTTAACACTTGAGTTACCCAAGAGCGCGGAAAGTTATGCAGAGCTGGTGGGGAAGGCACGGGCCGAAGTGGAAAATGCATTGACTTGGCGCAAACAAGTAAAAGAACAGGAATTTGCGCTGAAAAAAGAGCAGGAACGTATCAACCACGAATATGTGGAGATTATGAGAGAGGTGGCGGTGATGGAGCACCAGCCCTCTAATATTCCTGCGCGCATGGTGGAGCTGCGAAAACAGTTAGCGCAGTCGATTGGTTTGGCAGAAGCTGATCTACCATTTGTCGGTGAGTTGATCGAAGTGCGTGAAGCGGAGGTTGAATGGCAAGGTGCTATCGAGCGAGTGCTGCATGGCTTTGCCCTATCGCTACTAGTGGATGAGCGTCACTATGCTGCCGTGAGCCGTTATGTGAATGAGACCCGACTCAATGGTCGTTTGGTCTACTATCGTGTTGGGCAAGGAACACAATCGCGTTCACAAATAACACAGCTCAACGCGATAATCCATAAACTTGAACTCAAAGCCTGTGCTTTTCAAGGTTGGTTAGAGATGGAATTAAAGCAGCGTTTTAACTATGTCTGTGTCGATTCCCTACGTGCCTTTCGCGACAGTGAACGGGCGATTACTCGCGAAGGGCAAATTAAACACGGCAAGTCACGTCACGAAAAAGATGATCGCCGAGCCATTAACGATAACGATTTTTGGGTGCTGGGCTTTGATAACCGTGCCAAGTTGAGTCGTTATATGCAAAAAGCCAAGGCATTGGAAGCGCAGCGCGGCGAAATCGAGCAGCAGTTAAAATCTTTGGAAAAAGATGAGCTGAATCGCGAAACGCGTTTCAACGCTTGTCATACTTTAGTAAACATCCGCTGGAGCGATATTGATGTGACGCCATTGTTGATTCGCATCCATGAACTGCAAAAACTGCTGGACGAACTGCGTAGTGGCAACCGAGAATTGCAGGTCTTGGCGGAGCAGATCAGCGCTCAAAAAAGGAAGGTTGACAGCGCTCAGGAGAAGCTGACCAAACTTAAGGCCGAGCGCATTGATATCGGTAAACGTCTTACGCTGTACCGTGAAGAGATTGAATCGCTTACTGTTGATGTGGAGAGTATGCAGTTAACGCCTTTCCAACGGAACGGCTTGCAACGGCGTTTTGAGCAACTCGAACAAGCGATGACCTTAAAAAATATCGATAGTCAACGCACCCAAGTGGATCGCGGTCTGAATAAAGACCGCGAACAGCACCTTCAACAAAAGCATCAACTGGAAAAAATAATTGAAAATCGTTTCGCCGATTTTTTACGGCGCTGGGCTGAAGAGCGAGGTGACTTGGATGCAACGTTAGCATCGGCGACGGAGTTTTTTGCTAAGCTACAACGGCTAGAAAAAGATCGTTTACCAGAGTTTGAACAACACTTCTTTGATTTGCTGAAAAACCAGAGCACGGAAAATCTGGCAGCGCTCAACACGCATATGAATCAGGCGCGCAAGGATATTCGTGAACGCATGGAGATGGTTAACGAAAGCCTGGCCGGTTCCGAGTTTAATCCCGGCACTTATCTGCGTATTGAAGTCAGTGATCGTCATCTGGAAGCAGTTAACGAATTTAGAAAACAGATTCAACAAGTCGTGAACTATGCTTGGAATGTGGATACGCTTCAAGCTGAAGATCGTTTCTCGGTGTTGCGTCAGATAGTGATGCAACTCAAAGGGCAGGAGAATGTACAGCAGCGCTGGCGTGAATTAGTGCTTGATGTGCGTTTGCATGTGGAGTTTGTTGGGCATGAATATAATCAGCAAGATGAAGAGGTGGAGATCTACCGTTCTGGAGCTGGCAAGTCTGGTGGTCAGCGGGAAAAATTGGCGACTACTTGTTTAGCAGCCGCGTTGCGTTATCAACTGGGGAGTATGGACGGTGGAGAACCCATCTATGCTTCGGTAGTGTTGGACGAGGCTTTTGCCAAAGCCGATAACGAGTTTACCGAACTGGCGATGAAGATTTTTACCAATTTTGGTTTTCAGATGATTGTCGCTACGCCATTGAAATCAGTGATGACGCTGGAGATGTTTATCGGCGGTGCCTGCTTTGTCGATATTGCTGAGCGTAAACGCTCTGCGACACTACCGATTGAATACGACACGCAGCAGCAACGCTTGGCGTTGCCGGATACGGTGCATGGCGAAGCCGTTGTTGCTTGATCCGGCGGCAGTTGGCCGTAAGCTGGAAAAACAGTATCGTAACCACTGCAAACGCTGGTTGGTGGGTGAGGGTTCATGGCCGCTCTCCATTCCCTTGGGGTTACCCACCGAATCTCAAGCCGCACAAGATATGAATGCAGTACAGCAGTGGCAGTCTCAATGGCGTCAATGGCAAGGTTCAGCAGAACTGGTGTGGATTGAACGGCGCTGGCCAAGTTTAGGTAAACAAATTCTTCCCGAGCGTTTATTAATTTACAGCGCGGATGACCTGGTGCAATGGATCGGTCAAAGCTCACGTTGGCAACGGGCAACACAACGCTATCAACATTGGTGTGGGCGTTGGCCACGACTGGCTGAAAATCTCTCTTGCCATTTTGATCTATTGGCAGATGCTGACGAGCTGGATTTTTCACGTCTTGAGCAGGTGCTTGTTTGGTTGTTGGAAAATCCCAATTCCAATCTTTACATTCGCCAACTCCCTATTCGTGGCATCGATAGCAAATGGCTGGAGAAACGTAAACGCTTGGTATTAGAGTTATTAAGCACTACGCGAGGTGATTCAGCTGATGCGGAAAAAGAGTTTTATGCTATTACGGGCATCCGCCGTGAACCTGTTTTAATCCGCATGCGCATACTCGATCAACAATTGTGTAAACAGTTTGCCGACTTGTGTGATATTTCTGCCCCTGTGACTGAGTGGCGAAAGATAGAACTTAATGCACAACGGGTTTTTATTGTAGAAAACCAGCAAACCGGCTTGGCCTTTAATGATGTTGAAGGGGCGGTTGTGGTGATGGGGTTGGGGTATGGCGTTAATTTGCTGTCTGATATTCCTTGGCTTAAACAGGCACGGTGTTTCTATTGGGGAGACGTGGACCGAGACGGATTTGCTATTCTTAATCGTGCAAGGAGTTATCTCCCTAACATAGAATCATTGCTGATGGATGAGCAAACACTGCTGGATCACGCCGCGTTATGGGGTAGAGATAATCAAATAAAAAACCGCATGGAACTCAATTCACTGAATGAACCAGAGCAGCAACTCTATCTTAAATTGGTTAATAATAAACTAGGAGATTGTGTGCGTTTGGAGCAAGAGCGGGTTGACTGGCAGTACGCTTGGTCTCGCATTCAGGAGCTACAGAAGAGATGAATATATACCCTAAAACATCGATATTTAATCGCCTATTGATGCGATTAAATCCTGGATATTTTAATCTTCCTCAACAAGAACAACTGCATTTCCGAATGCAATTGACGGATGAGCTATATGAAAAAGCGGAGATATATTTGCTGGAAACTTTGTTTAATGTAAGAACAAAGAATGCGAAAGAAAGTGACGCCGCTTGGGAGCAACTAAATCAAGATCAGAAGAATCTTTGTAACGCCCATACAACGCTGTTGCGGGGAGTTGGTGAAGATTATTTTTATCTCAACGAGTATTTTTCTGAAAGTCGCTCGTTGAATGATTTTCCGACCCTATATAATTACGATGTTGACGACTTTAATTTTCAACAACAAGCAAGAAAAGAGGAAGCTGAAAAAGAAGCAAAAACCTCTTATCAAATAAAGCCATATCGTCTTTATCTACCACACCATTGGGCGAGACTGATCGATGATGGTTGTTTTTATTATTCAACCATCAGTTCACTGAGTTATTATCTTTCTAACCAAGTTGAAGAGCGTATAAACGAGTTGATTAGCCAGTTGATTCCACATGAGTATAAACCGGGTAGCGAACACGGAAAATGGGACGCTAAGGGTACATGCTGGGATATGCGCATTGATGCGAACGGATTGGAAGGTCAGCTCGATGAGCTCAAAAGCCGTTGTTATCACTATGAAGTAGAACTCATCGATGCATTTAATGAGCGTTTTCATAATTCAACACCTGGTGCCGTTTATTTGCTAAAGCAGGAGATGTGGGGTGATCCTCACTTGGATGTGGTAGTGCAAAACAGCGAAGCAGCCAAACAGATACATTTCAGCTCCTTTTTGAGAGATTGCCGCGCCTTGCTGGGTGAGAATGATAATCTTGAACGGCTGGCTACTGAAGCTCAACAAATTGCTGATCAATTCGTACATGAACAGTATCAGGATGTCATGGAAAATTACGATCCTAAAGTATCCCGGCTTAAAAGGCGGCGCAAAATTGTGATGGCCCCAGGGGTGCTGGATGATCTTGATTAGTCGAAATTAAAGTGTCTAAAGTAAATGAATCTCGCTGGGCAAACTCAGTTCGATTTTTGTTTGTGTAAAAAATAGTCAGCCGCCAGCATTGAACCAATTCCCCGCTATTTTGACTAAAGAAATGAGTTTTCTCTGGTCTTTGTCAATCAATGTAAATTTTGATTCTTGAACACCGAATGCTCTTCTTCGAACGGCTAAACTTATAAATAAGAATAACAAGGTTTTCGACTGATGAACGAAGTGGTTATCAATAATTCTGTAGTAGATTCAGATCACACTCCTGAAAAGGCCTCACCTCTTCGGCAGAAATCCAATGATAAAGTGTCTCCCAAACTATTTGAGCAAATATTGCTCGCTTTGGCGTTCGTATTCATCGCTTATGGTTGGTTAATTAAGGAAGAAGAGGTTTTTACCGCTGAGTCGGGCTGGGGTTATGCGTTAGGCATTATTGGTGGTTCGTTGATGCTAATTTTGATGCTATACCCGATGCGTAAGCACGCCAAGTTTATGAGAAATTGGGGGCCTGTTCGCCATTGGTTTCGCGCACATATGATGCTGGGTGTGATTGGGCCTGCTGCAATTCTCTACCATTCAAATTTCAGTTTGGGTTCTGTGAATAGTAATGTCGCACTTTTCTCCATGCTGATTGTTGCTTGTAGTGGTTTAATTGGCCGCTTTGTCTATTCTAAAATTCATCTTGGTTTGTATGGTCGCAAATCTTCTTTAGAGGAACTGCAGCAGGAGATTGATAGATCTAAGCAGGATATTGACAGTTTGTTTGCTAATCAGACTAAAAACGTATTGCAGCCACTCATTCATTTTGAGGAAAAATTTGTCAAGTTTGCACAAAACCCACTGCTCGGAATATTTATACTCCCTTTTCTTTCGCTTCATGCACGCTATGTGCGTTTTCGTTTTCAAAGTCGAGTGAATAAATATATTAATGCCAGGCTTAAGGACAAAAACTTGTCAGCTTCGCAAGCGAAAAATGCGCAAAAAGTGTTTGCGAATTACGCGAAAAAGTATGTTGTTGCAACGACAAAGGTTATAAAGTTTGTGGTGTATGAACGAGTGTTTTCTCTTTGGCATATGCTGCATCTTCCACTATTTATTATTATGGTATCTACGGGAATATTTCACGTATACGCAGTACATATGTACTGAGCGGAATTGTGACTGTTGAAATATTTTATAGTATTCCTGTTTCTGTTTTTTTCTAGTGCTTCAAATAGTTTTGCCGCGCCATTCGATCAGTTTTTAATGCCAGGGAAGTTGATTGATGGGCATAAAAAATATGAAAAGCAGTGTGAGAAATGTCATGAGAGTTTCGATAAACAAGCACAAGATAAGTTGTGCCTCGCTTGTCATAAAAAGGTTAATCGGGATGTTGAGAAGAAAATAGGTTTTCATGGGAAAAGCAAACAAGTTAAAGCAAATATCTGCAAATTTTGTCATACCGATCATGTGGGAAGAGGAGCCAATGTTGTTGGCTTAGATGTGCATACTTTTGATCATCGGCAAACTGATTTTAAGTTAAAAGGAATGCACAAAAAGGTTACTTGCATCAGTTGTCATCCAAGTAAGGAAAATCAGGAAAAGAAAAAGTATCGTGAAGCGAAACATGCGTGTGTTGACTGTCATGATAAAGTTGATGTTCATCAAAATCGTCTGGGTAAGAAGTGCCACAATTGTCATTCGGAAAAACGCTGGAATAAAACAAAGTTTGATCACGATAAAACAGACTACAAATTAACAGGGAAGCATAAAAAAGTATCCTGTGGTGATTGCCATCCCAATCAGATTTTTAAAGATACACCGAAGCAATGTATTAGCTGTCATAAGCTTCAAGATGTACATCGAAGTGAGTTTGGAACCAAATGTCATAAATGTCACAAAACCAGCAAATGGAAAAGTGTTAAATTTGATCATGATAAAACCAAGTTCAAACTGCGCAATCGTCATGCAAAAATTAGCTGTAACGCTTGCCATAAAACAAATAACTATAAAAAGAAATTAAAACGAAAGTGTTATACCTGCCATTTAGCGGATGATAAACATTCTGGATCATATGGGAAAAAGTGCAAAGCTTGCCATGTTGATACAAAATGGACAAAAATAACGTTCAATCATGATAAAGATACCAAGTTTAAACTTAAGGGGGATCATAAAAAAGCATTGTGCAATGCTTGTCATCCTGGAATCTTATATGAAGATAAAGTGAAAAAGAGCTGCAAAAGCTGCCATAAGGCAGATGATGTGCATAACGGTAAACAGGAGCAAGATTGTCAGTATTGTCATCAACAAAATGATTGGCGAAAAAAATTATTTTTTGATCATGATTTAACAAACTTTCCATTGATTGGATTGCATGGGGTGACGGCCTGTGAAAATTGTCATATGACACCTGAATACAAAATGGAACGACATGATTGTTTTTCTTGTCATAAAACCGATGATGTACATAAGAAAAAATTAACGTCAGATTGTCTGTTATGCCATAACCCAAATGACTGGGGAATATGGGCGTTTGATCATGATAAACAGTCGGATTATAAACTGGATGGCGCGCACAAAGAGATACATTGCGAAGGATGTCACCAGGAGCCAGTGAAAGATCGGAAGAAAATTGTGCTTTCTGATAAATGTCACTCTTGTCATCAGTATGATGATGTGCATTCAGGGCAGTTTGGGAAATATTGTGATCGATGTCATTCGACAGAATCGTTCAAAAAATCCGATTTGATGAACTAAGATTAAACCTAAAAAAAGCAGTTGATCCACGAAATATAACGCAGGCTCTTGTTTCGCTTAGCTATATGAAAAAAGCTTGCTTCACCAACCAGGTGAAGACAACTTTTTTCATTACGCTATTCAAAACAATATCCTGCATTCTAATTGCGC